>Ga0247776_10000229_pt1 | contig 12880 bp, 8 predicted proteins | sample UWRJL199509C5_FD_179912 | JGI IMG/M metagenome (GOLD analysis project Ga0247776, IMG submission 179912) | Plant litter microbial communities from Arlington Agricultural Research Station in Wisconsin, United States - UWRJ-L199-509C-5 | ecosystem: Environmental > Terrestrial > Plant litter >...
CGCCATGAATGCGGCCAACGCAAGCGTGATGATGCCCATGGATTTCTGAGCGTCGTTCGAGCCGTGAGAGAAAGCCATGCCGCAGGCCGACACGAGCTGCAGCCGGCGCGAGCCGACCCGCACCGTCCCCGGCTTGAAATTGCGGGCAATCCAGGTGAGCCCGACCATCATGAAGAAGGCGACGATGAAACCCAGCGTGGGCGATAGCACCAAGGGTACGAGCACCTTTTGCACCAGCGCGTGCCACTTGAAAGCGGAAACTCCCGCGTGCGCCACGACCGCGCCGCCCAGCCCGCCGATCAAGGCATGCGACGAACTCGATGGGATCCCCCACCACCAAGTGAGCAGGTTCCAGATACACGCACCGAGCAAAGCGGCGAGGACAACCGTTTGGCTGACGACGGCCGGATCCGCGAAGCCAGAGGCGATGGTCTTGGCCACCGCGGTGCCCGCCATGGCGCCCACGAAATTGAAACAACCAGCCACGATCACGGCCGTGCGCAAGGGCAAGACGCCGGTCGACACCACCGTCGCGATCGCGTTGGCTGCGTCGTGAAAGCCATTGATGTAGTCGAAAATGATCGCGGTGACGATCACTGCGATGAGCAGGCTGAGCATCGTTATCCGTGCTTGATCGCGAGATTCGCCAGCGTGGAGCCCACGTGCTGGCAATAATCGATGCTATTTTCGAGGTGATCCAGGACTTCACGCTCGCGCAGCAGCTGCTTGGCGTCGATCGAGCCGTCCTTGAACAGCGCGCTGACGGCACTGCGGAAGACCGCGTCGCCGTCCTTCTCCAGCTTGCGCACCTGGCGGCTGGCTTCGATCAGCGCCGCGTAGTCGTGCGCGCGAAGGTGCGGCAGAGCGTTCTTCAACACCTCCGTGCACTCCACCAATTTGTCGATCAGGCCGACCATCGGAGTCGTCGGGCGCTCGACGCCGTACAGCACGCACGCGCGCGCGGCGCCGTTCATCAGGTCGAGCACGTCATCCAGCTCTTGCGAGAGCTTCTGCAGATCTTCGCGATCGATCGGGGTCACGAAGGTGCGCGCGATCGACTCTTCGACCTCGTGCGCGATCTTGTCGCCCTTGTGCTCGAGCTCTTGAACCGCGAAGCGCACGTCCGCGGCGCTGACGCTCTCGTCCTTGAAACGAGCCACCGCCAGCGCGGCCTCGTGGGCGACATCGGCCTGAGCCTCGAGAAAGCCGTAGAAATGGTCTTCGCGTGGCAAGAACCAGCGGACGATTGCCTGTAGGCCCATGGGCGCGCGTCTTGGCCGCTCGGCCTTCGGGCGTCAAGAGAAAGTCTCAAAGACGCCACCATCCCGTCACGCGCTCTACTCGTTCAGGACGCGAAGTGAGCCGCGAACGACGCCATAGCCGCCAGACGCCCGCAGATTGCGAAATATTTCTTTGCCGCTGGTGCGACCTGCCAATAGCTCGCGATAAGCGCGCACCACGCTTGCTGTCTCCTCGGCCGACTCGCGCACCAATTCGAGACGGAAGCGGGTCACGCCCGCGCGTTGCAGGGCAGGAACGAGCTCCGCCGCGCTTTGCGGGGAGGCGTGAAAAACCGTATTGCGGCAACCCACATCGGCTTCCACCGGATGATCCATGTTCGCGCGGTCGCGCAGCGACAGTTGATGACGATCACAGGGCCTGCCGCAGGTCAAATGATCGCGTCCTTCCGAGAGCAATGCCGCGATCACGCAGTGCTCCATGTGAAACAGCGGCATCGGGTGGTGCAGCACGACTTCTGCGTAAGGCGCGAGCGACTCCGAAAGCAAGCTCAAGAGCCGGGGAGAATCCAGATCGAACGAAGGGGTGAACGCCGAAAGCCCACGCGACAACACTTCGAGCGCGGTCAGTCGGTTGCTGACGTTGAGCGAGAAGTCGCCGATGCGCAGCGCTTGCTTGCCAGTGGTGCGGCGCGCATCGAGCTCGAACAGCGCCCCCAGACTGCGCACGAGCACGGCGTCGGGCGCGAGCCCTTCCAAATAGCGATCGATCTTCTCTTCGCCGGGTTTGCGAATGCGCGGCGGAGCAACGCCCACCAGCGCGCCACGAGCCCGCAACTCACGCAGCGCGCTGCCCGTCCCGGTGAGCTCCAAGAAATCTAGATAAACGCCGTCTGCGCCCGCCGAAAGAGCGGCATCCGCCTGAGCCAGGTTGCGACACAGCGCGAACAAGCCCGCGGGCGGCGGCGCAGAAAGTGCGCTCGGTTCTACGCCCGCTCGTGCCGGCCCCTTGTCGGAGGGATACAACGGTCCGAGCTGAGGCTCGCTCAGCGCAGCCACCAACGCGCGGCGGGCGCGATTGAGCGCCGACACCGGCAGCCATGCGCCGTCGGGTAAGTCGATCGAGAGCCCACTGAAGGCGAACGGAGAATCGCCGAGCCGACCGAGCTTGTCGGCGAGCTCACTCGCCGATGTTGGCTGATTCTGCGCGGGCTCGACGGTCGTGTCCGCTCGTACGCGGGCAAAGCGGCCGCGCTCGCTCCGCCCCTCGAGCGTGAATGGTTCGCCAAAGCGACCTGCGATCGCGAGCGCCAGCGGTTCGCGATACGGTTCGCGCGTCAGGAGCGCGCTGAGCTCACGTTCGGTCTCGGGATCGTGAGTGCGAAACACCCGCCGTCCGCGCGGCACGGCAGGCAAATCGAGATCGGGACCGAACCACAATTTCGCGGCGCTCCCCGCGGAAGCCGCGTTCACCTCAACGCCGGCGACCTCGATCCCCCAGATGCGGCCGCCCACCTCACCCGCGCTTCCCCGACCGCCCTCGATCAGCAAACCGTCACCGCGCGCAATGCGGGCACCGGCTTCCACGAGCAACCAAGAACGCCCCGCACGCTGTTCGCGGCCCAGAGTCTGTGCGACTTCGAGCCCACGGTGGTCGCAGGAGCGCGCTTCGACCAACTCTTGATGATTGACGCCCGACAAAAAGCCCGGCCCCGAGCCGCGCGAATAGCTCTGAATTGCGCGCTGTTTCATGACCAGGAAGTCCGACGGTGGCGCCGCGCCCAGCGCCTGATCCACCGCGGTCCGGTACAAGCGCGTGGTGGCGGCAACGTACTGTGGCCCCTTCAGTCGACCTTCGATCTTGAACGAACGCACGCCGAGCTCGATCAGCCGAGGCACGGCCGCGCTCGCTTCGAGATCTTGGGGCGACAACAGGTAGGCGCGCTCCCCGAGATCACGCAGCTGTCCATCGACCACCAATTCATAGGGCAAGCGACAGGCCTGCGCGCAGGCTCCGCGGTTGGCGCTGCGACCACCGATCGCCTCGCTGGTCAGGCATTGGCCCGAGTACGCGATACACAGCGCGCCATGCACGAACACCTCTAACTCGACGCGCGTGCCGCGTGTGATCTGTTCGATGTCCGAGAGGCTCAGCTCGCGCGCCAACACCACGCGATCCGCGCCGAGTGAGGCCGCAAACTCCACCGAGGCCGCGTCGGTGCACGTCATCTGCGTCGAGGCATGGATCCGAAGGTTGGGCGCGATCTGCCGCACCAGGCCAACGGCGCCCAGGTCTTGCACGATCACCGCGTCGACGCCGGCACGCTCGGCCGCGCGCACGACTTCCGCCCAGGCGTCGAGTTCGGAATCGAAGACCAACGTGTTCAGAGTGAGGTGGGCTTTCACGCGCCGCTCGTGGAGTCGGCCGACCGTCTCTGGCAAACCTTCAACACTGAAGTTCTGGGCGCGCGCCCGCGCATTGAAAGCGTCCACCCCGAAGTACACAGCGTCCGCGCCCGCGCCGATCGCCGCGTCGAGCGCGAGCTGGTCCCCCGCGGGCGCCAGAACTTCGGGACGAGTCGAGCTTTCGGACATGGCGAAAACCATAGCAAACACGGAGCGTCGCGCGAGACAACCTGGACAATCGCGCGTCGCCCTGCGCCTGCGGCGGCTTGTATTCTGCGAAACGCGTGGATAGCCTGGCCCTCGGATGAGTGAGGAGGAACCGGATGCTCGCGCTTTGCGCGAGAGCGAGCAGCGCTTTCGCGCGCTCGCCGAAGCCGCGCGCGAGGCGGTGTTCATCAACGAAGACGGCATCATCCGCGAGGCCAACCACGCCCTGCAAGCACTGCTCGGCTACACTCGAGATGAGCTGATCGGCCAGCACGCCGTGCACCTCTTCGTGGCACCCGAAGCCCAACCGGCCGTGCTGGCCAACATCCGTTCGGCTCGCACGGGTGGGTTCTCGGAAATCGCCTTGATCACCAAATCAGGTGAGCACCGCCTGGTGGAGTCGAATTCGGAAGCCATCATCTATCACGGGCGCCCGATGCGCGTGGTCACGATGCATGACCTGACTGCACGCCGAGCCGCCGAAGCCGCGCTGCACGAGAGCGACGAACGCCTGCGCTTTGCCATGAACTCCGCGCGCATGGGCAGCTGGGAGTGGCGGATCGACCAGGACTTGATCAGCTGGAGCCCTCAAAACTACGTGGTGTTCGGCGTATCGGAGTCGACCTTCGATCGTCGCTTCGCGTCGTACCTGGCCCTCATCCACCCCGACGATCGCGAGCGGGCGCGGCAGACCATCGAAGCCTGCATGCAAGGGGCGACCGCGGAGGTCGCATTCGAGTACCGAGTGCGCGGCGACGACGGCGTGGTGCGCTGGGTCGAGAGCCGCGGACGCGCCTCTCGCGACAGCACCGGCAAGACCGTGCGCATGGCCGGCACGAGCATGGACACCACGCGGCGCCACGAGCTCGAAGAGCAGCTCCTACACAGCCAGCGGATGGAAGCCACGGGCCGCCTTGCCGGCGGAATTGCGCATGATTTCAACAATTTACTCACTGTGATCATGAGCTACAGCGAACTCGGTCGGTTCGCCCTCGAGTCTTCGCATCCGTCCTACGAGGCACTGGAGCAGATCAATGTCGCTGCCCAGCGCGCAGCCGCCCTCACGCGCCAATTGCTGATCTTCGCCCGCAAAGAGGTGGTCGACCCCAAGGTGATCGATCTAAATCAGCTCGTTCAGAACGTCGCCAAGCTGCTGCACCGAGTCGTGGGTGAAGACGTGGTCCTCACGCTCGCTCTGTCCACGGGCAGCGCGCCGGTGATGATGGATCCGGTCCAATGCGAGCAACTGCTGATGAACTTGGCCGTGAACGCGCGCGACGCGATGCCCGGGGGCGGCTCGCTCGAGATCCGCACGGCAATCGAAGCGACGACGATTCGCGTGAGCGTGCACGACACCGGGCTCGGTATGTCTACAGGCGTTCAGGAGCGTGCGTTCGAACCGTTCTTCACCACCAAGGACGCCGGCAAGGGTACGGGGCTCGGCTTGTCCACGTGCCTGGCCATCGTACGCAATGCAGGCGGCACGATCACCATCGAGAGCGAGATCGGGCGAGGTACCGCCTTCCACGTTGCGTTACCCCGCGCGCAAACCGACGCCGACGCCGAAGGGCTCAGCCGCTCGAGTTCGATGCCGAGAGGCAACGAGACCGTCCTTCTGATCGAAGACGACGCGGTAGTGCGGCAGCTCACTGCGCGCATCTTGCGCCGGCAAGGCTACAAGGTCTTGGTCGCAAACCAAGCCGACGAAGCCTTGGAATTGGCTGCCGATCACAGCACGCGGATCGACCTCTTTTTGTCGGACGTGGTGATGCCAGGCGAATCCGGCCCCTCGGTCATCGAGCGCTTGTCAGCGGCGCGGCCGAGCACGAAGGTGCTGTTCGTGTCCGGCTACCCCGGCGATGACCTTTCCCGTCGGGGTGTCGACGAGGCTAGCTTCCGATTCCTGGCCAAGCCTTATTCGAGCGAACAGCTCGCGCAGCGCGTGCGCCAAGTGCTGGACGACTGACTGGGCGGCTTCACTCAGCGGGCGTTTCGACGATCGCCGGGAGAGGCTCGGCGACCGGGACCGCGCTCGGCTTCGCGTCGATTCGGTTCGAGTTCAAGACGTGGGGCGGCGGCGTGTGGAGGTCCCAGACGAGCCCAACCCAAGACAGCACGCGCAGCACGTAGTAGGTCGGGTCGATCTCCCACCAGAAGAAGCCCTGATTGACCGAGCGCTGGTAGTAGTGATGGTTGTTGTGCCAGCCCTCACCCATGGTGATCAGCGCGAGCAGCAGGTGGTTGCGGCTGTTGTCCGTGGTCACGTAACGCTGCGACCCGAAGACGTGCGTGAGTGAGTTGATCGTGAACGTGCCGTGCCAGAGCAGCGTGGTCGACACGAAAAATCCCCAAAACAGGGCCCAAGTGCCGCCCAGCAGGTACAGAGCGGTCGCGTAGGCGATCGGTACCAGCACGTGGAAGCGATCCAAGAAGCGCAGCTCCGGGAAGCGCGCGAGATCTTTTACCTTCGACAAGTCCGTCGAATCGTATTGGCGCGAGACGATCCAGCCCACGTGACTCCACCAGAAGCCGTCCTGCAGCACCGAGTGCACGTCGTTGGGCTGGTCGGAATTGCGGTGGTGGGTACGATGATGGGACGCCCACCAGAGCACGCCCTTCTGCACGCTGGTCATCGCTAGGAGCGCCAGGAAAAACTGGAAGGCGCGGCTGGTGCGATAGGTCCGATGCGAGAAATAGCGGTGGTAGGCCCCGGTCACGCCGAACATGCGCACGTAGTACAGGGCGAGCGCCAAGAGCGCGCCGGACCAAGACCAGCCGAACCAAAAGATGCCGGCTACGGCGGCAAGCTGGATGGCGAAGAAAGGAGAAGCTTTGAGCCAGGCAATGCGGTGCGAGTTGCTCGCGGCCGTCGACGTCGACATGAGCCTCAACTTAGCGCCCCACACGTCAGGAAGGGGTCATGTCACGGTCACGACTGTTGCGGCCGTGCGGGCGGCGGGCCGTTTCAGTTCGAGACGGTCAGCGACTTTGAGGCGAATTTCGTGGGGCGGGCCTCGAAGAACGAACCTCTAAGCACCGTAGCCTCCCCGCTCGGCGGCGCTCAATGTTCCGCCGTTGGAGGCGATGACACGTTGGTACCAGTGCGCAGAGTCTTTGAGGATGCGCTTTTGCGTAGGGTAATCGCAGAAAACCAAGCCGAAGCGATGCTTGTAGCCGTGCGCCCACTCGAAGTTGTCGATGAACGACCAGTGGAAATAGGCCTCGATTGGCACGCCATCGGCTAGAGCTCGACGCAACTCGACCAAGTGACGGTCCATGAAATCGATCCGCTCCGCGTCGTGCACTTGACCGTCGAGTGACGGCCAATCACGCGAAGACAGGCCGTTCTCGGTGATCACGATCGGTTTTTTGTAGCGCTCCCAGAACAAGCGCGGCCCCCAATACATGGCTTCGGGCGTCACCAACCATTCGAACGCGGTGATCGCATAACCCACCGGCGTCACCACCGGCTCGGGCCCGGCGCGACCTGCGCGCACGTACTGGCCTTGGTAGATGTTGATCCCGCAAAAATCCACGGGCTGATTGATCAGCTCGAGATCGCCGGCGGCGATGCGCGGCACCTGGTCGCCGAAGAAGCGCAATCCCTCCTCCGGGTAGTGCCCGAGAAAGACTGGATCCATCCACCAACTGTTGGTCCACGCCGTTTCGGCGTTGACCGCGAACGCGGCCGTGCGGGCAGCGGCAAGATCGGCCGTGCTGTCGGTGGCGGGGATCTTCGATAAACCGACCGGCGCAAAGCCGATTCGGGCGGGCTTCACACAGGCGGCGCGAATCGCTTGCACGGAGCGGCCGTGCGCGAGCAGCGCATGGTGGCCCGCGAGCAACACCTCCGCAAAACGCAGGCGATCCCCGGGCGCGTGCCGGCCTTCATGATGGCCGGCGCCGATGAATACCTGCGGTTCGTTCAGCGTCATCCAGTTCTGCACGCGATCCGACAACTTGCGCGCCACGACGTCCGCGAATTCGCCGAACCACTCGACGGTGTCGCGATTCAACCACCCCCCTCGATGATAGAGCGCGAGCGGGTAGTCCCAATGAAAGAGCGTGACCCAAGGGTCGATGCCAGCCGCCAATAGTTCATCGACGAGTCGGTCGTAAAAGTCCAAACCGCGCTCGCTGACGCGCCCTACGCCATCCGGAATCACGCGCGGCCACGAAACGCTCAGTCGATACGCGCCGAGCCCGATCTGCTTCATCAGCGAGACGTCTTCGCGGTAGCGGTTGAAGTGGTCGCACGCGACGTCACCGCTCTGGCCGTTCCAGACCATGCCCGGCTTTTTGCAATACATATCCCAGGTGGACAGGCCCTTGTCGTCGGCGTACGCCGCGCCTTCGATTTGATACGACGCGGCCGCTGCGCCCCACACGAAATTAGCAGGAAAGGTCCGACTCATTGCCGCTGACTCTTGCCTCAGTAGGCCGCCGATTGAAAGTAGCAAGCGGCGCGGACAGCGCTGATTTCCGCAAGTAAAGGTGGCTTTTTTGGGCCGTCAGCCACCCAAGAGCTTGCGAATACCGCTCAGTAACGTTTCCGGCGTGAAGGGCTTGGGCACGAGCGAGACGTCCCGCTCGAGTTCGCCGAGCCCGGCCAATACGTCACCGGTGTAGCCGGACATGAACAGCACTCGAAGCCGCGGATACAGGTCCAGCAGGGCGTCGCGCAGCGCGCGACCATTCATGCCCGGCATCACGACGTCGCTGAGCAGCAGATCGATGCGCCCCTTCTCCTCGCGCGCGAGCTCGAGCGCTGCCACCCCGTCTTCTGCGACCAGCACACGGTAGCCGTTGCGTTCGAGCACGCTCTTGACCAGCGTACGCACGCTCGGATCGTCTTCGGCGACGAGCACGGTCTCACCGCGCCCAGGCAGCGCTCCAACGCTGGCGACCAAAGGCGGAACGCTCTCTTGGGTGCACGGAAAGAAGACGCGAAAGGTCGCGCCCTGCCCTTCCGAGCTGGTGACCGAAATCGCGCCGCGGTGCTGCTTGACGATGCCGTACACCGTTGCCAGCCCCAAGCCGGTGCCCTTACCGCGCTCCTTGGTGGTGAAGAACGGCTCGAATAGACGAGCGCGCGTCTCGTCGTCGATGCCGTGGCCAGAATCTGCGACGGACAGCACCCCGTACGAACCCGCTTCGAGCTCCAATTCGGCATCGGGCTCCACGTTCTCTTCGCGGGTGATGCTGACCGTCAAGCGGCCACCCGTCTTCTGCATGGCATCTTGCGCGTTCACCACCAGGTTGAGCACCACTTGCTGCAGCTGCGTGGCATCCGCCCGGATCACCACGCGCTCTTCGGGCAGCACCAACGAGAGCTCGATCGACTCGGGGATCATGGCGCGCAAGATCTTCTCGATGCGTCGGACCTGTTCGCTCAGATCCAGCGGGCGGACCTCCAGCGCTTGCTTGCGACCGAACGCCAGCAGCTGCCGCACGAGTTGACGCGCGCCTTCGGCTGCCTCCAAGACCACCGCCAAATCACCGTAGATCGGATCCCCTGCCGGCAAACTGCTGCGGACCAGCTCGGTGTAGCCGATGATCGGCGTCAGCAAGTTGTTGAAATCGTGAGCAACACCGCCCGCTAGATGCCCGATGGCTTCCATCTTGCGAGCTTGAGTCAAGTGTTCCTCGAGCTCGGCGCGCTCGTTCTCGGCTCGCACGCGGTCGGACACATCGCGCACGTTCACGATCACACCACTCACGCCGCGCACGTCGAACGCTGGGCGTCCCACGAGCTCGACGTCACGTTGTTTCCCGTCCTGATGCAGCACCCGAAGCTGGTCGAAGACCGGCTTGTTGCCGGCGATTGCCTCGGAGAGGCGCGCGCGAGCCGGCTCGACGTCCGCGGGCGCGAGCCAATCGAACCAATTTTCGCCGATCACCTGCGACGCCGTCCGACCGAGCAAACGCTCGATCGACGGGCTCGAGTACAGCACGCGTCCGTCGCGATCGATGACCAGGATTACGTCCAACGCGTTTTCGACGAACGCACGCACCCGCTCCTCGCTCTCGCGGGCGGCGCCTTCGGCGCGCGTGCGATCGCCGATCTCGACCAACAGGCCGTCGAGCGTTTCCCGGACCTGACCCGTCATCAGGTTGAAGGCGTGCGCCAAAGCTTGGACCTCGCGCGGGCCGGAGATCTTCGCCTGAGTTTCGAGATCGCCGCGCGCGACGCGCTCCGCGCTCTCGGTCAGCCGTAAAATCGGGGCCGCTACACGGGTGCCGAAAAACACCGCCGCCAGGACCGCGATACCGGCCACCGCGAGGGCGACCAAGCCCGCGCTCACCAGCTGCTCTTCGACGGGCGCCATGAACGCCGCGCTCGGACGCACCACCGCGACCCGCCAGGGTTTACGCTGTAGTTTGCTCCCGGCCACCTTTTGCTCGCGCCCGCCGCCGTGCGCCTCCAGGTTCAGGTGCGTCGTGAACATCGGCATGCCGCCCAGATCACGCAATCCGCGCGCCAGCTCCGGCGAATCGAGCGCCACGCTACGACCGACGCTGTGCGGCGCCAAGCCGTGCGCGAGGTACCGCCCTGGTTGATCGACCAGCGTCAAGAACGCCCCCGCACCGAGCAACTCGGTATCGCGCGCCACGATCCGCTGCAAGATTTGCGCGTAGTAACGTAGGCGCAGCACCCCGACAACCTGGAATTCGGCATCGCGCACGACCGTGCTGAAGGTCAAGACCAGGCGCTTGGATCCGGGTCCAATGGGCTCGATCTCCGAGACGTGCGGCAATCCATCGTGGAGGGCAGCCTGAAAATAGCCGTATCCGGACTCGTCGCTGCCGAGGTTCGGATGATTCGAGTCGGCGACGTTGCGTCCTTGGCGATCGAGCAGCGCATAGGACGCGACGAAGATCGAGTCACGCAGGGCGCCGCGCTCGAGCAGCTGCTCGATCTCCGCCTTCTCTGCGCTTTTGGCGCGCGCTCCACTGGACAGCAACAAGAAGCGCGCGAGCGCGGCGTCTTGTGCGTCGCTGCGCACGTTGTCCAAGCTCTTACCGATGAAATCGTCGATCGCGTTCGCGGTCAGCTGCGCGGTGGAGGCCAACAAACGCGCCTCACGCTCGACCAGGACATTCTGTGTGACACGCGTCTGAATCAACGTGAGCACGATCAGCGAGCCCAGCGCGATGCCCAGCGCGAGGATGATCAAGCGTCCCCTGATCCCCATCCGGTCTCCCAACCGAGGTCTCATTTCGCCGCCGGAAGAAAGTGTGAATCGAGCAGCAGATCCAGATCCGGCGCGGCGCTCAGCGTGCCGCGACTCAAGAAGTAGTCGACGAAGCGCTCGAGCACGTGGCGCGCCGAGCGGTTGGTCGACCCCGGCTCGAACAATCTTCGCTCTTCCTCCAACGTAAACAGATGAATCCCCGAACGGCTCACCAGAGCCGGCGCGGCAGCCAAGCGCTTGGCCAAGAGCGCGTCATCTTCTTGGGGATGGGCCTGCCAATGCTCGGCGGCGCGGAACCAGGCTTTGACGAAGCGGCGCACCGCCGTGGGTCGCGAGCGCAAGGTTTCACCCGAGAAAATGAAGCCATCCAACACGAGGCCGTCCGCTTCGCGGCTGGTGTAGAGCACCTTGGCGCCCAAGGCGCGCGCGCGAAGCATACGGCTCCCAAGTGTGCACGGCGGCAACCTCGCCCGACAGCAGACGATCCACCGCTTGCGACGCATCGATATTGACGACCTTGACGGCCGAAGGCGCGACGCCGTGCTGATCCAGCATTTGTCGCACGAGCACTTCCCCGAAGCCGCCCAGATTGGTACCCACTGCGCGTCCGCGTAGATCCTCGGGGATGTTGGTCGGGGGCATGCCGAGAACCATGTCCGCGCCATCCGAAAGATCAGTGAACAGAATGATGCGAGCGTCCGGGTTGGCCTCGACGACGTTGATGGTGTCCCCCGCCGCGACTCCGATGCCATCCAGACTGCCGGCCGCGAAGTCGACCAGCAGTTGATCGGTGTCTTCCGGGATCGAGAGCTCTACCGCGACGTGCTCGTCATTGAAGTATCCCAGCTGCTCGGCGAGCAACGCCGGGTAATAGCCCGCCCACAAGTCGAGTCCGACTTGTAGTGCGGGCTCGCGATTGGCCGCCGCAGTCTCAGGTCGGGTGCACGCACAGAGCAGGAGCGCAGCCAAGCCGACCCCTGCTCCTTTTAGGATTAGCAAAATCCGCGCCGGCACATGCGAAGTAGAGCAAAGGCTCGGGGCGACTCCAAGTCAAACGCCGAGCGCTTGCATCTTGCGCGCAAATTTGGCGCGCGGCTCTGCGTAGGCGACAACCGAACTCGGCGAACTTTGGACTCCGCCGCTGGCGTCGGTCACGACGAAGCGTGCGTAGAGCTCAGCCCAAGACAGCCCCGCGCACGCTTGAGCGGCACGCAAAGCCGCGCCGAGCGCAGCCGAATTCGAGACCGACAGCGTTTCGATGCGCGCATCGAACACGTCGGCCAAGATCTGCAAAATACCGCGATTCCTCGACGCGCCGCCCGTGACGCGCACGCTGCGCGGTCGCTCACCAATCCAATCGGAATGGCGCTGCATGGACAGAGCCTGGGCTTCGACGATGGCACGCGCGTTGGCCGGCGGATCCTGAAACGCTTTGAACGCCTCCGTCCCTTCCAGCGCAAGCTTCGGCTCGAGCAGCTTCGGTGTCATCTCCGGGAAGAAATAGGGCAGCATCGAATTGTCGTCATTGCCTGCCTTCGTCTGTTGCAAAATCGCAGCCTCGAAGGCCGGCCAAGACAAACCAACCCGCCGTGCAACTTCCTCGCGAGCAAGTGATCCATTGGCAAACCCGATCAGGCACATGAAACCACCCGCCGGATTGCCGAACACGTGTCCATACCCGCGCGGATCGGTGCGCGGCTCGCGCATCGCGGCAAACACGGTATCGCTCGTACCTAGGCTAATCACCGCCGTACCGGGCTCGGTCGCCCCCATGCCGACCAAGCTGCTCGGATTGTCGCCAGTGAAGGCGATCACGGGCGTGCCAGGCGCAAA
>Ga0247776_10000232_pt1 | contig 12721 bp, 9 predicted proteins | sample UWRJL199509C5_FD_179912 | JGI IMG/M metagenome (GOLD analysis project Ga0247776, IMG submission 179912) | Plant litter microbial communities from Arlington Agricultural Research Station in Wisconsin, United States - UWRJ-L199-509C-5 | ecosystem: Environmental > Terrestrial > Plant litter >...
CGCGATCAGCCAGCCCCCATTCACGAAAAGCGCACCGAGCAGGGCAGCCGCCAGGCCCCAACGCTGCCACGAGCGCGGCAGCCAATCCGCCAGATCTGCGACCCCACGCGCCATGAGCAAGGCGAAGAAGGGCGCCACGAACAGATAGTTGCGAACCACGACGACGCGGTACTGCGCGCAGAACATGGTCAGAAACAGCATCGGGAAGCCGATCAGCAGCGCACCGAAGCGAAAATCACGGCGCAGCCAGGACACGGTGCCAAAGACCGTGGCCACGAACAGCGGCACGGCGAGCCACTGGTACGGCGAGTAGAACGCGAATAGGTAATACGACAATACAATCCACGCATGATGCAGGGCGCCTTGAGCCGTGTACCCACCGTGAGAGTGCTTGTAATATTCCGAGATGCCATGGGTCTCCGTCAGCCATAAAAACGGATCGAGCACCGTCGCTGGCGTCAAAATCAGATACACGCCGAAGGCGAGCGCGCACAGCAGCGCCGCGCGCCACGCCTGCCGGAAGTAAGCGCTCCAAGGCAGGCTCAAAAAGCCGGTCACGAGCACTGGCGCGAGCAAAAATACGCCCGTGTATTTCGTGCCCGTGCACAACCCGACGGCGCAGGCAGCGGCATACAGCCAATGCGGCTGTGCAGTGCGCCGAAAGAGCGCGAGCATGAATAGAGTGAGCGCCGAAAACTGAACCAGAAGGCAATCAGCGACCGCAAAACGCGAGTGGTACGCGAACTCCCAGGAGAGCCCGAGCCCCGCGGCCGCGACCAGCGCTTGCCACGCTCGATAGCGGAGCGCGAGGGCCGCGCCGTACACCCAGAGGATGCCGAGCGAACTGACCACGATGAACATCGCGCGCGCACGCAGCAGGTACCTGCCGTCAGCCATGTCCGCGACCATCGCCGCCTGAATCGCCAGTGGCTGCCCTTCGTTCTCGAGCGCAGCGCGAATGGCGGCCGGGAAGGCCGGCCAAATCACCAGCCACTTGTCGAAGGATGGGTAGATGTATTTCCTCGGCAGGAAGATACCGCTCTTCACCATCAGACGCCCCGGCTCGAGGTGCCACTCGGCTTCATCCCAGTGATATCCGAAGTCCACGCCGCGCAGGCCGGTGTAGATGAACAGAGCGAACAGCGGCAAGACCAACGCCGCCCGCAACAACCACCAGAGCCCCGGCCGCGCTCGAACCAAGCTCCAAGTGGGGCTAGCTCGAAACGTCGATCCGAGCGAAGCAGCGATCCGCATCAGCCCCGCGTACCACCCGCCGCCAGGGGAGAACAAGTCTGCGGCACGGGCAACACCCGCCCAGCGCGCGCCCCTGGCTTGCCCAGGCTGCCAAATGCGCTACGCTGGCGCGTGGCCGGTGGGATTAGCCTAGCAAAGCAGCTGTTTTTGGCGTCGCTCCTCGTCGGCTGCGCGTCGACGCTCGACGACACACCGCGGCCCGCTGGAGCGGGTGCGGGGGGAGCGGAGGCAGAAGCTGGCGGAGCTGCACCGAACTGCGCTGAGATTGAAGCGGGAGGAGCAGGAGGATCTGGAGAAGCGGGAGCGGGAGCGGCGGGAGCAGCGGGAGCTCGAGCAGGAGGATCTGGAGAAGCCGGAGAAGTTGGAGAGGGAGCGGCGGGAGCAGCGGGAGCGGCGGGAGCGCCCGCGAATGAGGGCAGCTGTTCATTGTTCAACGGCGTGGATTTCACGGGCTGGGATCGCTATCTGGGTAAGCCTTCGGACCCCGAGCCCGCGTTGGGCGTGGACAACGACCCGCGCGCTGTCTATTCGGTGGTCACGCTCGAAGATGAAGCCGCGATTCGCATCAGCGGTGAGGTCTGGGGCTCGTTGATCTCGAAGCGACAATTCTGCAATTTTCGGCTGCGCGCGCAGTTCAAGTGGGGCACCAAAGTGTGGACCATCAAGGACAGCGGAATCATGTTTCTTTCGAGCGGACCGCTGGGAGCCGTCAACGCGGGCGGCAATGCGCTCTCGGACCCGATCGGTAGCGGCGGCTTCATGGTCTCCACCGAGTATCAAATCGCCTCGAACGACGTCGGCACACTCTACAATCTCGGGCCGATCGCCTTCACCAGCACGCTGCACAGCGTTCAGCCCGAGCTGAAAGATGACTGGAACCAAGTCGAGATTTCGCTCCGCGATGACGAGGCAAGCTTGCTGCTGAACGGCCACGAGGTCTCGCACGCCTCCGGCTTCGTGCTCAACTGGCCCGATCAGCCGCCGTCGGCCCTGCGTTGTGGGCTGATCCAATTGCAGTCGGAGGGCGCAGAAATCTTCTTTCGCCGCCTGGAGATCGAGGAGTTTCCCTAGCCAGTAGCGGTTGCTCGACGACGCGCTTTCGATGCTAGAGTCCCCGCGTCGAAACGACCGAACTCATGAACGCCGAACATTCACCGTCAGTTGTCCAACCTGCGGGTTTTCAGTTTCAACTCGTAAACCGTGAGTGTCCCGGCTGCGGTGCAAACGAGAGCCGGCCGTTCGCCGACGCCAACATCGATCCGGATGCGCTGGGCGAGTTCGCATTCGCATCGCGCAAGCTCCCGGAGTACATGCACCACGCGCTGGTAGTCTGCCGCCGCTGCGACTTGCTGTACGCGAACCCCGCGCCCGATCGAAAATCGCTCGAAGCCGCCTACCATGACGCCGCCTTCGATGCTTCCGACGAATCGCACTACGCGGGCCTGACCTACGCCAGCTACTTGCCGCGTATCGCCGCAAAGCTACCGGATCGCGACGGCGCGCTCGACATCGGCACGGGGGATGGCGCGTTTTTGGAGCAACTCCAGCAGCATGGCTTCACGAATGTGGTTGGCGTGGAGCCCTCGGCCGCCCCCGTCGCCGCGGCCAAGCCCGAGATCCGCGCGCTGATCCGACATGCGCCGTTTCGCAGCGCGGACTTCACGCCCGAGAGCTTGCGGCTGATCACCTGTTTTCAAACCATCGAGCACGTCTACGACCCGCTCGCGTTGTGCAAAGACGCGCTCCGCTTGCTGCGCCCGGGCGGCGCGCTGTTCATCGTCTGCCACAACCGGCGCGCGCTCGTGGCTCGCGCCATGGGCATGAAGTCACCCATCTTCGACATCGAGCATTTGCAGCTGTTCTCGCCGCAGAGCGTGCGAGCGCTGCTGTCGCGCGCCGGCTTTTCGCGGGTGGACGTGCACACCGTCGTCAACCGTTATCCGATCAACTATTGGGCGCGTCTCTCGCCAATCCCGGGCGCACTCAAGCCGCGCGCGCTGGGGCTCTTGCGCTCGAGCGGGCTCGGCCGCTTCACGTTGGCCGCGCCCGTCGGCAACCTGGCCGCTATCGCCTACAAATAGCCGCGTCATGGCACTCGACTCGTCGCCTCAACGCAGGGATTCGAAGGACTAGATGAACCTATATCAGCGAGTTTTGGGCACGCCTTTCGTCTACAACCACGTCCGTCCGATGGCCGTCGGCGGCATCGACATGACGCCGTTCTACGACCGCGTAAACGCCGGCGCAGACGACGTGGTGCTGGACGTCGGCTGCGGCACTGGTGATGCGCTCCGCTATCTGAAGGGCTTCGCCCGCTACGAGGGCATCGACACCGACGACGTAGCGATCAGCTTCGCGCGCAAGCGCTACGCCGAGCGGGCACAGGTGTCCTTTGCGTGCCAAATGTGCACCGCGGAGGACGTCGCACGCATCCAACCCTCACGGGTCCTCTTGTGCGGCCTGCTGCACCATTTGTCCGACGACCAGGTGCTGACCTTGCTGGCCAGCTTCAAGGCATCGCCGGCGCTGAAACGCATCGTCACCAGCGACATCGTTTATCTAGAAAGAAGCGCCATCAGTAACTTCCTGGCCAGCATGGACCGCGGCCGCTTCTGTCGCCACCGCGAGCAGTACGAAGCCCTCGTCGCCCAAACGGGCCTACGCGTCGTCGAATCGACGGTAATCCGCTGCCATCCCAAGCGCGGCCTAGCCAAGTACCTACTGATGACAATCGAGCGCTGAGCTCAGTTCGCCTCGCACTTGCGCGACGGCCTCCCTCGCACGGCCGAGAATGGAGTTCGAATTCGAACTCGACTTGCCGCGCGCAGCGGCCTCCCTCGCAACGGCCGAGAATGGAGTTCGAATTCGAACTCGACTTGCCGCGCGCAGCGAGCCTCCCTCGCACGGCCGAGAATGGAGTTCGAACTCGATCTGCGGTGCGACTCAGTTCGAAATGCCTAGGCGGTTGATCGCCGCGAGCGTCTCTGGTGTCTGTGGGGGCGCTGAGCTACCGGGGGCGCGTTGAAATAGGTAGAACTCGTCGAAGCTGGTCGACAGCAGGTGGTACGCCTTCGTGGCGAACAGATCCTTCACCTGCTGCCGCACGTTGGGCACCTCGCGCGAGCTGAGCAAGAGGTATTCAGGGCCAGCACAGGTGCGGGCGAGATCACAGGCGTCCGGGCGATTGGACACGAACGAGACCAGGTAGGGCGTCGCCGCGACGCTCGAAAGGGCTGGCAGCGGGCGTAGGACTTTGAGCAGCGCTGCGTAACGCGCCTCTGCCCAAGGCGTTCGGCGCACGGTCTCCGCAGGGATGCCGCCGAAGCCGTCTTTGCGCAGCAGCGCGCCGTAGTTGTAGCTATGGCTCAGAACCGTGACGCTCAAGGCTAGAGCAGCGGCCAAGAGCGGCCCGCGACCGAGCGCGCGGCGCTTCTCCAAGACGACGGTCAACGCCAAGAAGCAGCCTGGCAGCCAAACCAACGACCAGGCAAAGCCCTCGGGCCTGTCGGGCCAATACGCGGTCGTCGCAGAGGTGAGCAACAACCCCGGAAGGAGCAACGGCCAGCACGCAAATTCGAAGGCCGGCAATAGACAGAGCGGTGCCAGCGCGTGGAGGATCACCGTGACACAGCGGAAACGCGCGAGATCCCAGACGAAGTAAGCGGGATTGTTGAACAAGGCGCTGAACGTCTTGATCAGCTCGGGCGTCTGGCCAGGGGCAGCACCGCGCGCCAAAAACCACAGGTTTAGCGCAATCAGCGGCAGCGCGAGCAAGCTCAGGGCCAGACCCAAGCGCGCTTTGCGACGACCGGCGAGCAACATCAAGCCGTAGCCCAGGACGTTGAGTGGGCCTACCTCGGAGATCGACAGCAAGAGCACGAGCGACACACCGAGCAGCCAACGCCGCTCGCTCTCGACTGCGTAGTAGAGCGTGAAAGAGAACAGCGTCACCGCGTGCAGCCAGCTGAAGCCGGCCACCAACGCGCCGTGCAAGGGCGCCGTGAGCAGGTAGGCCACGCCGATCCAGAACGCGACGCCTCGACCCACTTTTCGGGCTGCCAGCAGGTACAGCGGGACGGCGGCCAGTGCGGCGAGCGCCGCGTTCAGCCAGACCAGTGTCTCCGCGCCGGGGCGAAGACCATAGAGTGGAGCGAACAGCAGCGAACCGTACTCTGCGTGCACGGTTAGGTAGCTTCCGCCAGCCGCACCGAACAGCACGGGCGCCTTGAAATAGCGAGCGTGCCGCAAGTTGGACAGCACGTTGTCGGGTACGGCGAAGAACTCCGCAGTATCCTGGATCAGCCGATGATGAGCGATGCCGTACTGAGCCAGCAAGAAGGCGCACAGGCCCGCGCACAGCAGCAGCAGAAACAGAGGCGCGCCGCGAGGCACGCTCAGCAAGGCTTGCGACAATGGCAGCCTGCGCAGCCGCTCTAGAAACGCCGCCGATGGAGCGCTGACGCCGAGGCTGAAGGCGCGCGCCAGCAGCTCACTGAAGATCAGACCAAAGGCCGCCAGCGCGATCAGGTAGTAGAGCGGCTTATCGTGGGCGATCTGGCTCAGGAACAAGCCGGGCACCATGAATAGTGCGGCAAGCGGCGCTAAGCGCCTGGCTGTTCGCTCCAGCACCTCGGTCGCCAGCGATGCACTGCGACGCGCGACGACCAGCATGCCCAAACCGGCGGGCAGCGCGAGCCCGGCGCCGAGCGACAACAAGAGGATCAATCGACCGCTCTGGCCGAGCGTATTTCTCAAGGCGAAGTCGCTGCGCTGGCTGAGGTTCAACCACAGCATTTGGCAGGCGAAGACCAGCGAGAAGCCGACCAGCGCGAGCGTGGCCAACGCAAGGGCCAAGCGCGGCAGTTCGTTGGGGTCGTCGCGCAAACGCTGATTCGCCATGCTCGTTCGACTCAGTCCGCGAGCGTGCGCTCGCCCGCCGAGGAGCTGAGATTGATTTCTTCTTGCGTGATGTACAGCGGGCGCCGTTTGATTTCTTCGTAGATGCGGCCCACGTACTCACCGAGCACACCGGTCATCAGCAATTGCGCCGACGAGCCCAAGGCGACCGCGATCATGATCGTGGTCCAGCCGGGGACGACGCCGGTTCCGAAGAAGCGCTGGTAAGTCGCCCAGGCGGCGGTCAGGCCGGCCATTGTTCCGGCAAGCACGCCGAGCCAGGTAGCAAAGCGCAGCGGCACCACGGAAAACGAAGCAATGCCGTCGATGGCGAAGCGCACCATCTTCTTGATTGGATACTTGGTCTCGCCGGCAAAGCGGGCGGGGCGCGCGTAGTAAACCGCGGTTTGTCGGAAGCCGACCCAAGCCACCATGCCGCGCACGAAGCGATGTCGTTCGCGAAGCGCGCGCATGGCGAGCACCACCGGGCGCCCGATCAGCCGGAAGTCCCCGGCGTCGGCGGGAATCGAGATGCCGCCCAACATCGCGCGCAGGACGCGATAGAAGATGGCCGCGGAGGCGCGCTTGAAGAGCGTCTCGCCGACGCGCTTCGTGCGCACGCCGTACACCACGTCGAAGCCCTCACGCCAACGCGCGATCATCTCGCTCACCACCTCCGGTGGATCTTGCAGATCGGCGTCCATGATCACGACGGCTTCACCCTCCGCGCGGTCGAGCCCTGCGGTAATCGCCATTTGGTGGCCGAAGTTACGCGCGAAGGAGATGACTTTGAAGCGGCTCTCTTCGCTGGCCAAGAGCTTCAGCTGCTCGAGCGACCTATCCTTGGAGCCGTCGTTGACGAACACCACCTCCCAGGAGTCGATCTGAGTGTTCCAAACCTGAATCACCTCGCGCAGGCGACGAGCTAACTCCGGAATGACCTCCTCTTCGTTGAAGATCGGGATGACGACAGTCAGGGTAGGCCGCGGCATGGCGAGGGGTTTATACAGGGAAGGGTCGAGAGTGCGAAGAGGAGCCGGGCGAACCGAAAAAAAGCCGGCCTAGCCCCTGCTGACTAGATGCCCAAATGACGGAGGGCCTCGGCCGTGTTGGGTGATTCATAGCCGCGTTTGAACAGATAAAACTCCTTCTTGCCCTTGGCAAATAGGCCGTAAGGGGTCTTTCGGAACTTTTCGCGGAGGCCGTTTCTGAGCTCCCCAGCGACGTCGTTGTCGCTCAGGAAGATGAAGTCGACCGGGCCCGTGTCATAGCGAAAGACGTACGCTTCTTTGCGCGCCGAAATGTGCGGGTTCAAGGTCTCGGTGGCGACCACGCTGGCCTCTTTCGGGATCTTGTCGACGACCGAGCGCATGTCGAGGTAGCGCTGGCGCTGGGCCTCGGACATCTCGAAAGTCACGCGGCCGAAGCCACCCGTAAAGCTCTCTCGCTGCAAAATGGCGCCAAAATTGTAGCTGTGGCTGAGCAGCACCACGAGCAGCGCGCCGGTCACGGCGATCATCCGCACTTGGCCGTCTCGACCCTCGCGGATGACGAACAGGCTCATCGCCGCGCAGGCGAACAAGAAGGGGACCCAGTGCGTCGTGTATTGAAACGAGATCGCCAGCGTCGGCCAATAGCCGGTGGTCATCAGCGTGAACACCGAGCCGGGCACTAGCAGCAGCCAAAAGGCCAACCGCCTCACCGGCAAAAATACCAGCGGCGCGAGCATATGCAGCGCGTACGCGAGCTTCGGCCCGCGCACGAAAGTGGAGAACGCGTAGAACGGGTTCGAGATGAGCGTCTTTACGACGTTGCCGTAGCCCGATTTCCCGTCGGCAAAGAGCTCGTTGTACATGACATCGAACCACCAGGGGCCAGCCCAGGGCATGATCACGAACTTGTTGATCACGAACCAAACCACCGCCGTACTGGCCAGCGTGATGCCCATGCGCACGCGCAGGCCGGTGACGAACAGGAACGTCCCCAAACACGCCATACCAACCGCGATGTCCTCGCGCAGCGCGAAGAGCAACAGCACCAGCACCAGGGTCAACCGCTTCTTTCTGCTGGCAATCGCGTAGAACAACCAGAAATAGAAGAACACCCCCAGCGGCAACCAATGAAAATCGTAAAATTGCGCGCCGTGCAGCGGTGCAAACAGCACGTAGGCGAGCACCAGCACCACTGACGGCCAGGCCGTCAGCATCGTGCGCGCGAAGAGGTAAAGCGGGATCACCGCAGCACCCAAGAGCACCGCCTGAATCAGCAGCAAGGTCTCGGCGCGCGGCGAAATCGCGTACAATGGCGCGAACAACACCATCAGGTATTCAGCGTGGGTCGACAGGGAGTTGTGATGCCCCGGCCCGAACATCACCGGCGATTCGAAGAAACGCCCCTTGATGGTGTTGAACATCAAGTTGTCGAAAATGCCGAGATCGAAAGCGCTCGTCTGAATCAGATGGTGTTTTCGGATCGTGAAGAAGGCCGTGTAAGCGGCGTAGCCAATGCCCGCGAGCAGCACGACGAGCGGCGCGGTCTTGGCCGTGACTCGCGCGCCGAGCCGACCCCAAAAGGCACGCGCATCCGCAAAGCGTGCCCCGCTGACCAGCGACGAGATCTCGGCAACGCTGATGCGCAGCAGGCGCTCCAGCGCGATGCCGAAGAGCCCCAACAAGATCAGGTAGCCAATCGGACGGTGTTGTCCAAACTGCCAGGTGAACAAGGCCGGCAACACTGCGGCCAAGCCGGCGGGCGCGATGATGCGAGTGAACGACTCGACCAGCCGCGCGGTGCGCTCGCGCGCGACCAGTAGCAGCAAGAGCGCAGTCAGCAGCGGTAGGAACCCGGTGAGCGTCGGCAACGCCGAGAGCGGAGGCACCGTGGGCAGCGCGTTGTCGGTGAAATAGGCTTGGCGCTGGGACGCGGGCAGGCTCGCATAGACCAGGAACTGCGTCAGCGACTGACCCACGAGCGCGAGCGCGAGCAAGCTCGCGAGCACGCGCGGCCTGCTGACGTCGAGAGAGCTTCCCCGCGACGCTTCTCCAGGGGGAGACCCATGTACCTGCGACGCCACCATCGGGCGGTGTTCTAGGTTGACGCGGGGCCGTCCGCAATCCTGGAACGCGCTTGACCTCCACAAAATACACTGCTTTCGTGCGCGGCGTGTCCGCCGAAGAACCGACGACGAAGCAAGAGGTAGAGCCGTCGCCAGCTAAGCCGCGGTCTCTGTGGGCCTACGCGCCACGCGTCTTGGCGTCACTCGGCATCGCCCTTGGCTTCGTGTGGTTATTCAAGCGCGGAGGGCTACCACTCATCCCGTCGGCAGAGACGCTCTCGGCGGTGCAACCGGGGTCGGCCCTGGCGTTTACAGTGCTCACCACCGTGGCACTCTATTTTCGCGTGCATCGTTGGGTGCCGCTGCTCCGCCCGATCGCTCCGGACATTTCCGAACAGCGAGTGGTCGGCATCAGCCTGGTCGGCGTCGCCACGATCATGTTCGCCCCGCTGCGCATGGGTGAGGCGGCCCGGCCTTACCTGCTCGCGCGCGACGGCAAGGTGACGTTCTTCCAAGCACTGGGCGCAGCCGGCGCGGAGCGCGTGATAGACGGCTTGGTGCTCACCTTGGTCAGCGTGATCGCGCTCAAGCTGTCCTCGCCGCTCTCACCGCTGCCGGATCACTTGGGCGACGTGGCGCTGCCGGTCTCGATCATCCCAGGCGCGATCAAAATCGCCGCGACGGTGTTCGCGGGCGGCGCGCTGGCACTGACGGTATTTTATGTCGCGCGTGATTTTGCGCACAAGCTCACCATGACCCTCTTGGGCCCGATCTCGAGCAAGCTCGCGAACTTCGTGACCGGCACTCTGGAGCGCCTGTCCGACGGCCTGAAAGTGCTGGGTTCAGCGGAACATCGCGGCCGATTCCTGGGCGAGACCCTGCTTTATTGGTTGTGCCAATTCTTCGGTCAGTGGTTCTTGATGCGCGCGTGCGGGATCGAAGCCTCGCCCGTTCAGGCCTGTGTCACGCTCGGCGTGCTCGGCTTGGGCGTGATCGTGCCAGCTGGGCCAGGCTTGTTCGGCGCCTTCCAAATCGGCACCTACACGGGCTTGGCGCTGTACTTCCCGCTTTCGGTCTTGAGGACTTCGGGGTCGGCGATGGCGTTCATCAGTTACGCCACGCAGCTGCTCCTCAACCTGTTGGCGCTCGGGCTCGGCTTCTGGCTGCTCGCGCGCAGCAAACGCGCGCTCTTGCAGCAGAGCCCGACCAACGCATAGCGCGCCGCTCATCGAGCGACTTTGCACTCATCGACGTAGCATTCGACGGCGGGCCCTCACTTAGCCCCTTCGCGAAACGCAAAGCTTGTCCGCTTAAATGGCTTGTCCGTTAGTAACGCCTTCTGGACTTAGCCGGACAAGATTTCAAAACGCACGGGGGTCCGGACGCCTGCCCGAAGGGACGCAATTCGACGCCGAAGGCTGCGACGCACCGGGCGAAACGCGTGACCATCAAAAAACCCGCTGGGAGCGCAAGCGGGGCGCAGTTTCAGCCGCGGCTTGCGTAGTTCTTGTCGATCCACTCGCGGTAGGCACCGCTCTTGACGCGCAGAATCCAGTCCGGGTTATCGAGGTACCAGCGCACCGTGGAGAGCAGACCGCTCTCGATGTCGTGGCGTTGCGACCAACCGAGCTCGGATTTGAGCTTGCTGCAGTCGATCGCATAGCGAGCATCGTGCCCGGGGCGGTCGGCCACGAAGGTGATCTGTTTGCGAAGGGCCTCTGCATCGCGACCGGTAGCGTGTGCCACGACCTCAATCAGCTTGTGCAACAGGGCGAGGTTCGTCCACTCGGCTTCACCGCCGATATTGTAGGTCTGCCCGCGCTCGCCGCGTTGGACGATGGTCCAAATCGCCTCCACGTGGTCGTCGACGTACAGCCAATCACGCACATTTTGACCGGTGCCGTAGACAGGCAGCGGTTTACCGTCGCACAGGTTGGTGATCATCAGCGGGATCAGCTTCTCCGGAAACTGATACGGGCCGTAGTTGTTGCTGCAATTGGAGAGCGTGGTGGAAAGCCCGTAGGTGCGTGCGTAAGCTCGGACCAAGTGATCCGACGCCGCCTTCGAAGCCGAGTAAGGTGAGCTCGGGTCGTAGGGCGTGCTCTCCAGGAACAGGCCGGTGGCACCCAGCGAGCCGTACACTTCATCCGTCGAGACGTGGTGGAAGTGGATCTGATTCTGACCCCGCACGACTTCGAGCAGCTGATAGGTGCCCACGATGTTGGCCTGCACGAAGGCGCCGGGGCCGGCGATGCTTCGGTCGACGTGGCTCTCCGCGGCAAAGTGCACGATGGTATCGATCGCGTGTTCACGGCAAACGCGCGCGACCGTTTCGGCGTCGGCGATGTCCGCCTGTACGAACGCGTAGCGAGGGCTTTTGGCGGCCTCGGCCAGGTTCTCCGGGTTGGCCGCGTAGGTCAGCAGATCCAGATTCAGCACGCGGCCGTCGAAGCCGGGCCGAGACAGCAAATAGCGAACGAACGCCGAGCCGATGAAACCACAGCCGCCGGTGACCAGCACACTCTTGGGTTGTCTGAGCAAAGCCATGATTTTACGTTAGTTTTTCTTCGAGCGCGCGGCGCATGGCTTGCCCGTATTGGCTCTTGCCGCACTTGTCCGCGAGCCGCTCGAGCTGCGCCGCGTCGATGAACCCCATGCGGTAGGCGATCTCCTCGACGCAGGAGATGGACGTGCCCTGGCGGCGCTCGAGCGTGGCCACGAAATGACCTGCGTCGAGCAGGCTCTCTTGGGTGCCGGTATCGAGCCACGCTTGGCCGCGGCCGAGGATCTCGAGTCGCGCGCGGCCAGCCGCGACGTAGACGTTGTTGACGTCCGTGATTTCCAGCTCACCACGCGGCGAAGGCTTCAGATTCTTGACGATCTCGAGCACCTGGTTGTCGAAGAAATACAAGCCGGTGACGGCCAGACGGCTCTTGGGCTCCGTCGGCTTTTCCTCGATGCCGAGCAGCTCACCATTGGGACCGACCTCCGCCACGCCGTAGCGCTCCGGATCGTCGACGCGATAGCCGAACAGGATTGCGCCATCCAGCTCGGCGCGGGCTTTCTGCAGCTGCTGCTTGAGACCGGAGCCGTAAAAGATGTTGTCGCCCAAGATCAAGCAGACCGGATCCGAACCCACGAAGTCACGGCCGATGATGAAGGCTTCGGCCAGGCCATTCGGCGCGGGTTGCACGGCGTAGCTGAAGCGCATCCCGAGCTCTTCACCGGTCCCCAGCAGCCGCTCGAAGAGCGGTAAGTCTTGCGGCGTCGAAATGATCAGTACCTCGCGGATGCCGGCCAACATCAGCACCGACAACGGGTAGTAGATCATCGGCTTGTTGTAGACGGGCAGCAGCTGTTTGGAGATGACCCGCGTCAACGGATCCAGCCGCGACCCGCTGCCACCCGCCAGAATGATGCCCTTCATGCTCGTCGCATTGTTCACTTGGCGAGCACGATAGCATCATGAAAATCCGCCGGCCATCGAGAAAGCGGGCAGCATCGGGCAGGATAGGC
>Ga0247776_10000233_pt1 | contig 12711 bp, 9 predicted proteins | sample UWRJL199509C5_FD_179912 | JGI IMG/M metagenome (GOLD analysis project Ga0247776, IMG submission 179912) | Plant litter microbial communities from Arlington Agricultural Research Station in Wisconsin, United States - UWRJ-L199-509C-5 | ecosystem: Environmental > Terrestrial > Plant litter >...
TCGTCACATTCACCTGCGTAGTCCGACACGCACCTTCAACTGCGTAATTGCCACAGTGGCACACTCGATTGCGCGGTTCTGCCTCGCTGCTCGTGTGCCTCGAGCACATCAGCCACAAATGCTTACTTTTCCGCTGCCCGGCAATGACGCGAATTAGCAAAATCGCCATTTACATTGGCCGTATTCCAAGCCTGTCGAGTGCCTGTCTGCTAAGGCACGCGCGTTGCTCTAGGACCGCACTGCTTGCGCTCCTGAACTGAGGTACATAATGCATCATACCGCTCTGGCTCGATTCTTTCACGCCTGTGGGGCTCGCGCCCACCGATACCTTGCACTTCTGGCAACTATCTGCTTGGTCGCCTGCTCCGCTCCCTCCGCAGACAATCAAGTCACAGACCTTCAGGGGTCGCTGACGACGGCTGTGTATCGGATCAATTGTGGCGGTGGCGCGGTAGGCTCATTTTCTGCCGATCAGTTCGTGTCAGGAGGCAATACTTGGTCTTCAGGCACCGTGTCGACGACGGGAGTAGCCAATGCTGCACCGGCCGCCGTGTACCAGAGCGAGCGCTACGGAAACCACAGCTATAACTTCGGCGGGCTCGAACCCGGCGCGAGCTTCGTGGTTCGTTTGCACTTTGCCGAGACCAAGTTCAACGCTGCCGGCGCGCGCGTCTTCAACGTCTTGATCAACGGAGTGAACGTTCTCCCGAATTTCGATATCTTTGCCAGCGTCGGCTTTAGCAAGGCGCTAGTGCTCGACTTCGACACCACCGCGTCTTCAGCGGGCCAGGTGACCGTGCAATACGTAACCGTCGTCGACAACGCCAAGTCGAGCGGTATCGAGATCTTCTCGGGCAGCAGTGGCAGTAGTGGCAGTGGTGGCAGTGGTTCGGGGCAAGGCAACCAGTCACCGACGATCGCCAACGCGCCGTCGGCGAATGCGAACCCCGTGCTGGGCACCAGCTCCACGTTGAGCGTGCTTGGCGCCGACGACGGCGGCGAAGCCTCGCTCGTCTACACCTGGAGTACTTCGGGCACGCCGCCCGCAGCCGTTTCGTTCTCCGCAAACGCCAGCAACTCTGCAAAAAATACGGTCGTGACCTTCAGCAAAGCGGGCAGCTATGCGCTGACCGTGACGGTCAAAGATGCCGCTGGCCTCTCGACTTCCAGCGCCCTGAACTTGCAGGTCAATCAGAAGCTCACCAGCGTGAACGTGACGCCGTCGAATGCCTCCGTTCAGCTGAATGGAACTCAGCAATTCGCGGCCACTGGCAAGGACCAGTTCGGTGCGGCGATGAGCCCGACATTTGCCTGGGCGGTTTCGGGCGGTGGAACCATCGACACGAATGGGCTGTTCAGCGCAACGAGCACGGGCGCGTTCACCGTCACAGCGACAAGCGGAAGCGCGAACGGTAGCGCGGCGGTCACCGTGAGTAGCGCTGCGGCGCCCGCGGGTAGTGCTGTCTACCAGATCAACTGCGGCGGCGGCGCCGTTGCGCCGTTCACTGCCGATCAGTTTGCATCAGGCGGATCGACCTGGAACGACGCCACGGCCGTTTCGACATCGGGTGTCGCGAATGCCGCGCCCGCAGCCGTATATCAAACCGAGCGCTATGGCAGCCACGCCTACAACTTCGCCAGTCTGACGCCTGGCGCGACTTACGTCGTTCGGCTTCATTTCGCGGAGACGAAGTTTACTACAGCGGGCTCGCGCACCTTCAACGTACTGATCAATGGTACCCAGGTGCTGACCAACTTCGATATCTTTGCAGCGGCGGGCCTCAACAAGGCGCTCGTCCGCGACTTCACCAGTGTGGCCTCGAGCGCTGGGAAGATTACGATTCAGTACGTGACGGTCGTGGACAACGCGCGCTCGAGCGGCATCGAAATATTGTCCGGCGCCGGCGGTGGCAGTTCTCCCCCTCCCAATCCTGGAAATAAGGCCCCTACGGTGGCAACGCCTGCAGCTGCCAACCCCAATCCGACCAGCGGCAAGACGACGTCACTCAGCGTCGTGGGCGCTGACGACGGTGGGCAGGCCAGTTTAACGTATACCTGGGCAGCGACGGGGCCGGCGGCGGTTTCGTTTTCGAGTAACGCCAGCAACAGCGCCAAGAACACCACGGCCAACTTCACGAAAGCTGGAAGCTACACGCTGACCGCAACGATCACGGACGCTTCAGGGTCCTCGGTGGCGAGCAGCACCAACGTCGTCGTGAACCAAACGACGACCAGTATTTCCGTCACTCCTCGGAGCGCACAGGTGGCTGCCGGGGGATCCCAACAGTTTCTGGCGTCTGTGAAAGACCAATTCGGCAACGCGATGTCCCCGCAACCGAGTGTTGCCTGGACCGTGTCGGGCGGTGGCACGATCAACTCCATCGGCCTGTTCTCAGCTGGCAGCAGCAGTGGCGGCCCGTTCAACGTCAACGCCAGCGCGGCCTCTCTTATTGGCAGCGCCAGCGTCACGGTTGCGGCCAGCGGAGGCACGGCTCAATACAGCACCGACTTCAACCTCACCGAATCGCCGATTTCCGAAGGTGGTGCATGGCAACAAATGGGGGTCGACTGGACGCGCGTGATCACCGCGAACGGCCTGGCATTCGGCACACAACCGGGCAATGGCGGTTTCAACGACTCCTACGCTTACCTCGCTGGAGATTTTGCCGCGAATCAATCGGCGAGTGCAGTCATCCATCTCGAATCCGGTTTGTCGGGAGGGTATTACGAAGTCGAAATCTTGTTGCGCTGGCGAGATAGCGCGCACTTCTCCACCGGCTACGAATGCAATTTGGCGTACAATGGGCAATACGCCGAGATCATCATCTGGCCGGGAGCCTATGGAACTGACAAATCGCAATTCAAATGGGTCTCCTCCGGCAATCCCGTTGCCGGCGGCGTACACGATGGCGATGTGTTTCAAGCAGACATCGTCGGCAACGTGATCACTTCCCGGCTGAACGGCAAGGTGATTGCAACGGGTGTGGACAGCTCGATACCCAGCGGAGGAGCTCCTGGGATTGGGTTCTACGCGGAGGGCATGGCCGCATCGCAGAAGTTCTCTTTCTCGAAGTTTAGCGGGGGTAGCCTCTAGAGCCGAGACGCTGCGGGCGCGAAACCGGAATGGCACCTTCGGTTTTGCGTCTGCCTGCCCGCAGCGGAGAGCGTTGCTCTCCAATATGTCACAGAGGTGCCCCGCTGACGGAACTCGGGGATCGTATCTGCTCCGCCGATGACGCGCTCACTTCCGCTCGTGACGGCAAGCGTGCTGGTGCTGCTTCTCGTTCACAGCACCAGCGCACGAGCCGCGACCGCGTACGTCACCGACTTCGATCTCACGGAATCACCGATTTCGGAGCAAGGAGCTTGGAGCCAAACCGGTCTCGATTGGAATAAAGTGGTGACAGCCGGTGGGCTGGCATTCGGGACACAGACTGGAAACGGCGGCTTCGACGACTCGTACGCTTACCTTTCGGGATTTACGCCGGATCAGCTAGCCTCCGCCGTGGTTCAGTTGGGCGCCCTGGGAGGTGGAGTGACGCATGAGGTCGAGCTACTGCTGCGCTGGGCTGATTCCGAGCATTCTGCACGAGGCTACGAATGCAACTTCGCACACGACGGCCAATACGCAGATATCGTGCGTTGGAACGGACCGAAGGACAGCTTCACGTATCTCGTGCCGACGCTAACCGCTGCTATTCCAGGAGGCCTGCACAACGGGGATACGGTGAGCGCCAAGATAATCGGTCACACGATTACCACTTACGTGAATGGCACTCAGATCCTCACCGTGACGGACAATACTTTCAACGACGGAAACCCAGGCATCGGTTTCTTTCGCGGCGGTCCCTCTGGCCCGCAGAACGATTTTTCGCTGACGCATTTTAGCGCGTCGTCGCTCAATGCGACGACTCCTGCGCCTGTCCCGGCGCTTGGCTGGGGGATGTTGTCCTTTCTTGCGCTGGCCAGCGTTGCAGCATTCCCGCTCTTGGCCTGGAGAGCATCGCTCGCCGCTCGTCGTTTCGGTAGCTAGCTGACGCAACGCGGGCGAACGCTGGGTCTCAGACCAGGGGGCGTCTAGCCTTTCCCTTGGCGGACTGCTACCGTGCCGCACTCATGGGACCGACACGGAATTTGTTGGGGCGCCTGGCCCGTGCGTACCTCCCGCTCGCAGTGGTAACGGCTTGCTACAGCTGCGCTACCAACCCTCGCGACGCTGCCAAGGCTAGCGCCTCGCCAAGTGGCGGAAGTGACGCCGGCAAGTTGGCAGTCAGCGCGGGCAACACGTCAGGGGGCGCGGCGGCAGACTCCGCTGGCGCTACGGGGGCAGGAGTTCCGGGTCCGGGCTCTTACACCACCGACTTCAACCTGAACGAATCGCCCCTCTCAGAGGGCGGCAAGTGGCAGCACCGCGGGCTTGATTGGACCACAATCACCACATCCGATGGTCTCGCCTTTGGGACGCAACGAGGCACTGGCGGCTTCGATGATTCCTACGCCTACCTAACGGGGACGTTTCCTGCCAATCAATCGGGCACTGGAATCATTCATCTCGAACCCGGGATTCCGCAATCCTATCAAGAAGTCGAGATCTTGCTTCGGTGGACAGACAGCGCACACAACTCGATCGGCTACGAGTGCAACCTGGCGTTCAACGGGCAATACGCAGAAATCATCAAATGGCCCGGACCTCCTGGTAAAGAAAAGTCCGATTTCAAGTTCATCTCTACGGGTAACCCGGTCTCCGGCGGCGTGCACGACGGCGACGCCTTCCAGTGCGATGTGATCGGAAACGTCATCACGTCGAGACTCAACGGCAAGGTCCTAGCAACAGCCACGGACAACTCGATCCCGGGCGGCGGCGCACCTGGCATGGGCTTCTACGCGGAGGGCGCCCCCGCGTCGCGCAAGTACTCGCTAACCAAATTCACTGGCACCGGCCTATGAAAAAGCGCTTGTCCGACTTGCCTCCACTGTAAAGCGGGCGACTCGTTTCAGGTGGTCACCCACGAGCGCGCGCTCTCCCCGGCATTACGAGTGCGGGTGCCCCCTGAAGTCGAGCCACGCGCGCGGGGCATCTTCGTATGAAGATCTCACGACCGGTGCGCTCGCTTGTCTGGCCTCTTCGGCGTACCACTGGATGGTACGCTCGAGTCCCTCGGCAAGCTCGACGTTGGGGCACCAGCCGACTTGTCCCAGACTTCTTTCGACGTTCGCGTGCCGAACCGGCTCGTGAGGCCGATCAGACGCCGCGCCGAACACCAACTCCTGATCGGATTGCATCAGCGACCTCAGTTGAAGCACGAAGTCTCGGGTCGAGATCAAGCTGCCGGAACCGAGATCCACCGAGTCACCATCGACGTTCGACGCCCTCGCGATTGCGAGCAAGCCGGACACCACGTCGTCGACGTAGATCCAGTCGATCAGTCGCTCGCCGTTGCCAACCTTTACGGCCTCTCCGCGCCGCAGTTTGGCGATCGTGCTCGGTACCAGCTTCGTCCGATCCGGTTGCGCGGGGCCGTAGACCATGAACACCCGCGCGATCGTCACAGGTAGGCCGTATAGGCGCTGAAACATGCGACCGTAGTCAGATGCCGCCCATTTGGCAGCGGCGTATGGTGAGCTCGGAATGCGCTCGCCAGTGCCCGGATCTGGCTCCACCAATGAACCCATGAGAACGATGCGTGGCGAGCGTGCCACGCATGCCGTCAGCAGATTTACGGTGGTTTGCAGGTTGGCGTGGAAGGCAGGCAAGACATGAGCGAGATCAGGAGCGCCCATCACGTGACTTGCCAGGTGAAAGACAAAGTCTGGGCGAACGTCTTCGACCAAGGTTCGAACGGCTTGGGCATCCGTCAGGTCGACGCAATGCCAGGCGATGCCGTTCCTCCGCCCCGTCACCTCGCTGCGAGATGCTGCATGCACGCGGCAGCCTGCGCCCACGAGCTGGGAACAAAGGTGAGCTCCAATAAACCCTGTCGCCCCTGTGACGAGCGCGCGACTATCACTGAGGATGTAACTCATCCGTGACTCCCGATTTTGATACCCAGAGTTTCCTATCACGCATTGCTCGCTCGTGGAGCCCGAGCTTCGTTCACCTCAGCCCGCGTTCACGAGCATCACGACCGCTTCACGAAGGGATCGCGCCAACTATTAACGCAAGAAAAATTGTGCTCACTTGCCGTGCGTCGAGCGAGCGCGCGGCTTGATCGCCATGTTGGCGAATGGTCAGCTAGCCGGGCCCCGCCCGAGGGAGCACGCGGGGGACGAGCCATGCCGGTGCAGGATACGCTTCGCGTCGCAGACTAGCGTCGCGCTGTCCAGCGCTCGACCAAGCACGAGAGGAACTCGAGCTCCCGCGCTTGGTGGTCCTGCGAGCAAGCGACCGCTTGCGCGTGCTCCCTCCGGAAACAATCGCCGAACCTAGGGGAATGCTGGTAGGCGCGGCATCATTGAATCTGTCGAGTGAGGCGTCGAGATCGAACACTTGATCCTGCGCGCCACGACCGGTAGGGAACTTGGTATGAACGTTCTCGACATTCCGGTGTTGAATCGAATGATGAAGAGCGGAGTTGTGGAGGACGACAATGGCAAGTCACACGCGCTCACGTCCGCGGTCGACATCGCCTACGCACAGGTTCTCCACGATCAGGTGCTCCGAGAGAAGCCGGAAGTCGTCGTCGAGGTCGGACTCGCAAACGGCGTCTCGACGCTATCGATTCTGAGCGCCCTCGAGGCGAACCGCGGCAACGGAAGACTGATCTCGATAGACCCGTACCAGACAGAGCACTGGCACAGCGTCGGCGTCGCGCACGTCCGTCGCGCCGGCTTCTCGGTGCGTCATCAGCACATCGAGGTTTCGGACCACTTGGCCCTGCCAACGCTGCTCGCTGCAAATACTCAGGTCGACCTCGCGTACATTGACGGGGGTCACACGTTCGACCACGTATTCTTGGACTGCTTTTACCTGGACAAAATGCTGAGCCCGGGGCGACTGATGGGCTTCAACGACTGCATCTACCCGGCGATCCATCGTGTGCTTCGCTATCTGCGCACGCATCGGCATTACACCGAAGTCGACGTCGGTCTGCCCAAGGAATACAGCGGCAAGTACGGGCTCGCGAGCCAGCTCCTCCGGCGCATCGAAGACCGGATCCCGGCCGATCGCTATTATCGCAAAGTGGAGAACATCACTCCACCTTGGGACTTCTACAAGCGATTCTGAGCGGGCGCAGAGGACAGCCGTGCCACTCAACCCCCAGAGCCGGTGCCACGACCGAGCCGGCGCTGGACGGCTCCGCGCAACTTTTCGACCGTCTCTTTCTCGATCCCCCCCGTGAGCAAGAGCGTCAGAACATAGGCGATCAGCGCCAGCGGGCCGCCGATGAACGGGCTGATCGAGGAGGTCAGCCGAGCCACGAAAACGAGCACGGCGCCGGCCGCGAGTGAGAGCAAAAACACCCGCGCGAATTTGCGATCGAACACGCCGCGCGGCGAGAGAAGGATGCCGCAAATCACGACCGTGAACTCGCTCAACACAGAAGCGAGGCATACGCCGAGGCCACCGTTTCCATAGCGCCTTTGGAAATATGGCACCAACAGCGGATCGAGCACGAGACTGGTGACCAAACACAGCGACTGCACGATGCTCCAGGCTCGTTGCCTGTCCGCGGCCAGGACGCAGCTGCCGAGCGGCATGCTGAAGTAAACGAGGGCGATGAATACCGACAGCACGCGCAGATCGTCCGCGGTCGGACCGAACGCCTGCCGGTTGAACATGGCAATCGCCACGTCCGCGTAGAGCGCGGTACCGAGCATGACGGGCACGACGACCAACGAGACGCTGCGCAGGGAGCCGCTGGAAGTCTGCGCAAACAGTGGGCGATCACTGGCCCACAGCCGGCAGAGCGTCGGGTAGAGCGCGCCGATCAGCGCCGAGGCTGGGAAGAGCAGCACGCCGACGAGACGTCGCGACACGGCGTACCAGCCAATCACCTCGGGGGAGGTGAGCTTGGACAAGTACATGGCGTCGATCATGGGCTGCAAGCTCATCACCAGCCCGGAAACCACGAACGGCGTGCCGCCACGAAATAGGACCTTCGTCGCAGCCCAGCTGACACGTAGCTTGTTCACGCCAGCGGGGCCGAGCCCGCGCCATACATAGATGAGAATCACGGCGCAGGCGGCCCCTTGAGCCGCCACCGCGGCGCGCAGTTGCCCGCCAAGCATCACTATTGGAATGACGAAGGCGGCTACGAGCAGCTGTTGCCCGACGTGCGCGTAGGCGGGCACGCGCATTCTCTCCAGCCCACGAATGGTATCCTTGCCGCCAGCGGCGTACGCGGTGAACAGCTGATGGAGCGTGGTCAAGCCCAAGATCCACTGCAGGTCCCTGCCGTAGCCGAACAGATAGCTGCCAATCGCCATCGCCGCGTACACGGGCACCGTGAGCGCTGAGCGGAAGGCGAGGCTGCTGCCCAGCATCAAACCGGACTGCGAATGATCGCGCGCGACGACGGCGGGCAACACTCCATCGTGGCCCCAACTGACGATCAGAAAGCCGAAGGCACACAGCGTGTAAGCGAGATACGAGAGACCGAATGCGTCGGGCCCCAAGTAGCGCGCAACGACTACGTTGGTCAGGATCGACAGCGGCACCGTCAACGCCTGCGAAACCGTCAGATACAGCGTGTTGCGAGCAACCAGCTTTCCAGTCTCGGCGTGCGCCAGCGTGACTGCGGGCGCCACGCTGACGGCGAGTTCGTCTGAACCTGGGTTGCTCACCGACCTCCAAGCACTGAACGTCGCATCGTCGAGCTGAACAGTGATCGGCTCATGGCAATTCAGATCACGCCTACCGCGCCGGGTTTGCCAACGCAAGCCCAGCCGCTCGCGCTCGCCGCTGTGAAGCCGCGCCTTGGTTGCCGGGTCGGTTCATGTTATGCCGGCCCATGCGCGCTGGTGTACACAACTTCAAGTCCGGGGATGTCGTCGAGGTCTTGAGTCTCGAAGAGATTACCGGCACGCTCGACCAGGACGGGAAATACGAGGGCCTGCCCTTTACCGCTGAGATGCGCCAATTCTGTGGGCGGCGCTTCCGCGTGTTCAAGCGAGCCGACAAGATCTGCGCTGAGACGACCTACTATCTCGATCTGCGACGAATGCGCGACGCCGTGACGCTGGAAGAGGTGCGTTGCGATGGTAGCGACCACGACGGCTGTCGCCGCATGTGCCTGCTCTTTTGGAAAGAGCGCTGGCTCAAAGTCGCGCTGGGCGCGCTGCCCGAGCCGCCGCCCGACTGGACCCGTATCTTGGCGGAACGGGAGCCCCTGAACCCGCCGCCCGTCGACCCGACCGCGACCTATGCCTGCCAGGCCACGGCAATTCCCGCAGCAACGGAGTCGCTTCGGATTTGGGATGTCCGGCACTACGTCCGGGATCTCCGCTCAGGCGCGGTGCGCAAGCGAGAGCTTCCCCGGGTCTTGTTCATGGCGGCGTACAATAAGCTTGCGCACGCGATCGGTCGCAGTGATTTCGGCATGATTCTCGGCAAACAGACGAAGACGCCAGCGATGGCCCTCGATCTGAAGCCGGGTGAGCTCGTGCGCATCCGGACCCGAGCCCAGGTCGCAGAGACACTCGACGCTGCGGGCAAAAACAGAGGCCTATACTTCGGTAACGAAGAAGCCTCTCGCCACTGCGGAAAGACCTACTCAGTGCTCGCCCGCATCGACCGAATGATCCTGGAGGACTCTGGCAAGATGCGGGCGATCAACAATACCGTGCTCCTGCGCGGTACCGAGTGCTCGGGCCAATGCTTCCGTGGTTGCGCGCGGGGCGGCTACCCGATGTGGCGCGAAGCCTGGCTCGAGCGTGTAGATGCCGACCAGCAGGGCACCGGCCCGGGCTGACGGTCAGCTCTCGGTCGGGCGGCCGCTTCTGTGACTGATCGCGGCTGCAGACAGGGGTTTTTGGCCATGTTAAATACTGGTTTGGAAACATGCGACTCGCTCGGGATTTTGCCGCTTCGAGGGAGAGATGAGCGCGGTGCGTGTTGCGGGCAGTCATGCGCTCGTCACCGGTGCGACTAGCGGCATCGGCCGAGCCGTTGCTCTGGGCCTGGCCAAGCAGGGCACGCGCGTGCTGGCCGTCGGTCGCGACTTGGAACGCACGAAATCCACACAGGATGAGCTCGAGGCGCTGGGCTCGGGGCACCTCGCGCTCACGGGCGATCTCACGAGCAGCGCGTTTTTGAGTTCGCTTGCCGAACGCGCCAGCGATTGGTCGGCGGGGGAGCTCGCCCTGCTCGTTTTGTGCGCGGGCCACCACGAGCCAGCGACCGTCGAGAACACCTCTGCCGCAGCCTTCGACGCCGCGATTGCGACCAATCTCAGAGCCCCGTTTCTGCTGACGGCAGCACTGCTGCCCGTTCTGCGCGTGGCCCGCGGCATGGTGGTCGTGGTGAACTCCTCGGTGGTCAACGGTGCGCGGCCGGGCGTCGCCGCGTACGCCGCCAGCAAGGCCGGTTTGCGCGCGTTTGCAGACTGCCTGCGCACCGAGGTCAACCCGGATGGAATCAGGGTCTTGAGTATTTTTCCAGGCCGCACCGCGACGCCGATGCAACGCGACCGCTACGAACGCGACGGGCTCGAGTACCGCCCCGAGCGGCTGATGCGGCCCGAAGACGTGGCAGATGCCGTACTCGTCGCGTTCGGCTCGAGCGCCGAAGTGACCGAGCTTCACTTGCGGCCGATGCACAAGTCGTGAGCTGATTTCGCCGAGGACCGAGAAGTCCGCAACATCGGCGGCGGCGCGCATGGTACTGTCCCACGCTAGAGGAAACAGTATGAGTGCGATTGCGATACTCGGAACTGGGATGGCGGCTGTCGGTGCAGCATACCGACTGCGAGGCGAAAAGCCGACGCCGGTGCTTTACGACAAGAACAGCTACGCTGGCGGTCATACCGTCACGTTTCATCACCCTGATGGGTTCTCATTCGACAGCGGGCCGCACGTATCCTTCACCAAGGACGAGCGGATTCAGGAGCTGTTCGCGGCTGCCGTGAAGGGCCAATACGAGGCCGTGCAGTACCAGCTGAACAACTACTGGCAGGGCTACTGGTTTCCTCACCCCGTGCAGTGCAACCTGTTCGGGTTGCCGCCGGAGCTGGTCACCAAGGTTTTGCTCTCGTTCATCGAGGAAGAGCGCAAGCCGTTGCCAGAGGTGAAGAACTACGAAGAGTGGCTGATCGCCAGTTACGGCAAGGTCCTCGCCGAGACCTTCCCGATGGCCTACACGTCCAAGTATCACACCACGCCGGCCGTGAACTTGCGTACGGACTGGATGGGGCCGCGCATGTACCGCCCGACCCTCGAGGAAGTGCTGCAGGGTGCTCTCTCGGCGAGCGTTCCGAACCACCACTACATCACGAATTTCCGCTACCCGACGCACGGCGGCTTTCAAGCCTACGTGGACGGCCTGCGCACCGACGCGCAAATCGTGCTCGGCCATCACCTGGTACAGCTCGATCCCAAGGCCAAGGAGCTGCTTTTCAAGAACGGCAATCGCGTCAAATACGACGGCGTCATCTCCTCGATCGCGTTGCCGGACTTGATCCCGATGATCGCCGGCGTGCCGGACGAAGTGCGGGCGGCCGCGGCGGCGTTGGCTTGTTCGAGCGTGGTATTGGTCAACGTGGGTGTCGATCGCGCGGACATCTCCAAGGCGCACATCTCTTACTTCTACGATCACGACGTGATCTTTTCGCGCTTGAGCTTCCCGCACATGTTCTCGCCGAACATGGCGCCCAAAGGCTGCGGCTCGATCCAGGCGGAGGTTTACTTCTCCAAGAAGTACAAGCCGATCGATCGTTCGCCGGAAGATTGCATCGAACCCGTGATTGCCGATCTGCGTCGTGTCGGGCTGCTCAAGGACGGTGATCGCGTGCTGCACAAGAGCGCTGCCTTCGCTGAATACGCCAACATCATCTTCGATCACGATCGCCCCAAAGCGCTGGCCACCGTTCACGGTTATCTGGACGAGATCGGCGTCGGTTATTGCGGTCGTTACGGCGACTGGGCCTATCTATGGACCGACGACAGCTTCAAGAGCGGCGAGCGCGCCGCGGAGACCACGCTCGCCAGGCTCTAGCTAACCAAAGTCGAATCAGCCTTCACGGGAGAGTCAGCACATGAAAGTCGTTCTGTTCTGCGGCGGTTTGGGAACTCGGCTCAGAGACTACAGTGATGGTTTGCCCAAGCCGCTCGTGCCGATCGGCTATCGGCCGATCTTGTGGCACGTCATGCGCTACTACGCGCACTACGGCCACAAGGACTTCATCCTGTGCCTCGGATACAAGGCGGACAAGATCAAGGAGTACTTCCTCAACTACAACGAGTTCGCCAACAACGACTTCACCATGCGTTCCGGGCGCAAGGAGCTCCACCACGCTTCGCCCGACGTGCAAGATTGGAACATCACGTTCCTCGACACGGGCCTCAAGTCGAACATCGGCATGCGCCTCTCTCTGGCCAAGCCCTACTTGGAGGGTGAGGAGATGTTCTTGGCCAACTACAGCGACGGCCTCACCGACCTGCCGCTCGACACGATGGTTCAGGAATTCTCTGCCTCGGACAAGGTGGCGAGCTTCGTTTGCTCCACGCCTTCGCAGAGCTTTCACGTCGTCTCGTTGGACGAAAACCGAAATGTCA
>Ga0247776_10000234_pt1 | contig 12672 bp, 8 predicted proteins | sample UWRJL199509C5_FD_179912 | JGI IMG/M metagenome (GOLD analysis project Ga0247776, IMG submission 179912) | Plant litter microbial communities from Arlington Agricultural Research Station in Wisconsin, United States - UWRJ-L199-509C-5 | ecosystem: Environmental > Terrestrial > Plant litter >...
TGCGTCGGGAAGCGCGGCAGTCACGGTCTGGAGGTTGGCGGGAACGACCCCGAGCTGTATCGGTGGCGCAGCTTTGACGGTCGCTGGCTGAAAAGCGTTCATTGTCGCAGAGGGCTTCTCCTCCGACCGAGCGTGCATCACGCTTGGCGCGGGCTCTACCTTCGGCGTCGTGGGCAGCGCCCGCCAGATTGGGTCGGCCTCCGCTGCGATCATCGGCCGGACCTTTCTGGCGTCCACGCTTGCAGCACTGCCATGCGTTTGCCAAAAGCCGACTGCGCCCAGCGCGAGCACCGCGCTGAGACCGACCATCGCCAGCGGTAGTCGCGCAGAACGCCGCAGCCGGGATCTCGGCTCTGGCTCGGGAAGCTCGACGTCTTCGCTCGGCCGCCAAGCTCGCAATGCTTGCGCGAACTCTCCCACGGTTTGATAGCGGAGCTTCGGGTCCTTCGTCAGACAGCGAGCGATCACCGGCTCGAGCTCCATGGCAGGTCCGTTCGAAAGCGCGCTCAGCGGCGTCGGATCTTCGGTCAACACCTTGGCGCATACTTCGCTCATGGTGTCGCCTTCGAAGGGACACTGACCGGTCAACAGTTCGAACAAAATCGCGCCCAACGACCAAATGTCCGCGCGTGCATCGATGTCGGGGGAGGCGCGCATCTGCTCGGGCGCCATGTAGTAAGGAGACCCTACCGGATCGCCGGCGCTGGTGAGCGAGGTGCGTGGCCGCCGAGCGATCGAGCGCAGCGGCGAGCCAACCTCCTTGGATATGCCAAAATCCAGGACTTTCAGGACAACGCCTTCGGGCGTCGTGGCCAAGAACAAATTCCCGGGCTTGAGATCGCGGTGCACGATGCCCAAGCCGTGGGCCTCGGCCAATCCGTCACAGGCCTGCAGCAGGAAGTCGATCGCCTGCCGCACGGAAAACGGCCCGTTGTCCCAAAGTGCGAGCCCAAGGTCCACGCCCTGCAGCTGCTCCATCACGATGTATGGGCAACCGGAGTCGAGGCGCGCCACGTCGAGCACGCGCACCACGTGGTTGCTCCTCATGCGCGCCACTGCGCGTGCCTCGAACAGCACGCGCTCCACGATGTCGTCGCTGCCCGCGTATTCTTCGCGGACGACTTTGATGGCCACCGGCGCATCCAGCTCCAAGTGTGTCGCGCTGAGCACGACGCCCATGCCGCCTTCGCCGAGGCAGCCGTCGATACGATACTTATTTCCGACGATGAAACCGGGATAGAGCCCGGTGCCGTCTGGTATTGCCGTTGGGGCGCTCATATTATTTTCGGGGGAAGGCTGCTCGCGCCGAGCTTGCGAGCTGACGTTACCCCACATAAGCAAGACGGATGCCGGTGCCATTTCGCAAATGTGCCCCACTCGTCCGTGAGTCAGGGAGCCGGGGCGCGTCTGCAACAGCCCGCAGCTGTTATCATTCGAGCCAATGTATCGGCACTGAAACGGGGCCGCACGCATACTCGACACCGGCAATTTGCCACGCTGGGGCGTGCTTGACCATTCCTCAGCGCCCCAGGTTACGCATCATCGCTTCGGGGTAACGTGGGCCCGAGGCGGCGCCGACGGGAAACGCCGCCTCCAACCCCGCAATCTCGGCGGCACTCAGTTTTAGCTCGAGCGACTTCAGATTTTCCTCCAAGTACGTTCGACGCTTGGTTCCAGGGATCGGTACCACCTGCGGGGACTTGACCATCAGCCACGCGAGCGCCAGCTGCGAAGCGGTCGCGCCATGCGTACGTGAAAGCTCCGTGATGCGCGTGACCAAGTCCAAGTTTCTTTGAAAGTTCTCGCCCTGAAAGCGCGGCGAAAACCGGCGATAATCGTCCTCGGCGAAATCTTCGAAGCGCTTGATTTGCCCGGTCAAAAAGCCTCGCCCGAGCGGGCTGTACGCGAGAAAGCCGATGCCGAGCTCGCGGCAAGTTTCGAGCACACCGTCGACCTCTGGATCGCGTGTCCACAACGAGTACTCCGACTGCACGGAGCTGATTGGACTGACAGCGTGGGCTTTGCGGAGCGTGGCTGCGGTCACTTCCGATAGGCCAAGGTAGCGGACTTTCCCGGCCTTCACCAAATCACCCAGCGCGCCCACCGTCTCTTCGATCGGCGTCTTCGGATCGACGCGGTGGTACTGATACAGATCGACGTAGTCGACTCCCAATCGTTTCAGGCTGCCGTCGATCGCCGTTTTCACGTAGGCGGGACTGCCGTCGAAGCCGCGGTCTTGTGGACGCGGGCCGCGTACCACGCCGAACTTGGTCGCCAGCACGAAGCTATCTCTGGGTTTGCCGCGCAGCGCCTGCCCGACCAGCTCCTCGTTGGTGTACGGGCCGTACATGTCGGCCGTGTCGAGCAAGGTGACACCGAGCTCGAGCGCGCGGTCGATCGTTCGCAGAGATTCGGCGTCGTCCCGACCACTATAGAACTCGCTCATTCCCATACAGCCGAGGCCGAGCGCCGAGACCGTCAGATTTCCCAGATTTCGTGTGTGCATGACACGCTCCTTTGAGTGGCAGTCGAAGCCTACGACCATGCGCGACCGACGCCAATCTGCGGATGTCCCCCGCCCGCGAATCTTGCTAGCCTGAGAGTGTTTTCGACGAACCGAACGGAGCCACGATGAATCGGCGATTTTGGGCAGCGACTGCGCGCGTTTTCTTGGGCGTCTCCTTGGGCGCTTTTGCAACGGGCCTGGCTGCGTGCAGCCCCGGCTACATGAAGGCCAGCGAGCTCGAATCGAAGCATCAGGGGCCGTCGGACTGCGAGGCGCGCTGCGTCGAGCTCGGCATGCGCATGGGCGCTCTCGTGCTCGTCTCGGATACCCTTCCGGGCTGTGTTTGCCAGCCCAAACCCCCGCCGGTCGAGGCCCCCAAACCGGGCCAAGCACCGACGCCGACACCCGCCCCGGACGTCTCACCACAGGGCGCCTCTGCGGCCACCACGAGCTATGTCGTCGCCATGGCCGCTGCTGCTGCCGCGCGCGCCAACCAGACCCAACAGCAACGGCAGCAGCAACAGAACCTCATCCCGAAGTAACCCGGACCTGCCCAGCGGCCCAGCGTCGCTTTGCCGCTGCCGGCCGGGCCCGGGCGATGCTAAGGCATGCCCTGATGAGCTCCGACGCCTTGGTCACGCCGCGTTCTGACCGCACGTTTTTCACGTTCAACGCGCTGCTTTCGAGCGCAGCGGTGGCGTTCATCGCCTTCATCTTGCTGCGCGGCAAGAGCGCGGGGGGGGCTGATCTGAGCTTCATGCCGGCGGTCAACGCCTGTTTCAACGCGCTTTCGGCGCTTTGCTTGGTGGCCGGCTACGTCGCCATTCGGCAAAAGAAGATCGCCGTCCATCGTTTGTTGATGGTCACTGCGTTTGCGTGCTCTGCGTTGTTCTTGGTCGGCTATCTCAGCTACCACTTCGTGCATGGCGATACGAAGTTCACGGGCATCGGCCCGATACGACTGGTGTACTTCGCCCTGTTGCTCAGCCACATCTTGCTGTCGCTGAGCGTCGTGCCGCTGGCGTTGACGTCGTTCTACTTCGCGTTCACCCGTTCGTTCGTGCGTCATCGCCGCCTCAATCGCGTGTTTTTGCCGATTTGGCTGTACGTGTCGGTGACCGGCGTACTGATTTTCTTGATGCTGCGCTAGGCCACCTTAGTGCGGCTCGGTCGCGACGCGGTCGATCCCGCCGCGCGACAGATCGCTCAGCAGGCTTGCGCCGCGTAGCAATCGCGCGAGCGTCGATTGAATACGCGGGTCCAGGTCAGCGGGCAGCTCGGGTACGGGTAGATCCGCGTCTGGTTCGAGGCCTCGGGCGAAGGCTGCCGCGTGGTGCAAAGTGCCGACCAAGAACGTCTCGAGCGCCTGCGCGAGCTCAGCGCCGAGCGGCGCTTCGCGTGTGAGGTCCCGGGCCGAGTAGGTGTCGATGGTCGTGAGCGCACCAGCCGCGCGCCGCGCGTAAGTGATCAGCTGCAGCGCGTATTCACCCGCGGGGGTGTCGTGGCGCGGTTCGGTCAGCAGCCGCTCGAGCGAGTTCTCTGCGTCGCTCAGGGCGATCCCCGTGGCTCGGCGCGCGGCCATGATGCGCGCCTCGACGCTGTCCGTATGGCGGCTCGCCGAGCCCTCGAAGACCGCGACGGCGTAGCTCGCGACCGCATCCAGCATGCGCCCCAGGAGCTCGGGCAGGCGGGTGCGTTCGCGCGATGGGAAGACGAACACCGCGGCCACGAACGCGATCCCGCCGCCGATCGCGGCGTCCGAGGCGCGCGCTGCCGCCACCCACCAATCGCCTTGAAAGCGCTCGGCCAGCAGCACGAACACGGGCGTCAGAAAAAACGTGAACAGTCGATAGTTGCGACGGTGCGTGGCGACTGCGGCGACCGACAGCGGAAACATGGCTGCCGCCAACGCCACTGGCGAGTGCAGGAGCAGCGTGATCGCTACCGCCGCGATGCTGCCAAGTACGGTGCCCAGCACCCGTTGCGCGGCCTTGGCGGCGGTCGCGCCGGAATAGGGCTGGAGCACGGCCAAGGTAGTCACGGTTACCCAGTGGGGGTGGACCGAGACGCGGTGCCCGACCAGCGACGCGATGCTGACCGTGAGCGCGACGCGAACCCCATGGTGAAAGAAGGTGGAGCGCGGCGAGCAAGCGTCGCGCAAAGTGATCAGCTCCCCGCGCCACGAGCGCCACCAGTCGTCGAGCGTTTTCCGATTGGGGGTCGCTGTTTCCTGCTCCGCGTTGACCCGCGCGTCCAAGGCAGAGGTCAACGTTTGGGCGGCGCGGCTGGCGTCGTCGAGGTGTTCGAGCAGCGCGGCAATCGATGAGGTTTTGTCGGCGGAGCTCCCCGGTGGCGGGACGGTGGGCGAGCTATCACCTGCGCGCAGGTTGGGTGTGCGCAGCGTGGTCGCGGTATCGAGATTGCGCTCGGCGAGGGCGTGTAAACGAGTGAGGATAACCTGGCGCACGCTGTGCGCGGCTTCGAGCTCACTGTTTTCCTTGAGCGTGACGAGCAGTGGAAATTGCGCTTCCGCCAGGCCGAGCAACACCCGCAAATTGCTGCCGATGCGGGTCTCGCCGGCACGCCGCGCTCGCCCGCCCAGCGCCAAGCGACGCGCCTCCTCGATCGCCTCGCGAATCCGTCGGTGATGAACGCGCGCGAGCTGACTCCAACGAGGATCACCGTCGGGCACGGCGCTGAGCAGGCAGGCTTCGATTTCTGCCGCGTAGCGCGAGAGCGCCTCGAACACATTGGCTTCCGCTCGACGCAGCGGCAAATGCGTCCAGATTGGCCAAATCACCGACGAGAGCAAAGTCGCAAGGCCCGCACCCAGGCCGAAGCACACGCCATCGAGCAACGGCGCCGAACCTCCTTGCGCACTGCCGATGGCAACCACGATGGTAGTCATCGTGCCGGCGCTTGCCCAGACAGCGCCCAGCGAGCGCAGCAGCGATGCGGGGAACGCGACCAGCATGAGTCCCAGCGCCGCCAGCCAGGTGCTTTGCGCGAGTGACTCTGAGACCCCCAAAGCAACGCCGCCGAACAACGCAAACGCGCTCGTGGTTTTGGCGCGCGTGCTGCGGCGGCCGCCCGGGTCGACCAAGGTGCCGAGCCAGCCCCCCAGCGCCATCCAGGCGAACTCGTGGCGACCGAGCCAAATCGCGAGATAAAATGGCACGAGCGTGACCACTCCGCCGCGCAAGCCCTTGGCTAGATCCGGCGTCGCCGCGTCGAGCCAGGCCTTGTCGTAGCTGCGCAGGCTTGGCAGCGAGGTCAGCGGCGCAGCTCCTCGTATACCCAATGCGCCAAGCCTTTGGAGGCATCGATCGAGAAATGCACGCCGTCTGGGCGGACGAGCTCGCTCGCGCCCACCTCTTGCTGGCAGACCCCGCCTGGGCAGAGTCGAGCGCCAATGTCGAGCACGCGCACCCCCGGCGTGGCTGCGGCCGACTGGCGGATGACCGCGTTGATACAGTCGACGCGTTCGTGAAATTCTTGACGGTCGTTGCTGTCGTTCTCGTACGGGCCGACGGGGTAGGGCACGGTTGCCGTGAACACCAAGCCGCCTTCGTGGGCCAGCTCTCCCAGGCGCAGCGCGAGCACGCGCCCGAGTCTGGCGTCCCAATCCGGGCGACACGCGGTGTGCCAATCGCCATTGACGTGGAAGCCGTACAGAAATACCCCCGCCAGGTAGACGATGCTCGCGTTCGGGTGGAGCGACTGCACTTGCTCCACCCAGCGCGAACCTTGGCAGGTGTCTTCCAGCATGTTGCAGCCGTCTTTGCCCATCAGCTCGACGGCGACGCCTTGCCCGTGCAGGTTGCGCAGGCTCCAACCGAGCGAGTTTGCCGTGGAGTCGCCGAACACGGCGATCCGAAAGCGCACGAACTCTGGCGCAGACCCGGAGCTCGGCAATTGGGCCGAGGGAGTGCGTGGCTCGCTACGGCCCTCGGCGTAGGTCGCGTTGACGACCAGGAACACGGACAGGGCCACGGCTGCGGGCACGATGTACAGCGGTCGATTGAACGGAACGCCGTGTCGACGGATCGGTTGTTCGAGAAACCGGTAGGAGGCGATCGCGATCGCGAAGGTGAGCGCGAAACGAAGCGCATGCAGGCCAAGCCCGTGCAAATGCGTGCGTTCGGTGGAGAAGAACACGTTCACCGGCCAATGCCACAGGTACACGCCATAACTGATCGTGCCGAGCCAAGTCAGCGGGCGAATGGCGAGCACGCGCGCCACCACGCTGCGCTCTCCAGCGACCGAACAAGCGATCAACGAAAGCGCGCCGAGCTCGGTCAGCCAAAAGCCCCCATGATACAGAAACGCGTTGGTCCCACGGAGCGTTGCCCATGCCACGCCCAGCCCGAGAACCGCGAGCAACCCGCACACGTCGAGTATACGCACGGCGCGCGCGTCGAATTGATCATTGGGCGAAATCAGCGTGGCCAACGCTGCGCCGAGCAGGATGCCAGCCATGCGCGTGTCCGTGCCTAGGTACGCGCGCGTGGTGTTACCCGGATCGAACAGGTACAGCATCGCTGCCATCGAGAGCGCGCTGAGCGCTAGGCAGACGACGAGCAGCGTGCGATCCGTGCGCCGTCGCAGCACCAGGCTGACCAACAACGGCCAGACCACATAGAACTGCTCCTCGATCGACAGACTCCAGGTGTGCTCGAGCGGGGAGGGCGCCGCGAACAGCTGCCAGTAGCTCTGATGGCGAAATATGGCCTGCCAATTGGCGACGTAGGCGAGCGCAGCCAGCGCTTGCGCGCGCACGGTTTGCAACTCCTCCGTACGTGCAAAATAGCGGCCGTAGATGGCGACCACCGGCATCAGGGAGAGCAACGCGGGGAACAAGCGCCGCGCGCGTCGAATCCAAAACGGACCGAGCGCAATCCGCCCGGTCTCGCGCTGTTCGGCCAGCAGCAGCGAGGTGATCAGGAAGCCCGACAAAACGAAGAACAGATCAACGCCGAGGTAGCCGCCAGGCAATGCGCCGTTGGCGTGAAACAGCAGCACGCCGAGCAGCGCCAGCCCCCGCAGTCCGTCGAGTGCTGGGATGTGGCGCAGTCGCGCTTTCTGGGCCGTCGAGCTCACGGGCGGAACGTACCGTTACTGCTCGCTCGCTTCGAGTCCATTGAACGCCGAACCTGAGGCCAATCCGGTTTCCAGTGCAAGCGTATTGTCAAGATCGCCGAGTGGCGGTGCGGCCCCCCCTTCATGCGATCGCGCGCTAGGGCGGTCCGCCGCAGAAGCCGTCGCGGCAGGCCGGAGTGACCCCCGCCGCGCAACTCAGACACTCGTTCGAGCAGTCGGTGAGGTTGTTTTGGAGCACTTTCCAGGAAGCGCTAGTAGCGGCGGCGTGGTTCAGCTGAGCCTGCCCGCAAAAGCTGCGCGCGGGATTGCCGCAACCGGTGGATACCACCTCGCAGTCAGAGTCGGACTGACAGCTGAGGTTCGTGGCCTTGCTGAGAAACTTCTGTGCGGCTGCGGTTTCGTCATCGCAATTGCCGACGCACGCGGTCAGCAACGTCGAAACGGCCAGCGCCGTCAGTACTCCGAACCGTGCGGCTACGCTAGTCATGCCTGATGCTCCCCCTCGTCCTCGCCTGTTCGAGCATGGCACACGCGCGACGGGTTTGCCAGAACGGCAGGCACGGACCGGTTCCTGCGCAACCGGTAGCCACGGAGCTGCAGTCGGGGATCGGACCCGCTCGAGCGCATTACGAAAGCGCGCGGCCTCCAAGGCTCTGCAGCGTGGCGGAAGAAGCAGGAATCGAACCCGCACCGTGGTGTCGTTCGGTTAGCAACCGACGCTGCGCCCTGCGCACCCTTCTTCCATGGGCTCATTGGCGGAAAGTGTAGGAGTCGAACCCGGCCCGTAAGCTACTGGTTTTCAAGACCAGCGTTCCACCACTGGAACCTCACCTTCCATGGCAACGAGATCCGTGGAACTCGTTGCCCGTATCTCTCAAGCCAGATCGCGCACGAACCCCAGCCACTCTTCGGGCGCGTTGCCCAGATCGATGGCTGGCAGCAATCGTGACAGCGCGCGCGGGCAGCGCGGGGGCGTGAGCGGCCACATGCCCGCGTCGTCGCAGCTGTGATTCGCTTTGCGCGAATTGCAAATCTTACACGCGGTGACGATGTTCGTCCAAGTCGTGCTGCCGCCCGCCGAGCGCGGCACGACGTGATCGTAAGACAGGGACGCCACCGGGAATTTGCCGCCGCAGTATTGGCAGCGAAAACCATCACGCTGATACACGTTCGAGCGCGAGAAGCGCAGGCCGCGCTTTCTGGGCGTCGGCATGCGACGTAGCCGCATCACGGCGGGCATCTTCCAGACCACGGACGGCGAGGCGACCTCATCCTCGTATTCCGCGAGCACGTCGGCCGTGCCTTCGTAACGCATCTTCACCGCGTCTTGCCAGCGCAGGACTTTGAGCGGGATGTACCAAGGGGAGAGCAACAAAGTGCGAGTGTGCATGGTCGTTTCTCTTTCGTGTCGTGCTCGCCGCGAGAGTCGAACTCGCACGCTTTTTTGCGGTCGTTTTTGAGGCGACTGTGTCTGCCATTCCACCAGGCGAGCGTTGGTTCCGGGATTTCGTCACGAGGCTCCCGAAGAGCCCAAGAGCCAGCGGCTCCAAGGAGCCAGCCCTACTAACCTCTCCTGAGGTGCTCGGGACTGGCTCTGGTGCGCACGGAAGGACTTGCACCTTCACGGATTGCTCCACTGGTTTCTAAGACCAGTGCGGCTGCTATTACGCCACGTGCGCGTGGTGCCAGATCTCGGTAATGCTCCGAGCGCTTCCGCCTTGTCGAGGCGGCCCCTTCGCTTGCTGGGTCATCTGGCATCGGTACAGCACCAGGGAGTCGAACCCTGCCGTCGGTCGTATCAGGACCGGCAGATCCACCGGATCGTCGTGCTGTGTAGTGATGGGCCCTGGTAACGCCGCTAGACGCCCGGAGTGGTGACAGGTGGAATCGAACCACGAACATCGCCAGCCTTATGAGAGCCGCGCCGCGCCTTGCGTTGTCACCGGATGCAGGCCCGAGGGGTTGAACCTCGGTGTTTCTGGGTTATGAGCCCAGCGTGTAATGCCGTTTCACTCGCCTGCGGCGCTCTCGTGCCGAGTCGAACGGCACAGTCACGCTTCGGAGGCGCGACACTCGATCCACGAGCGAGAGCAGTAGCGTCCCGAGAAGGAGTCGAACCTTCGCCAGCTGGCTTCGTAAACCTGCCGCCGGATCCGCCGGCCGAGACATCGGCACCCCGTATCGGTATCGATCCGATTCCTCGACTTTGAAGGAGTCGCGACCTAGCGCACCGCTCGTGATGTTCCATCAACAATCGCAAGCGATTGTTCCGCTGCGCGGCGAGCGGTGCGCTAGACGTTCTCGCCGGGGCTGCGCCCCGGAGCCCCACGCCTGCTTCGCAGGCTACAGTAGTCGAACGGGGCGTGAGAACAATTCGCGAGCTAAACTCGCAGGCGCTCCCGCCAGGTGTCGAACCTGGCCGCTGCGGTTTAGAAGACCGCGCGCTGTCCAGCAGCGGGAGCGTCGGAGACGTGCCTCGGGATCGAGCCGAGCCATCGCAGGTTTGCAGCCCGCAGCGCACACCAGTGCTGCACGTCAGAGAGCGGGCACCGAGATTCGAACTCGGCTGGCACGGTTTGGAAGACCGGCTTCTCGCCTAGAGAAATACCCGCAAATGGCCGTCCCTATTCGCACCACCTGAAAAGAGCGGCAGGTGCTTTCGGGACTGCCGGAGCCTACGTTCGGAATCGAACCGAATCCGCCTCGATACCAACGAGGTGCACGGCCATCGTGCTGCATAGGCAGGCGCAGCGCGGCGCAACTCGGCCGCGCTGCTACTTCCGTGGAGATGCTCGGTAACGCTCCGAGTCGGCTTGCTTGCAAGGCAAACCAGCAGCCTTCTGCGTCCATCCCCGTACTGCGGGGCCCCGTTGCTGAATCTCTTCAGCGACTCGGCCCGGCAGGGTGCTGACGAATCGAACGTCATCCTGCAGATTTGGAATCTGCTTGGCCTCTGTCATCGGGGGATTCTCCCCCGCACCCGCTGAAGTGAATTCAGCGGGGCCCCACCCCCGAGTTTGGGGCCCCGACCCCAAACCTGCGGTGGGTCGGTGACGTCGCAGGGTGCCAGCGAATCGAACGCTGTCCCACGGATTTGGAATCCGTCCGGCCGCCACGGCCTGCACCCTATGTAGCGCCCCGTACGGGTTGTTCAGCCGCATGCCCGTCCAACTCTCGATCCCGTCACTTTCCGCTCGACAGGCGGGCGTCGTCGCCAGCTGACTCACGGGGCGTAGCGCGCTTGGAAGGGGTCGAGCCTTCGTCACTCCGTTTAGGAAACGGTGCACCGGAACCGCCGGCAAGCGCATTGGGGTGAATCCCCGTTTGAATAGATTGCATTGGTGCCGACGCCGAGACTTGCACTCGGAAGACCTTGCGGTCGCAACGTTCTCAACGTTACGCGTTTGCTATTTCACCACGTCGGCAGGGTGCGCACAGAGGGATTCGAACCCACACGAGGCTCACGCCCCCGCGGTTTCTAAGACCGCGTTGTCTACCAGTTCCAGCATGTGCGCATGGTGCGAGATCTCGGCAATGCTGCGAGCAATGCCGTCGTGTCCACTCCCGGAGTCGAACCGGGATGCCCGAAGGCGGACGGTTTTAAGTCGTCCGCGTCTACCTGTTTCGCCAAGTGGACATGGAGTCCCCGCTCGGAGTCGAGCCGAGCATTGATGGGTCGTAGCCATCGAGCCGAAGGGCCCTAGGCGGGGACAGATGGTGAGGCATACGGGAGTCGAACCCGTGTTGTGCGCGTGAGAAGCGCGCTTCCTACCGCTAGAAGAATGCCCCGTCGTGCTTCAGCAACGAGACGGCGCGCCAGCGGGCGAGCCGTTGGGGTACGGCGCGGAATCGAACCGCTCGACGCGGGTCACAGCCGCATCTGTTTACCAAAACTACCGCACCATGAGTCAGCGTGGCAGGAATCGAACCTGCTGCTCCCTCGTTCCAAGCGAGGATGTCTACCAATGACTTACACGCTGATGGTCAAAGCGGCTGGAATCGAACCAGCATGAGCCTGCTCCCGAAGCAGGTGGACGGCCACTATCCCACGCTCTGATATTTCGTCCCCCGAGCTCGAGTCGAACGAGCCTCTCTCGCTCTTCATGCGAGCGCTATCACCGGGTCAGCTGTCGAGGGGTAGAGGTTCGCGGCAAGCTCCTCGCGGAGCGGCGCCGCGAACCTCGGCTGTAGGGGCAGGAATCGAACCTGCGAGAGGCAGATTAACAATCTGCCCAGTGTGCCAACACACAAGCCCTACAAGATCAGGGGCGGCCCACTGCGGGCCGCCCCGTTTTGCACGGGAGACCGCCACGCGCTTCACCGCACGCCGTCACGCCGTTTTCTAGGTTGTCAGAGATCGCGGGCACACTTGCGCCTTGGGTTCCGGGGGCTGGATTCGAACCAACTTCGAGCGGTTCAGAGCCGCACGTCCTGCCGTTAGACGACCCCGGAAAAATGGCTGCCCCTGAGGGCGCAGCAGTGCGTCCGTGAGGAATCGAACCTCACCCTTCGGTTTAAGAAACCGCTGCTCGACCAATGAGCTACGAACGCGAGAAGCCGAGAAGTACCGAGCTTCGCCAACGCGAACTAGGTCAGCTCTCGAGTGAGTCCGGAGAGATTCGAACTCTCACCGCACGGGGTAAAAGCCCGGCACGCTTCCTTTACGCCACGGACTCGCTATTAGCGGGTCCGCTATTTGACTCTAGATATCGACTTTGAATACACCTTTCGCTCCAATCGTGGGCCCGTGTGGAGTCGAACCACCTAGCCGTGCGGCCCCGCGTTTACAGCGCCGGTCGCCTTCCGAGGACGAGCCCCGAGCCCGCACCTGCGTCAGAAATGAAAAAAGCCGCCTCGGTTTCCCGGGCGGCTTTCCACTGAAAATTCAGTGTAAAAGCGCGCCCTAGCTTCCCAGACCCTCCACGAGCATTTGCAAATGCGCGTAGCTCGGCTGGCAATCGCATTCGCGATTCCAGACAGGCGTGGTGGGGATGGCGGCGGCAAACATGACTCATGCAGCTTGAGGCATTCTCAGAGATTGGTCAACAAATAAAGCATCTAAAACG
>Ga0247776_10000236_pt1 | contig 12644 bp, 10 predicted proteins | sample UWRJL199509C5_FD_179912 | JGI IMG/M metagenome (GOLD analysis project Ga0247776, IMG submission 179912) | Plant litter microbial communities from Arlington Agricultural Research Station in Wisconsin, United States - UWRJ-L199-509C-5 | ecosystem: Environmental > Terrestrial > Plant litter >...
CCCCGCAAGCTTCGAAAGCGAGTTCGGCTATCGCTACGTGGCCGATCCGCATTTTAGCTACGGCGGTTTCGTAGTCGAAAGCATCACGCTGCGCCGAGCGGGCTTTCGGCTGACGCCCTCTGCTTGGTTTGCCAACAATGCCTCGAACGTGCGTTACCGTGTAGAAGGTGCGTATCGGGTGCTGGGGTTGCAACCCGGTGAGCTCGGCAAACGCGATGATCATATCGATCTGGTGCTCGCGGGTCTGCATCAACGCTATCTGCCCGAACACTTCCAGCGTTCTGGCGTCGAGCTCATGCTCGACACGCGCTTCGACTTTTCCCACTTCGGTGACACGTTGCGCGGCGCTTTCGTCGACATGGGTGTCGGCTACGCGGTCGCCAAAGTAGCGTACGACATTGCCGGTCAGCGGGTTCCGGCCGATACCGACGATCTCTTGCTCGCGAGAGTAGGCCTCGGTGTCATGCTCCGCGGGCGCGCCGCGCCGGGCAGCGAGGCTCGAGTTTACTATGACCATCGCCACGACGACTACGCGGCGGGTTTTCTCACCCCCGGTCGCATCAGCGGCGTGTTCGGGAAATTCGGGGCAGATTTGCGCTGGTTTTTTACGCCGCGCCTGGGCGTGCTGGTGGATGCCCAAGTCGGGTCGGCATTCGTGGGTGGCTTATCGCTGCTGATGCGTGAGGGCAGCCTGCGTCCGCAAGGGGTGCCGCCATGAGTCGGCGCTCGAACGGCTTCGCGTGGCTCTCGCTGTTCGTTGCCCTGGGCTGCACGCGGCCGGCAGAAGAGCGAACCCGCCGCGATCTCGAGGTCGGGCACCAACAAAGTAGCGCGCTCGACGTCGATGTCGGCTCGGGGCTGGCCGCGCTGCGAGCGCTCTCCCGAGACGAACTCGCGCTTTGGCTCAGCGCACCGAGTGCGGACGTTTCGCTCGTCGTGCGCGAGACGCTCAGCCTCGACCTGCGCGTCGAGAACGCGATGGCGGCGCTCGAACTCGTCGACCTCGACTCCGGGCGCGTCTTACCGCTCGCGAGCGGCGCGGGCGCCACGAAGAAGGCATGGCGGCTCGCGCTCACCCCAGGTTACTGGCACTTCCGGCTCGCCGCGCCCGGCGTGGCCGAAAAAGGGCGGTTTCGCTTTGCGCTGATGAGTGACGTGCAGGAAGCGATCGATCGCATCCAAGACGTGTACCAGATGATCGACGCGCAGCCCGACCTGGACTTTTTGCTCGGCGCGGGCGATCTCACGGAGGAAGGCGAAGTCGACGAGCTGCAGCGCTTTCAACATGAGCTCGCGACGCTCGATGTGCCGTATTACACGACGCTCGGCAATCACGAGCTCGCAGAACGCCCACCGGCTTACCAGGACTGGTTCGGCCGCGCGAATTTTCAATTCGTCCATCGCGGCGTGTACTTCACCTTGCTCGATTCAGCGAGCGCGACCATCGACCCGCTAGTCGGGGATTGGCTCGACGACTGGCTCGCGAACGGAAAGAAGTCGGTTCACGTCGTCGCGATGCACATACCTCCGTTGGACCCCGTCGGCACGCGCAACGCGGCCTTCGCGAGCCGCGCCGAGGCCGCTACGCTGCTCGCCAAGCTGGCCGAGGCCGGAGTCGATCTCACGCTCTACGGGCACATTCATTCGTACTACTCGTTCCAGAATGCAGGGATCCCCGCCTTCATTTCTGGCGGCGGCGGAGCAAACCCTGAACGGGCCGACGACATCGGCCGTCATTTCATGGTGTTCGACGTCGACGCAACACGCGGCGTGCTGAGCCACGAGGTGGTGCGCGTTGACCACGGTGATGAGATCGACGAAGACGAGTGAACGATTATCGAGCAGCAAACGCGAATGGCAAAGACCGATTTCAAATCCATGACCGAGTATCTCGCGACGTTGCCCGAGGAAACGCGCGCGACACTCGAGCGGGTCCGCAGCACCATCCGCAAGGCCGTGCCCGACGCCGAGGAAGCCATTAGCTATCAGATCCCCGCGTTCAAACTCGAGGGCAGCGCCGTCATCTATTTCGCCGGTTGGAAGCAGCACTACTCCGTGTATCCAGCGACCAAGAAAGTCGTCTCCACCTTCAAGGCGGAGCTCAGTGGCTACGAACTGAGCAAGGGCACGATTCGTTTCCCGCTTTCGGCGCCCGTGCCGACCAAGTTGATCGCGGGCATCGCCAAGCTGCGCGCGCAAGAAACGCTCACGCTTTTGGCAGAACGAAAAGCGAAGCGCAGCAAGGTTTCAAAGAAGGCCTCCGTCGTGGGCAAGAAGCGCAAGGCCAAGAAGAAGACCAAGGCCGGCTGAGACCGCACAAAAAAAGCGCGGCCGCGAGAGGGGGAAACTCGCGGCCGCATGGTAAGTCAGGGAGGCGCCCACAGGGCGTGAGGGGAGTACGCGCCGCGGCGCCTCGTCTGGAGCAATTGCATCGCGCGTGCCAGGCTCCTTATCGGTGCGCTTTCCCGCACGCGCGGGACTTCACCCCGGCCGCTCCGCGCCAGCTCGAAGCGAAACCTCTGGCGCTCCGATCATGGTGTATTGCTGCTGATACTCTTCAGCGCATAGCGCGCTATGCACTGCGTGCGAGCACGACGACGCACAGCGTGCGCGGGACACCGACTAGGGTCTGTCCCTGAATTGCTCAGCCCCCGTAAACGTGCCCGTGCCCGTGCCCGAAAGAGGCGGATGGCCGATAGGGTAGGATGGAGCTGGATCACGAGCGATTGGATGTTTACCACCTCGCGCTAGATTTTCTGGTTCTCGCCAGCGAGACTATCGAAGGGTTGCCACGCGGGCGAAGTCGCCGATCGTCCAATCGGAGTCGAATCATCGACTTCCCATGGAGCACACGCGCCATCCAATGGAAAGCCATTTCCCCACCTTCCGGGCACGCGCACGGACACGGGCACGCTTACGGGAGCACCTGAATTCAGGGACAGGCCCTAGCGCGCGGCGTTCTTGAGCACGACGGGTACGAGAACGGTGGCACGCCCGCCAACCGGAGGCGCGAAGCGCGCGGGGGCTACGACCGCGAACAGGCACTCGAGCGTGCCCTCGTCGACCCCTTGGTTCTCCGCGGAGATAGCCTGCACTTCACCCGCGCAGCCGAGCTCGAGCGCGAAGCGCACGCTGCCCTGCGCGTCCAACTTGGCCTCGAGCCAGCGCGAAAAGCAGTGATGAATTGCGGGACGCAGCCCCAAAACCACGGAGTCGGCGCTGACCGCTCGATCATTGATTCCGGCTTCCGGCGTGCGCTCGGGAAACGCGGCCAAGACCCCGGGCTGCTCTCGTGCCGAAGATTCCGCGGGGCACTCCGCGCGCTTCTCGCTTTGCCACGAGTACGTCGCGGCACCGAGTGAGCGAGTCGGAGCGTACGGATTGGTCACCGCGGCCGCGATCGTGCTCGGTGGGGTCGAGCCCAGCTCGGCGACGATGCTCCGCTGCGCAAGCGGCGAGATCGCGGGCGCTCGGGGCAGCTCTTGTCGACTGGCACAGGACAACGCGAACGCATGGATGCAAACCAGCAGCAGCTGGTGACGGTAATTTGACATCGAACTCCGGTAGCCGGCCGTGCATGGTCTCGACGTCGAAGCGTTGCCTTCGACATCGAGCCAGATCTTTGACACCAGCGCTTTCGACTGCGAAGGACCACCGAAACCGCGCTTCAAAAGAGGCGCGGCCGCGGTGTCTTTGCTCAGTACGGCAAGCGCAGATGTCCGATAAGAGCATAGGAGCGCGCCCTCGGACCCAGCACTTGTGGGCTCAGCTCTGTGGCTTGGGCGTCTTCACTGGATCGTGCCAGCGGCTGCCGGGAGCGAGCAGGCGATTGGCGTCGCCCGGACCCCAAGTGCCCTTTTCGTATTCGTAGATCGGCGCGGCATTGCCGAGGATCGGCTCTACGATACGCCAGGCAGCGATCACGCCGTCCGCACGCGCGAACAAGTTGCCGTCGCCCTTCATCGCGTCACCGATCAAGCGCTCGTAGGCGCCCATCTCGGTCGCGGTTTGGTTGGATAGGTACAGCTCGACGTTGTCGCCGGACATCGCTTCACCGGGATGCTTGGCACGAGCGCCAATTGCGATCGCGAAGTCCGGCCCCAGCCGGAAGCGGACGTAGTTGGACCGTTCAGCGAGCGGTTCGGAGAACACTTGGTGCGGCGGGCGATGAAACTCGACCAAGACCTCGGTCGCCGTAACCGGCAAATTTTTGCCGGTTCGAACGTAGAATGGCACGCCGGACCAACGCCAAGAATCGATGTGCAGGCGCAATGCGGCAAAGGTCTCGACGGTCGAATCTTTGGCGACGCCATCTTCCGCGCGGTAGCCGCGAAATTGGCCACGCACGATGTGATCGGGCGTGAGCGGACGAATCGCTTTGAAGATTTTGGTCTTCTCGTCGCGCAGCGCTTCGCGATCTCCGGCGGCCGGAGGTTCCATGGCCAAGAACGCGACCACCTCCAGCAAATGGTTCTGCACCACGTCGCGAATCGCGCCGGCCTCTTCGTAGAAGCGACCGCGGCCGGAAACCCCGAAGGATTCGGCCATCGTGACCTGCACGCTGGCCACGTAGTTGCGATTCCAAATCGGCTCGAACAGCGAATTGGCAAAGCGGAAATAGAGCAGGTTCTGCACCGGCTCTTTGCCGAGGAAATGGTCGATGCGAAAAATCGAGGTCTCCGGAAAGACGCTCTGCAAGGTCTTGTTCAGCGCCTTGGCAGAGGCCAGATCACGGCCGAACGGCTTTTCGACGACGACCCGCGAGACCTGGGCAAAGCCGGTGGAGCCGAGCAGCTCGACCACTTCCGGGAACACGCTGGGCGGGATCGAAAGGTAGAACAGCGGGCGCTTGGCTTCGCCCAAAGCCTCGCGGATCTTCGCGAACAACTCCGGCGTACGATAGTCACCGTCGACATAGCGCAAGCTTTGGCACAAGGTTTGGAAGGCGGTTTCGTCCACCCCGCCCCCGAACTCTTTGATGCTCTCGCGCATGCGCTCGCGCAGCTTTTCCAAGCTCGACCCGCCGCGCGACACGCCCACGATCGTGCCCGGCGAGTTACCGCGCTTGATCATCGAGTGCAGAGCCGGGAAAATCTTCTTGAACGCCAAATCACCGGTGGCGCCGAACAAGACGAACGCGTCGCTGTGTACTTCGGCCATGATTCAGCCTTTCTTCTCGACGTGGCCGCCGAAGCCAAAGCGCATCGCGGACAGAATCTTGTTCGAAAAATCGGCTTCACCACGGGAACTGAAGCGATCGTAGACTGCAGCCGTGAGCACGTGCGCGGGCACGGACTCGTCGACGGCGGCCTGAATCGTCCAACGCCCCTCCCCCGAATCGGCGACGCGGCCCGAAAACTCGGCCAGCCCCGGGCTCTTGGCAAAGGCCGCGGCGGTGAGATCGAGCAGCCATGAGCTGATCACGCTGCCGCGTCGCCAGAGCTCGGTGATCTCGCCGAGATCCATGTCGTACTGGTAGTGCTCGGGGTGCTTGAGCGGGCTGGTCTCCGCGTCGTTCGCGCGCACACCCTTGCCGGCGTTGGCGTGGTGCAAAATGTTGAGGCCCTCCGCGTAGGCGGCCATGATTCCGTACTCGATGCCGTTGTGGACCATCTTGACGAAGTGACCGGCACCGACCGGACCGCAGTGCAAGTAGCCGTGCTCGGCAGTGCCCTTGCCCTCCGGGCGACCCGCCGTGCGCCCTGCGCTGTCGATGCTCGGCGCCAAGGTGCGGAAAATCGGATCGAGCCGCTGCACGACCTCGGGTTCCCCGCCGATCATCATACAGTAGCCACGCTCACGCCCCCACACGCCGCCGCTCGTACCCACGTCTACATAGTGGAGTCCCTTGGGGGCAATTTCCTGACCGCGGCGAATGTCGTCTTGATAGTGCGAATTGCCGCCATCGATGATGATGTCCCCTGGCTCGAGCAGCGGTAGCAATTGAGTGATCGTCGAGTCGACGTGCGCCGCGGGTACCATCAGCCAGATGGCACGGGGCTGGCTCAGCTTCGAAACGAAATCCGCCAGACTGCTGCCGCCGGTGGCGCCTTCTGCCGCGAGCTTGGCCACGCTGTCCGCGAACACGTCGAACACGACGCATTGATGGCCATTGTCCATCAGGCGTCGGACCATGTTCCCACCCATCCGACCGAGACCTACCATTCCGAGCTGCATGATCTTCTTATTCCTCGATGACTCGCCAGCTGGGGCAGCTGCGGCCGTGGCGGAAGATTGTGCCAAGTCCCGGCGCCCGTAAAGCTCCGCGCCCGTTCAGCAAAATGGCCAAACCAGCTGCGCTTGCCTTGGCCCCTTGGCCGTCGCGGGCCAGACCGCAACAGCGCTTCGGCACGAAAAAAGCTGTTTCGTTCAAGGCACAGGGCTACTGCTGGCAGCTATGCTGCCGTTTGTAACCCCGAGGGCTGACCCAAACAGCGGCTCCCAGGACCGGGTGTTAAGATCGCTCATCAGCATGCGGCGCGCGCCAAAGACATTATCCGAGGATCGAGCTTGAACGGCTCGTCACGGGTCGCTCGTCTGGAGCGCACGCTGCCGCCTTCGGGCGCGGGCCGGGAAGAGCTGCGTGTCACGCTGCTCAAGCCCTACCTGCTGCGGCTGCGCGACGAACGCGGTGACAGCGCGGTGCGCACGTTACTGGCGACCGTGGGCGTTCCACCCTCGCTGGTCGACGACGACTCGGCGTGGCTCTCGCTCGCGGCAACGCGGCGCACCTTGGCCGCGTTGGCCACGGCGCTGGGCGACGACGCGCTTTCCAGTCGTGGCACCTGGATGACCCACCCCGAGACTTTGGGTGCCTACGTGCGTCTGTTGCGCGTCGCTTCCGTGCCGGAAGATGCTTATCGCTACCTCGCGGCAAACTCGGCTGAGTCGACACGGGTGGGCGCGTACGAGCTCATCATGCTCGAGCGCGGCAAATCCGAAATCGTCTACCGGCCTCGGCCCGAGTTGGACGCCGACCAAACCGATCCGCTCTTGTGCATGACCCGGCGCGCCGAGCTCAGCTCGGTGCCACGCATTTGGGGCTTGGGTGAGGCCACCATCGAGCACGACGTGTGTCTGGCAAAGGGCGGCAGTGAATGCCGCTACCGCATTCGCTGGGCAACACCGCGTCGCCACCGTGTGCCGCTCGGGGCAGCACTCGGCGGGCTCAGCTGCGGCGCGGCCGTGCTGGCCGCCGGCAGCCAGCTGGGAGCCGCCATCGCGACCTTGATCGGTACCGGAGCGGGCGCGGCCATCGGCCGACTCACCGAGCGCGTCGAAGAGGAGCGCGCCTCGCGCGTATTCGAGAAAAACCGCATCGCGGCGCTGGAGCGCGGCCTCGAAGCGCGCGGTCACTTCCGCGACGCGGCCGGCGACTTGGCCGGCGAGACTCTGGGCGGAAAGTATCGAATTTTGCATCGCATCGGCTCGGGCGGTATCGGCGCGGTGTACGCGGCCGAGCACGTTGGTATCGGCGCGAAGGTCGCGATCAAGGTGCTGCGCGGCGCGGCGGCGGTAGACGCCTCCGAGATCGCGCGCCTGCGACGCGAAGCGCGCGTGCAAGGTTCGATCGAACAAGCCAATGTCGTAAAGACGCTCGACCTCGATCAGATGCCAGACGGCTCGATCTACGTGGTGATGGAGCTGCTGCATGGCATGAGTCTCGCCCAACGTCTGAAGTCACAGGGCCCCATCGCTCCTGGCTTCGGCATCCCAATGTTCGTTCAGGTTTGCCATGCGCTGAGCGCCGCACATCAGCTGGGCATCGTGCACCGTGATTTGAAGCCCGGTAACATCTTCATCAACGAGGATAGCAGCATCAAGGTGCTGGACTTCGGGATGAGCAAATTGGGCGAGTCGGAAGGTTTGACCCAAGACGGCTACACACTGGGCACTCCCGAATACATGGCACCCGAGCAATGCATCGGGGCTCCGGTCGACCCGCGCACGGATCTATATGCCTTTGGCGTGCTGATGTACGAAGCCTTGACCGGCGATCTGCCGATCCGTGGCCGCAACCGTCGCGAATTGCTGGAGCTGCATCAACGCGAGATCCCTCGCCCGCTGCGCGTCGCTCGTCCGGACCTGCAAATCCCCGAAGCTTTGGATGCGGCGGTGATGTTGTGCTTGAAGAAACGCGCCGCCGAGCGGCCTGCTTCTGCCAAGGATCTGGAACGCCTGCTGACGGGTATCCCGAGCGAAGGCCTGCTGCTGGAATACCCTGCATCGATGACGCGGCAGCGGCTCGCGCAGTCTTCCTCCGCGAATATTCGGTTCGGGGACTAGTCGCGCGCGGGGCCGAGAGAAACTGACGCGCGGCGCCTGCGGCGCGCGGTGGGAGACTCTCGTTGGCGCACGCTCGGACGGGGGCGCTGAGCCGCCCGCGCTGAAGCCCGTGGAAAGCAGGCGCCTGGTCGGTCAGCCTATGTGGGTCCGCCATCTCATTGGCTGATCGCGATCTGGTCATCCAAGACTGATAGCTCGTTTTGGTTCCGGGCATGCGGCTGTGCTGCCATCCGCGCGCTCGGGCGCGAGCGCGTGCGGCGCTACGCGCGCACCGAGAGCAGGAGGACGCGCGGGGGCGGCGGCGCGGGGTATGCTGCGGCGCATGAGCCGAACGCTGGCCGAAGTGATCGCGCTGCTCGAGCGCCTGGCACCGCTGCACCTGAGCGAAGATTGGGACAACACCGGGCTCTTGCTGGAACCGCTGGGCGCCGCGGTGCGCCCGATCGAACGAGCGTTCCTGTGTATCGATCTCGGTGAACTCGTATTGGAAGAGGCCATCGAGCGCGGGGCAGACATGGTGATCGCTTATCATCCGCCCCTCTTCCGCGGGCTCAAGCGGCTACGCGCACGCTCACCCGAAGAGCGGGTGCTGCTGCGCGCGCTGGACGCGGGTCTTGCCATCTACTCACCACACACCGCGCTCGACGCCGCGCTGGGCGGCGTGAACGATTGGCTCGCCCGCGCCTTTGGCGTCGGACCCACGACAGCCTTGATCGCGCAGCCGGCGAGGCCAGGGCACGAAGAGTTCAAGCTGGTGGTGTTCGTGCCCGAGACGCACGTCGCAGAGCTGCGCAGCGCGCTCTCGCGCGAACTCGGCGCGGGCAGCATCGGAAACTATTCGGAGTGCGGCTTCGAGCTTGCGGGGCGCGGCTCATTCTTCGGCAACGATGCGACCGCGCCGCGCGTCGGCGAACGCGGCAAGCTCGAATTCGTGGCGGAGACGAGGCTAGAAATGCGCTGTCCGGCGTCCGCGGTGAGAGCTCTCCAACGCGTGATCGCTGCGCATCATCCATACGAAGAACCGGCGTGGGACTTATACCCGTTGCTGACACCGCCACGCGCGGATGTCGGCGCAGGTCGGCTACTTCGACTGGACACGCCAATCGCGCTGAGTGAAGCCGTCACCCGCTTGAAAACGCACCTTGGCCTCGGCACGGTGCGCGTGGCGACGGCTGCAGCGCACGCGGCGGGCGCGCCGATTTCGAGCATTGCGGTGTGTGCGGGAGCAGGTGGTAGCTTGTTCGAAAAAGCGCCGCCCGTCGATCTGTTCGTGACTGGCGAAATGCGCCACCACGACATCCTTTCGAAATTGCGCGCAGGCTCGAGCGTCATATTGTCCGAACACACTCACACCGAACGCGGTTTTTTGCCGGAATTTGCGGCGCGCTTGGAGGAGACCGCGCAAGGGCAACTACGAGTGCTGATTTCAGAGCGCGATGGCGACCCGCTGCTGACGATGTAGCCGCACTTCGCGCGTGAATTCGATCATCGAAACGATCAACACGATCAACACGCGATCAACACGATCGTAGCGAATGCTGCACACCGATCCAGCGGCGGCGAGATCCGCCATCTAACCCTTTAGGTTGAATGTCTTAATTCGAGTGCATACTCGACCGTTCGAAAATGCGAGGGACGATAGCGAGTGTCCACGGATGCCCCTAGCGCAATGTTGTCACACGATAGTACCATCGTTGCATTGTGCGCATTGCCGAGCGGAGTAAGTTGGCGGCTGCGATGAGCTCAGAGCGTGACGCGAGCGCGGCGCTGGTACGCGCGGACGTCTTGGTCCTGCTGCGCGAACGCCGCTACGAGGAGGCGCTGGCCGTCCTGTACCGCGCGCGCGCCGACTCGCCGGACAGCGCAGAGCTCCAGAAGAGCATCGATCAGATCAAGGAATTTTTGATCGGCGCGTACGCCAAACGTCTCGGCGGGCTCGATCAAATAGCCCAACAAATGGCGGTGAACACCGCGCGTTCCCCGGACGTGGTGCTGGTCTCGCGCTACATCGACGGCAGCTCGACTTTCGGTGACATCGCGCAGATGTGCCCGCTCGGGCAGCTCAAGACGTTGCAAGTCTTGGTCGGTTTGTACCGCAAGCCCGACACGGCGCCGTCCAGTGTCGACCTCGAGCGCACGCGGTCTTCGGGTGTTCACGCGATTGACTCGGCGGTGAGTGAGCCTGCTGCGTTCATCGCGACCCTTCCGCCCGATCAGCCCGCGCCAGACACTGCGCGCAGCCCGTCGGAGTTGCCTTTGCCGGCTCCCGTCGTCGAGACGGAGGAAGATCGGCGTTACAAACAAGCTTTTTCGTTGGGTACGGCGGCCTTCATTCAGCGGCGCTTCGCAGACGCCGTTGCCGCGTTCCGCGACTGCGATGTGCTGCGGCCCGGCGACAAGGGAGCGCAGGTAATGCTGCGTCGTGCGCAACGTGATCTCGATCTCGAAAGCAGCTAGGCGAGAATGAATCTTGCCGTGGTCGCCGATCCCGTGCTGCGTGAGCGCATGCGCTGCATTCGAATCATTGCCGATCAGACGTCGATGAGCGCGCTCGGCGCGGCTACCTGGCACGAGCTCGAGCAAGTACTCGACGACGCGCCGAGCCTAGCTCTGGTTTTCTACACTCATCCTTTGGATGGCGCGCCGGAAGATGCGATCGAGCAGCTGCTTTCGCGCACCAAGCGCTTGGTGCTGGCGGTCGATGAAGAGCACGAGCTGCCAGTAGCGCCAGGGCTCACGCGCACCACGCACCCGATTGCGGAAGAGACCCTGGTGATGATGGCGCGCGCACAGGGTAGGCCTTCGACGCCGCCGCACGTGAACTTCGCCCCCGTGGATTTCCTGCAAATGATCTGCATGTCGGGGGGATCTCACGTGCTCGTGCTCAGCCAAGACGGCGGTGACGCGGGGGTCATCGAAGTCCGTGACGGGCAAGTCTGGACCGCCTTCGACGCGCTGGGCGTTGGTGAAGAGGCCTTCGCACGCTTGATTCGGCCCGAGATTCGCGCGCGTGTCAGCAGCGCGCTCGGCTCACGCAAAGAGCGCACCATCTTCAAAGGCCTGCAAGAGCTGGTCTTCGAGTCGCTGCGTCTGATCGACGAAGGTCTCGTCTCGCAGCCGCCTCCGATGTCGGCCAGGCAACTGGAGGCGAATCTCGCCACCCCGGAGCAGCTCGCCGAGCGCATTCGGCAACTCAACGAGACTGCGCGCCGCTCGATGATGGTGCGAAACTACGACGACGCCGCACGTGCGCTCGTGGATCTCTCCGAGCTGGATCCGGCATCACACCTAGTCCGCGCCAACTTGGAGCAATTACGCAAGTTAGGGTATCCCAAATGACACTGTCTATCGCATTTACCAGCCTAAAAGGCGGTGTGGGAAAGACCACCACAGCGCTCAATTGTGCCTTCGCATTCGCGCGCAGAGGCACGCGCACGCTGCTCGTGGACACCGACCCGCAGGGCGCCATCGGTCTTTCGCTCGATGGTGTCAGCGATCGCGCGGGCATCGCGGCCAGCCTCTCGCAGGGACGTGAACTGCCAGAAGTGGTCAAGACTCGGCTACCCGAGCTGCAAATCTTGCCCATGGGCTTCGTCGATACCCTGGCCATCGACGACATGGCGAAATGCGCCCGCGACAACGACATCCTGCGCCGCATCATCGATCGCAGCCAGAGCGAGTACGACGCGGTTTTGTTCGACACGCCGGCCGGACTCGGCGGCATGACGCGCTTGGCGCTCGAGTCGGTGGAGAGCGTGATTGCCGTGGCCCAGTGCGAGCCGCTCGCCCTACGCTCATTGCCGCGTTTGCTGGACCTGCTCGCGCAGTTGCGCGACGCAGGCGACGCTTGCTCGCTCTTGGGCGTCGTGTGCAATATGAGCTCGTTCCGCGATCCGGTCGTACTCGCATCGCTGGAGGAGCTCTGGGCGTTGTATCGTGAAAGTGTTTTCGACACGGCCATCCCGCGCGACAGCACTTTCTTGCAAGCTAGCCGCGCGGGCGTGCCGCTCGGTTTGCTGAGCCGGCGCGCACCCGCGGTGGCTGCGGTCTTCGACAGTTTGGCAGCAGAAATCGAAGGGCGCCTGGGCGTCCAAGAAGGAGGAGAAGATGACGGCCCGATCCGTCTCGTGGACTGACGCCGCGAGCGTTGCGCAGTTGCTTGCCCGAGCGAGTTCGCCTCGGCGACCAGCCGTTCACACTTTTGGGGCCGCGGGCGGAGTCGCGCTTGCACGCCCGATACCGCAAGTCGCCCCCGCCCTGGCCCCCGCCGCCGCACCCGTTGCCGCCGCGGTGCCAAGGTCGATCACGGTGCCGCCGCCAGCGCGACTGAAGTCCCAATTCCCTGCGCCACGGCTGAT
>Ga0247776_10000237_pt1 | contig 12579 bp, 12 predicted proteins | sample UWRJL199509C5_FD_179912 | JGI IMG/M metagenome (GOLD analysis project Ga0247776, IMG submission 179912) | Plant litter microbial communities from Arlington Agricultural Research Station in Wisconsin, United States - UWRJ-L199-509C-5 | ecosystem: Environmental > Terrestrial > Plant litter >...
AAATCGCCTCCGAGCAGCTCAACGGCGGCACCGACCCGGTCCAGATCGTCGCCGGCTTCGACGGCGGCGGGGTCGACAAAGCCGCGGTCGCCCGCTTCGCCCGCGAAGTCGAAGGGACCGCCGGGGTCGCCTCGGTGGCCCCGCCCGCCTACGCCGGCGACGCCGCCCTGATCCAGGCGACGCCGAGCGCGCCCAGCGAGTCCGACGCCGCGACGGCCCTGGTCGGCCGCCTGCGCGACACCGTCGTCCCGGCCTCGCCTCTGGCCCAGCAGGCCGAAGTCAACGTCGGCGGCGAGACCGCCCGCAGCGACGACGTCCGCAACCAGGTCGGCGGCTCGATGTGGAAGATCATCCTCTTCGTCCTCTCGCTCAGCTTCCTGGTCCTGATGGTGATGCTGCGCTCGCTGATCCTGCCGCTGAAGGCGGTGCTGATGAACCTGCTCTCGATCGGCGCGGCCTTCGGCGTCCTCGTCGCGATCTTCCAGTGGGGCTGGTTCGACGGCTTCCTCGGCTTCGAAAGCCAGGGGGCGCTGGACACGATCAACATCCCGCTGATCTTTGCGATCGTCTTCGGCCTCTCGATGGACTACGAGGTGTTCCTCATGTCCCGGATCCGCGAGCGCTACATGGTCCACGGGGACAACGAGCGCGCAGTGGCCGAGGGCCTCTCGACCAGCGCCCGGACGATCTCCTCGGCGGCGCTGATCATGACCTCGGTGTTCGCCGTCTTCGTTCTCACCGGCGTCCCCTCGATCAAGGAGCTGGGCGTCGGCTGCGCCGTCGCGATCGCCCTCGACGCGACCCTCGTCCGCCTGATCCTGGTGCCGGCGGCGATGAAGCTGATGGGGTCTTGGAACTGGTGGATGCCCGGCTGGCTAGATCGCCTGATCCCGGACTTCAGCTTCGAGGGTGGGGGCGACCGTGAGGCCGAGCCGGCTAAGGCGTAGGTCAGGCGTCTGCCTGTAGGGAGGGACGGGTGTCCCCCTCCCTCCCTGGGATTTTCGCCTTTAACTCTCCATCTCTCGCCGACTCAGCGAGCACGAAAATCAGGGACGCCGGTCGGGAAGGGGACACCCGTCCCTCCCAGCGACAGCAGTTGGAGGACAGCTGGTTCAGCGAGTCCGCGTCAGTACACCTATACGGGGCACTGACGCGGACTCGCGGATCGGCGTCCCCTGGATAGCTGTCGCAGAGGGTGCTGGTGGGGGTGTCCCGGGTACTCAGCATGGAGCCGGGTCGCAAGCTTCCGGGGCGTCAGCCGAAATTCGTTCCTCCCGGCGGAGGTGCTCCCGGGACACCCCCACCGGCACCCTCCCCACTAGCCCTGGCTGATCAGCCAATAACATGGCCCGCATGAACGGGGATGAGCTGGCTTTTGTCGGGGCTGCGCGGCAGGCGGAGATGGTTCGGGCGGGGGAGGTCTCGCCGAAGGAGCTGGTGCAGCTCTCGCTGGACCGGATCGCGAAGCTCGATTCTGAGCTGAACGCGTTCCGCAAGGTCTTCGCCGAGAAGGCGCTGCTGGAAGCCGAGCAGGCCGAGGCGCGGATCAAGGCGGGGGAGGAGCGGCCGCTGCTGGGAGTGCCGATCGCGATCAAGGACGAAGTCGACGTCGCCGGCGAGGTCAACACCCACGGCACCGACGGGTTCACCGAGCCCGCGAAGGCGGACTGCGAGATGGTCCGCCGGCTGCGCGAGGCGGGCGCGATCATCGTCGGCCTCACGCTGCTGCCGGAGATGGCGATCTGCGGCTTCACCGAGTCGGCGACCTACGGCGTCACCCGCAACCCCTGGAACCCGCAGCGGACCCCCGGCGGTTCGAGCGGTGGCTCCGGCTCGGCGGTTGCCGCGGGCCTGGTCCCGATCGCCTCCGCCGGCGATGGCGCCGGCTCGATCCGCATCCCCGCGGCCTCATGTGGCCTCTTCGGCCTCAAGCCCTCGCGCGGCCGGGTTTCGCTGGCTCCCAACCTCGAGGGCTGGCGCGGGCTCGCGGTCGAAGGCTGCCTCAGCCGCTCGGTCCTCGACACCGCCCTGTGGCTCGACATCGTCTCCGGCGGCTCACGGGAGGACGAAGCGCCGCCCCCGCCGGAGCGGCCGTTCGTCGAGGCGGCGCAGACCCCGCCCGGCAGGCTGCGCGTCGCCTACTCGACCCTCGCCCCGCGGGCGCTCGCCCCACCGACCGTTTCCGACGAGGCCAAGCGGGCGGTCGCCGACGGCGCCGAGCTGCTGCGCTCGCTCGGCCACGAGGTCGAGGCGAGCGATCCGAACTGGGGCGGCATCGGCGACGCGATCTCGGCCCGCTTCCTCAAGGGCGTCGCCGAGACCGTGGAAGAAGTGCCGCACCCCGAGCGCCTCGAACGCCGCACCCGCGGCTTCGGCCGGCTCGGCAAGATCCTCCCCGAACGGCTCTACCAGGCGATGATCGCGCGACGGCCGGCAGAACAGGCTCGCGTCAACGCGATCTTCGACGACCACGACGTGCTGGTGATGCCGGTGATGGGCGGCACGGCGCTGCCGGTGCGGCGCTGGGAGGGCAAGGGCGCCCTGCAGACCGTCCTCGGGATGAGCCGCTTCTATCCCTACTGCGTTCCCTGGAACCACCTCGGCAACCCGGCGATGGCGGTCCCCGCCGGCTTCTCGCCCGAGGGGATGCCGCTCTCGATCCAGGTCATCGGCCGACCCGGCGAGGAGGCGACGCTGCTCTCGCTCGCCGCCCAGATCGAGGCCGAGCGCCCCTGGGCGGACAGCCGCCCGCCGATCTCCTAAAAGTCGCCGCTCGCGCGGCGCCGCTCAGTTGAAGACCTTGCGGAAGCGCGCCAGGTCGCGGACCTTGCCGCGCGGGCGCAGGCGCCGTTCCAGCACCATCTTCAGCTGGTTGGCGTCGGGTTTGCCGGCGGCGATCCAGTCGTCCCAGCTGGTCTCGATCGTGACGTTGGCGTCGGGGGCTTCGCCCGGTTCGGCCCGGGTCGAGCCGTTGTCGAGGACCAGGTGCCACGGGTCGGCGTCGGTGAAGCGCCACTGTAGGACGAAGGGCGAGCCGTTGGCGGCGGCCGGGTCGGCGACGCGGCTGATCAGGTCGAAGTAGAGGCGCTGGATCTCGGGGTCCTTGCTCGGCGGCGGCCCTTCCGGGGAGCCGATCACGCCGGCCATCATCATCTTCACCTGGCGCTCGGCGAGGCCCTTCTCGTCGTCGTCGGGCGGGAAGGGGAAGACGCCGGGAGGGAACTCCTCGGTCGGGTAGCCGATCGTCCGCCAGCGCTGGCGGATCAGTTTCATCCCGAATGCGTAGATGTCCTCGAGCGAGAAGCCGTAGCACTCGGTGTAGGAGCGGTCCATGTTCGGCGGCGAGAAGACGGCCGGTCCGTAGGGCAGGACTTCGCGCAGCAGCTCGGTCACCGCGTCGCGGTTCTCCTGCCAGCCCGGGGTCGGCTCGTTGAGCAGGTCGGAGAGGACCTTGACGCCGAAGCCGATGTGGCGCTGCTCGTCGCGGGAGACGTTCTCCATCCCGGCGGTGAACCCCGGCATCGTCTCCTCGGAGGCGAAGAAGTCCTCGATGAAGTGCTGTCCCGGCTGAGCGAGACTGCCCTCGACGATCAGGTGGTAGAGGGTGATCGCCTGGCAGAACTTCGCCACCGAGCGGTCCTTGCGGAGTTCCTCGGCCATCAGGTCGAGGCGGTCGAAGATGCCGCGGTAGCCCCAGTTCAGCTGCGGCAGGGTGGAGGCGAGGGTCTGCTGGATCGAGTCGCCGCCGACCCCGATCACCTCCTTGAAGAAGCGGTGGAAGAAGATCGAGTGGCGGACCTCGTCGACCTGCTGGGTGGCGAGGAAGTAGGACATCTCCTCGGTCGGGGCGGCGGTGACGTAGGGGGCGAGGGTGTCGGCGACCCGGTCCTCGCCGTAATAGAACATCGAGTAGATCCACATCGCCGAGCGCCGCTGGATGTCGCTCAGTGCCTCCCAGCCCTCGCGGTCCTTGGAGAAGTCGAGGTCGTAGGCGCTCCAGTTGCCATGCTCCCAGCGCTGGTACAGGTCCTCGTAGGTGATGTTGTCCATCAGGCGCTGGGAGGCGACGCTCATCTTGTCTCCTTTTGGTGTCGCAGTAAGGGCACCGGGAGACTAGCGCGATCCTGGCCGGCTAGCCAGGATCGCGCCGGGACAGCTATTTGACGAATTCGCGGACCTGTTCGTAGACCGTTTTGTCGGTCGTCAGGCCGACGTGCGAGATGCACGCGGTTTTCGTGTTCGTCGCGCCGGTCAGGGCAACGCTCGAATCCGGGTTGATGATTTCGTCGCAGGGCGACCACCAGGTCCCGTAGTTGACCGTGCCCGGAGTCTCGTCTCCCGCGTTCAGTTCGCCGAGGAATTTCGACCCGACCCGCATCTCCGTGCAGGCGGTGCTGAAGCAGAAGTTGGCGGTTTCGGTGCCGTGGTTCGGACCGCCGAGCGAGACCCAGTCGTCGACGTTCGCTTCCCCGCCGCTGACGAACTTGATGTACCAACGGCTGTTGAGGCTGCCCATCGAGTGGGCGATGATGTCGACCTTGGTCGCGCCGGTCGCTTTCTTCAGCGCTTCGACCTTCGATTTGACTTCGGTTTCGGCCAGGGTTTTGTTCGAAGTCGAGGTGTTGTAGGTGTAGGCGCTCAATTCCGATTTCGCGTACCCGTCTTTTTCGAAGTTCGCGATCATCGTGTTCCAGAGCGACGAGTTCTCCGACCATCCGTGGACGAACAGGATCGGATCTTTGGCGAGTGAGCTCGCGGGCGCGAGCGCGGTAGCCGTAACGCAGAGGGCGATCGCGGACACGAACGCCACCAGTCTTCTACTGACCATCTTCTCTCCTTATTGAGCGCAGGCGCCTCCCTAAAGCGCACTGCTGTAGATGATCCGAGCAGACTGGTTAAGTACTCGGAGTCGCCTGAGTAAATCAGATCGGCGCCGGGGCGTCGATCTCGCGCTTGAGGATCTTGCCGGTCGGCCCCTTCGGCAGGTCGTCCATGAACCAGACGACGCGCGGGTACTTGTAGGCGGCGATCCGCTCCTTGACGTACGCGCTGACCTCCTCGGGAGCCAGCTCCTCGCCCTCGTGGAGGACGATCGCGGCGCCGATCTCCTCGCCCCATTCGTCGTGGGGGATGCCGAGCACCGCCGCTTCGCGGATCTTCGGGTGCTCGTAGAGAACCTCCTCGACCTCGCGCGGGTAGACGTTGTAGCCGCCACGGATGATCAGGTCCTTCTTGCGATCGACGATGAAGAAGTAGCCGTCCTCGTCGACTTTGGCCATGTCGCCGGTGTGGAACCAGCCGCCGCGCATCGCCTCCTCGGTCGCTTCTGGCTGCTGCCAGTAGCCCTTCATCACGTTGTGGCCGCGGATCACGATCTCGCCGACCTCGCCCTGCGGCACCTCCTCGTCGTCCTCGTCGACGAGCTTCATCTCGACTTCCCGCAGCGGGGTCCCGATCGAGCCGGGCTTGCGCTCCGTGCCGGGGTGGGTGCTGCAGGCGACGGGGGAGGTCTCCGAGAGGCCGTATCCCTCGAGCAGTTCGCAGCCGAACGCCTCCTCGAAGCCATGCAGCACCTCGACCGGCATCGAGGCGCCGCCGGTGATGCAGATCCGCAGCGAGGAGGTGTCGCAGTTCTCCCGGCTCGGGTGGTGCAGCAGCGCTCCGTACATCGTCGGCACCCCGTAGTAATGGGTCACGCCGTCGCGCTGCATGATCTCCAGCGCCTCGCCGGGGTCGAATTTGGGCAGCAGGGTGAGGGTCGCGCCGACCCGCAGGGAGGCGTTCATGCTCACCGTCTGGCCGAAGGAGTGGAAGAGCGGCAGGGAGCCGAGGACGACGTCGCCCTCCTCGATCGTGCAGGTCGTCTGCGAGGCGATCTCGGCGTTGCGCGAGAGGTTGAAGTGGGTCAGCTCGGCCCCCTTCGGCTTGCCGGTGGTGCCGGAGGTGTAGAGGATCACCGCGGTGTCGTCTTCCTCGGTTTCGGCCAGCTCGGTCAGCGGCTCGCGGTCGCCGAGCAGCTCGGCGAAGGATTCGGGCTCGACCTCGATCAGCTCGGCGCCGGCGTCGGCCGCGCCCTCGCGGGCGTCGTCGCCGAAGCCGTGCCAGGCGAGCAGCAGCTGGGCGCCGGAGTCTTCGAGGTAGAAGGCGATCTCGCGCCGCTTCAGCAGCACGTTCATCGGCACCACGACGCCGCCGGCGCGGAGCACGCCGTAGTAGGCAATCGGGAACTCGAGGACGTTGGGCAGCATTACCCCGACCCGGTCGCCCTGCTCCAGCCCCCGCTCGCGCAGCAGCGCCGCGAGGCGGGCGCTGCGGTCGTCGAGGTCGGCGTAGGTCAGCTCCAACGGGCCCAGGCGCACGGCCACCGCGGCCGGCAGTCGCGCGGCGCTCTCGGTCACGGTCGATGCGAGATTCAGGCCCATCTTTCCTCCAGTCAGAAGTTTCTCCCCGGCGCCAGTGTAGAGCGACATCGTGGTTCGCTAGGCTCGGCCCGATGGAGGATCTCGGTCACGCCGTCTCCTATCTCGTGGCCAAAAAGGGCATCTCGGTCTTTTCCAGCGACGGCCAGAAGCTGGGCCGGGTGATCAAGGTCCAGGCCGCTCCCGAGGCCAACATGTTCGACGGGATCGTCTTCGACACCAGCTGGGGACCTGGCGGCCGCCGCTTCGTCGACGCGCCGGAGGTCGACGGGATCTACGAGCGCGGCGTCGTGCTGAAAATCGACGCCGCCGAGGCCGAGGCCCTGCCGAAGCCGCGCCGCTGAACGCCCCCGCCAGGCACGTTTTCGCGTAGGATGCCGCGGATGCAAAGACTTCTCTTGATCATTGGCGCCTGCCTGGCCCTCTTCATCTTCGGTTGCGGCAGCGACGACTCCTCGACCACCTCCGATTCGACCGCGGCTTCGACCGAAGAAGCGGAAGCTCCGAAGGAAACCGAATCTTCGAAGAAGAAGACGAAGCCGAAAGTGACGGTGCCGAAGGGCGCGCCGCCGAAGCAGCTGGAGATCAAAGACCTCGAAGAAGGCAGCGGCGCGACCGCCGAAGCGGGTAACGCGATCACGGTCAATTACGTCGGCGTCAACTACAAGACCGGCAAAGAATTCGACTCCTCGTGGAGTCGCAGCGAACCTTTCACCTTCACCTTGGGTGGCGGCGAAGTCATCCCCGGCTGGGACCAGGGCCTCGAAGGCATGAAGGTCGGCGGCCGTCGCGAGCTGATCATCCCGCCCGAACTCGGCTACGGCTCGACCGGCTCGCCGCCGGCGATCCCGCCGAACGAAACGTTGATCTTCGTCGTCGACCTCGAAGCGATCGAATAGCGGGCCGGCGCGGCATCATCGCTTCGTGCCGCGCGCCCCTCTTCCCGAACGACTGACCGCCCAGGCTCTCGCCGGCGAGCCGCTGCGCTCCCCCGTGGCGGTGGCCGAGCGGTTGCTGGCGGTGCAGGGGCAGGATCCGCGCGGCGCCCGGCTTGCGGTGCGGGCGCGGACCGCCGGGGTGACCGCGGCCGACGTCGACCGGGCGCTGAGCGAGGACCGCTCGCTGCTGATCACCTGGCTCAACCGCGGCACCTTGCACCTGGTCCGCAGCGAGGACTACCCGTGGCTGCACGCGCTGACCGCGCCGACCCACTTCGCGAGCTGCAAACGGCGGCTGCAACAGGAAGGAATGTCCGAGCGCGAAGGGGAGCGCGCGATGGCGGCGATCGAGAAGACCCTGGCCGAGGAGGGGCCGCTGGGCGGAAAGGATCTGCGGGAGCGTCTCGGGAGGTCCGGCGTCCGGACCGAGGGCCAGATCTTCATCCACCTGATGTTCATGGCGGCCGCCCGGGGGATCCTCGTGCGCGGACCGATGCTCGGCAAGCAGCACGCCTACGTCCTTGTCCGCGACTGGCTCGGCGAGCAGAAGCCGGTGGACCGGACCCAGGCCGTGACCGAGCTCGCCCGTCGCTACCTGGTCGGCCACGGGCCCGCCGACGACCGCGACCTCGCGCGCTGGGCCGGGCTGCCGCTGCGCGACGCCCGCGCCGGCCTCGAGGCGATCGCCCCCGAGCTGGAGCAGCGCGACGACGGCCTGGTCGAGCTGAAGAAGCGACCGGCGACTGGACCGATGCCGCCGCCGCGCCTACTCGGCGCCTACGACCCGCTGCTGCTCGGCTGGACCTCGCGCGACGAAGTCGTCGGCCCGCACAAGATCCTGGTCACGATCAACGGCATCTTCCGGCCCTTCGGCCTGGTCGGCGGCCGCGCGGTCGCGACCTGGAGGCTGGCCGGCGGCAAGGTGACGATCGAGCCGCTCGCCAAGGTGACGAAGAAGGACGCCGCTGCGCTCGATGCCGAAGCGCAGCGGGTCCTGGAGTTCTTCGAGGCTTAGGCCTGGTCGTCGAGACGCGGCGGCATCGCGTCGCCGGTCGCCGGCGGCGCTTCCTGGCCCGGCAGCGGCTCGGCCTCCTGCTCCCAGACGTGGTTGAGGGAGACCTGCAGGTAGGCGAAGAAGGCCGGCGAGAGCAGCAGGTAGAGGATGATCGAGATCCAGCCGCTGACCGGCTCCTGGCCCGTCAGCTTCGCGGCGCCCATGACCCGCTTGGTCCCGCGCCAGTAGCTGACCAGCGGGGGGATGATGAGGATGAAGCCCGGGATCAGGGCGAGGAGCGAGTTGGTCGGGTTCTGGCCGAGGTCGTAACCCTTGGCCTCGCCGTACGCTTTCAGCTCCTTGTTGATCTTGTACCACCAGACGAAGTGGTAGATGCCGAAGGTGACGAACGGCAGCAGGGCCACGGCCCAGGGGCTGCGCACCTTCACCTCATGCTCGGTGCCGCGAATCTTCATTTCGTAGGCCATTGGTCTCCTTGTTGGACGGTTACCCGGTGCTTCTCCGGCGGAGTTCAGCCTATCCCCAGGACTTGATAAATATCGGTCTATACCGATATAAAACTTGTCTAATGAGCTTTCGATTCTTGATCTGCGCAATTTGCCTGGCCTTCGTCGTCCCCGGTTGCGGCGGCGATGACGCGACCAGCTCGGAACCTCAGGGCTCCGATCCCGAAACCACTGCGGCCGGCCAGGAGAAGCCGAAGGCTCCGCTTCAGCTTCCAGCCTCGAAGGTTTTCCTCGGGGACTACGAGCCAGAAGGACCCTTTGCCGGAATTTCCGGCAGGGGTGGCGACAAAAAACCCCGATTCGAGCCTTCCGGCGAGCCCGCACCGAAGAAGACGGTATTCAGGGAGCTCAAGGTGGGGTCCGGCCCCGCCGCTCAGCACGGAGACGAAGTCAGCATCTACTACGTAGGCGCTGACCACAAGACCGGCGATATTCAGTACTACGGATGGCCGCCAGTGCCCCCGGGCAACTTTCGGCTTGGTTTCAGCGCCTTCGGCAGGACCTGGGAAAAGACCATCGAGGGAATGAAAGTCGGGGGCATCCGCGAGGTGATCATCACCGCGCCTTACCTCTCAAGGGCCCCCCTCGACTACGTGATCGTCATGAAGGGTCGGCAGCCGAACGTGGGGAACTAGGGGGTCGGTCTCCCGAGTTTGCCTTCGCTCAGCTCAGCTTCGGGCTGCGCCAGGGGGCTTCGAGGCGCTTGACCAGCTCGTCGCCTAGGCCCTCGATCGGGACTCGGACCTGCTCGAGGGAGTCGCGGTCGCGGAGGGTGACGGTGTCGTCGTCCATCGTCTGGTGGTCGACGGTGATGCCCCAGGGGGTGCCGATCTCGTCCTGGCGGCGGTAGCGCTTGCCGATCGAGCCGCCCTCGTCGAACTCGGCGGGGAGGCGCCGGCGGAGGTCCTGGAAGAGCTCGCGGGCCTTCTCCGGCATCCCCTCCTTGGAGACGAGAGGGAGGACGGCGACCTTGACCGGGGCCAGGCGCGGGTGCAGGCGCAGGACGGTGCGCTGGCGGCCCTCCACCTCCTCGACCTCGTAGGAGTCGACGAGGAAGGCGAGGGTGGCGCGGTCGGCGCCGGCGGCGGGCTCGATCACGTGCGGGACGTAGCGCTCTTTGGTCTGCTGGTCGAAGTACTCGAGCTTCTCGCCGGAGAACTTGGCGTGCTGGGTGAGGTCGAAGTCGCCGCGGTCGGCGATCCCCTCCAGCTCCGACCAGCCGATCGGGAAGAGGTACTCGATGTCGCTGGTCGCCGAGGAGTAGTGGGAGAGCTCGTCCTCGCCGTGGGCGCGGACCCGCAGGTGGTCGGGGCGGATGCCGAGCTCGGTGTACCAGCGCTCACGCTCGTCCATCCAGTGCTGGTGCCACTTCTGCGCTTCGGCCGGCGGCACGAAGAACTCCATCTCCATCTGCTCGAACTCGCGGGTGCGAAAGATGAAGTTGCCCGGGGTGATCTCGTTGCGGAAGGACTTGCCGACCTGGGCGATCCCGAACGGCGGCTTCTTGCGGGCGAAGCCGAGCACGTTCTTGAAGTTGATGAAGATGCCCTGCGCCGTCTCCGGGCGGAGGTAGACGGTCGAGCCCTCCTCGGCGACCGGGCCGACATGGGTTTCGAACATCAGGTTGAACTGGCGCGGCTCCGAGAGCTCGCCGCCGCACTCGGGGCAGACCAGCTCGGCGTTCGGGTCGCCGCCTTCGGCCTCGACCGCCTCGCGCAGATGGTCCTCGCGCCAGCGCCGCTTGCACTTGCCGAGGCACTGGACCAGGGGATCGGTGAAGCCGGCGAGGTGGCCCGAGGCCTCCCAGACTTTCGGGTGCTGGAGGATCGCCGAGTCCAGGGCGACGATGTCATCGCGCTCCTGCAGCATCGACCGCCACCACTCGGCCTTGACGTTGCTCTTCAGCAGGACGCCGTAGTGGCCGTAGTCGTAGGTCGAGCCAAGCCCGCCGTAGATCTCCGAGGAGGGGAAGACGAAGCCGCGCCGTTTGCACAGCGCGACGATCTCCTCCATCGTCACCTCGGTCGGGCGGGTTCCCTGCTCGGTCGCCATGGCGGGAACGGTAGCGGCTGCGATAATCCCGCAGCCCCATGCCTATTTACGAGTACAAGTGCGAGAACGGCCACGTCTTCGAGGCGATCCAGAAGATGACCGACGAGCCGTTGCGCGAGTGCGAGGAGTGCGGCGCCCCCGCGGCGCGGGTGCTGAGCGCCCCGGCGATCCACTTCAAGGGCTCCGGCTTCCACAACACCGACTACGGGACGCGCAAGAGCGGCGCCAACGGCGGCTCCTCCGAGGGCGGCTCGGACTCGGGCTCCTCGAAGCCGGATTCGGGCAAGAGCGAGTCGAAGTCGGACTCCAAGCCGGCCGCCTCGCCCGCCGACTGAGGCGATGTCGAGTCAGGTCCGGGTCGGCCTGGTCTGGAGGTTCGCCTTCGGGGTCGGCGCGATCGTCGCCCCGCTGCTCGCCTACGCGCTGACCGCGCTGCTGGTCGACGGGCACGCGCAGAAGGAGTACTTCGAAGCGGTCTCCCAGATCCTGCCGGTGCTGCTGCTGGCGCTGGCGATCGAGCAGCGCTACTTCACCCGGGCCGGGCGCGAACGAGCGCCGGAGACGCCGCTGCAGCTGGAGCTGGCCGGGCGCCGGCTCGACGACCGGGCGATGGCTCGCTGGTACGCGCTGGCGGCGCGCGTCTACGCCTTGGTGGTTCTCTTCCTGCTCGGCTTCGGCGAGTGGATCGCGGTCGAAGTGCTGGCGACGGGCCAGTCCTCGACCGCCGACCTGAAGAACACCGCCGGCTCACTCGCGGCGGGCTTCACCGCCCTGATCGTCAGCGCCCTGGTTGGGACGAAAACCGAGCGAACCTAGCGTCATTTCCACCATTTGCGCCCCCATAGGGGCCAAAAGGGTGGAAACGATGAATGGCTAGCCGTCGATCAGCTTGTCGACGGCCTTCTGGCGCGCCGACTGGGGGACTTCGACCGAGCCTTCGGGGCCAGGCGGGCATTCGCCTTTGCTGCAGAGGACTTCGGTCGGGGCGCTGCCGCCGATCCCGGCCGCGAGGACCAGCTGCGGCATCGTGAAGAAGCCCATGTCGCTGACGAACGCCTTCGGTGCGTCCCAGCCGATGATCGGGCCGTGGATGAAGTTGTAGGGCAGGCGGAGGGGGTCGGTGAGGCGTCCCTTGATCCCGTTGATGACCGCCTGCTGCGCCTTCTCGCGATCGAAGTCGTCGTAGCCGAGCGTGTAGGCGCTTTTGCCCGGCCCGGGGCATTCGCTCGCGTGGCGGACCCGCGAGTAGGCCAGCGCCTTTTCGCCGTTGAGGGTGTTCTCGCCCTTGTGGAGGCGGATGGACGAGCCGCCCTGGCCGCCGCCGGCGCCGCCGGAGATGTCGGCACAGAGCTTCACCGGGACGTCGACCTCGACCCCGCCGACGGCGTCGATCAGGTCTTCGAAGCCGGTGAAGTCGACGATCGCGACGTGGTCGATCTCGATCCCGAGGAACTGTTCGATCGTCTTGATCTGGAGCGCGGCGCCGCCGAAGGCGAAGGCGGCGTTGATCTTCGTCGGCGCATTGCCGGGGATCTCGGCGTAGGAGTCGCGCGGGATCGAGAGTTTGCGGAAGGTGCCGCCGCCGGCCCGGACCAGCATCAGCGTGTCGGCGCGGAATTCGCCTTCGAAGCAGGGGTCGTGCGGGTTCT
>Ga0247776_10000238_pt1 | contig 12537 bp, 19 predicted proteins | sample UWRJL199509C5_FD_179912 | JGI IMG/M metagenome (GOLD analysis project Ga0247776, IMG submission 179912) | Plant litter microbial communities from Arlington Agricultural Research Station in Wisconsin, United States - UWRJ-L199-509C-5 | ecosystem: Environmental > Terrestrial > Plant litter >...
AGGTTATGACCCTCGCCGGGGATGTAGGTCGTGACCTCCATCCCGTTGGTGAGCCGGACACGCGCGATCTTGCGCAGCGCCGAGTTCGGCTTCTTCGGCGTCACCGTTGCGACACGGGTGCAGACGCCGCGCCGCTGCGGGGCAGCTACGCGCTTCTTGCGACCCTGCCCGGACTTGAGGCCCGGCGTCGTGGTCTTCTTCTTCGGGCGCTTGCGGCCCTTCCTGACAAGTTGATTCGTATTCGGCACGGCCGCGCATAGTAGAGGAGTCCGGCCAAAACCATCCCCCCGGCTGCGGCGAGCTCGGCGAAGAAGCCGTCCTGCAGCACCGCTGAGGCGCCCGCGAAGCGGGAGGTCTGGGCGCCCTCGTCGAGCCCGTGGGGGAGGTCGACGAGCAGGATCACGGCCAGCGAGAGGAGGCCGAGGGCCGCCACCAGCAGGCCCAGCCGCTTCGCTTCCCGCCGCAGCGCCAACAGCCCGAGAGCCATCGCGGCGATGCCGACCGGGACCAGCAGATAGGCGTGGGCGGCGCCGGCGGTCCGCGCTTCGACGGTGGGGACGGCGGCCGCGGTTGACACGTCCGAGAGGCCGGCGTACCCCGGCTGGCCGATCTCCACCGCCCGGTAGTCGATGAACTGGGAGGCGACGAGGCAGGCGCCGGCGGCGATCAGGACGAAGGCGGCCGCCCGCGCCGGGGTGATCGGCGCGCTGGCCGCGGTCGCCACCCGGACCAGCAACGCACCGAGTCGCCGCACCCAGCGCTCCAGCCCGGCGACCGCCCGGAAGAAGAGTCCCAGCAGCGGGCGCAGCCGCGGCCACAGCCATCCCCAGGCGCGGCGCCCGGCCCGCTCGCCCTGGCGCCGCGCCACCCGCACCGTCGGGTAGACGCGCTCCAGCCCGCGGTTGCCGATCCGGTCGAGCCGGCGAGACCGCCTGTGGAGCCGCTCCGGCAGGGCGCTGATGCGCCGGCGCGCCGCTGCTATCATCGCCCGTCGCTCAGGCAGTTTTCGCTGTTTCTTCGCAGGACGCTTCGCCGGGCCCCCTGGGGCCTTTTTTTGCGGCTTATCACGACTACTGAACTTAGGGACCATGGCACGCAGCTTTCCACTCGAGAAAACCCGGAACATCGGCATCATGGCGCACATCGACGCCGGTAAGACGACGACGACGGAGCGCATCCTCTACTACACGGGCCGCACCCACAAAATGGGCGAGGTCCACGAGGGCGCCGCGGTCATGGACTGGATGGAACAGGAGCAGGAGCGCGGCATCACGATCACCTCGGCCGCGACCGCCTGTGAGTGGAAGGACCACCGGATCAACATCATCGACACGCCCGGCCACGTCGACTTCACGGTCGAGGTCGAGCGCAGCCTTCGCGTGCTCGACGGCGCGATCGCCGTCTTCGATGCCGTCGCCGGCGTCGAGCCCCAGTCGGAGACGGTCTGGCGCCAGGCCGACAAGTACGGGGTCCCGCGCTTCGCCTACATCAACAAGATGGACCGCACCGGTGCCGACTTCTTCAACTCGGTGCAGACGATGACCGACCGGCTCGGCGCCAACCCGCTGCCGATCCAGCTGCCGATCGGCGCCGAGGACAACTTCAAAGGCGTCGTCGACCTGGTGAAGATGAAAGGCCTCGTCTGGACCGACGAGCTCGGCGCCGCCTACGAGGAAATCGAGATCCCCGAGGGCCTCGCCGACCAGGCCGAGGAATACCGGACCCAGCTGATCGAAGCCTGCGCCGACTACGACGAAGAGCTGATGGAAGCCTTCCTCGGCGAGGAAGAGATCCCGCAGGCCAAGCTGATCGACTCGCTTCGCCAGGCGACCCTCTCGACCAAGGTCACCCCGGTCCTCTGCGGCACCTCCTTCAAGAACAAGGGCGTGCAGCCGCTGCTCGACTCGATCGTCGAACTGCTCCCCTCGCCGCTCGAGGTGCCACCGGTCACCGGCGTCGTCCCCGCCGGCAAGGGTCAGCCCGAGGACGTCGAGGCCGAGCGTGAAGCCAGCGACAGCGCCCCCTTCTCGGCGCTCGCCTTCAAGGTCATGTCCGACCCCTACGTCGGCAAGCTCACCTACTTCCGCGTCTACTCGGGCAAGCTCGAGAAAGGCGGCCGGGTGCTGAACGTGAAAACCGGCAAGACCGAGCGGATCGGGCGGCTGCTGATGATGCACGCCAACAGCCGCGAGGAGATCGACGAGACCTACGCCGGCGACATCTGCGCCGGCGTCGGCCTGAAGGAAACCGGAACCGGCGACACCCTCGCCGCGCCGGACGCTCCGATCGCGCTGGAGAGCATCGAATTCCCGGAGACCGTGATCGCGGTCGCGATCGAGCCGAAGACCAAAGCCGACCAGGAGAAGATGGGCAACGCCCTGGCCCGGCTCGGCGAGGAGGACCCGACCTTCAAGATCGAATCCGACGAGGAAACCGGCCAGACCCTGATCCACGGGATGGGCGAGCTCCACCTCGAGGTGATCGTCGACCGGATGCTGCGCGAGTTCAAAGTCGAGGCCAACGTCGGCAAGCCCCAGGTCGCCTACCGCGAGACGATCCGCAAGCGGGTCGAGAAGGTCGTGGCGCGATTCGTCCGCCAGACCGGCGGTCGCGGCCAGTTCGGCCACGTCGTCATCAACATCGAGCCGGCGCCCGGCGAGGGCTTCCAGTTCGAGAACAAAATCAAGGGCGGCGTCATCCCCGGCGAATTCATCGGCCCGGCCGAGCAGGGGATGCGCGAGGCGCTGGAGAACGGTGTCAAGGCCGGCTACCCGATGGTCGACGTCAAAGTCGAACTCGTCGACGGCTCCTACCACGACGTCGACTCCTCGGAGATGGCCTTCAAGATCGCCGGTTCGATGGCGATCCAGGATGGTGCCCGCAAAGCCAACCCGGTCCTGCTCGAGCCCACGATGGCGGTCGAGGTGGTTACGCCCGAGGACTTCCTCGGCGACGTGATCGGCGACCTCTCCCGGCGTCGCGGCAAAGTCCAGGGCCAGGACCAGCGCGGCAACGCTCTTGCAGTACAGGCTTACGTCCCGCTCGGCGAGATGTTCGGTTACGCGACCGAACTGCGGTCGATGACCCAGGGCCGAGCGACTTACACCATGCAGTTCGAGCGCTACGAGGAGGTCCCCTCGAACATTGCCGAGGAGATCGTCGAGCATCGCTCAGGAGATCCGGTTGGTGCAGCCTCATGAGGCCAACCGCGGGCGGACGCTGAACCTGGCTATATTTCCCAGGTTGCCCGCGGGCAGGCATAACCGTCTGCGGAAATTCCGCCCACCAGACTCAAGCACTTAGATCAGACAGAACACGATTTCGAAAGGCGAAACGGAGAGAGATGTCCAAGGAGAAATTCGAGCGCGATAAGCCGCATGTGAACGTCGGCACCATCGGTCACATCGACCACGGCAAGACGACCCTGACGGCCGCGATCACCAAGACCCTCTCCACCGTGGGCGGTGCCGAGGCGCATAGCTTCGAGGAGATCGACAACGCTCCGGAGGAGAAAGAACGCGGCATCACGATCGCGACCTCGCACGTCGAGTACGAGACCGACAACCGGCACTACGCCCACGTCGACTGCCCGGGCCACGCCGACTACGTCAAGAACATGATCACCGGCGCCGCGCAGATGGACGGCGCGATCCTGGTCGTCTCCGCTGCCGACGGCGTCATGCCTCAGACCCGCGAGCACATCCTGCTCGCCCGTCAGGTCAACGTCCCGCACGTGGTCGTCTTCCTCAACAAGATCGACCAGGTCGACGACGACGAACTTGTCGAGCTGGTCGAGGAGGAGGTCAAGGAACTCCTCGACGAGTACGACTTCCCGGGCGACGAGACGCCGATCATCAAAGGCTCGGCGCTGAAGGCGCTGGAAGGCGACGAGGAAGCCCAGAAAGCCGTCTTCGAGCTGGCTGCGGCCCTCGACTCCTACATCCCGGAGCCGGTCCGCGAGCTCGACAAGCCCTTCCTGATGCCGATCGAGGACATCTTCTCGATCACCGGCCGCGGCACCGTCGCCACCGGTCGCGTCGAGCAGGGGATCGTCAACACCGGCGACGAGGTCGAGATCGTGGGCATCACGGACACGACCAAAACCACCGTCACCGGGGTCGAGATGTTCCGCAAGATCCTCGACGAGGGTCAGGCGGGCGACAACATCGGCGCCCTCCTGCGCGGCACCAAGCGCGAGGAGATCGAGCGCGGCCAGGTTCTCTGCAAGCCCGGCTCGATCACGCCGCACACCAAGTTCAAAGCCGAGGTCTACTGCCTGAAGAAGGAGGAGGGTGGTCGCCACACTCCGTTCTTCTCCGGTTACCGGCCTCAGTTCTACTTCCGGACCACCGACGTGACCGGGATCGCCAACCTCCCCGAGGGGACCGAGATGGTGATGCCGGGAGACAACGTCGAGATGACGATCGAGCTGATCCAGCCGATCGCGATGGATCCGGGCCTGCGTTTCGCCATCCGCGAGGGTGGGCGCACCGTCGGCTCAGGGGTCGTCGCCGAGGTCATCGAGTAGCACCCAGGGGCGGGCCTCCACCCGCCCCTGACCCCGCCCCCGGGCGGGAGACAACTGCAAGGACATACGACCGGGGCGGCGCCCCAACAAACGGGGCCCCGCCCCCTTTGCGCGGTAAAGCGACGAGAAAAAGAGAGAGAACGGCAGCGAAGTGGCAACTATTGCGGCACAGAAAATTCGGATCCGACTCAAGGCGTACGACCATGACGCCATAGATCGGGCTGCCAAAGAGATCGTCGAGACGGCCGAGCGCACCGGCGCCACCGTCTCGGGCCCCGTGCCCCTGCCGACCGAGAAAAACGTCTACTGCGTGATCCGCTCGCCGTTCAAGGACAAGGACTCGCGCGAGCACTTCGAGATCCGAACCCACAAGCGGCTGATCGACATCCTCCAGCCTTCGCCGAAAACCGTCGACTCGCTGCAGCGCCTGGACTCGCTGCCGGCCGGCGTCGACATCGAGATCAAGCTCTAGAGGTTCTGATGGCGGCGATCCTCGGCAAGAAGCTCGGCATGACCCAGGTCTTCCGTGAGGACGGCAGCGTCATCCCCGTGACCGTGATCGAGGCGGGCCCTTGCAAGGTGACCGCCGTCCGCGACTCCGACCGCGACGGCTACCAGGCCGTGCAGTTGGCTTTCGGCGAGGTCAAGCAGGGCAAGCTGAGCAAGGCCGAGGAAGGCCACCTTAAGAAGGCCTCGGCAGCGCCGATGCGCCACCTGGTCGAGTTCCGCGGCGAGGACCTCGGCGCCGAGGAGGGCCCGAAGGTCGGCGACGACGTCACCGTCGAGGGCTTCGAGGCCGGCCAGAAGGTCAAGGTCGCCGGGATCTCGATCGGCAAGGGCTTCCAGGGCGGGATCAAGCGCCACAACTTCAGCCGCGGGCCGGTCAGCCACGGCTCGCATAACGTCCGCGCCCCCGGCTCGATCGGCGCCAGCACCTTCCCCGCCCGCGTCTTCAAAGGGATGCGGATGCCGGGGCAGATGGGCAACAAGCGCGTCACCCAGAAGGGCTTGGAGATCGCCGACGTCGATGCCGAGCGCAACCTGCTGTTGATCAAGGGCTCGGTGCCCGGCTCCCGCAACGGGATCGTCGAGGTGAGGACCGATGGCTAAAGCGACCGTGCTCGGCAAAACCACCAAAGCCGACCTGCCGAAAGAGATCTTCGCCGAGCCCTTCCACCAGTCGCTGGTGCACGAGGCCGCTCGCGCCGACCTCAACTCGCGCCGCCGTGGCACCGCCTCGACCCTGACCCGCGGCGAGGTCTCCTTCACCACCGCCAAGGCCTGGCGCCAGAAGGGCACCGGCCGCGCCCGCGTCGGCACGCTCGGCGTCCCCAACCGCTTCGGCGGCGGCGTCGCCTTCGGTCCCAAGCCGCGCAAGTACACCGTCAAGGTCAACCGCAAAGCGCGCCGCCGGGCGATGCGCTCCGCGCTCTCGGTCCACGCCGAGCGCGACTCGGTCGCCGTCCTCGACGCTGCCGCCTTCGACACTCCCTCGACCAAGTCCGCCGCCCAGGCGCTGACCAAATGGGGCGCGAAGAACCCGATCCTGCTTCTCGTCACCGCTGAGGAGATCGGGGCGATGAAGAGCTTCCGCAACCTGCCCCGCACCAACGTGCTCGAGGTGGGTGCCGCCGGGGTCGCCGACGTGATCGGCGCCGCCGCCGTGGTGATCTCCGAAACCGCGCTCGAGACGCTGAAGGAGAGGCTCGGCTGATGGACGCGCGCACGATCCTCATCCGCCCGGTGATCTCCGAGAAGAGCTACGCGCTGATCGCCGAAGGCAAGTACACCTTCCGGGTCAACGACCGCGCCCACAAGACCCAGATCGCACAGGCGGTCGAAGAGGTCTTCGGGGTCAACGTCGCCGCCGTCCGCACGGCCCAGGTGCGCTCGAAGCCGAAGCGCCGCGGCCTGACCAAAGGCCGCACCCGCGCCTGGAAGAAGGCGATCGTCCAGCTTGCCCCGGGCGAGCGAATCGAGCTGTTCGAGGGCGCCGAGACTGCCTAGGAGAACGAGAGATGCCGAACCGCAAAACCAAACCGACCAGCCCGGGCCGCCGCTTCGCGACCTACCCGCTGCGCGAGCAGGTGACCGCCTCCGAGCCGGAGCGGAAGCTGACCGAGGGCTTGAAAAAGTCCGGCGGCCGCAACTCCAACGGCCGCGTCACCTCCCGCCATCGCGGCGGCGGCGCCAAGCGGCGTTATCGCAAGATCGACTTCAAGCGGTTGAAGGACGGGGTGCCGGCGAAGGTCGCCTCGATCGAGTACGACCCCAACCGCACCTGCTACATCGCCCTCGTGCACTACGCCGACGGGCACAAGGACTACATCCTCGCCCCGTCGCAGCTGGCGGTCGGCGACACGGTCAAATCCGGCCCCGAGGCCGACATCAAACCGGGCCACGCGCTGGAGCTCGGCCAGATGCCGACCGGCACCATCGTCCACAACGTGGAGATGATCCCCGGCCAGGGCGGCAAGCTCGGCCGCGCCGCCGGCACCGCGATCCAGCTGGTCGCGAAGGAGGGGGAGATGGTCACCCTGCGCCTGCCCTCCTCGGAGATGCGGCTGGTCCGCGCCAACTGCCGCGCCACCGTCGGCACCCTCTCCAACGCCGAGCACCAGAACCTCAAGGTCGGCAAGGCCGGCCGTAGCCGCCACAAGGGCAAGCGCCCGCAGACCCGCGGCGTCGCGATGAACCCCGTCGACCACCCGCACGGCGGCGGCGAGGCGCACCACACCCCCGGTGGCCACCCGGTCACCCCGTGGGGCAAACCGACGCTCGGCTACCGCACCCGCAAGAAGGGCAAGCAGTCCGACCGCTACATCGTCCGCGGCCGTCGTCGCGGCAAGAAGAAGGGCCGGTAGAGATGGGACGTTCGACGAAAAAGGGCCCGTGGGTCGAGGAGCGCCTGATGGGGCGGATCACCTCCATGAACGAGGCGGGCAAAAAACAGATGGTCAAAACCTGGTCGCGGACCTCGACGATCTTCCCGGAGATGGTCGGGCACACGATCGCCGTCCACGACGGCAAAAAACACGTTCCCGTCTTCATCTCCGAGTCGATGGTCGGGCACAAGCTGGGCGAGTTCGCCCCCACCCGCACCTTCCGTTCCCACGGCGGCGGTAGGGACTAACGATGGCCGACGAGAAAAAAGACAAAAAAGCAGCCAAAAAACCGGCCGCGAAAAAAGAGCCGAAAGCCAAAAAAGCTCCGGCCAAAAAAGCAGCCAAAAAACCGGCTGCGAAAAAAGAGACTTCGGCCAAAGGCAAAGAGAAAAAAGCCGACGCCAAAAAAGAGGCCAAAGGCAAAGCTCCGGCCAAACCGGCGAAAAAACCGGCTGCGAAAAAAGAGCCGGCGAAAAAAGCCAAAGCACCCGCGGCGCCGCCGGTCGTCAAGGCCAGCGCCCGCTACGTGCGGATCGCCCCGCGCAAGGCGCGGCTGATCGCCGACCAGGTGCGCGGCATGCACATCGAAAAGGCCCGGGCGCTGCTGCAGTTCTCCCCGCGCGGCGCGGCCCTGCCGATCCACAAGCTGATCGATTCCGCCGCCGCCAACGCGGAAAACAACCACGACCTGATCGGTGACGAGATGCGCGTCGCCTCGATCACCGTCGACGAGGGGCCGACCCTGCGCCGCTTCCGCCCGCGGGCGATGGGCCGGGCGACCCCGATCAACAAGCGAACCAGCCACATTGCCGTGGCCCTGACCCCGGTGGAGGACTAGGACATGGGACAGAAGATCCACCCCGAGGGTTTCCGCGTCGGCTACATCCACGACTGGAAGTCGAACTGGTACGAGGACAAAAACTTCGCCGACGTCCTCCAGGAAGACCTGCAGATCCGGGACCACATCGAAAACAAGCTTTCCCACGCGGGGCTCTCGAGCATCACGATCGAGCGCCGCGGCGAGGTCGCGGTCGACATCCACACCGCCCGCCCGGGCATCGTCATCGGCAAGTCCGGCAGCGAAGTCGACGCCCTGCGCAAGGAGCTGCACAAGCTCACCGGCAGCCCGGTGAAAGTCAACATCCGCGAGGTGAAGCGCCCCGAGCTCGACGCCAAACTGGTCGCCCAGTCGATCGCCGAGCAGCTGCAGAACCGGGTCGCCTTCAGGCGGGCGATGAAACGCGCCCTGACCTCGGCGATGCGCTCCGGCGCCAAGGGCGTCAAGGTCCAGGTTTCCGGCCGCCTCGGCGGCGCCGAGATGGCACGGACCGAACAGTATTCCGACGGCCGGGTGCCGCTGCACACGCTGCGCGCCGACATCGACTACGGCTTCTTCGAGGCCCGCACGACGACCGGCCGGATCGGCGTCAAATGCTGGATCAACAAGGGCGAAGTGATGCCCGAGGGCTTCCGCTCCGACCTCGTCTCCGGCGACAGCGACGCCCAGAGCCAGAATCGTGGCGGCGGCGGTCGTCGTGACGATCGCGGCGGCGGCGGACGCGGGCGTGGCCCCGGCGGCGACCGCGGTGGACGCGGCCCCGGTGGAGATCGCGGCGGGCGTGGCGGCGGCGGGCGTGGGCCCGGCGGCGGCGGTCGCGGCGGACAGCGTGGAGGTGGTCGCTGATGCTGATGCCGAAACGGGTCAAGCACCGCAAACAGTTCCGCGGCCGCATGCGCGGCAACACCAAGGGCGGCAGCACCGTTGCCTTCGGCGAGTACGGGATCAAGGCGCTCGAGCGCGGCTGGATCACCAACCGCCAGATCGAGGCCGCCCGTGTCGCGATGACCCGCAAGATCAAACGTGGCGGCAAGGTCTGGATCAACGTCTTCCCCGACAAGCCGTACACCAAAAAGCCGGCCGAGACCCGGATGGGCTCCGGCAAGGGCAACCCCGAGGGCTGGGTCGCCGTGGTCAAGCCCGGCAAGGTGATGTTCGAGCTCGCGGGCGTGCCCGAGGAGCTGGCGCGGGAAGCGCTGCGCCTCGCCGGTCACAAGCTTCCGGTCAAAACCAAATTCGTGATGCGCGAGGGGGCCGGCGACTGATGAAAGCCGCCGAGGTCCACAACCTCAAAGACGACGAGTTGGTGGCGAAACTGATCGACGCCAAGCAGGAGGCCTTCAACCTTCGCTTCCGGCACGCGACCGGCGAGCTGGAGAACACCGCCCGCCTCGGTCAGTCGAAGAAGGACATCGCGCGACTGCTGACCGTGGCGCGCCAGCGCGGTATCGACGTTGAGAAAGAGACGCGAAAGATATGAGCGACGACGAGCAGAAAAAAGACGAGACGACCGAGGAGCCCCAGGCCGAGGAGACGGTCGAGGAGGCCCCCGCGGCTGAGGCTGCGGAGGAGGCACCTGCCGCGGAGGAGGCTCCCGCGGAGGAGGCTCCCGCCGAGGACGGGGGAGATGCCCCTGCTCCGGCCGCGGAGGCCGAGCCGAATCCTGAGGACGACCTTCCCTGGAAGGAGCGCCGCCGGCTGCAGAAGTCGCGCCGCTCGGGTGAGCCTGGTCCGCAGCTCAGCACGGAGGACCGTGTCGCCAAGCGGGCCGAGGAACGGCGGGTCAGGGCGAACCTGCGCCGCAAGCAGCGCGAGGCCACTAAGGCCGAGCGCAGCCCCGGCACCGGCACCCCGCCGGCCGAGAAGGAGTCCAACGCGGCCAAGGTGCGTCAGGGGATCGTCGTCTCCAGCAAGGGCGACAAGTCGATCACCGTCCGGATCGACATCGCCCGCCGTCACCGCACTTACGAGAAGATCGTCCGCAGCTCGACCAAGCTTCACGCTCACGACGAGCGCAACGAGGCCGGCGAGGGCGACGTGGTCCGCGTGATCGAGACCCGACCGCTGTCGAAGACCAAGCGCTGGCGCCTGGTCGACGTGGTGGAGAAGGCGAGGTAGCGAGATGATCCAGCAGGAGTCCAGGCTGAAGGTCGCCGACAACTCGGGCGCTCGCGAGATCCTCTGCATCCGCGTCAAGGGCGGCTCCCACCGCCGTTACGCCAGCGTCGGTGACGTGATCACCGCGACCGTCAAATCGGCCAGCCCGCAGGGCGGCGTCCGCAAGGGCGAGGTCGTGCAGGCGGTCGTCGTCCGCACCCGCAAGCCGCTCAGCCGTCCCGACGGGACCTACATCTCCTTCGACGAGAACGCGGCGGTGCTGATCGACCCGGCCAGCAACAACCCGCGCGGGACCCGCATCTTCGGCCCCGTCGCGCGCGAACTCCGCGACCGCAACTTCATGAAAATCATCTCCTTGGCGCCGGAGGTCCTCTGATGGCCAAGGCGATGCGCATCCGCACCGACGACCAGGTGGTCCTGATCAGCGGCAAGGACGCCGGCAAGCACGGCCGGGTCGTCCGCACCGATCCGAAAAAGCGCCGCGTCTACGTCGAGGGCCTGAACATGATCAAGCGCCACGAACGGCCGCGCTCCCAGACCGATCTGAAAAACCCGCAGGCCGGGGGGATCGTCGAAAAGGAGGGGCCGATCAACGTCTCCAACGTGATGCTGCTCGATCCCAAAGACAACAAACCGACCCGGATCGGCGTCCGCGCCGACAAAGGCGGCAAGCGCGTCCGCTACGCGAAGCGGACCGGAAACGAGCTGGGCTGATGGAGGCGACCGTGGCATCGACTTCGCAGGCTGCTCCGCCGCCGCGCCTGCGCGAGCGCTACGAGCAGGAGATCCTGCCCGCGCTGACGCAGAAATTCGGCTACTCGACGCCGATGCAGGCACCGCGCCTGGAGAAGATCACGCTCAACATGGGGCTCGGCACCGAGAAACAGGACAAGCGCTCCTTCGAAGCCGCCCAGGAACAGCTGACGATCATCGCCGGCCAGTACCCGAACGTGCGCCGGGCCCGCAAGTCGGTCGCCTCCTTCAAGCTGCGTGAGGGGATGCCGGTCGGCGTCTCCGTGACCCTGCGCCGGGCGCGGATGTGGGAGTTCCTCGACCGCCTGGTCTCGATCGCGGTGCCGCGGATCCGCGACTTCCGCGGGCTCAACCCGCGCTCCTTCGACGGCCGCGGCAACTACTCGATGGGCGTCAAAGAGCAGCTGATCTTCCCTGAAATCGACTACGACTCGATCGACGTCGTCCGGGGTCTGGACGTGACGATCACGACTTCCGCTAAAACTGACCTCGAGGCTTTCGAGCTGCTGCTCGGGTTGGGCATGCCCTTCGCCCAGGAGGGCCGCCCCGGCCAGGCCGAGCGCGAAGCGAAAGAAAAGGAAGCCGAAGAAGAGCAGCTGAAAGAGGAGGCCCGCCAGAAGGCTGAAGTCGAGCAGGCGGCCCTCGAGCAGCTGAAAGAGGAGAACCCCGAGGCCTACGCCAAGCCGGAAGCCGAGGACGAGGGCGCCGCTGAGGGCGGAGACGACGACGAGGCCGGCGAGACGGCTGAGGAGAGTTCAGACAATGGCTAAGACTTCAATGAAGGTGAAGCAGCAGCGCGACCCGAAGTTCAAGTCGCGCAGCTACAACCGCTGCCGCCGCTGCGGGCGCCCGCGTGCCTACTACCGCAAATTCGGCCTCTGCCGGATCTGCCTGCGCGAGGCCGCCCACGAGGGGTACATCCCCGGAATGACCAAGTCGAGCTGGTAGGACGAGCATGCACACCGACCCGATCGCCGATTACCTGACCCGGATCCGCAACGCCATCCGCGCGGGCCATGACGAGGTGGAAATCCCCCTCAACGGCCTCAAGCTGGAGATCTGCCGGATCCTCAAGGAGCAGGGCTACATCAAGGACTTCAGCCGCAAGCCGGCTGCCGTCGGCGAGAACATCAACGTCGAGCTCAAGTACACCGAGGAGCGCCAGCCGGTGATTCTCGGGATCGAAAGGATCTCGCGCCCGGGCCGACGCCGCTACGTCAACCACAAGAGCGTCCCCCGCGTCGACGGTGGAACCGGAACCGCGATCGTCAGCACCTCGGTCGGCGTGATGACCGGTCACGAAGCCCGCGCCAAGGGAGTCGGTGGCGAGGTCGTCGCCTACGTCTGGTGAGTGAGAGCTGAGATGAGCCGAATTGGAAGAAAGCCCGTCCCCGTCCCCGACGCCGTCACGGTGG
>Ga0247776_10000239_pt1 | contig 12526 bp, 9 predicted proteins | sample UWRJL199509C5_FD_179912 | JGI IMG/M metagenome (GOLD analysis project Ga0247776, IMG submission 179912) | Plant litter microbial communities from Arlington Agricultural Research Station in Wisconsin, United States - UWRJ-L199-509C-5 | ecosystem: Environmental > Terrestrial > Plant litter >...
CGAGTCCGAACCCGCTCGCGCCTGCTGCGCGATAGGCAGCCATACCCGATGCGTCGATGCCGCCGACTGGATAGATCGCCAATTCCGGCGGCAATACGCTGCGCCACGCGCGCAGCGCCGCCGGCGGAATCGCCTCTGCCGGAAACGCCTTCAACGCATGTGCGCCCGCTTTGATCGCGGCGAATGCCTCGCTCGGCGTGGCCGCGCCCGGCACGGACCACAATCCACGTCGCCGCGTCGCCTTGATGACCGCGCGATCGGTATTCGCGGAAATGATCATGCGGCCGCCCGCGTCCGCAACTGCGTCGACCTGCATCGTCGTCGTCACGGTACCGGCGCCGATCAGCGCGTCACGCGGAATCGCAGCGATCAATGCGGCCATCGCCTCGATCGCACCGTCGCGGTTGAGCGGCACCTCGAGCAGGCGAAAGCCTGCCGCGTAGAGAACCCGTCCAACGTGTGCGGCATTGGCGGCAGTCAAACCGCGCAAGATGGCGATCAGCGGCGGGGCGACCTGGGCAATGAACAGATTATTCATGCGCGGCCAGTGCTTCGATCGCGCGGGCGTAGCACGCATCCGGGTCATGCACGCTTACGCGGAAACCCAGCGTCGATGCAGCAAGCTGGTAGCGCGCGGCGAGTGTCGTCGAGGCGATGATATGCACCGGCAAGTCGGCTCCCGCGCCGAATGCGCGTGCCGCGGCCCATTCCGCGCCGATAAGGAGGCCGGACAGGCGCGAACTGGCCTGGTCAGCTGCAATAGCGCCGAGGAGGACGCCGGCGCGTACCGAAAACAGCGACGCGAACGCGCCGTATTCATTGCCGCAACGCACGCCCTGCAAAAACGCCGCTTCGTCGAACGTCTCCTGTTGCGTCACGGCGGCCAGCGCACCCTGCTTGCGCAGCTGCGCATAAAGATCACCGGTCATGAAGCTGTGGAATTTTTCTATTTTTCCGTTTTCGAGCAAGACCCATTTGCTGTGCGTGCCCGGCAGCACGTGCCAACCTTCGCTCGCGGCGAACCGCCAGGCACCTAGCAGCTGCGTTTCCTCGCCGCGCATCACGTCGCAAGGTACGTGCTGGCAGATTCCGGGAACGAAGCGGATCGAAGCATCCTCGCGCATCGGTACCGTGTGGGCGGCGAGCCGGGACAACGCCAGCGGCGCATCGAGGTATGCCACTTCCTGCCAGCCACTGCGGCTGCCGACCATGCCGGACAGAAAGACCTTCGCCGAGCGGTGCGCAGCGCGCCAATCGCCGACCAATTCATCGAGACTTTCGGCAAAACTCCCACAGCGCAGCGCACACGCGCCGGCGGAGTCCTGGCGGCGCGCGATGACGCGCGCATTTTCACCCACCAGATAGGCGCGCCGATTGCTGCTGCCCCAATCGACACCGATGACGAGCGCGCTCATCTGCACGTCCGCGACTCCCTTTCAACTGTCCCGACGACCGACCCATGACAAAAAGCACGCCGTAGCGCTGTCTCAAGTATGTAAATAATTTTCACACATCGCAAGAGGTTCGGGGAAGCGCACACTTTCCGCTAGACTTCCGTGTAAATAACTTTCATGACGCGGCAAGGCAACTGCGTCGCGCGAGGCGGGCCAATGGCTGAAGAGAAGACGATACGCCGCTCCCAATCCTGGTTCGGCGGCCATGACAAGGACGCTTTCATTCATCGCTCATGGATGAAGAATCAGGGCTTGCCCGCGGACAGTTTCGACGGCCGGCCGGTCATCGGCATCTGCAACACCTGGTCGGAGCTGACGCCGTGCAACGCGCATTTCCGCCAGCTCGCCGACAAGGTCAAGCATGGCGTGCTGCAGGCGGGCGGCCTTCCGCTCGAATTCCCGGCGATGAGTCTCGGCGAGACGAACCTGCTTCCGACCGCGATGCTGTTCCGCAATCTCGCCGCGATGGAAGTCGAAGAATCGATTCGCGCCAACCCGCTGGACGGCGTCGTGCTCCTGGTCGGCTGCGACAAAACCACGCCGTCGCTGCTGATGGGAGCGGCCAGCGTCGATCTCCCGACGATCGTATTGTCCGGCGGCCCGATGCTGAATGGCCGTTACCGCGGCGAGACGATCGGCTCCGGCACGCACGTGTGGAAGTTTTCCGAAGCCGTACGCGCGGGGACGATGAGCGAACACGCATTCATGCAGGCCGAAAGCGGCATGTCGCGCAGCGCCGGCCACTGCATGACGATGGGCACGGCCTCGACGATGGCCTGCATGGCCGAATCTCTCGGCGTCGCGCTCGCCGGGAACGCAGCCATCCCGGCCGTCGATTCGCATCGCCAGGCGCTCGCGCAGCACGTCGGCCGGCGCATCGTCGCGATGGTCGACGAGGATCTGTGCCTGTCGAAAATTCTGACGCGCGCTGCGTTCGAGAATGCGATCCGAGTCAACGGCGCGATCGGCGGCTCGACCAATGCCGTCGTGCATCTGCTTGCGCTGGCAGGCCGCGTCGGTGTCGACGTGTCACTCGACGACTGGGACCGCCTCGGCCGCAATGTCCCCACACTGCTCGATCTGCTGCCATCCGGGCGTTTCCTGATGGAAGAGTTCTATTACGCCGGTGGATTGCCGGTGATCATGCGGCGCCTGCTCGACGCGGGTCTGCTGCACGGCGATCCACCCACCGTCAGCGGCACGACGATCGCAGCGAACATCGCCGCGGCCGAATGCTTCAACGACGAAGTGATCCGTCCGTTCGACCATCCGCTCGTCGAAAGCGGTGGCATTGCGGTGCTGCGCGGCAACCTCGCACCGGACGGCGCAATCATCAAGCCTTCTGCAGCAACGCCGGCGCTGATGCAGCATCGCGGCCGCGCGGTCGTGTTCGAAAATATCGAGGACTACAGGGTGCGTATCGCCGATCCGGAACTGGCGATCGACGCAAGCAGCATCATGGTGCTGAAGAACTGCGGCCCCAAGGGCTATCCGGGCATGGCCGAGGTCGGCAACATGGGGCTGCCTGCGAAGCTCTTGCAGCAAGGCGTGACCGATATCGTGCGCATCTCCGATGCGCGCATGAGCGGTACTGCCTACGGCACGGTGATTTTGCACGCCGCGCCGGAAGCTGCGGCCGGCGGACCGATCGCGCTCGTGCGCGAAGGCGACGAGATCGAGGTCGATGTCGCCGCACGACGTCTGAACCTGCTCGTCGACGAGGCCGAGCTTGCGCGCCGCCGCGCAGCCTGGACCGCACCAACTGCGCCGGCGAGCGGCTACGCGAAACTGTATTTCGACCATGTGCTGCAGGCCGACCGCGGGGCCGACCTCGATTTCCTGGTCGGCTGCCGCGGCAGCGCGGTACCACGCGAGTCGCATTGACGGCGAACCGTGCCGCGACCGTCGCGATCCGATCATCCCCATTCGAACGGCGATCAATCCATGAGTTCAATCCAGCTCGCACGCTACCCCAGTCTCGCCGGCAAGAGCGTCTTCGTCACCGGCGGCAGCTCCGGCATCGGCGCCGATATCGTCGCCGCGTTCGCGCTGCAGGGTGCGAAGGTCGCCTTTGTCGGACGCAGTGTCGAAGCCGCGGAAAAAGTGATCGCCAGCGTCGCACAGGCGCAGACGGCGCCGTACTTCATCCGCTGCGACCTGACCGACGTCGATGCGCTGCGCGCGGCGGTCGCCGCAGCGGTCGTGAACTTCGGCGATATCGACACGCTCGTCAACAATGCGGCGGACGATTCGCGCCACGATTTCCTCAGCGTCACGCCGGATTATTTCGATTCGCGCGTCGCGATCAATCTGCGCTCGCATTTCTTCGCCGCGCAAGCGGTGATTCCGTCGATGCGCCGGCGCGGCGGCGGCGCCATCATCAATCTCGGCTCGATCAGCTGGAAGATCAAAGGCACCGGCTACGTCGGCTACGCCACCTGCAAATCCGCGACGAACGGCCTTACGCGCAGCCTCGCGCGCGAGTTCGGGGGCGACGCGATCCGCGTCAATACGCTGACGCCGGGCTGGGTCATGACCGAACGCCAATTGAGCCATTGGGTCGACGAAGCAGGCGAACGTGAGATGGACCGCAACCAATGCCTGCCCGGCCGCATCGGAGGCATCGACATCGCGAACATGGCCCTGTTCCTCGCCGCCGACGACAGCCGCATGATCAGCGCGCAGGAGTTCGTCGTCGACGCGGGTTGGACATGAGCGCAGTACGTTGCTTGTGGAGTCTTCGCGCACAGCTCGGCGAAGGTCCGGTCTACGTCGAACGCGAGCACCGTGTGTATTTCGTCGATATCAAGGCGCCGGCCGTGCATGCCTACGATCTCGACGACGGCGGACGGCACACCTGGCCGATGCCGGACCTGATCGGCTGGCTGATTCCGGAGCAGAACGGCGACGGTTTCATCGCAGGATTCCGCCATGCGTTCGCGCGCCTCTGGCTCGAGCCCGGCGTACGCATCGAGCTGATCGACGATCCGCACCCTGAGCATCCCGGCAATCGGCTCAACGACGCCAAGCGCGATGCCAACGGCCACATCTTTGCCGGTTCGATGCACGATACCGATCCGCAGCAAGCGGTCGGCGCATTGTTTCGTCTCGACCGCGACGACAGCTGGCGCGTCCTCGACAGCGGCTATCACATCTGCAACGGTCCTGCGATCAGCCCGGACGGCCGGACGCTCTACCACGCCGACAGCTATCTACGGCGCGTCTACGCCTATCGTCTGGGCGCCGACGGCACACTCAGCGATCGTCGTCTGTGGCGCGAATTCGATCCAGCCGAAGGCGAGCCGGATGGCATGACCTGCGCCGCCGACGGCAGCGTGTGGATCGCGCACTGGGGAGGCTCGCGCATCAGCCGGTTCTCGGCGGCCGGGAACTTGATCGAGGCCGTCCGTCTGCCCGTTTCCCAAGTGACGAGCTGCACGTTCGTCGACGCCGCGCAGGAGCGCCTCATCGTCACCTCGGCGCGGGTCGGTCTGACGGACGAGCAGCTCAAGCGTGAACCGCTGGCCGGCGGCCTGTTCGAGATTCGCTTGAAACATCCCGTCGTCGCGACTCGAACCGCCTGACTCGCGCAGATTTCGCTCTCCACCCACCTCGATTCGCGATGTCGCGGCTTGCCTCGCCGGACGCTGCGTCCGCCGAGCCACGCTACTGTCCGAAGAAACGTACACCGACCTTGAAACCGATCACCAGCGCGTCGTCGCGCTGGGAAGAACCGCCGGGATGCAGGATGTATTGCAGGTTCGGCCGCAGATCGACGAAGCGCGAGATGGCAACGTTGTAGAACAGCTCGCCGACGTATTCGTTGCCGCCCTGCAGCAGCCGTGCATCGCCCGGATGCGCGCTGTCGTAAAGCCGCTGATAGGCCGCTGCGCGACCGTTCGCATGGGTCGCACCGACAGCGGCACCGATGAAGTCGGCACTGCGTCCGAATGGCGAGTGCAACTCGAGGCCGAGCGCGATCTGGCGATCGGTCACCGAAGTCGCTCGATCGGCTTGCGTAGCGTTGAAGAACAGTGTGAGCCGCCGGTCGTCGCCTGCGCGGTTCCACTCCTGCTGCAGGCTCATATAGGCACCGTAACGGGCGTCGCGCTGCAGCGGCGCTGCATCGCTCAACGCGCGCGCCGCGCGGTCGACGTCGAGATAGAGATCGTCGCCGCCGGCCGTGTCGTACCAGACGCCGAATTTGTAGTTCTGTTGCACGTGCTCGCGTTGCGGCGTCCAACCGAACTCCAGCGGCAGCAGCCAGCCCTGCGTGCCGGGATTGTCCAGACTCAAGCCGTGGTGGCGCGCGTAGGCATCGTCGACATACTTCGGATTGAGCTGGTACGCGCCGATGCGCACGGAGGTGGCATCGCCCGTGCGCAGCTTCAGGACGCTCGCCCACTGGCTCGTCGGCCCGTTGACCCAGTAGTCGCCGACGATATTGCCGGGCTGCGCACCGCAGAAGGTGAGGTTCTGGAAGTCGCAGGAAAAACTCGCCATGTCGTCACCGACCGGCAGCCGACCGATGCGCCAGCCGAGACGCCCATCGAAAAATTCGTGGGCGAACGCGAAGACGCTCAGGTGCCAGGTCTGGCCGCGACCATAGACTTCCTGCACCTGCTGGTTGTTGCCGATATGCGCGTCGGCGCCGAGGTCGCGTCCGCTGCGCTCGGTGACGACGACCTGAAAGCGGCTGGCGTTCCAGTGCAACAGCGTGTCGAGATCGAACGACGCGGCGAGCGTCCACTGGTCGGTATAGCGCGTGAGCTGTCGCGTGCCGCCGCTGACGTTGTGCGCGGTTTCGCTGGTGTAGCCGAGATCGAGCGCGATGCCATGCTGTGCGAGCTGCGTGCGCACATCCGTGTTTTCGGCGGGCGGTATCGCGCTCTCCGGCGTGTTGGGCTCGGCCGCGTGCAGGACGCAGCACGCGGCAAGAAAAATCGCCAGTACCGCGCGATTGCAGAAGCGCGTCGCCCGACGCAGCGAAACGTCGGGCGTCACCCGGCTTGATGGCTCAGGCCCGCCTTCTCCGATTGCGCATTGCGTCCGATTGGCATCAGGACGAGGCTGCGTCGCCCGCGCAAACGACGTGCTCGGCGACACGAGCACGCCGCGGCGACCGCCGGTCGCGATCGTCCGGGTCGTTGCACGCAATCCCTGCCTGCCGTGCATGACGCCGGTTAGGCGTTTTTCGGCATGCGCGAGTGCGCAGCGGGCGCTTCTGCGGCGTGTTCGGCCGGCTTGGACACGCTCGCTGTCGAAGCGTCATGCCGATGGCGGACTTCGCTGTGTACGGCGGCTTCTGCCTGCTGCCCGGCCAGCGCTTGGCAAATGCGTGGAAAAGCCTGTTCCCCGATCAGACTGCCGAGCAATCCAGCCAGCGCCACCGCCGGCGGTGCCGGCGACTGCACGCCGAGCAGGCTGTAGAGGCAGCCGACCACCAAGCCGACGTTGCTCTGGACGAGACTCTGAGTTCCTACGGCGCAATAGGTAATCGGGTACATGGCGGTCTCCTCGTAAAAGAAGATCATCGAGTCGGTTGGAGCGGCGAAGTCCCCAGGGAAAAATGGACGGCATGCAGGGGCCGAACGGCGAGGCGTCCGACAGGCCGTCGGTGCTCGCTCAAGGATTGCGCGCCGCGCCATTCGTTGCGGCCTCGGGCAAGGCATACGCCACCAGCGAATCGCCCATGCGCGAGCCGAGCGATCCGTGCCCGCCAGCCATCACGACGACGTACTGACGGCCGCTCTTGTCGGAGACGTAGCTCATCGGCGTCGCCTGACCGCCGGCTGGCAGGCGCGCCTTCCACAGCTCGGCACCGTTGCGCACGTCGTAGGCGCGCAGGTAGTAGTCGAGCGTGCCGCTGTTGAAGAACAGACCGCCTGCGGTGACCACCGATCCGCCCAGGCTCGGTACGCCGACCGGGAAACCGGCCGTAGCCGGAAAGCCGAGCGGAAACGGCAGCGGCAGCGGCGAGCTGTCCATTGCGGTGCCGCTCTTGCGCATCCAGACCCTGCGCATCGTCTTCAGGTCGACCGCGGCCATGTAGCCCCACGGCGGTGGCTGGCACGGCATCTTGAGCGGCGACAGAAAGCTGTGGATGTCGACCGCGAACGGCGTACCGGTCATCGGTTGCAGGCCTTGTTCGCTGCCGGAACCGCCTTTGACGTCGACGCTGTCGCGGCGATGCAGGCGGACCACGAAACCCATGTAGTTCGGATTCGCGATCAACAGCTGGCGTACCGGATCGACCGACGCGCTGCCCCATTCGAACACGCCGAGATTGCCGGGATAGGCGAACGATCCCTGCTCGGACGGCGGCGTGAACGGGCCTTCGTAGCGCAGTTGCTTGAACTGGATACGGCAGAGCAGCTGATCGATCGGCGTAGCGCCCCACATATCGGCTTCGCGCACGTCGCGTTCGGGCAGGAAATTCAATTCCGACACCGGCTGCGTCGGCGAGGTGCGATCGCCTTCCGCGGCGCCCTGCGGCATCGGCCGTTCCGGTGCCGGCACGAGCAGATGACCATCGCGGCGATCGAGCACGAACAGGCTGCCGCCCTTGGTCGGCACGATCAGCGCCGGCACCTTGCCTTCGGGGCGATCGAGATCGACCAGGGTCGGTTGCGCCGGGATGTCGTGGTCCCAGATGTCGTGGTGGACGGTCTGATAGACCCAGCGCAGTTTTCCGCTCGCCACCTCCAGCGCGACGACCGCGCTGTTGAAGCGTTCGCCTTCGGCAAGGCGGTTGCCGCCCCAGATGTCCGGCGTCTGGTTGCCCATCGGGATGTAGACCAGGCCGAGCTGCTCATCCACGCTCGACACCATCCACGAGTTCGGCGAATTGCGCACATACGTGCGACCGGCCGGGAGCGGCGTCGTTTCAACGGGATTGCCCGAGTCCCAGTTCCAGACGAGGCGCCCGCTGTCGACGTCGAACGCGAGAATCACGCCGGACGGCTCGTCCGTGGAATCGTTGTCGACCACGGCCGCGCCGATGACCAGCAGCCGCCGCGTGACCACGGGCGGCGACGTTGGATTGAGAAATCCGGGCAAGACCTCGCCGTAGCCTTTCTTCATGTCGACGACGCCTTGCTCGCCGAACGACGTGCACACGCCGCCGTCGTCCGCGTTCAGCGCAACGATCGTCGCTTCCGCAGTCTGCGCGTAGATCCGCCGTGGACAGGCGGCACGCGCAGCGGCGATCGCGGGGTCGGCCGCTTCCGCCGCCAGCGTTTCCGCCGAAGCGGTTTTCGCGTACGCGTCGGCGTCGTAATAGGAAACGCCGCGGCAGGTCAGGTGCTGGAAGCTCTTCAGATCGCGGCGTATTTTCGGATCGTAGCGCCACAGCTCCTGGCCGCTGTCGGGATCGATCGCGAATACGATGTTGTGCGCCGAGCAGAGATAGAGCCGGTTGTTGACCTTCAGCGGCGTGACCTGATTGGTCATCTCGAAGGGGTCGTCCGGCCCCTTCAGATCGCCAGTATGGAACGTCCATGCAAGCTCAAGCTTGCCCACATTGCCTGGTGTGATCTGCGTTGCCGGTGCGTAGCGATTGCCGTAACCGGAACGGCCGTAAGCGGACCAGTCGCCGGCGGCGACGCCGGGCGCGTCGTCGTTGCCGGTTGCCGCCATGCGCTCTGCCGGCGTCTCCGCGTAGTGATTGTGGTAATCGACGAACGCGCCGCCGCACAGTGCCGCGATCGCTGCGAGCGATGCGAGCGCCAACGGCAGATTGTCGCCGCGCCGGGCGGGCTCGCCAGCGCCGATGCGGCGATTGACGCGCGGCAGCAGCAGATACAGTCCGCACAGCAACCAGATATCCAGGCGCGGTCCTAGCTGCCAGAAGTCGAAGCGAACCTCGAAGACTGCCCATATCAAGCTTGCCGCGAGCAGCAGCGCGAACAGCCACAGCGCCGCTCTGCGATGCCGCGTCAGCAACAGGCCGCTGGCGATACTCGCGGTGCCGGCGAGCAGGTAATACCACGAGCCGCCGAGCAGGATCAGGCGTATGCCGCCGACAGCGAGCCCCAGCCCGATCAGGACGAGCACGACCATGCAAACGCGCAGCGGTCGGGCGACAGATTTTCGTTCCATTCGCATCTCTCCAATCAAACAGCAACACGTGGCCAGTCACGGATTCATGGCGCGCTCGGTTCTTCGCGCCGCCAGGCCCTCATCCATCGTAGGTACACACCACGGCAGCGCCTGCGGCGAGACGCCGAGCCGCTGCGGCAATTTGCGTGGCGATGCGCGCGAGTGCGCGCCGATGGCCGCGCACGAGTTCGTCATAGCCCTGCCCCACTGTTTGGCGCTCGTGCACGGTGCACACGGATGGCGGACGGTTTGCGTAGCGAAGGCTCCAGGTCGCCGCGACTTCCGCGTATTCGCCGGGCACCGAATCGAAGCGCTGCACGTCGACCTTCACGGCCAGCAACGCCTGGCCCGCTGCAGGCGCTTTCGTCGCGACGGCGTCTTGCATCGCCAGCTGCTCGCCGAGCATCAGCGTCAATGCGCCACGGACTTCGTCGGCGAGCGGCGCCACCCAGCGCTCGTGTTCAAGTACACGCATACCGGCGTCGCCTTCGCGCACGACCAGTTGCGGCTGATCGACCTGCGCCGGAATGCCCACCGGTTGCACATCGACGACGAAGGATGCGGCGCGTGCTCGCGGCGCCCTGAAATCGGCCGCGTCGAACAAGGTGTAGTAACGCGTCGGCACGGTAACGCCGCACGCACACAAGAGCAGGACCATCGACCCCACGGAAGCGCACGATCCACGCCGAAGAGACCGTCTCATGGTTTTTCTCCAGGCGTGGTGCCGTGACGCGGCGATGCGGCGCGCGCAGGATCGGCCGGTTTGCCGCGGATCAGCGCTTCGGGATTGCGGCCGAGATAGTCGGTCAGCACGCGCATCGAACGCGCCGCGCGTTGCAGCTCGGCGAGTGTCTGCGCAAGATTCTGCTGAAGCGGCGAATCGCCCGCGATCGTCTGCGTAGCGCTGCCCAATGCGCCTTGCGCGCCGATCAAGGTCGTATTTACCTGCGGCAGCAAGGTGGTATCCACTTGACGCAACGCGCTGTCGAGGCTGCCCATCACGTCGTCCAGGCGATGGCCGATCGACTCCAGGGGGAGGCGATCGATCCGGCGCACGACATTCGCGACCTGCTCCTGCAATTCCTCGAAGCCGCCGGGCGCTGTCGGCAATTCGATCGGCTGAACGCTGTCGTCGAACACGGCTTTCGGTGCATTTGGAATGAAATCGAGCGCGATGTAGAGCTGCCCGGTCAACAGGTTCCCCGAGCGTGCCTGGGCGCGCAGGCCACGCTCGACCAGCGGCTTCAACAGTAACGTCGGGCGCGATTGCGGATCGGTCGCCTTCACTTGCGAGATGAATTTGTCGTTCGCTCTGCCGAAACGCTCGGGATAGATCACGGCACCGACGACGAGCGGGAAGTGCTGCGTGGCGGCGTCGTAGTCGAGCTCGATCGATACGACCTTGCCGATGACGACGCCATGAAAGTCCACCGGCGCTCCGACATTGAGCCCGCGCAGCGACTGGTCGAAGCGCAAGCGGAAATACTGAGCCTCGCCGTCCGGCGGCGCCATCGCGGTGCGGATGTCGTCGAACAGCGTGAACTCGGCATCTTCCGGTGCGGGCGTGCTCGCTTGTTCGCCAGGCGCGGTCTGAAACGCCAGGCCACCGGCGACGACGGTGGCCAGCGATTGCGTGTTGAGCTTCAAACCGCTGGCGTCGAGGTTGAGATCGACGCCGCTCGCATTCCAAAAACGCGAAGACGTATTGACCCATCGGTCGTAGGGCGCGTCGACAAATATTCCGACACGCAAATGTTGGCCGTCCGGTTCCAGCTCGTAGGACACCACGCGGCCAGCCTCGATGCGCCGGTAGTAGACCGGCGAGCCGACATCGAGCGATCCGATGTCGCTGGCGTGCAGAACGAAGCGCTTGCCGGGAGCGCCGTAAATGACCGCAGGCGGTTTCTCGAGTCCGACGAATTCTCGTTTCGTCCGCGTCGACGCTCCGGTATCGGCCGCGATGTAGGTACCGGACAATAACGTACCGATGCCCGAAACACCGGTCGCTCCAAAGCGGGGGCGCACTGCCCAGAAGCGCGCGTCGGCAGTCGCGAAACTCTGCGCGCTCTTGTCCAGGGCGACGTGTGCGACGACGTGCGAGCGGTCTGGAGCAAGCTCGATCGAGGCGACCGTTCCGACCACGACGTCCTTGTACTTCACCGGCGTCTTGCCGGCTTCCAGGCCTTCGGCCGTACTGAACGCGATCGCGATCAAGGGTCCTTCGGAGGACCAGCTGTGTACCACCATCGATATGCCGATCAGCGCCGCCACGACCGGCACCAGCCAGACCAGGCTCGCGCTCCAGCGCCGGCGCTCAGTCACGGGCGCCTGCGGAATCGGGTCTGGCAACGTACTCACAGGATCAGTCATGGGGCTTTTCACCGTCCCAGATCAGGCGCGGGTCGAAGCTCATCGCCGACAGCATCGTCAGGATCACCACCAGGCCGAAGAAAACGATGCCGAGCCGCGGCTCCGCCGTGCCGAGCGCGCGGAACTGCACGAGACCGCACACCAGGGCGACGACGGCCACATCGAGCATCGACCAGTAACCGATCAGTTCGACGAAGCGGTACAGGCGGGAGCGCTGCCTACGCGCCCACGCGCTGCGCCGCTGCGTCGTTACCAGCAAGGTGCCGAGCGCAATGAACTTCGTCGCCGGGACGCCCACGCTGGCGACGAAGATCAACAGCGCGATGTCCCACGAGCCGCCGCGCCAGAATTCGATGACGCCATGCAGAATCGTGCTGCCGGAACCGCCCCCGATCGTCGCCGTGTACATCACCGGCAGCACATTCGCAGGCACGTAGAACATCAGCGCCGCGAGCAGGAATGCCCAGCCGCGCGCGAACGCGTCGTGCTTGCGCGCGTGCAGCGCGCCACCGCAGCGCGGGCAACGCGTTTCTTGCGCCGCGCAAATACGTGAGCAGGTATGGCAGCTGACCAGGCCGAGTGCGTCGGCGCGCAGAGGCAGA
>Ga0247776_10000240_pt1 | contig 12444 bp, 8 predicted proteins | sample UWRJL199509C5_FD_179912 | JGI IMG/M metagenome (GOLD analysis project Ga0247776, IMG submission 179912) | Plant litter microbial communities from Arlington Agricultural Research Station in Wisconsin, United States - UWRJ-L199-509C-5 | ecosystem: Environmental > Terrestrial > Plant litter >...
CACTGGCACGCTCACTCCGGCCGTGTCGTTCGCGCCGATGATTCGCAGCTCGGCCTCAGAAAATGAAAAGTTGCCAGCGAAGTCTTGCTTCCACACTTTGGTGCCGGGTATGTTGCTGATTTGGCTCCAGATGTAGTCGACCGACGCTTGGGAGCCTGGCATACCGAACGCGCGGTTTCCGCCATTGGCATCCGCAATTCCCTGGAGGGCGTGCAAGTGGGACATCAAGTTTTCCGTCATCATGTCCGCTTGCAGGGCGTCTGGATTAACGTCTGGATTGACGCTGCCCTGCTGCCCACGCGCGGACAAAGCGAGGAGGAGCGTCGGATATACTAGGCGGGGAATCATTGCGAATTCTCAATCGAAGTGATGCTGAAACTGAGTGCAGAGAATCCATATCCACCGTGTTTGACTTCAGACGGTCGCTTAAGTAGTACCTAAACTACTGTTTGTAAGTATCCAACAACGAAGGTGTCTCTGCCTTGGTAGTTAGCCTTGCCTAGCTCATGCCGCGTTAATTACGAAGTCTTGTGGCAATTTCGCAAGCTGCTGACGTACGACGTGAATTCCACCACGAGTAGAGAAAACCAACTTCGACCACTTCGCCATGTTTCTGTCGGCGATAACTGGTCTGTGCCTCTTTGATAATGGCAGGGCTGTGCAATCCTGTCGGCTGGTGGTGTCGCATTCTGGAAAGTCGGTGTGCAAATCACCCGCTGTCCATTGCGGCAGAGACGAAAGGCACAACGGAAGGCTCAACAATTGGCGACAGGGGTTTGCACAACCTATCAGCGATAAGACTTTGCTCAAGGCAGCCTGACCCTGCACCGGAAAGGAGGTTGGGTAAGTCTAAAACCAAACACGAACATCAGTTGTCATGAGGCCATTTCCGACGTGTGTGATAAGTTGATTCGTGATGAAGACCAAGATCGCTCGCCGAGGGCAGAATGCCCCAGGCAACATTTGTGCGACGACCCAAACGCCCCGCAATTGAGAGCCACTGAGATCGCCCATTATGTTTCACATGCGCAGGTTCAAAAATGACCAAGTGACGACACAGGAGACTCAAACTGCAAGCCAGCTTTATGCGATAAAACCACCCTGACAAGCAACTCAACTCCGGTTAACCGTTCTCTCTCCATTCTCACCTCATGAACTCAGCTTCACTTCTTATATCTGGAACAATAGTCGACGATAGTGCCGCCTTTATTCACTCGAAGAGAGCCCTCCACGCCCTCGTTGCCCACATCCGAGACACCAGCACCGCAAATTCTCCTCTCGGAAGTGTACCGGCAAGTTCTCGGCGTTGTCTCGAGGCCTCATGACGTAAAAGATGCTCATCACAGCTAACTGAAGCGTAGAAAGCGCGCGGGGTATCAAATGCATGTCTCGAACGTCAGGTCTACGGCGCGACGTGGTTGCGGGGTGTTGGAGTGCGAGGGCGTTACCCTGCGTCTAGTTGGTCCAACTGTCCGTTGATCGCCCCGATAATCGCGCTGAATTGATTTGATGCATGGCAAGCTGCATCTGCATGGCTGCGGGAGCTTCCGTTGACGAGATACTCTGTCGGGTATAAAAGCAAAGGAGGTTAACGGCACAATTTCGAAGAAGAGCAGAAATCTCATCAATACCCAGATAGGCTCAAAAATGCCTTTGACATTCACAGCGCTGCTTGCTGCCCTATCGTCGACTAATGACGCCGTCATCCTTCGCCAAACATCCACCACCACCGACTACGATGCCATCATCGTAGGCGGTGGCCCTGCCGGCCTGAGCGCCCTCAGCGGCCTCGCCCGCGTCCGCCGCAACGTCCTCCTCATCGACTCAGGGGTTTACCGCAACGCCCCAACCCGACACATGCACGATGTCCTCGGCTTTGACGGTACCTACCTGAACTCTTACCCCCACGTTTTCCTCCTCCTCCTCCTCCTCCTCCTCCTCCTCACTAACACACCCTCCCCCTCCCACACAGGCGTAACCCCCGCCTACTTCCGCCACGCCGCCCGGCAACAAGTCTCCCACTACTCAACCATCTCCATGATCAACGGCACCGTCACCAAAATCACCTCCGGCGGCGACAACCAAAACACGTTCTTCACCCTCACCACGACCCTCTCCCCCAGCAATTCCCTATCCAACCTCACCGCCCGCAAAGTCATCCTCGCCACTGGCCTCCGCGACATCCTCCCCTCCACCCCCGGCGTGCGCGAAAACTAGGGGCAAGGCATCTTCTGGTGTCCCTGGTGCGACGGCCACGAGCACGCCGACCAACCCCTGGGTCTCCTCGGGCCCCTAACCGACGCGCCCGGTGCCGTCCGGGAGATGGTCACGCTCAACTCCAACGTCGTCGCGTTTGTCAACGGCACGGATACGCCCGCCGCGAGGGCAGAGCTCGAGAAAAAGTTTCCCGGGTGGGAGAAGTACCTCCGCATTCCTAACGTCAAGGTGGATAACAGGACTATCAAGGCCGTTGTTAGACTCCGTGAGGGGACGGATGGGACTGAGGACGCGAGTCTGCCGACCGTGGCGGACCATGATTGGTTCAGGGTAGAGTTTACCGAGGGTCCACCGGCGGAGCGGGCGGCGTTTCTGGCGAGTTTCCCTTCGGAGCAGACCAGTTTTGTCGGGCGTGATGCGGGCGTGCAGCTGCTGGGTGGCAGGCTGCAGGCGGATCCGGCGCAGGGGCTGGTGACGAATGTTGCGGGGGTGTATGCGATTGGGGATGCCAATTCAGATAATGTGACGAATGTGCCACATGCTTTGTTCAGTGGAAAGAGGACGGCGGTTTATTTACATGGTGAGCCTTTTTTCTTTCTTTTTTTTCTGAATTGTTGCTTTGGGGGGGATGGGGCTAGAGTTTGTTGGGACCTGTGCTGACAAAAGATGCAGTGAGACTAGCGAGAGAGGATGGAGATAGGGAGCTGAATGGCACGGTTGCGAGGAGGGACATGGACCTGGAGGCTCGCTCGCTGTGGGATAAGGTTAACGGGCAACCGGGGGATATTCTATATGCTGGTGCCTTTGATGCTTATTAAGTGTGCTGGAGACATAGCTGAAGACATTAATACTTGTCCTTTACGTACGAAGACGATAGGTCGACTGCAATGACGAGTCTAGAAGACCTGGAGATTCCATATCTACTTACCTACTCTTCCACACGATGGCTGAGGCCCAGTACCTCGAATTCCAAGCCTGCGCCTCATACAGCACTTATGCTGTTAACATAGCCTTGATTCCGGGTTGCAAGGTTTCCAGTAAAGCCACAAGTTCATCCCACACCCGGCCTTGGGTCTTTATGCCATCCTTACTCACAACAAAGTCACTGGGTGTTGCGACCTTGTTACAGGCCAAGTACTGCCCATGCGTCTCTCTTGGCGCCGATGCGGCATATACGAGAGTTTTACTTCCTTCCTCGGCCGTCCTGCCGATGGCGGTGTTGACAAGGTTGAAGATAACTTTCTGTAACCGCCTAACCTCACGTGCTAAGCCTGTTTTGCACAGGCCAGGGTCCACCGCATTGATAATAACAGGCACATCGCCGCTCGGACCCGGAGGTAGCAACTGTGCTAGACTGCGAACGACAAGAACTTGCAACAGCTTCGAGACGTTGTACCGGTCTGCCTTGTTTCGTTTGTCGTCTTTTGCCAATGCTTCGAATATAGCGGGCTCGTGCCGTTCGTTTTACTTTGCCTTTTTGGCCCGTTAACTCATTAGAGAGAAAGACAGGGGCGCAATTTCATTTCTTACCCATTTGTGTACCCCCGAGCTGACAATGACCAGATGGCCAGGGATTCCAGTTTGTGCCGTTGATTTCCTCAGCAGTGGAAGGGACCCGATAGCGAGCAGGAACGTCCCTACAACATTGACTGCGATAGTCGTCTCGATACCAGCCGTCGTCATGCTGTGGCGAACTTTTGCCACCCCAGCATTAGCAACGACGGCGTCTAGTCGCTCCAGAGCCGACGCCCTCTGGACAAACCGGTGGATGGAAGTAAAGTCGGCCATGTCGAGCTCCCAAACCTCACAGACATCGTCGCGACCTGTCGAGGAACTGATATCCACCATAGCGGCCGCGCCACTTGCGGCGTTTCTGCATCCGAGGATGACTTTGGAAGCACCAAGTCGAACGAAATGGCGCGCGGCCTCCAGCCCCAGACCGGTGTTGGCGCCGGTTATGACGATGGTTTGGTTTGCAAATGAACAATCTGGGAGAGATAGCCTAGTAAATTGATCAAGGATGGACATCGCAGCGACACGCTCCACAATCAACAACAGTTTACGTAGGGCTCAATTGAGAGATGGTGATGCCTTTGAGTCGTGCTGGAGAAGGAAACGGCGGGGTCATATCAGTGCTCCAATCGCTAGACTAAGCGCTCTGATTGGCGGTCCGACCAGTTTCGCTTTGATCGATCGCTGCAACTTGCCAGGGATGTTTTCGATCGGGCCAGACTTCAACGCAACGGTCGAATTTGAGGGTCTTTGTTCCGCGTCTTGTGTCAACTCATTGCTAAACACCGAAAGCAGTTCAGCTTTCGCGCGGGATGCTTAGTCATAACTTCTGTCTTCCTATGAACATCAATACGGATAACCCTACCCTGATGTCGTTCAGTCACACCGAGGTAACCTTTTGGGTCACCACCCTTGCCGCAGAAGTGCGCGTCCGTGAACCAGAGAGGCACACGACATGTAGCCAAGCTGGTCCCGTGCCGCCTTCAATAATGACATGTCACTGCGCCAGGTTGCCGGGACTCGGATTGATGCAGCCGCAACTGGGTTTTAATCCCACAAAGGCGCTTAGTTGGGCTCAGGGCAAGGTCACCGTTGTTCGACGCGCAATACTGGGGCGACGAGAAGCGCGTGGAGGTCTCGGTGCCACTATACAATCGATGGCAAGGTGAGGAAGACGTCTTTTCAAGGTAAACACCTACACACAAAACCATAGCTTCTCTGCTTGGTGCAACTTTCTTTCCGGGAGGCAATCACTCATGTCTAGCCAGAAAGACATCGCATTTGGCCAAGGTCGTATTCGTCACCAACCCCGTCCTCGAGGTGTGGCAGTCTCATCAGCCTCGCCATGAACGCTACTAGGTAGCACAAAGGCCCGAGAGATTCGCTTGGGGTCTTCATTGTGGTTTCAGTTATCTCACATCAAGGATGTTGTTTGCAATCACCAACCGCACACGTGAATCCCAGTCAAGAACTCGGAAAAGATGCGTGGCGCAAGCCACAATCCTGAAGTGGGAAGCGGCTAGGCTTGCAGCCACCGTAGCGGCCCTAATACGGGCCATCACGCTCCTAAAGTTTTATGGGGCGTACCCTATTGTATAGCTAAATATCAAAACAGACCTTCTCAGCAGCATCGAGATATTTCTAGGCATCATCACTACCAACCTCCCGTGCCTCAAAAGTCCGACACATCAGTTCCTAATTTAGATGGATCTGATAAGCTCTTTAGCGCCGTTTAAGGCGTCGTCTTTTAGTTTTCTTTATCGGCTATCGCACGGGAAACACTTCCGACATCAGTTGGTCCGGCTTTAGGACTCAGAGGGCGAACGTAAGGAGCCTTCGCTATCCACCAGGGGGACGCCCGTAAACCTCAGGAGGCTTGAATACCTATCAGGTACCTTGGGAGAGTTCGGGAGGTGTAAGGGTGGCTACGGGCAGGACCCATAAGTTGGAGGAAAGCTAGAGACTTGGATTGAGCTGGTGGGAGATAGATGCCTGGTACCTTGCTAGAAGCGCGACTCTACATTTGGACCCATTGGAAGCGCATCATGGAGAAATTGAAATTAGTCAACGGTTCTGTTTTCCTTGTCCTCGGCTGTTTTTCAGGGCTCACTCGCTCCATATCGCCGAACTCTGTTCGGCTTATACCACCAGTACAATTGGTTCTCTGACTACAAGTTCAGAGGTGCAGGAATAGAATCACCCTCCATTTGCGAGCATACAAGACGAGGTTGTGGTACAGCTGGTTGGTGCAGTATGCTGTCTTATTGTAACTGCTAATGAAATTTTAACACAACCCGATAAACCCTCTCTTACTAACCCAAGCCTACAAAAATGTTACGACCCAGGCGGTAGTTGCCGCCTAGTAACTGAGGTCAGCGAGAGGTTTCGCAGTCACTACCACTAGCACTCACATGGAAGATTCTCAACCTACCCTACTTGCATCCTCACTTCTTTTGTGATCCCACCAACACTAACAAAGGGCGAGGACAGGTGTTTCATCGTCCGGATTGCTGTGGGGCTCTCCAGTCCCCAATTCGGAATCGCCCACCGTGGTTGGTCCCAAGGAGAAATACCTTCATTTGGGGTACAGCGTCGGGCCAAAATGCAACCCCAGGGCAAGCTCGCCGCAGGAAGATTCCTCCGTCTTACGGACAGGGGTGTATGGCGACACCTCCCACCACAAATATGCTTAGATAATCCCTTGCAGCAAGCCCGAACGCCACACCTTGTTTATTTCTCGATCTGGTGTGGGTGCGAAACTTATGTTGACCATCAAAGCGCCAATTTGAAGACTCAATTCAGGGACGAACATGGTTCCACCGGCAGACGAGAACCTCCCAGAGGTCGTCCAGCCCAGACCCTTCGAGGCCGAGCGCGACGCGTCCCCGCAAGTGGCTTCGGCAGACAACCCATGGCCCCCCTCAGAACGCGACAAATACCCTGTCCTCTATGACCCGACCCCCAAGCTTCAGGTTGTCGACGACGACCCCGCTCCGAAACTCCAAGAGAATGGAGTCATCCCCCAGGTACAAGAAACCCTCCCCGCAGGAGCACCACCCGAACGGACAATTTGCGGTCTCCGGCGCCGCAACTTCTTCCTCCTCGTCGCCATAATCTCGATTATTCTCCTCGGTGCGATAATCGGCGGTGCCGTTGGCGGCTCGCTCTCCAACAAGTCGTCTTCACAAAGCGCCCCCCAACTAGGCTCCGACTCAGCTGGGTCCCAGGAGTCGCCACCACCCACGACATCTGGTTCCTTCTCTTCCACCTCTTCTTCCCCCCCTCCAGGAACAACGGCGACGACCTCCTCCCCCTCCACTTCCCAGCCCTCCCCTACAAGCACACACCTCCCCACTCTCAACAACGGTACGGCCCCAAACAAGGGTCTTGCCTTCCAGGGCTTCTCCTCGCCCTCGTACCTCGGCTCTGCAACCCCCATCATCCAAGAAGAGGGCTTCCACGATCTCAACATCTCGGCGCGGAGCTACGTGTGGTTTCCCGACGGCACCGAGTGCTGTCTCACATTTTGCGCCAACAGGACAACCGCCACGGGCTGGTGGTGCAATCCTCGGTATCGACCGGACCCAGAGGGTTCGTTTGCAAGGGTGTATATCTGGTGCGGTGGAAATGATGGGGTGAAGAATCGGACTTGTTCATAAATAGGAATGGTAGCAACCAAAAGAAGGGAAATTTCCCTACACAATCGATACCCCCTACATTTTAGCATTCACTAGCCACTCACATTTCTGATTGTGAAAACTCCCTATCCTTTCATACTTCTCCTCACCCTCCCTCTCCCTCCTCACCCACCCGCTTCAATACAAGTCCAGAGTAGCACGTTGTATTCGCAATCTGATTGATGCTAGGGTCCTCACAGTTCCTTCCCAGCACTTTTTTTGGCCCAGGGTCTGGACCAGGCTTGCATCTGCCCCTCCTGCCAGGCTCTTGTCCACTGGGCGCGAAGTCCGCAGGAGCCAGCTCGACTGCTCCCCAAACGACTGCTCGACCTCAAGATGATCCCCGGTAACGGAAATAACCTCAAGCTAGTTATCACGGCCAACATGGACCCGGTGACAACCCGCTACGCGACCTTATCGCATTGCTGGGGGCCTCCAGTTGTCCTGATGCTAGTCCAGACAACTCAATCGCTGCTTCATAGCTTCGGCCACTTGATCCCTTTCAGATCACTGCCGCAGAACTTCAAGGATGCTGTTTCACTGACTCGCATGCTGAACATCCGCTTTCTCTAGATCAACTCGCTCTGCATCGTCCAGGACAACAATGATGACTGGCAGGTTGAGTCAGCAAAAACTGGCTTGTACTACCAAAACAGGTATCTCACCATTGGCGCCGCCGCTTCCGCTCACTGCCACGGCGGTTTTATAAAGGACCTGGACGCCGATGTTTACTCGTCGTATGCCGTCGGATCCGATCCCCATTGCGTGGCCAGAATGCGAACGAGAGGAAACTTGAATACAGAGTTCCATGACCCGTCTGGTCGGGGTTACATGACTGAAAACCCGTTCCTCCACCGAGGGTGGGTGCTCCAGGAGCAAGCTCTCTTCCCAAGGGTTGTCTTCTGCTTCGGGAACAGCCAGATGTAATTATTGGTAGTGCCGCAACTTCTTCGCGTTGGAGGACGGTATTCTGCAAAACAATCGATTAGGTCTCTTCTGAACGGGCCACAGTGCCCATTGGATATGAGCGGCCCTCGCGCCGCTCACTCCCTGTGGTGGAGCCTTGTCGACGAATATTCGAGGCGCTGTCTGACATACGCCACTGACCGAGAGCCTGCCATTTCTGGCTTAGTGGAGTTCTACCGGCATGCTACAGGCCATACGCCCGTCCTGGTTTTGTGGAAGGAGACTCTCTGCCACGATCTCTAATGGAGAGCCATGGCAACATACGGTGGGAACGTAGACGACGAGTTGGATACTACCACGACTTCGAAACCCGCAACGCAGTTTCCTTCGTGGTCTTGGCTGCCAGTCCTCGGTGCCGATGGCAACACGAACACCCATGGATGGCACCGCGACCAAGTTGACGCGGAGAGATACGCGACGGAATTAAAAGTCTTGTCAGTCGAGACAACCTGGCACGGTTTGCCTTTTACGTCTGAACTGAAAAGTACCAAGCTAGAAGTCAGCGGCAGTGTCATTCACGCCCTCATCGGCGAGCCTGTCCAAACCGGCTATCCCAGTAAAATAAGTTGCTTCGCGCTCAGGCCTCTTGAAAAGGAAGAAACAGCACATCCATCCTGGTCACCGTCACGTTGCATGGAGACAGAACGGCCTACCGAGGTCAAGGCTTTCCAGGTTGTCACGCTTCTTCACTTGTATCAGGAGCCTTTCCAAATTCCCTACCCGGTGTCCACCGAGCCGGACAAAAGGTATCAGGGGAGTGATATGTACCTTTGCCTGACCCAGCCCCCCCAAGTGATCCGACTACGTATCGACGGATCGGTATCGCCCACGGGAAGTCGTTCTGCCCGTGGATGAGGCCGTTGCTGCTTCTGGGAAGAGGGTTCTGGGCGGTTGGTTTAGGGGAGAAGGCCGAAGAGTGCTGGAATTGGGTTGAAGACGGGAGATGCTTCAACTTGAAGATAAAAACGACTGGAACTGCATGGCATCGAATTGTTCTCAGACAAGGCACAAAAGTGGTTATTTTCGACCAAGATTTCGAGCCATATCCCGAGGTCCGAACCGGAAAGTTCAGGGGTCTCGACAGTACGGGTTCTCTAGATTCCAGCGTAGTTTCGAAACGATGAGCCAACAAAGGGGAGCTCTGCGGTCACATCCGGATACAAAATTGGACCGGGACATGCGGGCTTACAAATCCCAGATCGGTGCTAAGTCCCAGCTGTGGGGCCATTGATACGCGTGTCGGGCTGTGCCGGACACTTGCGCCAACATCACGGCATGCTGACAGTGTCGGGAAGACGCGTCGGCGTGATTTCCAAGCTGTCGTTATACCAATCCACAGTTTAACCGTTAACAACGCTGCAGCTTTACCAACGGGGACAATGGGGGCCACATCCGATGCATCGTCCCATGCAGCCTGGAAATTATTCGTGGCTGCGCATGCCGGACAGCTCGGACTCGAGGAAGTGAGCCTGGGACCAACTAGGCAGAGCATACGCAATTGCCGCAGAGGTGATCGGCTTTCGCAATGTCATCATCCCTCGCATCCCCCAGCGGTATATAACGCCATCTGTTACCAGTGGGAGCTTCGCAGGGACGAGGAAAAAATCGTCCACATTGACCATGCGGTTTAGCTCTATCCTCGCCATTGGAGCCGCAGCTCCGGCTCTAGCCAAGAAGCTCTTTGATGTGCCACCCGGCGCAGTTGCTAAAGTCAGCATCATCGACTCGACGGTCCGCCTCGGCGGTGCCCCTGACTCCATCCTCATAACTCCCAAACTAGAGGGCTTCGACGTCCTCCCTACCCTCCCGTCCTTGTCGTTCCTCATCGAAAGCCCCGCGGGAAAGAAGGCGGTATTCGATCTCGCCGTGCCATTTGACCCGCTCAACTCGTACGCACCAGCAGTCGTTGAGCAAATCCCCATGATTGGGACTTGGTGGGCAGGAGCTAGAGATGGTGGTGGTTAGGATTATAGAAACAGAGGGGGGTGGGAATGGGAGCGAGGCGGTGGTGTTGAGAGTGAGGCGAGAGGACGGGGCTGCCGATAGGCGATGCGAGAGCGAGAACAGGATTTTATAGAACTCCTGTTCGAGGAGGTGTAGTGGTGAGATTGCAGAAAACTTAGCGAGTTAGTAACACTCGCCGGACAATTGGATGCCTGCGTATTCTTACGGTCTCGAAGAGCTGTCAGAGGTACAATTCGAGACTCAAATGCCTGACGCCACGCAGATGGACGCCATCTACTCCTTGGGCAATGGGAGATTTGCCAACTGGTTTGACCGAACTAAGACTGAGAAATGTCCCATTCTGAGACAGCTACAGGATAACCTTAGGGGTGCTGTGAAGATAGCATTTCTGCTTAAGCGAATCACTGGCAAGGGGGCGGCGATTACACTTATGTCCGACCGTTGCAGCGAAACCTCAAGCTGGTTGTTTCAGCCCCTTTTTGGACCCACTTTATTTTCATCACGTCGGATCGATTTCGTGACCCCGCGTGGGCCTGAAACTGTCCCCAGTTCCTGGAAAAGGCTCTAAATTTGGGGGCTGCTGACCGACCCGTTGCTTGTACCCCTGCATGGCACGGCCCGCGGCCACGCGCTTGGCGTGGTGAAATATGTTCCCCCTTGTCCCTTGTTCTCGCGTCCAAATTCTTTTCCGATGGTCTGCTAACTCTTCACACAAAATGTTTAGGAAAAAAAACCAGCGCGACCCGAGCGGCGGCGACGGAGACGAGGCCAAGCCCAGCGGCTACCCGTTGTCTTGGCCGACCTCTGACCGCTGGAACCCGCACTACAGCGTGCCGCGCAACTCGCTCGGGGACGAGCCGCTGTTAGGGCTCAGCGGCTGCGAATCGCGGCATCCCCGTCTGATGCATCCAGACACGTCGCGGTCCCTCGCGTACGTGCGAAGCACCCGGGATGTGGACACGATTACGCACGCCACCGCCCGGGCAGCGGTTGACGACGGCGGGGAGCGAGAGGAGTTCTCGTGCCTGACGCACTGGCTCGAGGCCTTGGCGGAGCTCTACATGAACAAGCTCGACAACCACGCGCGGTGGGATCCTCGCTGGCTCAACGTCACGTGTCGCGAGCGCTTTGAAGGGCTCGCGTCGGCCACCGTCGTCGTTGTCGACTATTTGGCCGGCGACACGGTGCGGCGGGGCGAGCCCATCTCGGACAAGCGAGCGCTCGCCGCAGCGCTGCAGGCGCGCCCCGACGATGCCGAGGTGCGGGTCATCATGGTCAGCGACCTGAGCCGCTTCGTCATGGGCGCCCTGGGCCAGCTGTACTCGGTCGACCCCGAGTTCTGGTTCGAGCACCTTGTGGACTCGGGGTACAGCGCGAGCGACAGCGGGCTCAAGCTGAAGAACGCCGTGTGGATGAACTGGGCCGAGCGTGAGACGCGTTTCCGCCATCGCGCGCTGCCCGGAATCGGCCGGCGCACCGAGTGGAATCTCCCCCGTCGCGCCAGGGACCGCACCTGGGTGCATCTGCGCTGGGGCCGCCTGGGCCTGCTCAATTATCTGGGCAGGAAGGGTTTCTTTGAGGACGAACTGGAAACGCGCCTCGCCGACGGTCGGTGGATGGCTGAGCGTGACGTACAGCTCGACAAGCGTGGGCTGCTGATGACCAAGTCCAGGGTGGCGAGGGAGGCGAAGAAGAGAGAGAAGAAGGAGAAGAAGCAGAAGACGAAGAACGACAAGGACCCGAAGCCGCTGCTGCCGCCAAGCGACGAGACATCGATCAGGGCCAAAACCACAAATGTCTACCGCGCCTATAGCAGCTTTGAGAGCCTGCCCAAGAACCCTTACTACTGGACGAACAGAGACCTGAGGGTGCTGGCGCCTGAAGGGGCCAGCTGCTGGTCAGGCACGGACGACGCGGGAGGGAAGGTCGTCATCATGCTCTTTGACCCGATTCGCAAGATGGAGCACCAAACGACCAAAGAAGTTACGCCGGCCCTGACTTTTATGCCCCGCGCCGCAGAGATCGAATCGTACACGGAGGAGGAGCTCTGGCGGACGGCCGAAGCCGACGAGACCTATCTGGATCCGCACCCGCCGCCTAGATCGGA
>Ga0247776_10000243_pt1 | contig 12359 bp, 9 predicted proteins | sample UWRJL199509C5_FD_179912 | JGI IMG/M metagenome (GOLD analysis project Ga0247776, IMG submission 179912) | Plant litter microbial communities from Arlington Agricultural Research Station in Wisconsin, United States - UWRJ-L199-509C-5 | ecosystem: Environmental > Terrestrial > Plant litter >...
CCGGTGCGGCGCTGCAATTGCTTGACGGCCTCGCCGAGTTCGCGGCGCTGGTCTTCGGTCGAGGAACGGTTTGGCTGCTCGACCTTGTCGTCGGTGCGCGCCAGCGGATCGGTGAAATTGATCGCCAGCATTTTCTCGCGCGGCACGCCGTTCGATTCCATCCGCCACAAGGTGGTGATCCAGAGCGCTGCATGGTCGCCATTGCCGTGCACGAACAGGACCGGCGGAACTTCCACCGGCGGCGATGCCGTGGGGGCCGTCTGAGCCCACGCCTGCAAACTGAAGCTCGAAAGCGCCGAAGAGCCGGCCAGCAGAGGCAACGCTCCCGCGCTCTTGAGAATCCCCCGCCGTGACACCCTCATTTCGAAACCTCCCGTTGCTTTTCAGTACCTTAGCTGTGCTGTAGCACCGCCGATAGCGGTCTAACGACTGGACAGGCCATGGTCTTCGCAGGCATCACCTTAGGCTGAAATGGAATCAAGCCGGTGACAGAACGCCAACGGAACCGATCATGACCGAGCAGTCGAAACGCCGGGGTTTTGCGACTGACGGGATCGCTGCGCCGCTGCGGCATGCCGTGTTCCGGCGCATCTGGCTCGCCAGTCTCGTCTCCAACCTCGGAATACTGATCCAGGGCGTCGGCGCGGCCTGGGCGATGACGCAGATGACTTCTTCCGCCGACAAGGTCGCGCTGGTGCAGACCGCGCTGATGCTGCCGATCATGCTGATCGCCATGCCCGCCGGCGCCATCGCCGACATGCACGACCGCCGCATCGTCGCGCTGATCTCGCTCGGGATTGCATTGGTCGGCGCCACCGTGCTGACGGTGCTGGCGTGGTTCGGGCTCGTGACGCCGAATATCCTGCTGGCGCTGTGCTTCGTGGTCGGCAGCGGCATGGCGCTGTTCGGGCCGGCCTGGCAGGCCTCGGTCAGCGAGCAGGTGCCGCCGGAAACGCTGCCGGCCGCCGTGGCGCTCAACGGCATCAGCTACAACATCGCGCGCAGCTTCGGCCCGGCGATCGGCGGCCTCGTGGTCGCAACCGCGGGCGCGGTCGCGGCCTTCGCCGTCAATGCGGCGCTGTACCTGCCCTTGATGGTGGTGCTGTTTCTCTGGAACCGTACCCACGAACCGTCGCGCCTGCCGCGCGAACGTCTCAACCGCGCCATGGTGTCGGGCGTACGCTACATCGCCAACTCGCCGTCGATCCGCATCGTCCTGATCAGGACATTGGTCACCGGCATCATCGGCGGCTCGGTCTCGGCGTTGATGCCGCTGGTCGCCCGCGACCTCCTGCATGGCGGCGCGCAAACCTACGGCATCATGCTCGGGGCCTTCGGCATGGGCGCGGTGATCGGTGCGCTCAATATCGGCGAGGTGCGCCGGCGCATGAGCGGCGAGGCCGCGGTGCGCGCCTGCGCGATATCGATGGCCGGCGCGATCGCCGCGGTCGCCTTGAGCACGAGCGCCATCATGACGGCGGTCGCCCTGGTGCTGGCCGGCGCAGTGTGGATGCTGGCGGTTGCCCTCTTCAATATCGGCGTTCAGCTTTCGGCGCCGCGCTGGGTTGCCGGACGCTCGCTGGCGGCCTTCCAGGCCTCGATCGCCGGCGGTATCGCGGTGGGAAGCTGGGGCTGGGGGTATCTCACCGACCTTGCCGGCGTCGAGACCGCGCTGCTGGTCTCGGCCGGCCTGATGCTGATTTCACCCCTGCTCGGCATCTGGCTGCGGATGCCGCGAGTCGGCGCGCGCAATGAGGACGCCACCGAGGTCCTCGCAGATCCCGAGGTCCGGTTGTCGCTGACGGCACGCAGCGGGCCGCTGGTGGTCGAGATCGAATATCGCGTCGCGCAGGACAGTGCGCGGGCATTCCACAATGTGATGCAGGAAGTGCAGCTCAGCCGGCAGCGCAACGGCGCCTATGGCTGGTCGATTGCCCGCGACATCGGCGATCCCGAATTATGGACCGAGCGCTACCACTGCCCGACCTGGCTGGATTATCTGCGCCAGCGTAACCGTCCGACGCAGTCCGAGCGCGCCTTGCACCAGCGCGCGATCGACTTTCATCTCGGGCCCGACCCGATCCGCGTCCGCCGCATGCTGGAGCGGCCGTTCGGTTCGGTCCGCTGGAAAGAAGATACCCCCGACCGCGCTGCCAACGAGGTCTTGCCGGTGGTGGCGACGGCTGCGGGCAGCAGTACCTGATTCCACCGAAGCCCTGCGGTCGCGCTAGACCCCGTCTGGCCGTTAACCAAACGGCTCTCCCGGACAACGCCATGCGGAGCGCTCATGGGTTACTGCCCACGGCTCCCCGCGCCGCAACGCCGCATTGGTATAACGTATCCTTGCCAAAGCTCGGGCCGCGCCCGTAGAGTTCGCGCCAATCAACAATGGCCCGCCGGAAAAAGGCGGGCTCTCAACCGGGAGACGCCCATGACCAAACCGACCAAGGACAAAACCACGAGCCGCCGCCGCTTCCTGAAGGTGGCTGCTGCGGGGGCTGCGGCCACCGTCGCCGCGCCGAACCTCGCGAGCGCGCAGGGCCCGGTCAGCATGCGCTGGCAGAGCACCTGGCCCGCCAAGGACATCTTCCACGAATACGCCCTCGACTACGCCAAGAAGGTCAACGACATGACCGGCGGCGACCTCAAGATCGAGGTGCTTCCGGCGGGCGCGGTCGTCCCCGCCTTCGGCCTGCTCGACGCGGTGTCGAAGGGCACGCTCGACGGCGGCCATGGCGTGCTGGTCTATCACTACGGCAAGCAGAACGCGCTGGCGCTGTGGGGCTCGGGCCCGGGCTATGCGATGGACGCCAACATGCTGCTGGCCTGGCACAAATATGGTGGCGGCAAGGAGCTGCTGGAAAAGCTGTACGCCTCGATCGGCGCCAATGTCGTCTCGTTCCCGTATGGACCGATGCCGACCCAGCCGCTCGGCTGGTTCAAGAAGCCGGTGACCAAGGCCGAGGACCTCCAGGGCGTCAAGTTCCGCACCGTCGGCATCTCGATCGACGTGTTCACCGGCCTCGGCGCCGCCGTCAACGCGCTGCCGGGCGGCGAGATCGTCTCGGCGATGGACCGCGGCCTGCTCGACGCGGCCGAGTTCAACAACGCCTCGTCCGACCGCATCCTCGGTTTTGCCGACGTTTCGAAGGTCTGCATGCTGCAGAGCTATCACCAGAACGCCGAGCAGTTCGAGATCATGTTCAACAAGACCAAGTACGATGCGCTGCCCGAAAAAATGAGGGCGATCATCGCGGTGGCTACCGAGGCCGCGGGGCAGGAAATGGCCTGGAAGGCGATCGACCGCTATTCCAAGGATTACGAAGAGCTGCAGACCAAGGACAAGGTCAAGTTCTACAAGACACCGGACTCGGTCCTGCAAAAGCAGCTGGAAATCTATGACCAGGTCATCGAGAAGAAGTCGGCGGAAAATCCGCTGTTCAAGGAAATCGTCGCGTCGCAGCTGGCGTATGCCAAGCGCGTGACGCAGTGGGAGCAGGACACGGTGGTGAGCCGCCGCATGGCCTACAACCACTACTTCGGTCCGAACGCCAAGAAGAAGACCTGACCGCACAATTCGAACGAGTAATGCATCATCCGGGATAGCTATCCCGGATGATGCTTTCTATTGTCCGCACCTGTTCTGATATCCTCAACCGGCAACCCGGGTTCCAATGAACGCGCAGCGTCTTTTGCACACCATCGACGGCATCAGCACCTGGTTCGGCAAGGCCGCGGCGTGGTTGATCGTGGGACTCATGGCGCTGGTCTGCGCCGAGGTTTTCAAGCGCTACATCCTCAACATGCCGACGGCGTGGATCTTCGACGCTTCCAATATGCTTTACGGCACGCTGTTCATGATCGCCGGCGCCTACACGCTGGCGCAGAACGCCCATGTCCGCGGCGACTTTCTCTATAGTTCGATGCGACCGCGCACCCAGGCGTCGCTCGATCTCGTACTCTATATCGTGTTCTTCCTGCCCGGCATCGCCGCGCTGGCCTATGCCGGCTGGGACTATGCGTCGGCCTCCTACCGCATCAACGAGCATTCCAACGTCACCGCGGACGGGCCGCCGGTCTATCATTTCAAATTCATGATCCCGCTCGCCGGCGCGCTGCTGCTGCTGCAGGGCGCCGCCGAAATCATGCGCTGCGTGATCTGCCTGAGGACGGGGGCCTGGCCGAGCCGGCTCAAGGACGTCAGCGAGATCGACGTCGTCGAGGAACAGCTGGCGCACAGTGAATATGTCGACGACGAGACGCGCAGGGACGCGATCGCGCACGCGCAGGGCATCGAGGAAAGCGCGCGGCAGCGCGGCATGGGCGGAGACTTGCAGCGATGAGCGATCCGGCACTCGGACTTCTGATGCTGGGACTCATCGTGGTCGTGATCATGATGGGCTTCCCGACGGCGTTCACGCTGATGGGCCTTGGCATGTTCTTCGGCTTCTTCGCCTATTACCGTGGCGGCGAGGCCTGGGCCGACAACCACATCTTCGACCTGATGGTCCAGCGCACCTATGGCGCCATGACCAACGACGTCCTGATCTCGATCCCGCTGTTCGTGCTGATGGGCTACGTGATGGAACGCGGCGCGCTGGTCGACAAGATGTTCTATTCGATCCAGCTCGCGTTCCGCCGCGTACCGGCCTCGCTCGCGGTCGCGACGCTGATCGTGTGCACCTTCTGGGGCATCGCCTCGGGCCTGGTCGGCGCGGTGGTGGTGCTGATGGGCGTCATCGCCTTCAATCCGATGCTGAAAGCCGGATACGACGTCAAGCTCGCCTCCGGCGTCATCACCGCCGGCGGCACGCTCGGCATCCTGATCCCGCCCTCGGTGATGATCATCGTCTACGCGGCGGTCGCCGGGCAGTCGGTGGTGAAGCTCTACGCGGCGGCGATGTTTCCAGGCTTCTTCCTGGCGTTCCTGTATCTCGTCTACATCATCGGCTGGGCGCTGATAAACCCGAAGATCGCGCCGAAGCTTCCCGAGAGCGAAACCCGCGTTCCGGTCCGGCCATGGGTGGCCGAGCTGCAGCAGGCCTATTCGCGCAGGATGCTGCCGGCGCTGTTTGGCGCCGTGCTGGCGCCGGCCAAGGCGATGAACATCAGCGTGGACGGCGCGCGCATCGGTTATCCGCTGCTTCTGAAAAATCTCGGCTTCGCACTGGTGCCGCTGGTGCTGACGGTGGCCACGCTATGGGCGACGTGGTGGTACGTCGTCATTCATCCGCAGCCGGATATGCCGACGCCGCCGGCGGCGTCGATCCAGCAGAAGGTGGACGACGCACCGCAGCCGCTCGGCGCCGGCGCTGCGTCGCAGCCGGCCGAAGAAAAGCTGGAAGAGCTCGGCGGCGGCAGGTCGGGTGCCGCGTCCAGGAACGAGCCGGAAGCGCTGCAGCAGATGGGCAGCGCCGAACTGCGCAGCACCATCACCACACCTTCTTATACCGGGCCGGCGCCGGAGTTTTATACCTACTTCGCGTTCATCGCCGGCATCTTCGGGCTGGTGCTGCTGTATTACTACTGGACCATGGAGGCCGAGCAGTTCGAGGTGCTGCGGCTGCTGGTCGCCTCGGTGATGCCGCTGGGCTTACTGACGGCAATCGTGCTGGCGGTGATCCTGCTCGGTATTACCACCGCAACGGAATCCGCCGCGGTCGGCGCCGCCGGCGCCTTCCTGCTCGCCTTCCAGGCCCGGACGCTGGACTGGAAGCGGACCAAGGAAGCCGTATTCCTCACCGCAAAAACCACCTCGATGGTGTGCTGGCTGTTCGTCGGCTCGGCGCTGTTCTCGGCGGTATTCGCGATCCTCGGAGGTCAGGCGCTGCTGGAAAGCTGGGTGCTGTCGCTCAACATGACGCCGGTCCAGTTCATGATCCTGTCGCAGGCGATCATTTTCATCCTGGGCTGGCCGCTGGAATGGACCGAGATCATCGTGATCTTCGTGCCGATCTTCCTGCCGATGCTGAAGCACTTCAGCATCGATCCGATCCTGTGGGGCGTGATGGTTTTCGTGAACCTGCAGGCCGCCTTCCTGTCGCCGCCGGTGGCGATGTCTGCGTTCTATCTGAAAGGCGTGGCGCCGAAGCACGTCACGCTGAACCAGATCTTCGCGGGCATGATGCCCTACATGTTCATCGTCATCGTCTGCATGGTGCTGATGTACATTTGGCCCGGCATTACGCTGTGGCTACCGAATTACCTGTACGGCAATTAGGCAGTCGGCCGCGCGATTGAAGATGCCGTCAGGACGGCTTATCTGATCGCCCGTCTCGAAAATGTGATGAGCGCGAACCACCAAAGCTTTGCGCTTTTCCCGTCGGAACAAAGGCTCGGCCGCAGAGTTGGTTGCACTGCATCATGCATGCCTGTGCAGGCTCGAAACGAGGCCCTATGTCCATCATCGTCAACGGCGTCGATGTCCCTCTACCTGCTGACCCCCGCGTCTCCCTGCTCGACCATCTCCGCGAGACCCTGCATCTGACCGGCACCAAGAAAGGCTGCAACCAGGGTGCTTGCGGGGCTTGCACGGTGTTGGCCGGAGGCGAGCGCATTCTGTCGTGCCTTGCACTCGCAGTTCAGTATGCCGGCCAAGAGATCACGACCATCGAGGGGATCGGCACGGCTACGAAATTCCATCCACTGCAGCAGGCGTTTGTGGAGCATGACGGGTTTCAGTGCGGATATTGCACGCCCGGCCAGATTTGTTCGGCGGTGGCGATGATCGCCGAAGCACGCGCCGGTATGCCCAGTCACGTCTCCGATGATCTGCTGGCCGAAAGCTTTGAACTCAGCCATGACGAGCTGCGTGAACGCATGAGCGGCAATCTCTGCCGATGCGGCGCGCATAACGGTATCATCGCTGCGATCCAGTCGGCCTGCGCTGACCAAGCGCAAGAGAGCAATCCTGTCGCCGCGGAGACCGCCGCATGACACCGTTCAGCTACAGCCGTGCCGACAATGCCGCCGATGCCATTCGACTTGGCGTAGACGCTGGTGCAAAGTTTCTGGGCGGCGGGACCAACCTGGTCGACCTGATGCGCGAGACGATCGAGCGGCCATCGGCGCTGATCGACGTGACGGGTCTGGACGATGGGATCGTCGATACCGACGCGGGTGGCTTGAAGATCGGCGCCGCGGTGCGGAATTCCGCCCTTGCCGCGGACCGGCGGGTTCGCTCGCGCTTTCCGTTGCTGACCCGCGCGATTGTCGCCGGGGCAAGCGCGCAGATTCGCAACATGGCGACCGTCGGCGGCAATTTGCTTCAGCGCACGCGCTGCAGCTATTTTTATGACGATGCCGGTTCGGCCTGCAACAAGCGCACGCCCGGGCAGGGCTGCGACGCCCGACACGGCTTTCACCGCTATCACGCGATTCTGGGTGCCTCGCCGCAGTGCGTTGCGACCCATCCATCGGACATGGCCGTCGCGATGGCCGCACTCGACGCGGTGGTGCATCTGGAAGGCCGCGACGGCGCGCGATCGGTCGCGCTGACCGACTTGCATCGCCTGCCGGGCGAGCGACCTGATATCGAGACGCAGCTCAAGCATGGCGAACTGATTACCGCGATCGAACTGCCGCCGCTTTCGCTGGCGGGCAACTCGACCTATCGCAAGGTCCGCGACCGGGCGAGTTACGCCTTCGCGCTGATTTCCGTTGCCGCCGCGCTCGAGGTAAAGGACGGCCGTATAACCGATGTCCGGCTGGCACTCGGCGGCGTCGCGCACAAACCATGGCGAGCGGTGAAGGCCGAAGCTGCGCTGATGGGCCGGCCCGCCAGCGAGGCCAGCTTCCTTGCCGCCGCTGATGCAGAACTGTCGGATGCCGTTCCGCTTCCGCTCAACGCATTCAAGGTCGAATTGGCCAGACGCACCATGGCAGCGGTGCTGGAAAAACTCACGCAGACTTCGGAGCGTCGAGCATGAGCATCGTCGATGGCGCAAAACAGGCGGTGCAAGGATTGGTGCAGGGCGCGATGGCCAAGGCGGTCGCGCTAGCACCTGATAGCTGGATTCCCGGCGGGACGCCCGACCCGCTCATTTTGCAACAGCACGGCCACATCGGCAAGCCGCTGTCGCGGATTGACGGACCGCTGAAGGTCGCCGGGCAAGCCCGGTTCGCCGCCGAAATTCAGATCGACGGCATGGTTTACGCCGCGCTCGTCCATTCCACGATCGCCAAGGGCAGAATTGCCCGTCTTGATACCGCCAATGCGGAAGCCGCGCCCGGCGTGGTCGCGGTCATGACGCATGAGAATGCCCCGCGGCTAAAACCACCGCCGGTGTTCATGTCGGCTGCAAAGGCGGCCGGCGGCGACGACTGGCCCGTGATGCAGGATGCAACCGTACGCTGGAATGGCGAGCCGGTCGCGGTGGTTCTCGCAGAAACCCAGGAACAGGCGGAGCACGCCGCTTCGCTGGTAGTGGTGCACTATGACGAAGCGGAGGGTTTGACCTCGTTCGCCGAGGCGATTGCCAGGGGGACGAAGCCGGGAGCGTTCATGGGCGGGCCCCTTCACAACGAGAAGGGGGACGCTGAAGCTGAGCTTGCCGCCGCGCAGACCAGAATCGATTCCACCTATACAACCCCGCGCCACAACCATAATGCGATCGAGCTCCACGGCGTGACTGTCGCGTGGCAGGGTGACACCTTACGAATTCACGACGCCTCGCAGCTCGTCGCGCATACCGCTTGGTCGATCGCGCAGATATTCGGGCTGAACGAGGAGCAGGTGATCGTCACATCGCCGTTCGTCGGCGGCGGGTTTGGCGGCAAGTGTCTGTGGCAACACCAGGTGCTTGCGGCCGCGGCCTCGAAGTTTGCCGGCCGGCCGGTTCGGCTCGTGCTGTCGCGAGAGGGCGTATACCGCGTGGTCGGCGGTCGCAGCCTCACCGAGCAGCGGGTGGCGCTCGCGGCGGGCGCCGACGGCAAGCTCACCGCGCTGATCCACAGCGGGACGACGGCCAAGATCGATGGCAATGTAATGCCCGAGCCATTCATCTTGCCGACCCGCAGCGCCTATGCATCCACGACGTTGCTGCTGGACGTCCAGACGGTCGAGCTCGACATGCTTGCCAACACCTTCATGCGTGCGCCCGGTGAAGCGGTCGGCACCTTTGCTCTCGAATGCGCCATGGACGAACTCGCCGAGAAATTGGCTATGGATCCGATAGAACTGCGCCTGCGCAACGAGCCGGAGAAGGATCCTTTGTCGGACCTGCCGTTTTCCGCGCGCCATATCGACGACGCCTGGCGAACCGGCGCCAGTAAATTCGGCTGGGACCGGCGCAAGACGAAGCCGCGCAGCCGGCAGGATGGCGAATGGTTGGTCGGGATGGGATGTGCCACCGCGACCTACCCCTATTACCGCATGCCCGGTGGCGCGGCGCGGATTACGCTGACAACGGATGGGAAGGCTGCAATCGACATCGCCGCACACGAGATGGGCATGGGAACGGCGACGGCCCAAACGCAGATTTCAGCCGATCGGCTCGGGCTGCCGCTGGATTGCATCAGCTTTAATTACGGCGATTCCACCTTGCCCGGCGTGGTGCTTGCCGGTGGATCACAGCAGACCGCCGCGATCGGCGCTTCGGTGATCGCGGCGCATCGCGCATTGGTCGGCGAATTGCTCAAGCTTGCCGGCAACGACAGCCCCCTGGCTGGCCTCAAGCCTGATGAGGTCGCGAGCCGGGACGGCGGATTGTGCAAGCTTGACGAACAGGAACGGTTCGAAAGCTACGTGTCAATCCTCACCCGTGCCCAGCGTAGCGAGGTGAGCGTCGAGGCAACCCCGCCCGATCCATTGGAAACGATGCATTGGTCGATGCACAGCCATGGAGCGATGTTCGCGGAGGTTCGGGTGAACGCGGTCACCGGCGAGATCCGGGTCAGCCGGTTTTTGGGATCCTTCGACTGCGGACGAATCATGAATGCCAAGACCGCGGCCAGCCAGTTTCGCGGCGGGATCATCATGGGACTGGGGCTGGCTTTGATGGAAGAGACCCAGTTCGACGAACGCAACGGGCGCATCATGAACCCGAGCCTCGCCGAGTATCATATACCCGTGCATATGGATGTGCCGGAAATTGAGGTGATGTGGACCGACATCCCCGATCCTCACACTCCCATGGGCGCGCGCGGTGTTGGCGAGATCGGAATCACCGGCACCGCTGCTGCCGTGGCGAATGCGGTATATAACGCAACCGGAAAACGCGTCCGCGATTTGCCGATCACGCTGGACAAGCTGCTGGGATAGCGTCGCCGGGGCAGCACCATTTGAGCCGACGCTGCAGCGTGATCGGAGGCTTCTCCGCGGTGAGGTCGCTGAACCGGTCGCCGGAGGCGTGACGATCGATTCGCGACGCCCGGATTCGGCGAAATGATCGAAGTTCGGCGCGACCGCCGCTTCCTTTGTCAAAAGCAGATAGATTCGTGCGACCGCTCTTTGAAGACGCTTCGATCTGCCGAACGGCATTCGTCGCGCCTTTGCATAGGGCTCTGGCGCCTTCTACTGCCCGTGGCTCGCCAGCATCTGCTGGCAGGCCTTGCTGAGCTTGGCGCGATTCTGCTTCAGGCAGGCCAGAATGATTTGATCGCCGTCCTGCATCTGCGCCCGGCAAAACCGCGAGACGTCGCGCGCGCAGGCGTCCTGGCCCTGCTTCTGCTGCGCCAACGCGCCCGAGGCCATCAGGACGAGGGGAATGACGAAAAGAAATCTGGTCATGTGCTATGCCTTCATACCGGGAATCGCAATCAGCGCGTTCTAGAGCGCCGAAATACAGGCCGCAACGCATTTGTGGCGGATGCCATCGCCCCGGCCGCCATGCGTGAACGCCGCGAAAACGGAAAAACGCCTGCGTCGCATCGACGCAAGCGTTTTTTCTGAGCCGTTGACGACGGCAAGAGACGGTTTATTTCGCGGCGAGCTTGCCGGACTTCTGCGAAGCGAGTTCGCGATCCATGACACCGCGGCAGCCAACGCTCAGATCGGCGCGGTGCTTGATCATGCAGGCGGTGATCTTCGGGATATTCGGGATTTCCGAGCTGCAGAGGCGGAACGCGTCGCCGGTGCACTGCTGCTGCGCTTCAGAGCTGAAGGCGAAGCTTGCGGTCGACGAGGCGGCGGCGAAAGAGGCGGTCAAGGCCAGCGCTAAACCAACCTTGCGAGCGGTATTGAAGAAAGCTGCGGTCATTTTCGGCTCCTGTTGGTCCAGCTACGTGGACCGGCTGTTGATGGATGCAACATGCGCCACGAACGCGGCACCCGCTGTGACCGACATCACACAGCCTTAAAGCCCTCATCTTCTTTGTCTAACCGGCGCTTGTTCGGGAGACGTTAAGACTTTGTTGGCACTAATACTTCGTTGCGTGTGTACCCCGAGTAAGTGGAAAGAGTAGCGATGCGTAATGCGTTGGGCCTGATGCTGGGCAGTGTAGTGGCGGCGGTTCTGATTGCCGGCGTCTGGTTCTGGACTTCCTCGCCGCGTGCCGACGCGGCCGCCCCGCAAACCATGGCCGCGCGCAAGGCCGAGCCGTTACCCGCGCCCGCCGCAAAGCCCGCGCCAAAGGACGACGTCGAGATCACGGCTTCGCTCTCGAAGCCCGCGCCTGCGCCCGTTGCTGTGCCGCAGCCGGCACGATCGACCTGCGCCAACCCCGACGCCCTCGGCGTCAGCCGTACCGTCGTGATCGACACCACGGGCGGACCCGGCTTCGGCTTCCTGCAATACAAGCAATTCGATTTCCTCACCGACAAGGAAGTCGTGCTCACCTTCGATGACGGTCCATGGCCGACCACGCCCGCCGTGCTGAAGGCGCTGGCGGAAGAATGCACCAAGGGCCTGTTCTTCCCGGTCGGCAAGCACACCACCTATCATCCGGAGATTCTCAAGCAGGTCTTCGCCGCCGGCCACACCGTCGGCTCGCACACCTGGTCGCACGCTCATCTCGACAGCAAAAAGATGACCGAGCCGCAGATGAAGGAAGAGATCGAGAAGGGTTTCAGCGCCGTGAAGATGGCGATCGGCGCCGCGCCCGCGCCGTTCTTCCGCTTTCCGGGCCTCGGGCACACGCAGCCGGCGCTGGGCTATCTCGCCTCGCGCAACATCTCGATGTTTTCAGTCGACGTCGATTCCAACGACTTCAAATCGTCCGGTCCCGACCAGGTCATCAACAACGTCATGACCAAGCTCGACAAGCAGGGCAAGGGCGTCATCCTGATGCACGACCTGCAGAAGCACACCGCGATCGCCCTGCCGACGCTGCTGCGCCGCCTCAAGGCCGGCGGCTACAAGGTAGTGCAGATGCGGGCCAAGGAGCAGCTGGAAACCCTGCCCGAATATGACGCGATGCTG
>Ga0247776_10000245_pt1 | contig 12350 bp, 10 predicted proteins | sample UWRJL199509C5_FD_179912 | JGI IMG/M metagenome (GOLD analysis project Ga0247776, IMG submission 179912) | Plant litter microbial communities from Arlington Agricultural Research Station in Wisconsin, United States - UWRJ-L199-509C-5 | ecosystem: Environmental > Terrestrial > Plant litter >...
GCAGAGGCCAGCTCATCATCGCGAAAATCGGCGCCGCTAGGCGAGAGGCGAGTCAAATCAGCGGCGGTCGAAATGCGATAGCCACGCAGGCTCGCCAAGTAGCCGGCGTCGATCAAATCCGGCAGGGTGCGCGAATAGACGATGCGCTCGAACACATGGTCGAGTCCCTGACCGTCGCCGCGCGCGGTGGTGGCCGTGAACCCGAGCAGCGTCCCTGAAAACTCCGGCTCGAAAACGCCAATCTGGCGCAGCACGCGCAGGTTATCCTCGGCAGCGGCGTGGTGACATTCGTCGTAGATCACCAGCCCGAAGTCCGAGCCACGGATGACCTCGGCCAAACGCTGTTCGTGAAGTGAGCGAATGGAACACACCAGCACCTTGGCGTTGCCCGCCTGGCTGCCGCGCTCGGCACCGCGTTCGAGTGCCACGACGGCCGTGCCTTGCAACGCTTGCTGCAGCTTCTCCCGAGCTTGTGCGAGCAGTTCTTCACGATGCGCGAGCACCAACACCCGACGCCGCGCGAGCTCGGCCAAGTGTGAGAAAATTACGGTCTTTCCGGCGCCGGTTGGCAGGCAAATCAGCATCCGCCGGATACCCGAACGGCGGCTTTGGAGCACGGCGTCGATGGCCTCGCGTTGGTACGGACGAAGAGTGGGACGAGTGGGAGAAGGTGCGGTCATCACTCATGAAACCAAGGCGATTCGACGATCGCCGCGTGAACTGCTGGGCTGGAGAGATATACTCGTACGCGAACTGTATTCAGTTCTCGTAATTCCGCCTCCTGCGCTCAGGATCGGTCACTATTAAAGAGTCGAGTCATGATCTGCATGGTGGTTTTGGTGTACGGGCTCGGCCCTACACTTCGGAGGTTTCTCTGATGCGCTTAGTACAAGTCGGCCCAGTTTTTCTCGGTATCTTCGTCGCGCTGGCCTGCGGCTCGAACGTCGATGAATCGAAGGTCGGCGGCGCGGCCGCGAGCGGCAACGACTCCAGCACCGGCGCGACCAACGGCACGATCGACACGGGCAACGGCTCGACCACCGGCTCCGGCGGCAACGGCTCGGTCGTCGACCCGAACCACGCCTGTGCCACGATCTCGGCCGATGGCGAAGTGGCCCAGGTGGATCTGTACTTCATGGTTGACATCACCGGCTCGATGAACTGCCCGGTGCCCGACGGCGGCGTCGCCTGCGACATGGTCAACGGGCCCCCGGCCAGCGGCGAGTCACGCTGGACAGTGGTCAGCGCAGCGCTCAAAGCGTTCATCGCGGATCCAAAAAACAGCGCCCTCGGCGTGGGCATGCGTTTCTTCCCCGTCGCCGGCGGTCGAGGCGGCCAGACCAATACCGCAGCCTGCAATGTCGCTTCGTACGCGATGCCAAACGTCGAAATCGGTCCGCTGTCGATGACCTCGCAGCCGCTGACCACTTCGATCAACATGCAGATGCCCAACGGGACCACGCCCACGGTGCCCTCGCTCACCGCCGCGATCGACCACGCCACGGCTTGGGCCAAAGCCCACCCCACTCACAAGGTGGCCGTCGTCTACGCCACGGACGGGCAGCCCAACGGCTGCGGCACCACCAACACCGTCGAACAGGCGGCGATCGTTGCCGCCCGGGGCGCCATGGCCAACCCGCCCATCCCGACCTACGTGCTCGGCGTCGGCCCCAATCTGGCAAATCTGAACTCGATCGCCGCCAGCGGCGGCACCAATACGGCGTTCCTAGTCGACACTTCGGGCAACGCGGCCAGCCAGCTCAGCGCAGCGCTCGGCACCATTCGCAGCACGACCGCGCTCGACTGCACGTACGTCGTCCCCCCGCCGCCCAAGGGCCAGACTTTGGACCCGAACTTGGTCAACATCGAGTACACGACCGCCGCAGGTACAGTCACCAAGGTGGGGCCAACTCAGGCGAACGCGGACTGCGCCAGCGCCAACGGTTGGCAATACTCCAAGGACGGCAAATCCATCAACCTGTGCGGCAAGACCTGTACGGACGTGAAGGCCGACAAGGGCGGCAAGATCCAGGTGCTCTTCGGCTGTCCCACGCAGCCCGGCGAACCCCCGACCTGAGCGCGCGGCTATTACGGGCGGCGGCCTCGGTTGGCCGCCCACAGTAGGCCCAGCAGCTTCGAAAGCTCGAGCTCGAAATCCGGCCCGCGCGCGATCGGTTCTTGGAACGCGACGCGCGCGCTCACCGCGCCAAGCGTGGTACGCAGCGCGGCGAGGCCCCGCCGCCCGCGCTCCACCACGGCCACTGCACTCGTGATCGCGACTAGCTTGCCCTCCAGCTCGCCCGTGCCGATCAACCAATCGATCGCGTTCTTGAGCGAGCCAGGCAAGCTATGACCGTACTCCGGCATGGCGATCAACAGCGCATCGGAGCGAGCCACCGCGCGCCGCAGCTCGAGGACCGCACCCGGTGCGTGTTCGTCGCCGTCGCGCGTCAGATCCGGATTGAAGTGCGGCAAATCCCGCAGGCCGTCGTACAGCTCGACCTGCACGCCATCGGGCGCCTTCGCCGCCGCGAGTTGGAGCAGCGTTAGATTGCTCGACTTTGCTTGCAGGCTCCCGCAAATCGCCAAGATGTGCATGGTTCAAGGCTCCAGTACGCCGGCCAGCAGTCGACGAAAGCCTTCCCGCCCGAGCCTGCGCAGTGTGGCGATATTCTTTTCGACGATCAACGAGGCATCCGGAAACACTGCCACCGCGCGGTCGACGCTCGCCTCGCGGAGCAGATGCAGCATGGGATACGGCGAGCGCGTCACGTAGTTTGCCAGGTCATCCGCGGCATTGCCCGCGTACTGATAGTCCGGGTGAAAGCTGGCGATTTGCAGTTGCCCGGCCAGCCCCATGTCCTCCACGGCAAACTCTGCAACGCTCAGGAAGTCGTTGTATTCCAAGAAGTCAGGCAGGGCCCGCGGATGGATCAAGAGCGTGGTATCGACCGCGGCTGGGTCGGTGTCGGCCAAACCTCGCAGTTCGGTCAACAGATCTTGGAGCAACGCCTCGGGGGTCTCGGCCAAACTCACGAAATAGCGAATCTGACCTTTGACGTGAACCTGCTTCGCAAACGGGCAGAGCTCGAGTCCGATCACGATTTCAGTCAGCCAAGCGCGCGTTTGCGCGATCACCACCTCGTTACTGGGCCAGTGCACGCTCGAAGGCATTCCGAGCGGGTAGTGTCAAAACGGGCGACAGGCTAGTCTGAGCGCGCCCTCGCCATGTCTTCTGCGCTATTTGCCCCGGTTTGCGCGATCGCTCCCACCCGTCGCCGCCGCTTCTTGTGGGCCGCTTGGTGGACCGCCGCGCCCTCGCGAACGCCCTTCCGCAAGCCGGACGCCTATGCCGGCGGCGCGCGCACCCGTGCCGAAGCCCAGGCCGCCGCGGAGCGCGCTGCCAACTGCAAACTCACCGAGATCGAAAGCAGCTGGGCCCGGGCCTGGTCAAATATCCTGGTTGGAAAAGCCCCCTGGCCGTCCGCAGGCACGCAAGCGGCCAGCGACGAAGCGCCAAGGGCGCGAGGCACGAGCAACGCAACCTCGATCTGGCAGACGCTCGGTCTCGAAGCTAGCGCGACGCTGCCCGAAATCAAACGCGCCTATCGCGTCCGCGCACTTTCGACCCACCCAGACCGCGGGGGAACGGCGGAGGACTTTCGCAAAGTGCAAAGCGCGTACGAGGCGGCCTTGAAACGCCGAAAGCATGCGCCAAAAGCGCGTTGACAGGATCCGCGCCTGACGCGTGCTCACCAGTTCAAAAACTGGTCCCAATACACGATCTTCCCCTCGATATTGGCGACGAAGCGCACGATGCCGTCCGTCGAAATGACGATCGCGAGGCCGTGCTCGTGGGCCGTGACGAAGCGGTAGGCGGCACGATGACGAGTGCCGACGGAGTTGGCGGGCTCCATGGATCGGCGTTCGCCCTCGACGTCGAGAGCCTGCTGAACGTACTCGGGATAGGGCAATTCGCCAGAGACCTCGGCGCCGAAGCCGATCAGCTCGAAGCGCTTGTTCAGTACGACCGCGCCATCGACCGCGGCGAGGCCGCTGACCAAGCGACTGAGCTCGAAAATCGAGTGTTCCACGCCCGCGACGTCGGGGGTTTCGGCCTCGAGGAAGCGGCTCAGATCAACCGGAGCATCGCTGTTTTTGGCTAGGGCTTCGAATAGCCGCTGAAGGAGCGTGCGGTAGCGTTTGCGAGCGTGATTGTCGCGAAACTCGTATTTCAGTTTGAGCGGACCTGTTTCGGCGCCAGCGCAACGCTCGAGCAGTCCCATTTCGGCGAATAGAATCAGCCCGCCGTGCCCGGCTTGGCGGATCAGGAAGATGGCGCGTCGGACCATGTGCTGCGAAACCACGCGCACCAAATTGGCTTCCGGGCGCGCGAGGTCGTCCGGCTCGGACGATCGCTCGAACGCGCCCCGGAATAGCTCGCCTATCCAGCGGGAAGTGAAAACATCGGTGGTGGTGGCTTCGATCATTCCGTGTTCGAGCGAAGCAACCAGGTTGGCCCCGGCGTAGACACCGATGCGTCCGGCGCCGAGCACGTGCACCGCGGGCAACGCCAGGCTTTCTTGCTGCTTCCGCCCGCCCCACGTGGGCGAGAGCCAGTTCGCGCCAGTGTGCACGATGCCCCACATCCACCATTGGTCGCCGCGCTTCGAGACGCCAATCAAACTCGAATGGAAAGGCACGGCTGGGCTGAGCCGCCGAGCAGCATCGGGTGTGAACAACTGGGGCTCGACGAATTCGAGGCTCAGGAAGTCACTCGCGACCGACGCGCGAGAGAGCACCTCCGCGCTGGCCGACACCAGCCGAAAACGCACGTTGCGCCCCTCCTCGTGTGCCAGTGACGCTTGAAAGCAGGTCGAGAGCAGCTCCGTCAGCGCTCGTCGATCGAGCGCGAGCGGGATCGTTTCGGGCCAGTGATCGAGCACGAAATCAGCGAGCTGGGCGGGGTAGGCGTGCACGGCGAAGAGTCTACCCCGAGCTTGGGCTGGCATTCGCGAGCGCGCCCAATTCCCGCGATCCGAGCCGATACTCGGCTCTGTCGCCTGCCTCCGACGGGTTGCGCAGCCCGCTGCTCAGGCCCTGCGCGCGAAGCGCAACGCGCTTGCGCGTAGTGCTTCGCGCCCAGCGGGGAATTGGCAAATAGCAGCTGAAACTCGCGGTCATCGGCTGCGGCACACATCCTGCTGAAGAGCTGTCTCAGGAGGAACGAGAGATGATCAAATTAGCAACGAGCATGGTGGTTTGTGGTTCATTGATCGCGTGTGGTGGCGCGCGGCAGGCGCCGGTCGCTGCGCAGAGCGCGCTTTCCACGTGCGAAGGCGGAGTGGCAAAGAGCGATGCCGAGCTGGTCCCCTTCCAACGTTGCGCGCTGATTTCGGGCGACCTGGCCGTCTCGGGTGTAACGAGCTTGGCTCCCCTGTCGCAGCTACGCGCGGTGAACGGCACGTTGAGCGTGACCAACACCCAAGTCGAAGAACTCACCGACTTGGGCTCGCTAGCGAGCGTCGGGCGCCTGGAGGTCCGAGGCAATAGTCATCTATTTACCCTCGATGGGCTATCCCAGCTGAGGAGTGCCCGCCAAGTCGTGCTCGAGGGAAACCCGCAAATTCGGACTCTGGACGGTCTTTCAGGGCTCCATTCGCTCGAGCTATTGTCGATCCACGAGACTTCGTTGTATTCGTTACATGGAATCGAGAACGTGTCCCAAGTGAATGAGCTCGATCTAGTCGGCAATCGCAAACTAATTGATCCACGAGCACTCAATCAGGTGCGCGAGGCCCACACGGTCGTCATCCGACAGAACCCGCGACTCTGCGCCCAGTTTGGGCTACTCGCCAGCCTCGAGCGCGCAGAGCGAGTGTCCCTCTCCCAAAACGTGGCACTTCCCCGCTCGGCGGTCCTGCGTTTGGTCGAAGCGAGGGAGCAGACGACCCTCGCAGCACGCTGATGGCGAGCACCGTGGGACCTTCGAACATGCGCTTGCTGATCGTGCTGCTCGGCTGCATCGGCTTGATTGGCTGCGGCTTGCGCGAGAAGTCTCACGACAGCGTGGCTCGTGAAAATGACTCGCTCGGCGATCAACCGCTCGAGCCCCTGCCGCTGACGGTCGAGTTCGATGCCGCACGCGCAGCCTTGGGAGAGGTGCTGTTCAAGGAGCCGAGGCTCTCCGGCGACTCCAAGGTCGCATGTACGGACTGCCACCATGAGGACCATGGCTCGGCCGACGAAAAGCCTCACTCATTCGTCAACGGGCGGCCCGAATCGGCTGTGAATACTCCAACCATGTACAACGTTCGCTTCTTGTACAAGCTGGGCTGGAGTGGCAAATACGAGTCACTCGAATCGCACATCGACAGTCTGATGAAAAACCCCAAGGTGATGGCCTCGTCTTGGGAAATCGCAACCGCGCATCTGTCGGAGATCGCGAGCTATCGCGAGAAGTTCAGGGGCGTGTTTCCAGATGGGCTGACCGCGAGCAACGTGCGGCTGGCCATCCTCGAATACGAACGCTCGTTGGTGACCCCGAATGCACCCTTCGACCGCTACCTGCGCGGTGAGGCCCAGGCCATCTCGCCGGACGCGAAGCGGGGCTACGCCATGTTCAAGAGCTACGGCTGCTCCAGCTGCCACCAGGGCGTGGCGATCGGCGGGAATGTCTTCGAACGGTTCGGAGTATTGCGGGATTTCTTTGCCGACCGTGGGCACTTCGACAACGCCGACCTAGGCAGGTTCAACGTCACGCAACGCGATCAAGATCGCTTCGTCTTCCGCGTACCCAGCCTGCGCAACGTCGCGCTGACCGCGCCCTACTTCCACGACGGAAGCGCGGCTACACTCGAGACGGCCGTCACCGATATGGCGAACTATCAGCTCGGCCGCGAGCTGGAAGACGGCGATCGAACCGCGCTGGTCGCATTTTTGCGCTCGCTCACGGGAGAGTACCGAGGGAAACCGCTATGAACATGAGCAGTGTCCTGCGTTCCTCGTTGGCGCTAGGCGTGGCAGCATTTCTCGGGCTCTTGACCTACTCTGCCGTGCACTCCATGAACTACACGGAGGAAGCCGCGTACAGTCGCGATCTTCGGCGCGTGCAGGCCGCGACCGCAGAGCTCAACGAGCGCGTGCTCAAATCACGCTCCGCGTTGATGGCTCAATATGATCCGTTGGTGCGCGCGCTGCGTGATTTGCGCGAGCTGCACGAGCGCCTGAAACGAGTCCCCGAATTTCTGGGCAACGACGCGGCCTTCGAGCTGCGCGCACAGCTGGAAGAGAGCGAAGCGCAGCTACGCCAAAAGGACGAGCTAGTCGAAAGCTTCAAGACTCACAATTCGGTGTTGCAAAACTCACTGCATTACTTCCCGGTCCTAGCAAACTCGGTGATTGACCGTGCTCGCATCGAGCCCAGCGGTGCTGACGTGGCCAGCCGCATTCAGGCTCTAATCAGCGCGATCATGCTGTTCGATACCTCGGCGGACGCGGAGTCCACCTCGCGCGTGCTGGCAGCGCAGGTCGACCTTTCTACGGCCAAGCAAGCGGCGCGAGAGCTGAAGCTGGACCGAGAGCTCGAGTTGATTTTGGCCCATTCGCGGCTGATCCTCGAGCGGAAGCCGACCACTGATGGCATCGTGCATCAGATCTTGGCTGTGCCCTTGTCGCGCATGGCGCTCGCGCTGGAAGACGCCTATTCGATGCATTATCGCGCGGCGACCGACCGCGCGCTGATCTTGCGACAGATCTTGTTCAGCTTGGCGCTGGCGACCGTGGTCCTGGGGCTCACCGACGTAATCCTGCGCGTACGCCGATCGGCGTTGGCGCTGGAGGTGGCTACTGGCGAGCTGCGGCAGGCCAACGCTGCGCTAGCCCGTGAGCGAGAGAAAGAGCGACAGCTCGGCGAGCTCAAGACCCGTTTCGTGGCCATGACCTCGCACGAATTCCGGACTCCGCTGAGCGTCATCGTGTCCTCCGCGGAGCTGTTGGAAAACTATAGTGATCGGTGGGAGCCCGAGCGGCGGCTCGACCACCTGGAACGGATCCGCTCGGCTGCCGGCAGCATGGGTCGCATGTTGGACGACATTCTGATCATCGGTCGGGCCGAAGCCGGCATGCTGCGGGCCTCACCGGCGCTCATGCATCTGGATGAATTTTGCAAGCATTTGGTGGAATCGCTGGAGCACTCGTCTGCCCGCAGCCATTGCATCCGTTACACCTTCACGGGTGATCCGCGAGTCACCTTGGACGAACGCCTGCTATCCGAGGTAGTTGGAAATCTACTCAGCAACGCACTCAAGTACTCCCCACCCGGGAGTCAGGTTCATTTCGATGTGGTTGCAAACGACGAGCAATGCCGATTCGAAGTCAGAGACCAGGGAATTGGTATTCCAGAGGCGGACATCCCCCGCCTGTTTCAGAGTTTCTTTCGTGCCAGCAATGCCGACCAAATCAAGGGCAGTGGTCTTGGCCTCGCTGTGGTAAAGAAAGCGCTCGACGTCCAAAACGGGACGATTGAAGTGCAGAGTCGGCTGGGACATGGAACCAAGTTCGTGGTGCAGGTCCCGCGTGATTTGTCGGTTTCTAGATTGAGTAGCACGGACCTATGAATAGCCGCGTGTTAATCGTCGAAGATGATCCACTGATTCGAGCCAACGTCCTCGAACTGCTCACGGAAGAGGGCTTCGACGTGATCGCGGCCCAAGACGGCGCGGACGGCATCGCGCTCGCCAAAGCGCGCGTTCCAGATCTCGTGGTCTGCGACATCACCCTGCCCAAGCTCGACGGCTACGCCGTACTGCGCGCAATCCGTGAAGATCCGGCGATCGCCTCCACACCTTTCATCTTCCTGACTGCAAAGGCCGAGCGAACGGACGTGCGCACCGGCATGAGCCTGGGCGCGGACGACTACCTGAGCAAACCCTTCACCGCCAAGGAGCTACTGGACGCGGTGCGCATGCGCATGCATCGCATCTCGGAGCTGCTCGCGCGCGGGCGCGCTGCGCTGGAAATGGAGCCTGAAGTCGCGCCGAGCGTCGGTTTGCCTGGCTTCACGCCGTCCGACGGCGTGGTCGTGCTCGCCCCCAACATGCGAGCTTTGTACGAGCAGGTCGCGCGCGCTGCGGCCTCATCCATCAACGTGCTCGTGCTAGGCGAAACGGGCGTCGGCAAAGAGGTGTTGGCGCGCGCAGTCCACAACCTCTCGGCGCGCAAGGCGGGGCCGTTCGTCGCCTTGAATTGCGCCGCCTTGACCGAATCCTTGCTCCAGTCGGAATTGTTCGGCCACGAGAAGGGCGCGTTCACCGGCGCGCTGCAAGCGCGCGCTGGGCTGCTGGAAACGGCCGCGGGTGGCACGGTGTTTCTGGACGAAATCGGAGATCTGCCACTCTCCATCCAAACCAAGCTGCTGCGCGCGCTGGAGGACCGCAAAGTCTTGCGTGTCGGCGCGCGTGCCGAGCGCGAGATCAACGTGCGCTTCGTAGCCGCGACCAACCGTGACATCGAAGCCGAGGCCGAGGCCGGCACATTCCGCGAAGACCTATTTTATCGCCTGAACGGCATCAGCTTCACGATCCCTCCCCTGCGCGAGCGCCCCGCGGAAATCCAAGCTTTGAGCCGAATGTTTCTAGCGCGTTACAACGCTGAGCTGGGCCGCAAAACAGCCCTCAGCTTGTCGCCTGAGGTCGTGCAGTTGCTCGAGAGCTACCCTTGGCCCGGTAACGTGCGTGAGCTGCGGAACGCGATCGAACGCGGCGCCGTGCTCTGCTCGGGGGACGTGCTTCGGCCCGAGCACTTACCCACGCGAATCGTCTCCGGGCTCCACGGCCGCTCGTCATCCGCGCCTCCCGGTTCCGACAACACCCGTGAAGAGATCTTGTCACGCGCGCGGAACGAACTGCAGGGCATGGAGCGGCAACGCATTTTGGAAGCGCTCGAGCAGTGTGGCGGCAATCAAACGCGCGCCGCCGAAGCGCTCGGGATTTCGCGGCGCACGCTGGTCTATCGGCTGAGCGATCTCGGCATGCCCCGACCGCGCAAACGGTAGCCGGTTCCGTCTTTTCCGGCCGCGCCCAACGCCGCGGGTTGCGGCTTGGCTTGCGCAATCGGTTTGCGCAAGCCGCGCAATCGGCCTGCGCAAAACCGGGCGGGTGCCTCGAGGAATTCGGCTTTTTTGCGCTCTTTTGCGGTCGCGCGGCCCGGCACGCGAACTGCACATGCACGCGCATGTCAAAACGGGGACGTATCAACTCAGGGCTTGTTTCTTTGGTGGTCGCAGTGGTCGGCGCAAGCGGCCTGGCTGCTTGCGGAAGTGACAGCAGCGACGGCGGGAGCAAGGCCGGAAGCGCGGGCGCCAGCGAGGGCGGCGAGGCCGGCGAAAGCGCAGCTGGCACCCATGCTGGCGGCAGCGGCGGCGCGCACGCGGGCTCCGGGGGTGTAGGCGAAGCAGGCATGAACGCGGCGGGGGACGCTTCCGCCCATGATGGCGGAATGGGCGGCGAGGCCGGCGCGATCGCGGTCTGGGCCGTCGATCCGGAGCTGATGAAGCTCTCGCCCTTGCCAGAGCTGCCTGCCGATCCCACCAACAAGTACGCCGACGATTCAGCCGCGGCTGCGCTCGGTCAACAGCTGTTCTTCGACAAGCGCTACTCCGGCGCGCTCAGCCTCAAGAGTGATCTCGGCGAAATCGGCGAGACGGGCAAGGTGGCCTGCTCGAGCTGCCATCTGGGTGGCGCCATGTCGGACGGGCGCGCACCGTTCAACGTGACCGTGGGCACCGGCACACATACTCGCAACGCGCCCGCCCTGGTCAACAGCTCGTTCTACGAATGGACCAACTGGGCAGGGCGCTTCGCCGCGCAATGGGAGCTCCCGCTCGCGGTCGCTGAGAACCCGCTGACCATGAACTCGACGCGCTTGAAGCTCGCGCACTTCATCTACGACAACTACAAGGCTCCCTACGAAGCCGTGTTCGGGTCGCTGCCCGCCGCCTTGGACGCGAGTGCCAGCGACGCGGCACGCTTCCCAGCCACGGGTAAGCCTGGCAGCGCGGCCTGGGATACCGACACTACGGCTACCGACAAGGCGGCCGTCAACCTGATCATCGTCAACTTCGGCAAGGCCATTCAGGCGTATCTGCGCCTGCTCGTTAGCCGCAATGCGCCCTTCGATCAGTATGTCGCGAGCGGCGGTGGCAACCTGTCCGAATCGGCGGTCCGCGGCGCAGCCTTGTTCGTGGGCAAGGCCAAGTGCACGTTGTGCCACAGCGGGCCGTTCTTCACCGACAACAAGTTCCACAACTTGGGCGGCCTGAACGCGGACGCGGGCCGCTTCAACGACGCCGCAGCGCTCGTGGCCAGCGCACTCAACATCAACGGCGTATTTAGCGACAAGACAGACAGCGGTCGCCTAGCTGGCCTCACCAATCCGATGACGGACGACGCCACGCGTTCCGCATTTCGCACGCCCAGCCTACGTGAGGTCAAAGACACGGCCCCCTACATGCACGCCGGACAGCTCCTGGACTTGGCGGCGGTGGTTACCTTCTACAACGTCGGCGGTGGCGAGGCAGTGGCTGGCAGCACGAAGGATCCCCTGCTCACACCGCTCGGGCTGAGCGACACGGAACAGGCGGATCTGGTCCAGTTCCTGGAGACCCTCAGCGGCGACCCAGTGCCGAACAATCTGCGCGAACCCCTGCCCTGAGCCGACACGCCGCTGGAAAGCCTGCTACGCTCGAGGAATGTGCATCATCTGCATCGACTTCGAGCGTGGCGCGCTGAGGCCCAAGGAGGCCCGTCGGGCCCTCCGCGAGATGCGTGGTGGAATGGACGCCGCGCACGTGAAAGAGATCGAGAAGAAGCTAGACGAGGTTGAACCTGCGTCGTCGCCGCGTCCAGGCGGGTAGCGGTCGGACGCGTTGGGGCTCGCATTGGCGCTTTTTTTGGGGACGCGCGGCGCCTGCGGCGCGCGGTGGGAGACTCTCGTTTGCGCACGCTCGGACGGGGGCGCTGGGCCGCTCGCGCTGAAGCCCGGGGAAAGCACGCGCCCGTTCGGTCGGCTGTCGTAGGTCCGCCATCTTATTGGCAGATCGAGATCTGTTCTCCCAAGACTTTTCGCTCGTTTTAGTTCCGGGCAATCGGCTGGACTGTCTTCCGCGCGCCCGGCGCGAAGCGTGCGGCGCTCCGCGCGCACCGAGAGGAGGCGAAGATTGAGAGAGCAGCCGAAGATTGAGATGCGGCTGAGCTGCCTGCCGCGCGCCCGGCGCGAGCGTGCGGCGCTCCGCGCGCACCGAGAGGAGACGAAGATTGAGAGAGGAGCCGGAGATTGAGATGCGGCTGAGC
>Ga0247776_10000247_pt1 | contig 12296 bp, 6 predicted proteins | sample UWRJL199509C5_FD_179912 | JGI IMG/M metagenome (GOLD analysis project Ga0247776, IMG submission 179912) | Plant litter microbial communities from Arlington Agricultural Research Station in Wisconsin, United States - UWRJ-L199-509C-5 | ecosystem: Environmental > Terrestrial > Plant litter >...
AAAACTAAAAAAAAAATGTGGAAATAAACCTTATGACCTATTAGCATTAGGAAAAATGGTCATCTTACTTTGGTAGTAGCGTTTTGGTTTTCTGGTTTTGTGTTTTTTTTTTTAATTAATAAAAAAAACATAACCAGTGAAATTAAAAAAACAAGTAAACTTGACTTGCTAGGCGTAGTGTTCCTGTGTAGTTGCTAGACTAGTTGCGCTGAAGCGCTACCAAATGGTAACAAACCAATAAACGCAAATCTATCAACCAATAGGCACCAACCTAGACCTACCTACGCTAGTGTTAATTTTTATAACTTAGTAAGTAAATAGGCTTATATATAAAGTGAGTAATTTCATAGAAATTAATAGTGACTCTAAATTTTAAATTTCTTTATCCAAAAATTTTACTTAATTTAATGTATCGTGAGGCGCAAGAAAAATAAATTAGATAACTATAAATATATTTTTATATAAATAAAAAGGCTAATAAATATGAATAATATAGTTAAATTTCAACATTTTCCTTTTCATTTAGTAGATCCTTCTCCATGGCCTATTTTAACAGCATTTTCTTTATTAAATTTAACTACTGGAGCAGTATTATATATGCATGGATATACTTATGGAGGATATATATTAAGTATAGGATTTGTATTAACAACTTATGCTATGATATTATGGTTTAAAGATGTAGTAGTAGAAGCTAGCTATTTAGGACATCATACTAAAGAAGTTAAAAATGGATTAATGATAGGAGTAGTTTTATTTATTGTAAGTGAAGTTTTCGCTTTCTTATCTGTTTTCTGGGCTTTCTTCCATTCTAGTTTATCACCTGCTATAGAAATAGGAGGTATCTGGCCACCTGTAGGTATAACACCTTTAGATCCTTTTGCAATACCTTTATTAAATACTTTCTTATTATTATCTAGTGGTGCCTTTATTACTTATGGACATCATGCTTTAATAGCTGGTAATAGAAAAGGTGCTATAGATGGTGTAATTATAACTATTATTTTAGCTATTATTTTTACTGCTTTACAATATTATGAATATGCTGAAGCGGGATTCTCTATAGCAGATGGTGTATATGGATCAGCTTTCTTTGCTTCAACAGGTTTACATGGATTCCACGTAATAATTGGAACTATCTTTATTGGAGTTGCATTAATAAGAATTATTAATTATCAATTAACTAATAAACATCATAATGGTTTCGAATCAAGTATTTTATACTGGCACTTTGTTGATGTAGTTTGGTTATTCTTATTTGTAGCTGTTTATTTCTGGGGTAATACGTAATCTCTAGTTATTGAGTTAGTTAATAACAAAGAATAGCGCTACGGTACTAAGGGGTTTATTAGTATTACCTTTGTGACCCCCTAAAATTACACGTGAGCGCTTGTGGGTAGGTAGGTAGGTTAGCGCTAACCTACCTACGCAGGAGCGCTAGCCTACAAACCTAGCACATATTGGTTGATTGGCGCTTACGCGTTGCGTTGATTTGACGCAAACTACCAAGCGATAATCTACCTATTTTCACCACAAGCGTTACTTCTTGTCCTAAAAAGTATTAAATTTATAAATCTTAACAGAAAGATATAATTATATCTTTATATCTTTTTGTGTTTTTTTTTTAACTTTAAAAAAATTCTAGCGCTATTGTTATGTTACCTTTTCCCTTGCTTAGCGCTATGTCTTTTTTTTATTATAAACACTTGTAGGTTGGTAGGTTTGTTGCCCTAGCCCTTATTGGTTGGTCACAGACCTACGCAGGAGCGCTAGCCTAGCAACTACCCACGCAAACCTACCTACTAACCAAGTGTTTGATGTTTTTTTTTTTAACTAAAAACAAAGACTTACGCAAGCGCTACAATTAAAATTTTGACATCTTTAGCTAAATTGGTAAAGCGATTATCTTCGAAATAATTCATTATTGGTTCAAATCCAATAAGATGTCTATTATTATCACTTACTAGCTAGACTAGCACTTATTGGTCGAAAACTAGCGCTTAGGCGCTTGGTCCTTGACCTCTCTAGGTGGAGTGCTAGTAGCCCTAGGGCAACAACACTTAGGCACAAACCTAGCTAGTCTAGTTTTTAAATCAAGCGCTAGACCTAGCCTTATTATTTATTTAGTCTTTTTACTAGCGTAAGGCTAGCGCTTAAGCGCTAGTAATTAAGTTTTAAATTTTAATTAAAAAACTAGCCAAGTGCTAATAAAATTAGAAAAATTAGTTCAACTAATTTTTAATACATCTTTTTTTATTATACCATGCTCATAGTTATAATAAATATAAGAGTGGAAATATATTTATATAGTTAAAAGTAGAAATTAATTTTACGGTCCTATAACGTAATAATTATTCAAAATTAATAGGCTAGCTAGGTATTTTACCTAACGCAACGCAAGCCTAATAAAGCAAATTGTTATATTTAATTAGGCATGGTTGGCCTATTTAAAAAACAAAGCTTAAGAACTTTCTAATAGTTATAATGAAAAGAACAAATATATTTAATAATTTTTATAGATTTAATAATCTAAGAGACCAGATAACTGGTCATTTTACATGGTATAATTTTATATTTTATTTATATAACTTTATAAAAACTATTATAGGTTATTTTATAATATGTGTTATTGTTATTTTTGCAGGTTTAACATCTTATGTTGGTTATTTATTAGGTAATACTATTTATTGTGATCCTACTGATGGTACATCTGATAATATATTTAACAATGAATTAAATAAGGATAACGATAATAATATGGATAAAGAATCTAATAAGGATAATAATAATAATAAAGGAAAAAATAAAGAGGATATGGTAAGTTATGATTTAAGTCTAAATAAGAAATTAACTGATAAAATTATAGAAGGAGGTGTTGAAATTGGTAAACAATTAAAAATCTAAAATTTAAAATGCTTTCAAAAGATTATGACTGCGCGTAAGCACTGTGGGATAAGGGCTTATTCCTGTACCTCTGCGCGTAAGCGCTGGAAAGGCAACTTTATTAACATATGTCTGGGCCTAGTCTAGGGTAGGGTTCCAACAACGAAAACTTATGAAATTATATATTTATCCTAAACTAATATATTTTAATTTTCTATAAATTTTTCTCTTTCATAATATCCTTTAAAAGTATAAAAATTATTTTATTTGTTATTTATTTAGGGGATTATAGGGGTATTTATATTTATTGGTTTTGTATTTACACATTTTCCGTTTTCATCATAAACTAATTCACGTTTATTGTCATTTTGCTTTAATTCGTATTTAGTATCTAAAATAGTAATATTTGCTTCATTTAAATTTCTATTCCATTTCTCTTGATTTAAAATTATTGAATTATCTTTATTAAGAAGAGATTCAAATTTATCAAAAGATAATATTCCTTCATCAATAGCTTTTTCTATAAAGGTTGATTTAACATTTTTTATCTTAACTTTTCTTGTACCGTCAGTCATTTCTAACCAATAACAATTTGGTGCTAAGAAAACAGCTTTAGAAATTTCATTTGTCAATTTTAATAAACCTAAAGGCTCTTGGCCATCTTTATTATAAACTATACCTTGAGGATATTTATCTTTGAATAATTCATTTAGTTGATCAGGATTCAAGTTAATGAAGATACTTGGACAAAGTCCTACTGTATCAGAATAATACAATTTGATAAGAGGATTATTTTTAAATTTAGACATTTCTATTCTAGCTAATGCTTTAATCGCATAATGTATTGCAATATTAATAAAACTAGATTTATTATATGTTTCAGTAAAATGATAATCATTGTAACCATTTTCATAAATTAAATATAAAGGTTTTTGACCTTTAATATCAGTTCTCAATTCAATAAAGTTATTAATTTTAGATAATCTGTATTCATTAGATAAAAATAACAAATCATCTTTTTCTTTATTATTTAAAATATAGAATTTATTATAAGCTAAATCTAAATTAAATTGTTCAGATAAAGAGTTAAGAATAATTTTAACTGTGAAATTTAAAGGTTCTTCCTTAGTAAAATCAGTAGCTGTATTTGTAGGTTCCAGAGCTTTTTGCGCTACTACAATCGGCTGGTGCTTTGCAAATTGATATAACTTATTGATATAATCTTTAAACGGATTAATTCTATCTGTAAAGATATAACCTCTAAGTATTTCATATGTATAACCGAATTTTACAGCATTTTTTAATTCTTCTGAATAGAACATACCATAAAAAGTACCAGTAGGAGCTATAGTTTTAGTTCCCATTTTTATCTGTAAGATTGGGTGTTCAATATTTTCCGGGCAATTAACTTTACAATAGAAGAAACCTAATCTATCCGGATAATAAAAAGTACAATCTCCTTCGAAATAAATAATTTTACCACATGGAAAATCATATTTAGCCATAATATCCGCATATATATTATTTACATAATAATTATAAATTCTATCATTATTTGCTCTAATTAGATTCAAAGAGGCTAGAGGTAATTTATTTGAGATAGTTGTAGGTCTAGAACCTAGACCAAAACTAGCTGGGCTAGTTGCTAGGCAACTAGCCAATACGCGCAAACCTGATTTTTTTAAGGGTTTTATAATATCAACCGTGTTCTTTTCATAGATATTTGAAGGTATGTACATATCGACTGAATCTCCAGTATAAGATTCTTTAATATCTAAAAATACTTGACCTAAAGTTGAAGGAATTTTATTTTCTGGTAAAAAGTTATTTCTAAAAATAGCATATGTTATATTTGCAATAGTAGGATAATTATATCGAGTGATATCCACTTTAAATAAGTTAAATATTATTGATCTAAATTTAGTTATAACAAAATATAAAAATTTACAATCTTGTTCACAATATAATATTGCTTCATCCTTAAATTTATTAATATAATTTAGACCATTTTTATTAATTTCCTTATAAATTAATTCATGTAAGCCTAGTTTTTTTTCCAATAAATTTTGCTCAAAATTATCATTAAATGACTTAGGTAAGTTTCTTAAACTAGTTAATAAAATTTGATCTGAATCAAAGAAAGTTAAAGATATTTTCTCTTTTTTAATAGTATTTATAACTTTTGAGCCTTTGGCCTCTAAAGTTTTATTTGCGGAAATACTAATTAATTTACCTTTAAAGACAGGTTTGATTTCACATAATTGGGCTAGGTTTGATAGTAAGAAGTATGAGTTTAATTCTGCAAGGTTATGGACATATATTTTATAACTTTTGTATTTTATATCTAATAATGAACTTATACAAGCTTGTATCATTAGATTTGGATTATAGTCAAAATCACTTAAAAAAAATGATTTAGTAGTAGAACCGTCATAGTAAGAAATTAAATATGGAACTAAAGTAAACCCTTCTTTAACATTAGCATAGTTAGGAGCTATATTTTTAATAGATGAACTATTAATTTTTACTGTTTCTATATTTAAAGTTATAATTTTTTCTTTATTTAATTTATTTATAGGTTTTAATTTAGGTATAAATGCAGTTTTTTTAACTTGATAGAATAAATTATTTTTAGGGTTTTTTAAGGATATATAATACTTTCTAGAACCTAAATCTCTATGGAAAATTCCATCAGGGTTATCTTTAACATATTTATCTGTATAACCTAATATTAAAATACCATTTTTAGATACTTGAACTTTATTAATTATTTCTGTATCGGTTTCCTTTTTATTAATTGCAATATTTCTAGTATCATGAAAAATTAAATAAAAGTCTTCATTAGGACCTAATTTAGTGTGATTTACTATTTTTCCATAGTCGGAAGGATCCAAGGAATTTGGAATTTTAAAATGCGAATAACTTCCTGTAATAGATTTTCCTTCAGTTAAAGGATCTGAAGGTTTATAACTTACTAAACCTTTCTTGATTCCATATTCAAATACAATTTGTATTATATTAGAAAATTCATTATGATTAGCTAGCTCTATGCGCAAAAGTGAATTAATTAATAAATTAATAAAATAGCTTTTATCTTGTTCAGTAGCATTTAAGGATACTACTTTCCCAATAGTATTTTGACAATTATTAATACTCACGATTCTTACTATAACTAATAAATGTTGTTTTTTTTTAACTTTTTTAGTAACTACTTCAGACCAGAAATTATTTACTGCTACTGATAATAACTTATTGGATATTACTCCAGGTATTTGTAAATGGAATATATAATTATTCCATAATTTATTTAATTTTTTAATCATTTGTATTTTAGAGTAATTATTTTTTAATTTATTTTACTAGAAGTAAAAAAAAATAAGATAAGCTATGATAGTTTTATATTTTTATTGATAAAACAAAGTTAAACACTTGTAAAAATATAACCAGACTTACTACCATGCCCGCAGAATTAAATTTTATCTTTACCTACGCTATTATGTTTTTTATGTTAAAAAAACATACAAGGCCAATAAAAAAACCGGCTAATAGGAAGACATTAATTAAACTTAGTTAAAAATAATAAAAAAAAAACTCGTGTTAAATATTAACATTGAATTATTAAGTAAAAAGAAAGCCATTGTAAAGCTAACATTTTTATTCTAACTATAATATTATTAAATTAAAAATTAATAGATATTACTATCTAATTACACCAACTAACCTAGATATTAATCAATATATTACTTTTTATAATATAACACAATCTAATTTGTATTAAACAATTATACTAAAGGTGTTTTTCTACTTTATTTTTTAATTATCTTTTAACTTTATATAAAAATTATAATTCTTTCTTACTTTTAAAATAAAATTTTTATATTTTTAAGTAGATAGATAAGGAGTAGTAGCTTTTGCTTATAATATTTATCATAATTTTGGTTAAAAACAAGTAAACTTGGTTGTAGTTGCTAGTTGTTGCCATAGCCCTAAGGGCTAAGGCTACTAACGCTCCAGCGTAGGTCTATGATCAACCAATAAGCGCAAGGGGTAGGTCTACCAATGTTTGGTTGGCATGGGTAGGTCAAAGACCAATGCAGTGAAAAAATAATAAAAATCATAATGGGTTGGGGTAGTAGATAATACAATCTAAAGATTTACTATAAAAATTTAATCTACATCAGATTCAGGTTTCCATGGATTAACTTCTGGTAATTTACTTGTGTTAGCTTCCTCTGCTCTGGGTAAATTCACAGAGGCAAGAGTGGGAGTAGTATTAGCACTATCGTGCAATAAATTACTACTGCTGGCTCTTGGAGTAGCATCAGGTGATTTATTAGGTTCTGTAGAAATATATGACATTATAAATGCGATAAAGGTTGCTACAGATGAAAAGTAGAATATAAAATATTTAATCAATTTAAGGTTTTTTAGTAATAATAATGGTGATTTTAAAATCCATTTTTACTATAAAGATAATAGATGATTTTAAAATATTAAATGATTGAATTAATATTTTCTGGAATAATAAAAAGATAGCTATTTTTTTAATAGACAAATTCTTTAAGTGTTTCATTTTTATTTTTATTGTTTTTCGGGTAACCACCCCTGGGAATCAAAACATGGTTTATGGTAGCGCTTAGTCTTAGACTTACCTGGTAACTTGGCCCTTTTATGTTAATATTCTAAGGATATTAGAATTAATAAAAAGTCCATGTTGCGCGAAATCTCTCAATTAGTTACTAATCGATTTTTATGCACCCGGGTGCAAGAATCATACATTGCTGGTATCTTTTTCAACCAATAGCGATAAACGCAAAAGGTCTAGCATGTCCACATGTGAATGATAGGATTTGAACCTATAAAATATCATTGGCTAACGATACATTATGCCAATTTAATTACATCCACTTTTATTCTATTAAAAATTTTTTCTTTTTCTTATGGGTTTTAAATATAAAAACCCTTGCCCTTTGGCTAGGGCCAGGGCTACTAGCACTTAGGCGCAAACCAAAGGGTGATATTATTATATTATTAAGGCCATAAGGCCTAGCCTCACAATTTATTATATACTTGTCTATATTGCTTATGGTTTTATTTTTTTATAATAAAGATGGGGGTATTTAATCATATTAATATGATTAAATATAATATAGTTAGATGAATAAATCTTTTGCTAGGCCTTTGGCCAAGGATATTGGTATCGCATACGCGGTTATAAATATTACAACTGCTAGTTTTTTTGTTAAACAAAAAAGTACAGTAAAACAGCAATAGTAATATTATTAATAAGGTGCAATATTAAAAGCTATTAGGATACTAGGTATTAATATGATAAAAGCTACACATACAGGTAATAAATTTAACCAACATAAATCAATTAATTGATCATATCTTAATCTAGGTAAAGTAGCTCTAAACCAAACAAAAAAGAAACAGAATATACATGTTTTAATACCTAATATAATAGATTGAATATTTAATATTGAATTATTAATAAATAATTCAGGAAATTGATAACCTCCTAAAAATAATATAGCAGTTATACAACTAAATAATACTATTGAAGAATATTCTCCTAAAAAGAAAAATACAAAAGGTACTGAAGAATGTTCTGTAAAGAAACCAGCTACTAATTCAGATTCAGCTTCTTGTAAATCAAAAGGAGTTCTAGAAGTTTCAGCTAAAATAGCTATAAAATAAAAAATAAAAATAGGTAATAAAGGAATAATAAACCATACTGAAATTTGTGTTTCTATAATAGTCATATAATTTAAGGATCCTGTTAATAATATTATTATTAATATCGCAGAACTTAATATTAATTCATAAGATATCATTGCCGCTGTAGATCTTAATGATCCTAAAAAAGCATATTTAGAATTAGCAGACCATCCTGCTAATAATACTCCATATACTCCTAATGAAGATAAAGCTAAAGTATATAATATTCCTACTGATAAATCTGATATTGCTATACCTTGTCCAAAGGGTATAATACCCCAACCTAATAAACTAAATACTAAAGTTGATACTGGAGCTAAATAAAATATTACTTTATTAGATTGTGAAGGAATTACTGTTTCTTTAAGTATTAATTTTAAAGCATCTGCAAAAGGTTGTAATACTCCATAATATCCTACAGTATTAGGACCTACTCTTCTTTGATGTGCAGCTAATTGTTTTCTTTCTATTATAGTCATAAAAGCTACTGCTAATAAAATAGGAACAATTATACTAACCACATCAATTAAATTAAATAATAAAGATTTCAACATTATTATATTTATCATTTATAATTTATAATTAAAAAAAAATAATTACAATGGATTAATAATTTACTTTTGTTACACTTATTATTAAATAATAAGTTTTATGTTTCTAGGCTTACTAGAAGCGGAGGCTTATGGCGAAATTTTCTTGTTTTTAGTGTTTTTTTATTAAAAAAAAAACATAAAAACCACCAGCCTAATACTGTGTTTTTTAATTTTTTTTTTTCCCAACGTTACGCTAGGTATAATACTAGTTTTTTTTAACTAGTAGGGCATAGCCCAACTAACCCGGCTGTAAAAAAAAAATTTAAACTAGCGCTATTATTATGTTACCTTTTTTTTTTTTGCTTAGCGCTAGTTATTTTTTTTAAACACTTGTAGGCCAATTGTTTTATGTTTTTTTTATCTAAAACGAGGCCTGCTAATAAATTGTTTTTATTTTTAAACCTAACACTAGTAATTTTCTAAAAATGCTACAGCTGCTAGTTTTGTGTGTTTTTTTATAAAAAAAACATAAAACATAATAGCGCTAAGGCGTAACCCAGTAGGCTTACATCCTTAGACAGTAGCTAAAGTTCTAATACCTTAGGCTAGTTAAAAATCGAGGCTAGCTAGGTTGGCGCCTATTGGTTGGTTAAAGACCATACGCATTAGCGCTAGTAGCCCTGGGCAACTAGTCTAGACCTACCAATGCAATACAAAAAGTAATAATAAATCCATAAAATTTTTTATATTTTATAATATATTATTATTTTAATTAATACCTTTTTAGTCTAGTAGCCCTAGCCTAAAAGGCTAGGGCAACAAACCTGGACCTACCTACCTATACCAATACCTATCTAAATACTTAACGCAATAGCCTTGATACGCAATTAAGTATTATAATTACAAGGTTTAATATTTTATATAATAATTATTATATTTATACAATCGAATAAATTTATTACCTTATTTTGTCTAACACTTTTTATTTAATTACACTATATTAGCCTAGCAACTACCAACTAATACAAATCCTGGATTAATTTTTTAATTAAAGTAGAAAAAATAAATAATTTTTTTATATTAGTATAATTTAGAAAATATTTCTTTAATTTATTGCTGTTGACTAGCGCGGGAGCGCTAGTCTAGGTATGAGTTTGCATCTATTGGCTTACGCATGAGCGCTACGCCTAGCAAGTATGGGTCTAGTTTTGTGTTTTATGTTTTTTTAATTAAAAAAAAAACACTAACATAACAAGACCTATACCCTTACCTAACATGAGATTAGTAGCGCTCCCGCGCTTGGTTGGCGTTGGTAGGTTTGCGCCTTAGCACTATTATGTTTGCCCTAGCCTTTTGGGCTAGGGCAAGGGTTGCGCTTAAGCGCAAGGCTAGGGCAAGGACTAAGGCAAGGGCTATCTTTTTCTAGCGCTTATTGGCTAGTAGCCTAGCAACTAGTAGCCTAGCCCTAAGGGCTCTGGCAACAACTAGCCTAGCAACTACGCTAGTCTCTTGCGCTTAGGCGCAAACCTACCTAGCTAGACCTACTAAGTTTTTTTTTATCACCAGCGCAATACGCTAGTCTGGGACCTAGCCTAGTCACTTGTTTTTTTAGATTTATTAACACTAAATAAATCCAGACCAAATTACTTGCGCTTAGCGCTAGCGACTAGCTCAGTAAAGATAAAAAAGCATCATTTATTCTAACTATATTAAATAATTTAAATTAAATTACTTCTTTTAATTATTCCACTAGTTGGTAGTTGCGCTTAAGCGCTAGGCCTAGTCTTTTATCAAGTGCAATAATTAAAAAAGGATAGGGTAATATTTATTAGTCTTTTTTCTATTTAAAAAAACATAAGCACCTAGGCTTAGATTGGGGGTATTGTTAATTAAGAAGATGCAGAGTCAATCCATACTAAGAAATCTGGTGATGAAACAGCTTCTACTACAATAGGCATAAATCCGTGCCATACTCCGCATATTTCAGAGCATTGACCATAGAATGTACCAGTTCTTTCAGCTAAGAAAGAAGCTTGATTTAATCTACCTGGAACAGCATCTAATTTTAATCCTAATGAAGGAACAGCAAAAGAATGTAAAACATCAGCACCTGTAATAATTAATCTGATATGGCAATCCACAGGTATAACTAATTTATTATCAACATCTAATAATCTAAATTGACCTAATTCTAAATCAGATTCAGGTATCATATAAGAATCAAAATCGATAGAATCTCCTGTATCTGTTATAAAATCAGAATATTCATAAGACCAATACCATTGATGTCCTACAACTTTAATAGTTAAAGTAGGTGATATTACTTCATCTAATAAATATAATAATCTAAATGAAGGGAAAGCTATAGCAATTAATATTAAAGCAGGAGTAATAGTCCATATTAATTCTAATACTGTACCATGTGTTAAATATTTATGAGCGATAGGATTTTTTTTAGAATTATAATAATATATAATTGAAAATAAAGCCCAACTTACAGCTAATAATATAACTATTAAATAAAATCCGATTGTATTATGTAAAGTAACTAAACCTGTAAATCCTGGTGCAGCACTATCTTGGAATCCAAATTGCCAAGGTTGTGGAGCATCATTAAAAATAGTATTAAAATATGAAAATAATAATTTCATTTTTTTTTAAATGTACTATTTATATATTTATCTTAATTTTTTTTCCTAGCGAAGGTTAGAGAATTAATAACTATACCTAGTTTAGCGAAGGCTTATGGGCATAGTATAGGTAGGCCTCCAAGAGAAATATTAAGATTTAGCTTTAAAAAAAAAATTTTTAATAAGAAAAAAAACTAGTAGTGTAGGTAGGTTAGCGTAGGTCTATGACCAAACTATACGCGCAACGCCTAACCGCTAGTCTAGACATATCAACGCTAGCCAATACACGCTAAGTCCTTTACCTCTCTACCTACCTGGCGCTTATTGGCTTGTTACCTAGCAACTACCAACTCTAATCTTATTACTTGTGTCTGTTTTTAATCTCTTGTCTTTAAATTATAGTTTTTTTTTTTTTACTGGGGGTAATAAATATTAATTATTAGTTTTTTTAGAAATAGCGATATCCATTAAAGTATTTTCACTTAAACCAATTAATGGTACTATAATTAAGAACCATGCAAAATAGAAT
>Ga0247776_10000249_pt1 | contig 12265 bp, 6 predicted proteins | sample UWRJL199509C5_FD_179912 | JGI IMG/M metagenome (GOLD analysis project Ga0247776, IMG submission 179912) | Plant litter microbial communities from Arlington Agricultural Research Station in Wisconsin, United States - UWRJ-L199-509C-5 | ecosystem: Environmental > Terrestrial > Plant litter >...
AATGTTCGCACCGTGCGCGCGCAGTGTGGCATCGGCGTAGTCGAAGTGCGGCGCGTCCTTGGGCGCATTGGGCAGCTGACATTCACGGCGGAAGTCTTCCGAGATGGCAATGGTGGTGTCGTTCTCTCGCCGACCCTGAGGGGTTTGCGGACCGGGCGCAGTCATTTCCCCCATCGCTTCCGGCGCCTGAGCGGGGGTTTTGTCACTCGCGCAAGCTGCCGAGGCGAATGCCAGCACGCCACAACCGAGCCACTTTGCCGCGCTGCGGCCGAGGTTAGAACGAATCATTGTCTGTCTCCTTGGGGATAGGGACCGGTTGTTGGGTCCCGCCGACGCCACGATGCAAGCTCAGGGCCAACGCCGGGCGCACGAACGCCACATCCCCTCCGGGTCTCGCCAAACGTCGAAAACAAGATGTGGGCGCCCTCCGGGCTCACGCTGCACCTCACCACCCGCCGCAGCTGCCCACTCGCCGTCTCCCACCAAGCGCGCGCTGATCGGCTGTAACCACCTCATGCACGACCTGCGGCACGGAACCTCGGGCACGATTTGCGCCGCGGAAACCTCGGGCAGGACCTGCGGCCAAATGGATCCGTGCCGTGAGCAATTGTGCGCTCTGCATCGTAGTCGCAGATTGACGACCGTCGGCTCGCCACCTTCGGCATACGGAGTCACGTGATCGATTGCAGAAGCGTCGCTCATGGCAGCGACCGTCGTCCGCACAAAACCGTGCAGCGGCCCTGGTCGCGAGGGTACACACCTCACGCGCGACAATCTCGCGCTTCACTAGGGCCGATGGGGCCGCCAGTAGTTGACCATCATCGAGCCCTCCGAGTCGATATCGCGCGTTCATTCAAACTGATACCACGCGAAGCGCGTACGCGGTCATTGAGGCCGTTTCTAGTCATGAAATGAGTTTCGGCTGGTCGATCGAATCAGCAAGCCGCAATCAAGGCCTGCCAACCATTCACTCTCGGGCGCAGACCGGCATCTCACCGCAAACGCGCGGGTTGCGAGGCTTCGCGAAGCTCCGGCGGCGCGTCGGGAACAACGTGGCGATCGGAGGTGCGTGGCGGGCTCGAGAGCGCCCACTCTCGATTCCAGATGCGACAATGCCCGGAGGACCTTGCGGTCGACCGGGCATTTCGCGAGCGCTGTTGAGCGCTCAGCCTACGCTACGTGCAGTCAGCGCCGCTCACTCGGCATCTGCCGGTTGGGCTGACGTCGCGAGACGGGCTGCGCCCACCGCGTCGCCTTCGACGGCGTGTGATGCCGTCAGGGTCGAGATCACGTACTCCGGGTACGCGGAGGCACCGTGTTGATCGAGGTCGAAGCCCTCGAGTTCGCCCTGCTTCGAGACGCGCAGCAGGCTGACGGCGTTGAGCGCCTTGAACATCACCATGGCCGAGGCGAAGGTAGCGACGCAGACGATGCCGCTGCCGATGGCCTGCGCTTTGAGCACGGCCCAGCCACCCCCGTAGAACAAGCCGGTCAGGGCTTGCGGCGACTTGGCGACGATTTCCGGGACGCCCGTGGCGCTGGAACCGGCGGCCGAGTACTCACCGCAGGCGAACAAGCCCAAGGAGAGCGTGCCCCAGATGCCGCACACGCCGTGGACCGGCCAGGCGCCTACTGGGTCGTCGATGCGCCAATGCTCGAGCAACTCCATGCCGACGATCACGAGCACACCGGCGACCGCACCGAGGATGCACGAACCAACGTCACTCACCCAGTAGCACGGGCAGGTGATGGCGACGAGGCCAGCGAGGAAGCCGTTGACGAGCGCGGCGGTGTCCCACTTCTTGACCATGAAGAAGACCACGAACACCGCGGAGAGACCGCCCGTGCAGGCGGCGAGCGTGGTGTTCATCGCGACGCGGCCGGCGCCGGCGTTGTCCATGATCGAGAGCGTGGAACAGGGGTTGAAGCCATACCAACCGAACCACAAGATCAAACCGCCGATGACTGCGATCGTGAGATCGTGCGGCAGCATCGGACCACCGCCGTCGCGCTTGAACTTGCGGCCCAGGCGCGGTCCGAGGCAGATGGCGCCCGCGATGGCAACCCAGCCACCGATCGAGTGAACGACGGTCGAACCGGCGAAGTCGTGGAAGTTCATGCCCAAGCTGGCGAGGAACCCGCCCTCGGAACCCATCGTGGCCAAGAAGCCGTCCGGACCCCAGCACCAGTGACCAAAGATCGGGTAAATCAGGCCAGAGACGCCAATCGAATACAGTACGTCGCCGACGAACCGCGTGCGGCCGACCATGGCGCCGGAGCAGATCGTGGAAGCGCAATCCGCGAAGGCGAATTGGAAGATGTAGTGGGCGACGATTGGAATGCCCGTGGCGCCGTAGACCGACAGGACTCCGACGTCCTTCATGAAGATCAGGCTCTTGGTCGGATCACCCGGCATGTGCCAGCCGATGAAAGCGTTGCCCCCGCCGAACATGAACGCGAAGCCGAAGGCCCAGTGCAACAGACCGCACACACACGTGTCGAACACGCACTCGACCAAGACGTTGACGGTCTCACGGTTCCGGCACATGCCCGCTTCGAGCATGGTGAAGCCGGCTTGCATGCCGAACACGAGGAACGCGCCGAGTAGAACCCAGAGCGTGTTGATCGGATTGATGACCGGGTTTTTGGCCTGATCGATCAGGTCCGCCGGCATCACGGCCATGACGGCGGCGGCCGCGGGCGTGTCAGCCAAGGCTTCCTTGATCTTGAACAAGCTGCCCGTGAGATTCAGCGCGACGATCGTCACCGCCAACACGGCCAGCCCCAACAATTTCCCGAGCACCAGATTCCGGCCGAATTTACGCCATTCTGGGTCTCGCATTCGATCCGCGAGGCGGGAGAATTTCCGCGCGAGCGGTAGTTTCGCTGGCTCTACAAGGGCACTCATTACACTATCCTTTCGGTTAGACTCGTCATGGTGGCTGGGGGCTGCATCGCTGCATCGCGACGCGAGGGGACGTACTCGCGACCTGTCGGGAAAAGCCGAACATGCCCAACCGGGCGTGGTGGCGGTCTTGGCGCAGGTCCGCCTGCGAGTCAGGGGCGCTCCTGGCTCGTGATTCCTTGCTTCCTGATGTTTCGAGCGAGTATTGCCGCCGTATGTTTCGCGTTGTTTTCTGATGAATTAACTAGACGCGCATATAAAAAAAATTTGATTCAGCGACGCGCCGGCAAGCAAGCGCAAGTCTCGAGCAGAATCACTAATTTAGCCTAGAAAACACGCCGGGACGGCGCTGTCTGCGGGGCAAAAAGGGACGGCTGTTTCGCACTGCGTCTAACGCCGCATTAATGGAAGCTCGAATAAATCAGCGCTCAAACCACCATAGCGCGGCGCTCACGATCAGATGGGCGGGCAACATGGTGCTGAATGCAAATACGAAGTAACGGCCGAAGCTGGGCATGCGGTAGCGCTCACGCTCAGCGACGGCCTTGACCATTAGATTGGGGCCGTTGCCGATGTACGTCGTCGCGCCCATCACCACGCTGCCAGCGCTGATCGCGGCAAGCTTGAGCGGATCGATGCCGGCCACCAGCTCCGTGGAGTGATGTGCGAGGCCGCGTGCGAGTGCTGCAAAGGCGGTGTACGTCGGAGCGTTGTCGAGCACCGACGAGAGCAGGCCCGAGCCCCAGAACAACTGCCAAGCTGCTTGCACCGGAAAGTGCGGCGCGGCCTTCGAGAGCGTCACTTCGATCGGTCCCAGGCATAGGAATAAGCCGCAGAAGATGATCGCAACCTCGATGATCGGTCCGAAGCCAAAGGCGTTCGCCGAGTGAACCGACTTCGACGTGGTGACGAACGACAGCACAGCGATGCCCAGCAAGGACACCTCGCGAATGCCCTCGGGTAAGAGGGCTGCCGGTACAATCGCCACTAAAAATAGCAAATTGCGCCGTCCGCGCAGCGATAGCGGTTCGAGCGCGCGGCGATCCTCGGCCAGCGCCGTACGCGTCTCGCGCGCGTAAGCACGCTCGTCGGCGACGTAGAATGCGCTCAAAAGCGAGGCGACGTACAAGAGCCAGATTGGGAACAAGTGCAGCGTCCAGAAGAACGGCACGCCCATGATGTAGCCGACCAACAGCGGCGGATCGCCGAGCGGCAATAGTAGCCCGCCTGCATTGGCCACGATCAGAATGAAGAACGGCACCAAATGCGCGCGGTGATCGCGTTGCTGGTTGGTTTTCAGCAGCGGGCGGATGAGCAGCATGCTGGCGCCGGTAGTGCCGATGAAGCTGGCGAATAGCGCACCACATAGCAGGAACAGCACGTTGTTTCGCGGTGTGGCCTCGATGTCCCCTTTGAGCTGAATGCCGCCGGCGGTCGTGAACAACGCGCCCAGCGTGATCACGAATGCGAGGTAACCCTTCGCCCCCTCCACGAGCTGAGCGGTGTGGCCGCCGGTCAGCTCGTACAGAACCACCGGCAGCGTGCACAGCGCGACCACCGCAATTTGAACCGCGCGCTTCTCCCAGATGTGCGGGATCACGATCGGAAAAACCGCGATCGCGAGCACCAATGCGGGGAAGGAGAGCAACGTCCAGACCGGAAAGTCAGCTCCATGCATGGCCCCCCCTTAACATGCGGGCCATACCGCAAACCCGGATATTCATATAGAAATCTCGATCTGCGAGCCGCGCGCGCCCGAGAAACGTGTCCGACATACTGATGGTCGCGCGCGCGAGCTGCGATGGCTGTTATTTCACTGGCGGAGGCGTCATGATCGGGGCTGCCCGATCGGCTGACTCTGCGCGCACTGCGGCACGCAGGTAGACCTCGGTAATGTCCGCTTCGTCCAACATTCCTAGGACGCGCTGATCGTCAGAGACGACCGGTATCTCGTGCAGCTCGTTCTCGAGCATGACGGACATGGCGGTGCGCAAGTCGTCTTCTTGGCGCACCGAGACGGCAGGCTGCATTACGTCGGCCGCGAGTGTCCAAGCCGTGCTGCTCTGGTCGGCAGATAGGAAGCGCAGTGAGGCAGGGGATATCAGGCCAACGACCGTGCCGTCGATGCCGAGCACGGGGAACACCTCTTGCCCACTGTCTTTGCTCGCGTGGCGGATGATCTCACCACTCGAGGTTTCTCGGAAGAAACAAACCGGTTCAGGCCCCGACTTCATTACGTCGCGCACGCGAACGGAGCGCAAGATATCGAGCAGGGTTGCGTCGCGATTGGTCGTCGAGTCGCGCAGGGCGGAGATCTGAGCGTGGTACAGGGAGCGATGCCGGAGCGCGACGAAGGCGATGCCCTGCGCGAGCATCAGCGGCACGAGCAAATCATAGTTTCCTGCGAGCTCGCAGACCATCACCAGGGCGCTCAGTGGCACGTGGGCGATGCCACCGTAGAACGTGCCCATGCCCACCAGTGCGAAGGCGCTGGGTTGGATGTGCGGATCGTGCAGAACGAGCTGCGCCGCGCGTCCGAACGCTCCGCCGAACAAGCCGCCCATTGCCAGGGAGGGGGCGAAATCACCGGCGCTACCGCCCGAACCAATGGTGATCGACGAAGCGAGCAATTTGGCGAGGGTCAGCGCCAGCAGCAGTCCGACCGCGGTCCAACCTTCGGTTAGAAATGGTGAGCCGGCGATGGCCATTTGCACCGCGCCATATCCGCCGCCGAGCATGCCAAGGCCCTGACCCGGTGCTCCGATGCGATTGCCAACCCAGTAGATGAGTGGCGTACAGAGCACGCCGAGCGCCAGGCCGCCGAGCGCGGGGCGCGCCCAATCCGAAACTGGCAGCGACTCGAAGGAGCGGCGAACGCGCCCATAGACCCAGACGAAGCCTGCCGAGAGCGCGGCAGTGAGCAACGCCAGCAGCCCAAATAGCGGCAAGTATTGGGGGTGAAATACGTAGCTCGGGACGCGTGCGAACAAGGTGCTCTCGCCGAACACCGAGATGATCACCGAATACGAGACTACGCTTGCCAGCACTGCCGGAACCAAGGCGTCCGACTCGAAGCCGTCTTTGTACAAGACTTCGACGGCCAACAACGCCGCGCCGAGCGGCGTGCGGAACACCGCGGACATGCCCGCTGCCACGCCGGCTACCATCAAGGTGCGTCGCTCACGTTGGCTGACCCGCAGCAGCCGACCGACGAGCCCACCCAGTGCGCCGCCGATCTGCATGATTGGTCCTTCGCGACCGCCGGCCCCACCCGTGCCCAACGTAAACAGGGAGGCGAGGAACTTGACCCAGATCACTCGCTTCGGGATGTAACCGCCGTGGTGATGGAAGCTGTCGATCATCGCGTCGCCGCCCCCGCCGCGCGCTTCCGGGGCAAACCGAGTGATCAGCCCGCATGCAAGCCCGCCCAACGCGGGCAAGACCAGCAGTAACCACCAGCGGAAGGGGCCGTGTGCCTCACCGGCCGCGAACGTCTCGCCGTCCGCCCTGAGTGGGATGTAACCGACCAGTTCGTCCAACAACCCGCGCTGTACGTACTCTAGTCCGGCAAAGAACGCAGCGCCGACCAAGCCGGCCGCGACGCCAACTGCCGCCGCATGGAGCAGCGTTCGACCGACGATTCCGAGGTCGATCGGAGCTCTATCGACGGACTCGCCCGAGGCGCCGGCTGAGCTCCGCCACGCCGCGAAGCGACGGAATCGATCAACTAGGGCGTCGGCGAGGCGGGACGAAGACATTGGGTTTCGTACAGATCCCCCCGACCCGTTCTAGGCCCGTGCCTGCTCGAAGACAAGGCAACGCGCGGGCGCCGCCGATAACGTCGATGATCCACCCAAGCACCCGTTCGTCGGACTTCGTCACCCGCCGCACGCCCATCAACGCTCGACGTCGAGCTCGGTGGGACGACTATTTGATGAGCTCTACGCGGCAGGTCGCGCTGCAGCCGTCGAAGCTGAGTCGGTTGCCGTCGTCGCATTCTTCCGTGTCTTGCGTGATGCCATCGCCGCAATAGGGGCCAATCACGCAGCCGGCCGCGCACTCGCCGTAGCCGCCGTCGTTCACGCCGTCGTCGCATTGCTCGCCCAAGCTGACGATGCCATCGCCGCAGATCGGCGTGCACTCGCTCTTCGCGGTGTCGAAGCCGGCGAGCGTGAGTCGGAAGCTGGAGCTCTCCTTCTTTCGCTCGGCGTGGAAGATGCTCAGCTTGTACACGTGACCGTCAGTCAAGCCGTAGGTGGCGGCGGTGGCGGCGCTGATCGTGACGCCACCGTCGACCGGCTGGTGCACGCCGCCGAGGTCGACCGCCAGCTTGTCGTTCACGAACACCCAGACGTCGTCGTCTCCCGTGAAATCGAGACGCGCCATGATCTTGGCGTCGTACTTGAACCAATAGGTGACTTGGGTCGTGAAGTGGAAGTTGTGCGGCTTTGCGCCGGGGATGATCGCGCTGTCCGGCTCCCAATTGTAGCCGTACTGCGTGGGGATTTTGGCGACGATCCTCGGGTCGTTCGTCTGTGTTTGATCGTCGAGTGGAAAGAACACCGGCGTGCCGTCGTAGTTCGTGGCAGGCGTGGTGATGACTCCTGCGCACGTGTCAGTCTGTGAGCCGAGGCTGGCCGGGCAGGGATAGAAGCAAGTATCCACCAAGGGGTCGAAGTTGCAGCCCGTGAACGCAGGCGGATTCGCGATGCACATGGTGTCGCCGTTTCCGCAAAAACGGCCAGTGACCTTGGGCTGCGAGGACCACTGTTCGCCCATCGCCCCATAGCGGTTCACGTAGCCGCCCTTGCCATTGTCGAACAATACGATGTCGCGCACGATCGCGGGCGCGCCCGTGTCCGAGTACCAAGTGTCCAAGGCGGTGATGCAGCCGTTGGCCTCGGTGCCGGTGGTGGCTTTGGTGACCGATGTCGGCACGCCATTCGTGAGCGTGGGGTTTACGAGTTTGGGCGTCGCGGCAGTTCCGGCAGGTGTCCCCGAACCCAGGCAGGAGGGTTCGACGTCAGGGAACTTCTTCGCGTCGGCGGCGGTGTCACGATAGATGACCGGCACACGCAAGATGCACGCGTCGTTGATCTTCTCGCAGTTGGCTTTTTGCGAGCACTCGAAGCCGCCCTCCTTCTTGCAATCGGAAGAGCAGCCGTCGCCGTTTTTGGTGTTGCCGTCGTCGCACTCTTCGTCGATCAACAAGCCATCGCCGCACTCGGAAGTGCAGCCATCGCCCTTACAATTCGGCTCGGTCTGACAAGTCGAAGAGCAGCCGTCGAACGGAACTTTGTTGCCGTCGTCGCAGCTCTCTGCGCCTTCTTTCTTGCCATCCCCGCATACCGTGGGCGTGCACGTGCTCGGTTGCCCTTCGCACTTGAAGCCGGTCTCGAACTTGCATGTGGCCGAGCAGCCGTCGCCCGCAACCTTGTTGCCATCGTCGCATTGTTCGGACGAGCCGACGATCTTGTCGCCGCAAATCACGAGCTCGTGGCACGGCTTTCCGGGAGGACTGCAGGAGAAGCCAGGCTGAGTCGCCAAGCAATTGGCCTGACAACCGTCGCCATCGTTCTTGTTGCCGTCGTCGCACGCCTCGTCCTCGCTCAGCGTGCCGTTGCCGCAGCCCGGTGGCGTGGGCGTGGATGGGTTGCACGCAGAGCCGTTCGCCATGGGATCACAGCCGACGTTCAGCGCGGGGCCGCCCGCGCCGGGGTTGTTCGATGAGCCGTTTGCGCTGCCACCGCCGCCTGGATTGGAGGTGCTGCCGCCCGAACTCGGACGCAGGCCGCTGCCGGTCTTGTCGCCGGACGTGCCACACGAAAGGAGGCAACTGAAAATACCGAGCACCAATCCGCCAAGCTGAATGTCCCGCCAACGCATGTGCCAACGCTACTGCCGGACTAGCTTTGCGCAAGGCGTCTGAGGGCGTTTGTCTTGGATCGAGATCGGTTGTTCATTGGGTTCAAGATTGCGCCTCAGACGGCACGGACAAGGGCCGAGTTGGTGACTGCATGGCTCTGGTTTCGCTCGTGAGTCAGGGCGCGCCGGGGACGAGGACGCTACGGGCTCCCGGTGAGCGCTGCCTGTCGCGGGGGGGGGCGGCGCTGATTTCCCACCGAACTCTACATTTTCCATGGGTAACCGTGCGGGCAGCGCGGTGGCCCAGAGCAGCCGTGCGCGAAATCGTGGCAGACTGATTGGCAGTGGCAAAGCTGGTCGCTGCGTTGTGTCCAAAGTGCGGCGCCCATGTGCCAATCGATCCCGCGAAGGAGATCGCAACTTGCAACTATTGCGGGACCAGCTCCTTCGTTCAGACGGAGCGGCGGCCCGTGACGCAGCAGATTTTGCACCACTATCCGGTTATCCACATGCCGCCAGCGGCGGCGGGCAAGCGCGGACTGATTGTCGCGGTGGTGGTTGCGGCGGGCCTGCTGGTCGCGCTGGGTAGCGCGTTCGTCGTCTTCTTGGTGTCGTCGAGCGCGCCCGTGCAAGCCGGGCGTGCCGCGCAAGGCACGCCCGGCGCACAATCCCCGTTTGCGAGTCCGCCCGCGCCGGCTGCACCAAGCGAGGAATTGTTCAAAGACGCGACGTCGATTCCCAAGCAGCTTTCGGCCGCCATTGGCACGCCACTCAAAGGGATCGAGATGGAGATCTACCCAGATCACGTCTCGCTCAAGGCGCAAGATCCGAAGAACCCGACGCATATGGACGAGTACACGTATCGCGCGGGACAGGTCTCGGCCCCCACTCCCATCTCCATGAGCGGCGGTGAGCTGCGCCGTCTCGACTCGAAGCTCTTCGACGTGAACGCGATCGACTACGAAAAGGTGCCGTTCATGGTTCAAGATACGCTGAACGTCGTGTCGGTCGAGGACGGCAAGGTCATCTACCTGTTCATCGAAATGGGCGGCACGGAGCCGTTCATTCGCGTCTATGTGACCGGACCGCGTGTCAGCGCCGCCTATGCCGAATACTCGTTCAAGGGTGAACGACTCAGGTTCTCCAAGTAGGCGCTCCTACTTCACGACCACCGTCGACGTCGTGAAGTCGATGGTTCCGCTGTTGTTCTGACCCTCCACGCTCATTCTCACTTCTTCCAGCTTGCCGAGTTGCATTCCCAAGCTCGCCCACTGCTCGAAGTGCTTCGAGATCGAGATATGGCCACACTGACGCTTGGTCTTTCGCACGCTCCAGAATTGAACGAATGTAGCGTTGGTACCGGTGATGTTGGGTTGGTTCGTTTGAGTGTTGGTCATTACATCGTAGGTGCCCTCACCGTCGATGGTGAAGGTGCCCACTTTGGTGAAGTTGGGATCTTTTCCGAGCCAGTTTTCCTCGATGTAGAACTCGTGAAGCGGGTTGACCGTCCAACCGTAGATCCCTACGTTGCCGAAGCCACCGGCCGTGATTCCGGTCATGGTGAACGCGAAATCCGAGGAGAAGGTGCCGATTTGGTCGTACGTTTTCGTCTTGTCGAATGATAGGCCGACGCGAGCGATCCAATCCCCGACATTCATCCAATTGGCTTTGAACGCGCCATCCACCCCATAAACGTTCATGCAGCCGGACCCCTTGCCATCCGACCAAAGGTCATAGGAGTACTTACCACCGGCGCTGCCGTTGGCCGTGTTGCAGTATTGCTTTCCGCCCGTCTTCGGCGGTTCCACAGGGCAGGGCGGATCCGTGGTCGCTCCGCCGCCGCCTGCCATGCCGCCGCCTGCGATGCCGCCGCCTGCTGTGCCACCGCTGGCAGCGCGGCCACCGCTGCCCGAGCCAGCGCTTCCGGTTGCCGTGCTGCCAGCGCTCGCACCGGCACCGCCTTGGCCACTTCCGGCGATGGCTGAGGTGCCACCGATCGATGCGCCCGCGCTGCTCGAGCCGCCATCAGTGGTCGCGGTGCTACCGCCGGCCGCGGTGCTACCGCCGGCCGCGGCGGGAGCGCTCTCCGCAGCCCCCCCGGCGCCCGGTGCGGTGCTGCCTCCTACTGCGACGGGGCTGCCCGCGGAGCCCGCGGCGCTGCTCTCAATCGACCGGTCCGAATTGCAGGCGCCTATTCCGAGCGCAATGCTCAGAACGAGCGTGACCACTAGTTCATCGCGCATCCGTGTCTCCCGCGAGCTGATCGGGCGTTCGCGCCGCCTCCCTTTCAGCATACTACACGGTTCAGGCAGGCACTGGCGCTTATGCTCGGGCACCAAATTTCGCGCGCTGGCGCGCAACGCTGCGCACGGTGCGCGCCGAGAAACGCAAAAGCCCAGGAGGGGAAGCTCCTGGGCTTTTGCCCATACTCACATGTTGGCGCACGACGAGCGTGCGTCTCGTGTCAGTTGATGGTCAGCGGAGGCACGATGGTCGTTGGCAGACCGCCGGCTGCACGCGTGATACCCGTTAGCAACCAGCCATAGTTCGCTCCGCCGCCCATGCACGAGTAGCCGTTGAGCGCGCTGCCATTCCAGAGCGCCGCGCCGTTGATGGCCGTCGCGGTGGTGACGCCGTTCCCGTCGACCACGCTGGGCACGAAGAAGTTGCCGGTTTTGCCCTCGTAGACCAGGAATTTTGCTTGTCGCGTGGAGTTTGCGGAGCCGGAGTTGAGCCACTTGGTCCCCGTGCAATCCCCATTCGAGTAGTAGATTTGCTGGTCGGGGAACACGCCTGCCCAGTTCACGGTGTAGTAGTAGCCAGTCGGGCTCTTGATGATCAGCGAGGCCGTGCTGACCGTTTGCAGAGCGCCCAGGTTCACGTTGTTGGAGTCGGTCACCTTGCCGAGCCCCACGGACATACCGGCCGAACCGGCCGCGCCGTTGCATACGTATTGGCTGGACGTGATCTCGCCCGCTTCGAGTACCCCGTTGTTGGCAGTGCCGCTCGGCGCGCCATCGTCCAACCCCGAGTCGACCTTGACGCCGGCGTTGGCGCAGTTGGCTCCCGCAGCCTCGGCCGTGACTTTGACGAGCGAGGAAAAGCCGTTGGTTCCGTTGGTTCCGTTGGTCCCGTTGGTCCCGTTGGTCCCGTTCGCACCGTTGCACGCATAGCGTGTGGTCTCGATTTCACCGGCCTGGAGCACGTTGTCCGACGCGGTGCCCGAGGGCAGGCCGTCGTCCGCACCGGAATCGATGCGCGATCCGCCGTTCGCGCAGTTCGCGCCCGCGGCCTCGGCCGTCATCTTGATCAAAGTGGTGGTTCCGTTTGTACCGTTGGTTCCGTTCGTGCCGTTGGTTCCATTCGCGCCGTTGCACAAGTAGCGCGTGGAATCGACCTCGCCCGCTTCGAGCAGGCCATTGCGGGCAGTGCCCGTCGGGAGGCCATCATCCAAGCCGATTTGAATGCGCGTGCCGCCGTTCGTGCAGTTCGCGC
>Ga0247776_10000250_pt1 | contig 12254 bp, 4 predicted proteins | sample UWRJL199509C5_FD_179912 | JGI IMG/M metagenome (GOLD analysis project Ga0247776, IMG submission 179912) | Plant litter microbial communities from Arlington Agricultural Research Station in Wisconsin, United States - UWRJ-L199-509C-5 | ecosystem: Environmental > Terrestrial > Plant litter >...
CATACGGGCGGCCAGCCGGGGCGGATCAACCTGACCGTTGGCGTGGCGCTCGACAATGGCGACCCGAACCAGTGCGGCACTGCGACGACGCTTTCTGCGACGGTCGGCGACGCGGTCAACTTCTGCTACACGGTCGTCAACAATGCGCCGTTCGCAACCAACTACCAGTCTCTGTCCGACACCGTGAGCGGCACCCTACTCTCGTATGCACATACCACGATCGATCCCGGCGCCACGTACCAGTACAACCGCATCGTGACCGCGACGACGTCCGCAGCGCCCGTATCGACCTGGAGTTCCAACGATATCCAGCCGGGCTACACCGCCAGCGCGGGCACCTACAATTTCGTCGACATCACGAGCACCGGTACGCCGCTCGATATTGCCGATCAGGACGGCGGCAGCGCGGTGACGATGCCGTTTTCCTTCACCTTGAACGGCAGCAGCTCGAACGTATTGTGCGTCGAGAACAATGGCATCGTGATGTTCGGCGTCAGCGATGGCTGCCAGAATCATTTCTACAACTTCCCGATGCCGACGACCTTCTTTTCGGCGCCGACATTCGTGTTGTTCTGGGCCAATTTCTTCAACGCCGGAAACGTCTACGTCGAAACGCTCGGCACTGCGCCGAATCGCCGGTACGTCGTCGAGTATTACAACAAGGACACCTACGATGCGCAGGGAGAAAACCCCGGCTTCACGGTCGAATTGATCCTCAACGAGAGCGACGGCACGATCGACTACAACTACCAGACCGTCGTGCTCGCGAGCGACCCGCTCAACAGCGGCGGCGGCAAGGACAGCGTCGGCATTCAGCTGAGCACGAGTCTGGCGAACATCTATTCCGAGAACACTGTATCGCTCGTCGACGGACAGAACATCCACTGGTCGGCCGCGTCGACGCCGATCGTGTTTTCCGATTCCAAGCGCGTCACCCTGGATGTCGGTGCGCCGTTCATCTATGCGGTTCCAGGCCCGCTCGCGAGCTCGGCGGTGGCGGGAGCCGCGGTCGTCATGCCGATGTACCTGTTGAACACGGGCAACCGCGACCTCGACTGGTCCATGCTCGAAGCGCCGGGCAGCGCGCGCGCGGCCGTGACACCCTCCGCGGCACTCACGGCCGCGCACGCGCCGGCAGGGACGGAAACCGGACTGCCACCCGCGTCATCAAGTGCGCGCACGTCTGCGCCGGACACGATCGCCCCCTTCGGCAGCGCCACCGTACCTGCCTTCGGCGTGGCGTTTTACGCAACCGGCAAGGCTTACGTCGGGTTCGATGCCGCCGCGCCGGATCCATTGAACACGATCGCGCAAACGACGCAGTCTTTCGTCTCGGGCACGTTCGCGAATTTCGATTTCAGCCAGGAATATGTCGTCGATTCTACGGCCGGAGATCTCTACACGATCAGCACGTCCGACGGCTCGCTGCAGCGGATCGGCAACACAGGCCTACCGGCCGGAACCACGGTGGGCGGGCTGCGCTGGGACGCCACGACCGGTACGACGTACATGATGAGCGCGACCTGCAGCGACGACATAGGCAGCAACACGAGCACGCTCTACACGATCGATCTCGCGACTGCGACCACGACCCTCGTCGCCACCGACGTAGGCTCCCTGTCCTGCATGGTCGACATCGCCATCGATCCGCTCAGCGGCGAGTTGTACGCACTCGACGCGCGCGCCGATCTCATCTGGACGCTCGACAAAGGCTCGGGAGAGATCACCGGCGCGAATTTCGTCGACTTCGACGTCGAGGGCGCGCAAGGCCTCGATTTCGATGCGAGCACGGGCACGCTGTATCTGGCGGGTTTCGACGGTACGACCGCCAACATGTATACGGTGGATACCAATAGCGGAACGACCAGCTTGATCGGACCCCTGGGAGCAGACGGCGTGGAAGTCGCGGCGTTCGCGATCGCCCGGGCCACCCCACCGTGCACGCGACCCGAAGACATCCCGTGGTTGTCGTTGAGCGCCGCCAGCGGAACGACGGGCCCGGGCCTCATTTCAACGATCGACGTGACGATGGACGCGGCCAGTCTTGCCGCCGGCGACTACACGGCGACGCTGTGTGTCCACAGCAACGACTATCTGCATCCCCTGGTCGTCATCCCGGTCAGCCTCACGGTTTCTGCGGCGAACGTAACGGATCCCATTTTCGTTGATGGGTTCGACGGGAACTAACCATTTGCCCGCCACTGCATGCAGGCCATCGAGTCACGGCCTGCGTGTGAATCGCGTCGGCCGTGGCACGAGCAGTTGAGCGTGCATTGCTCGATCTCACCGAGACACAGCTCGCATCCCGAGATCGGGAGGATTGGACTGAGAGTTGGTGGGCCGTGATGGGATCGAACCATCGACCAATGGATTAAAAGCGCGTAGATACACGTTCTTCGCCGCCCCGGTCAAATGGCCTCGAACGCACGAAGGCTCTATTTTCACCGTGTCTTACGGTGCTTCATAGAGGTTCATCCGAATGGCTCCCAGTGGGTCGAGGTGCGACCAGGGGGAGCCATGCCGGAGCCACGGAGTGCCGGTTTTTCGGTAGACTTCGGCGCCATGCGCGTCCTCTTCACCGCGGAACTCATCAAGTCGCTGGCCTTCGAGTCCATGCCCGTGGGCGTCGACGCGGATGGCACCCTGGTGTACCCAGAAAATAGGACACCACCGAAGGGGCGTGAGTGGGTGCTGCGCGACACGAAGGTGCCTGGCCTCGGCCTCCGGCTGACGAAGGGCAGTATGTCGTTCTTCGTCCAACGGAAGCGCGGTGGGAGCACGTCCGACCGCTACCGGCTCACGGACCAGCACTCCCTGACCGCGGCGCGTGCCCAAGCGCAGAAGTGGCTGGGCAAGATGGCCAACGGCGAGGACCCGCGCCCTGCTCTGGCGGACATGGACAACGCCCGAAAAGACGCCCGCGCCCGCAAAGCGTACACATTGGAGCGGGTCATGGAGGCGTACGCGACGAGCGGCGTCGGGTTGAGGCCGGCCACGGTCTACGACCGCGGCATCGCGCTGCGCTGGTTGCGCGAAGAGCCGCTCGCCAAGGTGCCACTCGATGCCCTCACCCGCGCGCACGTCGAGCACACCTTCGCGCCCATGATGAAAGCCGCCGAGGCGGCCCGTGCCGACCGCATCGCTCACCCCGAGAAAAAAAGAAAGCGGGGCGCTGGCCCCCATGGCGATGTGGCGAGCGCCTGGAAGCTTTTGCGGCACTGCTCAGCCGCATGGTCAGCAGAAGAGAGCCCGAAGGGGCCGGCGAACCCTTTTGCGGCTTTCCGAAAGCGCAACATGAAAACACTGCCGAAGGTTGAGCGCCGACGCACGTCCCTCCAAACCCAAGGCGCGGTGGCAGCGGCGAAGTGGCTCAAGGCCCTCATCAAGACCCGCAAGGAAAAGGACCACACGTTGGCGGTCAGCGCCGACTACTTCCTGTGCCTCCTCCTTTGGGGTGGGCGGCGCGCGGAAGTCCAGAAGGTTCGGTGGTCGGACGTCGATTTCGAAGTCGGCACCGTGCGGTACCGGGAAGCCCACACGAAGACCCGGCGTTCTCTTGTGGTTCCTCTTACGCCCTGGGCCAGCGAAGTCCTGCGAGAACGGCGCGCAAAGAACAAGCGCGCCAAGCTCGGCACCGAGGACGATGATTGGGTGTTCGCCTCCACGGTCAAGGGCAAGCACCTCGTGGAGATTCGAGAACTACAGACCGCACTGTTCCAAGCGTCCCGGGTCAAGCTTGGCCCCCACGACCTACGGCGGACGGTGGCGTCCGACCTGTTCGGCGACACCCAGAACCTCGACACGGTCGGCCTGGCGCTGGGGCATGCGAGCAGCGAAGGCAACGTCTCCGCGGGGTACGTGGTGGACCTGGAGCGACTCCGAGCGCTGCGGCCGTTGTACGAGGCCAGGGAGCGCCGGTTGCGACAGCTGGCGGGCATCGAGAAGGACACGGACCCGTTGGCGCACCTGACCAGCGAGCAGCGAGCGGTGTACCGAGCGGCGATGGCGATGCTGAAAGCAAGCGGGATTGATACTGCGCTTAAGGATTGAAAATAGAACACCCCCAAATAACGCATCTGGTTTATAAGAAGCGGTGAAAGCGAAAACTATTTCGTACCCTAGTCGAGAGATGAACTCACTTTAGCCTTTCTTATTAGTTTTGTAATGGCGCCAACAGTCTTTGTAAAGTAAATAAAGTAGTGTAACACGGCATAGACGCCCAGAGCCGAGAATGTGCCTATTTCCCAAGACGCAGGGCTTATAGCAACTGTCACAATAATGACCAGCAGAGAAACGATCGGTACTTCCGACTTCTTCTTCAGCACTGGGAGTGCGAACAAAAATAAATCTAGAAAAAGCGGAGTACCAAGTACCAGAATAAAGTTTCCAAAGTTCATTTGACTACTCTCTGTCCGAGGTATCCCTTCAGGGATTCCCATCCCGGAGGGTACGAAAGGAGTTCATTCGGTATCCGTACCGTCGTGCTATTGGCTTTCGGATACATTCTTCCAATGCCGGAAAAGGCGAAGTTTCGAAAAGAGTTTGTTCCCGTCATTACCCAAGTACCCGAGCAGACCTCGGGGGCAACGCCCTTTCGCGCCCAGGTGGTTACCGCGTCAGCCGAGCCTGGCCGAAGGCTAAATCCGCCGACGAGTGCGCCTGCGGTCGCCACGAAGGCGCCTCGGATAGGGTCGTATTGGCTCCGCTGTCCGATAGCCGCTTCGTATCCCTGTCCGGCAGCGTCGCCGGCTAAGCTGGAAATGCCTCCTGCTGCGGCGCCTCCAACAATGGAGCCGCCCAGGTATTCACCGCTAAGAGCCGTCGCGACGGCGGGGCCGGCGAGCCCGAGAGTGAGACCTGCTACCCCACCGACGATGGCTCCTTCGACCATCCCCTGCCTCCAATCCAGTCCCTGCAACTTCGCACCGACTCCGCCAACGATGGCTCCGAGGCCAGCCCCGACTATTGCCGTTAAGAAAAGTGGATTTCTTCCGTCGTAGTCAACATTTGAAAGCGGGTTTGCGCCGTCTATTGAAAACGTATTCCACCCGGCGCCCAGCCCGATTGGGTCGCTCTGGACGTAGCGCCCCGCCGCCGCGCTGTAGACCCGGAACCCGTTGGCGACCAATCCGGTCTCGGGGTCAAAGCGCTGACCCGGGAACCGCGCCTGGAACGCGAAGGACCCAGTGGGCGGCTGGCTGCCAAACGGTTCCTTGGCATCCCACGACCACACCGCACTCCCCGTCGACGGGTCCAGCACCTTGCGCGGTGCGCCGAGGTGGTCGGTGAGGATGGGGTACACGGTCGAAGTACCGCCGGATGCCCGGACGGTTGCTACCGGCCGCCATCCATCGAGATATACCAGCTCCTCAACCACATCCCCTGATGCGTCGTAGACGCCCAGCAGTCGCCCGGTCTGGTCGTACGCGTAGAGCTCGGTGCCGAGAGTCCCTGCCTTCTCGGTGCGCTGACCGACGGCGTTGTGGCGGTACAGGGTGGTGCCCACCGGACCCACGGTCGAAGCCAAGCGGTTCTTGGCGTCGTACGACAGGGTCAGGCCCGCGCCATCGGCGATGAGGTTGCCGGTCGCGTCCCCTGTCCAGCTCGTGGCCGCGGCGCTGCCCACCTTCTCGGCGGTCGTCCGGTTCGACGTCGGGGCCACGGTCCAAGTGGTCGTGTGCGTCGCACCGGTGCCCGCGCCGTCGGTGTTGGTCAGCCGGTTGCCGGTGTTGTCGTACGTGTAGGAAATCGGCGCCAGGTACGAGCCCAGGTTCGCGCTGGTCAGGCGGTCAAGTGCGTCATAGCCGTAGACCTGGACCCCTGTGGTGTGAACCGGGTCGTTGATGCCCGTCAGGCGGCCGGCGACGTCGTAGCCGTAGGTCCGAGTGTCTGCGTCATCGATTTCAGAGACTTGCCCGTCGAGGTCGTAGTGGTACGCGACGGTGCCCGCCGGTACCGCGCCCCACGACCACCCAGCCACCTCTTCGCCCACCGGGCGATAGGCAATGCTCTGGACGACGGTCTGGCCGTCGTAGGCCAAACTGGCGACCCGGCTCGCGCTGTCCCGCGTGAGGGTGAGCACCTTGCCCGAGGGGTACACCAGGGTCGTCAGCCGGCCCTGGCTGTCGTAGGCGTAGCCCACGTTGAGTCCGACGCTGCTCCCGGCCGGTGTGGTGTTCTTGGCGATGACCCGACCCCACAGGTCGTAGGAATAACTCGTGGTGCCCGAGCCGTCTGACATCGAGCACAGGTGCCCGATGCCGTTCGCGCAGCTGTCGTACGCGAACGTCTGGGTTTCGCTGCCGTAGGTGAAGCCGGACAGCCCGCTGGCTACCCCGGTATCGGAATAGACCACCTGAGTGGCCCGGTCGAGCGCGTCGTAGGTCGTCGTCTTGACCACGCCGCGGGGGTCCGTGGTTGTCGTGCGGCGGCCACCGCTGTCCACCGTGAATGCCCAGGTACCCGAGTCCGGGCTCGCCAGCTGTGTGAGCTCGCCGAACCCGTTGTAGGTGTACGTCGTGGCGTGGCCGTTCGGGTCGGTTGCAGAAACCACCGCGTCGCTGACGTCGTACGCCAGGGTCGCCGTGTGGTTGAGCGCGTCGGTGATGACCAATGCGCGGCCGAGGGCGTCGAACGTCTGCTTGGTCTTGTGGACCAACGCATCCTGGACCTGGACCGGGTGGTGCTGATTATCGTAGGTGTAGGTGGTGGTCTCGGCCGGCTGCGCGGCACCGACGTCGGTGGCCAAACGTGAGTACGCGTCGTACGTGGCCGCGCGGCTCTGGACGGTGGTGCCCGAGGCGTCTTTCCACACTTCGGCCGTCTTCAGGCTGCGCCGGTCCAAGGTGTAGTCGATGGTGCCAAGCAGGCTACCAGCGGTGTCCTTCAGGTCGACTCCGACCAACCGGTGGGCTGCGTCGTAACGAAAGTGCGTGTGGCGACCGTTGGGCGACGTGAGATCTGCCAAGAAGTCGGTCGGGGTGTAGGCCAGCGTGGCCGTCTCCCAATGCGAACCGCCGCCCGCGCTGCCGCGGTCCACCCGGATGGGGCGGTCATGCGCGTCGTAGTTGATTTTGGTAATGAGCCCGTTGGGGTCGGTCCACTGCGTCGGCTTGCCGCGCGATGTGTAGCCGTCCACGGTGGTGGTCGCAGCGCTCGCGTCCTCGACGGAAGCCAGGCGACCGTCGTACCCGTAGGTGTACGAGGTGGTGTGGCCCAGCGTGTCCGTTGAAGTCAGGAGATTGCCGGCGCTGTCGTAGGTGGCAGAAGAGGAGCGGTCCAGCTCGCCCGTTGAGGTGTGAACCAGCACCGAGGTGGCGTTGCCGTGGGAATCGCGCGTCCAGGTGGTCGTCCGCGTGCCCGCAACGCCGGCCACCTGGATGGGAGCGACTTCGGTCAGGGGCAGATGCCACGTCGGGTCCCAGGTCCACGTCGTCGTGCGGGCCAGAGCGGTGCCGGAAGCCTCCGTCTCGGTCAGGGGCAGGCCGCGCGGTTCGTCGTAGGTGCGGGTCGTGATGGCCCCACCCGTGCCGCCCGCGTTGTATGTCTGGTCCAGGATGGAGGTGGGGTTGCCGTAGCCGCTGTAGGTGATGGAGCGGGCCTGGGTGCCCCAGCCACCGCCGCACACGGACGCCGGGCATGGGCTGAAGTAGCCGGCTGTCTTGTTGGCGCTGCTGCTGTACTGGAACGAGTCGCCGACGCCGTCGTAAACCAGAGAACCGAACGTGTAGTTTTGCCACAAGCCGTTGCCATGCGATGCCGACGAAACCTTGCCGGCCGAGTTGTAGTAGTACGTCGCCCACTGGTTGCTGGCCTCGTCCGTGATGCCGGTCAAGTCGTTGTAGGCCGGAGACGAGGTTTTGGCCGTGCCGTTGAACGAATAGCCACCGCCGGTGCCGTAGTCGTACTTGATGGGCCCGTCGGCATCGGACGGGCTGACCTGGGTAAGCAGCATGGTGCCCGGGTAGGTGCCGGTCGGCTCGGCTCGAAACGTGAAGGTGTAGTTGACTGTGCGGGTGCCGTCGTCGATTTGGCTCACGCGCTCCTGCGTCTGGTAGGCGGCGAGCGTGGGGTAGTAGTTGGCGTTGACGCCGTGCGGCGGCGCTGTCGGATTAGCAGGGTCGTACGTGGCCCAGTTGTACGTGTCGGTGCTGGCCGACACCGCCGTATAGCTGACGTTGAGGTGGTGCCCAAAATCGTCCACGACCTGGGTGATGCGGCCTTTGCCATCGTGCGCGAACCCTATGTGATTGCCATTTCGGTCTTCGAGTTGAAGGAGCACGCCGTGGGCGTCGTAGTGCTCCGCGATGTCGTCGGGAGTGGTCAGGGTGAACGTGGCGACGTTCCCGGTTCCATCCTTGGTATCGGTCAGGGTTGCTTGGATGAGCGTGGCGTTGGCGCCGACCACCGACCAGGTGTCGGGCAGAGTGGAGCCAATGGTCCAGGGTGCGGAAAATAGAAGCTGGCTGCCGTCGGCGCGCGTCGCCATGACGCTGACTGACGAACTCGTCTCATTGCGGAACACCAACTTGCGGTCGTACGTGAAAGCCCAATCGCCCCGCTGTCCGCTGAAAAACCGTTCCCACACGATGGGAAAGGGCGCGTCGCTCGTGTAGTCCACAACCCGGTCGAGTTTGGACAACGTGGGAAGGTCAATGGGGTTTAGGCCGCACGAGCCGCCCTCGTGGCTGGTGTCCTGCCGGTCAGTGGTGGCCAGCGCTGTCGTGGTCGGGCGGCAGTAGGTGTCGGCAGCCGAACCCGGTGGAGGCGGGGTGGGGTAATCGAAGGCGGTGGTGGTACCTGCCGGGCAGTAGGGGTAAAACCCCGCCCCTCCGACATCCGCCACGTAGTAGTGAGGCGTATTGTGCGGCGGGTCGTAGGCGAGGCCCCAGATGATGGCGGCCATGTTGTTTCGGTACTGCGGGGTGCTGACATCCGTGTACACGCCCAGGCACGACGAGAGGCTCACGGGCGTACACACGCTGCCCGGAGGCAGCGATGTGAAGGGGGTGGTCAAAAGGCCGTAGGTACACTGTGGGCACGGTCCGCTGGGCCCCATGAAGTTGTTGGCGGCTGCGGTTACCGCACTGACCATGTCGGGGTAGACCTGGTTGGTCGAGCCGGTGGCCTTGTAGTACGCAGGCGACTGGTAGCACCCCAGTGCCGTGCCGCCGTTGATGGCGCACGTGTTCGTCGCGTTGGCGCGCGAGGGAGCCCATAAGGAAAAGGCACACAGGAGGAGCCAGAGGCAGGAAGAAGCACGAAATCGAAAAGGCATGGCGCTCGAAAAATTGGCCGAGATGCCTTTGCAATAACAGAAACCAAGCGTTTGGCAACTTAAGCGAAACGACCTGGATTTCAATAAATCTAAGACTTAATAATAAAACTTAATATTTTTTTGAGTTCGCTCACGTTCCTCTGAAAAGCTCTTCGAACACTTCTTCGAGTTCAGTCCGCCGTCCTTGCGACAGCGCAGGACACAAGTCCAAGGCCGCCTGGCGGTCCACGACGAGCGCGGTGGCACGAAGAGCGGCGTCTGGCTTCGAACCCGATAGGTCGGCGTGCGCCGGGTAGTAGTCTTCGATGGCACCGCGCGAGAGAACGCACACGCCGCCGCGGCGCAACTCGTCGAGAAGGTCTACCAGCGCATCGCGCGCTTGCTGGTCGTCGAGGCACGCTCTTAAGCGTGCCGCATCCGCTCCCCAGACAAACAGCCCGTCAAGCAGTTCAAGCTGTTCGGGCGTTGCGATTCCGCCCGTCGCCTGGACTTCGCGCAGCGTAGCCCGCGCGAGCTCCCATTTTTCCTTCCATGAGTTCTTGCGCACGTGGTTCTTGATTTGGTCGCCGTTCGGCTCCGGGCGAATGGCCAGTGCCTGGACGCGACCGTCGATGGCTTGGAGAGCGGTCGCCCTCAAGCCCGCAGCGACCGGCCCACCGCTCAAGTGGTGGTACCCCTCGAACAGTGTGTCGAGGTCGGCGACTATCTTCACCTCAATGCCGAACGCATCGAAGAAGGCACGGTACTTGGCAAAGTTGCCCTTCCCCGAGACGCGGACGAGCGCGATGTTCTTGGCATGAAAATCCCAGCGCTCGTCGAGCGTCTTCGCAACGTGTGCGCAGTAGAAGTCGTCCGACTCGCCTTCGAGGAGAACGACGCGCCGACTGAAGAACGCCGCTTCGGCGTTCTCGAAATGCGCCAGTCGAAAGGTCTCTGCCTGGGGCTCGTTCAAATCGATGGCCACGGGATGGAGCTCACCGACCGGCTTCGGCTGGGCATTTCGTTTGGCGACCCGCACGAAACTCGCGGTAATGCCCGGAGCAAAGAACAACGGGGAGTGCGTCGAGACGGCGACCTGGTGTGTTTCGGAAATGCGCGCCAGCGTGTTGAAGAGGATGCGTTGGGACCGGGGGTGTAAGTACAGCTCCGGCTCTTCGAAGAGGAACAGCAAAGGTCGTTCGGCCGCAGCACCCGGCTCCTCCTGCGGTGCTTGAGAGGAATGCTGGACGTACGCTTGGAGAAGGCAGAACGTCAGCGTGCGCTTGATGCCGTCGCCTTTGTTGTCTATCAGGTCCTTCGAGCCATCGTCGATGAAAATCTGCGCCGAGTTGAGAATGGTTTTCAGCTCTGGTGGTGGTACGTGAAGCTGGACCTTTACCTGCGGAAAGTTCTCGCGGAGCAACGACTCCACCAGCGCCTCCAGCGACTTCACCTTCGCGTGCCGGTTGTCTTCTTGCTCGTCCGTCCCCTCGGTGCGGTTGAAGAGCCTGTTGAGAGACGCCAACGCCTCTTGAATCTGATGGAGGTCAGGTTCCATGTCGTCCATCAACAGGCCGAGGAGACGACCGAATGAAGTCGACTGGGTCGTCTTCATGTCGTCAGCCAGGTTCTTCACCGCCGGGATGTAGATGGGCTCGGGCAGCAGCGTCGTAATCGACGAGCCAATGCCAGACCGGAGCGGCGCCTCGACCGCCGCCACCTGCTCGGCTGGCAACGTTCTGATGTGCGCAGCGAGGCACTCTTTCGCCGCTCCCATGGTCCAGTTCTCGGGATGGTTTTCCACATCCGCGTAGGTGGCGACGAATGCGTCGCGCAGGGCACCCCCTCGGCGATTGCCGATGGCCTCGGTAATACCTTCGGGCGAAAAACGAGCATCCCGGGGAACCCTTCGGATTTCGAGCACCTCTATTTTCTGGTTGGGCGGGTACTGGACGACGAGCGTCAGGCTTCCGTCCACAATCAGGTCCGCGATTTTCACGCGGTGCTCTTCGGCCAGCCGCCGCAGATGAGGCTCGGTGATGTCCGTGAACGTCAGTCGGAAAACGACCGGCAGGGCCGCATCGTAGTAAAGTCCCAGCGGCAGTTGAGCCGGCCTGTTGAGCGCATGAACAATAGCCTGAAGGACCGTTGATTTTCCGGCGTTGTTTTCGCCGATGAGGCACGCGAACTTTTTGGGCTCGAAGGACGCGCTATGAAGTCCCTTGAAGTTCGTGATGTCGATGCGCTCAAGCTTCATGGAGTGCCTTCAACGCCGAAGGTATGAGTTTCGAACGGTCGTCCAGGCTGTTGGCCGTGAACGGGTTCCGCCGAGAGAAATAGCGCCGTGTATCCACGTCGTGGATGAGCGTGAAGCGGTCCCGCAGTTGTTCAAAATGAACCAACGCGGCCGCGGCAGCCCCCGGCTTTTTCTCGGCACCGCCGCACTCTTTCACGTACGTGCCGAGCACGCCCAGCATGAAATCCGGCAAGGAAACTGCGGCACACTCCTTGCCGACAAATACGAGCTCCGGTGCCACGGCCGGGCGGCGTATATTTGCCGCCGTCCCTGCTGCGCAAACCTCTTCGATGACTTTTTTAATGTCCGCCTTTACGATAAAGGGCGCGTCTTCAACGCGGAGCGTGAGCTCTCCGTGGTCCGCGCGACCGCAGACGTTGCCCACGCCCCACTGAAACACACGGAGGTAGGCTTCGGCCTTGTCTTCGTTGGACTCACTGGCAAGTTCGGCCACGCCGACCAACACACGCATGGGCACCGACGGGAGCCGCTCGATGAACTTATCCTTGAGCTGGGGATGGCACTCAACGTAGTGAAGCCCGTGCTTTTCAATATCACCTTTTTTTCCCAGTGCAAACGCGCTGCCCATGTAGGCACCGAGCGTTTGGTTGATGGCCGCATCGACCGTCCCTTCGTCTTCGTAGAACGCGAATCCGACGGCAAGGAAACGCTGTCCTCCCGTCTCAAACACGGTTTCGTCCA
>Ga0247776_10000251_pt1 | contig 12242 bp, 10 predicted proteins | sample UWRJL199509C5_FD_179912 | JGI IMG/M metagenome (GOLD analysis project Ga0247776, IMG submission 179912) | Plant litter microbial communities from Arlington Agricultural Research Station in Wisconsin, United States - UWRJ-L199-509C-5 | ecosystem: Environmental > Terrestrial > Plant litter >...
GTCAGCGGCAACACGGCCGGATCGGTCGGCGGCGGCATCGCCGTGCGCTACGGCGAGTACGCGCCGTCGCCGGCGGCGATCATCGACAGCACGATCTCCGGCAACAACGGCTACGAAGGCGGCGGTATGATGCTCGACGGCGGCAACGCGCAGATCAGCAACAGCACGATCGCGTTCAACCAGGCCTCGTTCCGCGGTGCCGGCATCAGCGCCAGCGAATACAGCTATTCGATCGACCTGCAGAGCACGATCGTCGCGAACAACACGACCGGCAGCGACGCCAACAATGTGTGGGCGTTCCCCGACAGCATCAGCGGCGCCGACAACCTGGTGCCGAACGCGCCAGGGCTGCCGGCGGAGATGCCGCCCGACACGCTCACCGCCGATCCGTTGCTGCTGCCGCTGGCCGACAACGGCGGCGCGACGCAGACACATGCGCTCGGCGGCGCCAGCCCGGCGATCGATGCCGGCAACGATGCGATCGGCCTGGTGTTCGACCAGCGCGGCGACGGCTTCCTGCGCGAAGTCGGCGCTTCAGCCGACATCGGTGCGTTCGAAACGCAATCGGCGCAGCCGCAGACCTACACGATCGGCGGCAGCGTCAGCGGCCTTATCGGCAGCGGCCTCGTTCTGCAGCAGAACGGCGGCGACGATCTGGCGATCGCGGCCGACGGCAGCTTCACCTTCTCCAGCGCGGTCAACGACGGCAGCATCTACATCGTTACCGTGCTGGTGCAGCCGAGCGAACCGGCGCAGACCTGCGTCGTCAGCAACGACAGCGGCGCCGTGCTCGGTGCCGACGTGACCGATGTTGCCGTCGCCTGCACGACCGACATCACCGACCGCGTCTTCGCCGACGGTTTCGATGCGGCCGATTGAAGAGTGAACGCGTGGCGTCGCCCTGCTCCCGTGGCTGGTGGCTGGCAGGGCGACGCGGCGCATCGGCTGAGGTTACTGCGCATATCGGGAGAATGCGCAGAGCTTGAATCATCGCGTCTGCGCGAGAGGGGCAACGGTCGCGCGACGGAATTCCGCTGGGCCCGCTTCGCTGTCGCAGAAGCCGTCGCGGAAATTCACGCTATCGGTTCGCTCATTTGAGCGAGCACGCACGGCGTGCTCCGTGCCGCCGGATCAGGTCTTGTCGTCGAGCACGCCGTGGCGGCGATGCCAGTCTTCCAGCGATTCGCCCGAATAATGCTTGAAGCAATGATCGCGCTTGCCGCGGCGCAGCTGCACCCACGGCGCCTTGAATTCGAGATTGACGTGGACCCGCTCGGTCGGTGCCGGCAGCATGCTGTCGATGGCCGACGCAAACGGATGCACCAGTTCCGGCCACTCGGGGTCGTACATCCACAACGCGCTCGCACAATGCTGGCAGAAATGGCGCTGGCCGCTGCTGATCTGCACCTTGCCGTTCTCTTCGATACGCGCGTGATAAATACTGAGATGCTCGCGCCCCTTCACCTTCAACGTCTTCTTCCACGCGCCGAGATTGATCGCGTATCCGCCGCCGCCGGCCGTCTTGCGGCAGATCGAGCAATAGCAGCGCTGATAAGGCACCGGCGCATAGGCCTGGCAGGCAAAAGAAACGCGGCGGCAGTGGCACGATCCTTTGAGTTGCATGACGGGCGGGCTCCGTGGGCGACAAGCCTGCGACGCTAAGCCCGTCGCAATGAACCTTCAGCAACGCCGGCCTGATTGCGCGACGCCGTTGGACACGAGGCCGCAACGGGTTCTGCGCTGCGCGCGCAGTTCGATGCATGGCCATCACGAGGGAGTGAAGTCATCTCCGAAGCTTGTGCTGTCTGGCCGCGCTGGTCGCAGCCCTTGCTCAGTGTCCTGCGCATCGTCGCCGCGTTCCTGCTCATGCAGCATGGCGCGCAGGCATTGTTCGGCGATCCAGGCGCGGGCGACCACAAGTCGAACTCGTCTCGCAGCTCGGCATGGCAGGCATGCTCGGCGGCGGCGCCCTGGTCCTGCTCGGCTTGTTCACGCGGCCGCTCGCGTTCCTGCCCGCCGGCGAAATGGCGGTCGCCTATTTCATAGCGCATACGCCGCAAGGCGTCCGGCCGGTGCTCAACCAGGGCGAGCTTGCGTTGTTCGACTGCTTCACGGCGCAGGCTGCGCACAATGCGCAGTCTGCGTGCACAACGGCGTGCGCGAATCCGAGCGTCACCGATCGCGCGCGCTGCGATGCGCCAAGGCTTCACCGCTGTCAGTCTTTTGCAGCGATCTGCGTCTTTTCCTTTTGAAGCCCCGTACCGGCAGAGCCGACGCGGGCGTTCGCGCGCACGTCGCACGCACTGCGGCGAAGTGCACCCTTTTCCGAATGCCTATGCAGGAGCGAGCGATGACATTCCGCAAGACCGTAGCAGCGCTGTGCCTCGGCTTGGTCGGACCGTACGCCTGCGCAACCGAAGGCGCCCTCGATCCCGCATTCGGCAGCGACGGTTTCGCGCGCAATGGTCTGCAAGGCGGCAACGGCGACAGCGCGCCGATGGCGATCGCATCCGATGGCCGTATCGCGACCTGCGCCACCGCCAGCGGCGGCTTCGCCGATATCGTGATCGCGCGCTTCCTGCCGAGCGGTCAAGCGGATCTCACGTTCGCCGGCAGCGGCAAGCTGCAGATCGACTTCGCCGCGAATGCCGACTACTGCACCGCGATCGCCGTGCAAGCGGACGGCAAGATCGTCGTCGCCGGCTGGACTTTCAACGCCGGCGGCAGTGGCTGGGATCTCGCGGTCGCGCGCGTGACCGCCGACGGCAGCCTCGATGCCAGCTTCGGCGGCGGCACCGGCAAGGCGACGATCAGCTTCAACGCGCAGGGCAGCATCGAGCTTGCCAACGGTCTCGCGGTGCAGGCCGACGGCGGGATCGTGCTGGCCGGCTACACCAGCGTCGCCGGTCATTCGGAAGACTTCGCCGTCGTACGCCTGCTCGAAGACGGCAGCCTCGACAGCTCGTTCAACGGCAGCGGCCTGCAGACGATCAGCTTCGACCTCACCGGCACCGGCGCGCGCGATCGCGCCGCCAGCGTCGCGATCGACAGCCAGCAGCGCATCGTGCTCGGCGGCATTGCCGATGCCGGCAGCTTCCAGTACGACTTCGCGGTCGCGCGGCTGTTGCCCGACGGCGAACTCGATCCCGCATTCGGCGAGGGCGGCCGCGCCACGGTCGCGTTCGACAGCGGGCAAAGCCAAGACGATCAGGCGATGGCGATGACCTTGCTGCACGACGGCGGCATCGCGCTCGCCGGCTTCGCCGACGACTCGGCCACGGCGACCCCGAATCGCGATCTCGCGATCGCGCGCCTGCTCGAGGACGGCAGCATGGACATGGGCTTCGGCGACGCGGGACGCCTGACGATTCCGATCGATCTGGCGGCGAATGGCGACGACGAACTCAAGGCGTTGACCGAACTCGACGACGGCCGCCTGCTCGCCGTCGGCTACGCTTACTCCGGTCTCTTTTCGGAAGCCGTCGCGGTGCGCGTGCACGGCAACGGCAGCCTCGACGCGTCGTTCGGTACCGCGGGGATCCGGTTGTACGACTTCTTTCCGAGCAGCCCGCCTTATGGCGGCCAACACCTGCTCGGCGTCGGCGTGCACGGGCCTTGGATGTATGCATCCGCATGGATCATCTCGCAGCAGATTCCGCAGGAGCAGGTGCTGATCCGCTTGCAGGGCGATGCGATCTTTATCGATGGATTCGATGGTTGACGGCTCGTACGAAACGGAGCGCGGCGCCGGCCATCGCGCCGCCGCGCGCCGTTCCAGCGTCGACCACGGCAGCCCGAAACGCCGCGGGCGCGGGCGATACCCTATCGACAGCAGCCATCCCGTGGCGAGCAGCGCCGATGCCACCCACAGGCCCGGAACCACGCGGCCCGCTGCGATCCTGCGACCGCCAAGGCAGCGCCGCACAGCGTGCATCCCATGACCAGCGCCGACTTGAGCGCGACGGGCCAGTCGCGCTCGCGGCGCAGGCCGCTCCGATCGAGATAGCCGGCGAGATCGTGGGTTTCGAAGATGCCGTCGAAGTCCTGCTGCGCATCGTTCCCGCCCGCCACGCAAAGACCCGCATCGACCATCGCATACACGATGCTTCCGATGCGCGGCTCGAATGGATGCCGTTCGCTTCCAGGGCCGCGCGCAACCGCACGGGGTCGCGCTCGTTGAAATCGGCGAGCAGCATCCGGCACAGCCGCGCAGCGTCGACATCATTCGTGACGGCGCCTTTGCGCTGATGAACACCGAGGAAATTCACCGCACCGGACACCCACTCGACGGCGTGCACGGGAACGCCGCAGGCGGCGGCGATCGATTCGATACGGGCGTGTTGTTCGGCCCCTGGCCGACACGGCGTGGGGTCGGGCGCGTTTCCTCCAGCGCAGCGTCGCTCATGCGGGCCCGTCCTCGCGTGCAATATCGCCGGGCGCGCGCGACGTCCGCTCGTTCAAGTGCGCCGACGCGCGGCACGTCTTTTTACCGGAACAATGCCCCACGACGGCAAGCGACACACGGCGGACCGCCCTCGTCACTGGGCGCGCGTTGCGTCGGCCCCGCGAACGCCGGCGGTCCGCCGCGCTCAATCGAAGCCGTCGGCAAAGATCCGATCGGAGATGCCGCCCACTTCGACCGCGCCGATGTCCGCCGTCAGACCCAACACGCGCGGGAACGTGTCGCCGCGTTGATCCGTGGTCAACGCCTCGACGTTGTTGCCCGCGTCGATGGCGACGCTGTCGAGCGCGAGCGAATGGGTCAATGTGCGTCCGCCGTTGTCGGCCAGCGGCAGCAGGTGCGGATCCTGCTCGATCGTATCCGTCGGCACCGGCGAGGCGCCGGGCGCCAGGATCAGGTTGTTCGCGCCGCCGAACACGGCACCGAGGCCTTCGCCGACATCGGGTGAGGTTTGCGGCCCCGTGTTGTTGGCGATGATCGAGCTTTGCAGATTGGCTGGAAAACCATCCTGGAACAGGCCCGCGCCGAGCGGCAGCACTTCGGTGTTGAACGCGATGGTCGAGTTCGCCAGCGTCAGCGTCGCATGCGAGAGCACGCCGCCGATCGTGTTCAGCGTCGCGCTGTTGCCGGATACGGTGCTGTTGATGATTTCGCTGGACGGATCGGTGTTGCCGCCCTTGAGCAGCAAGCCGCCGACCGTGCCGGCACTGTTGCCCGAGATCGTCGAAGTGTGAATCGCTGCGCGTCCGTTCGCGACCAGGCCGCCACCCGTGCCGCCGGGTGTATATAGCGACGAGGCCGAGTTGCCCGAAATCGTCGAGTAGTCCACCGCGGCGACGCCGGTCATGTAGGCGCCGCCGCCCTTGGCGAATCCCAGCGACGCGGCGCTGCTCGCACGGTTGCCGCTGATCGTGCTGGTCGTCATCGACAGATCGCCGACCACATAGGCGCCGCCGCCGACGGCATTGCCTAGCGAGGCATAGACCTCGTTGTCCTCAATTTTGCTGGCCACCATCGCAAGGATGCCGCCGTTGACGAACAGGCCGCCGCCGCGATAGGTGCTGGTTCCCGCATTGCCGATGACCTTGCACGCGCGCACGGCGACGTCGTTCAACTGCACGTTACCGTTGGAATAGACGCAGCCACCGGCGAGAAAGCCGTAGCCGTGCGTCAGGGTCAATCCCTTGATGTAGAGCACGCCGCCGCCGGAGTGCTGGAAGATGCGGTCGTAATTGTTGCCATCGATGGTGACGGCGGACGAACCCGGGCCGACCACGTTGATGAAACTCGGCAAGTCGACGCGCCCGGTGGTCAGCGTGATCTGGCTGCATTGCAGCTGCGTCAGATCGATCGTGTCGGTGTTGCCGGCCATCTGCGCGGCCGCGCGCAAGGAGCCGCTGCCGCTGTCCTGGCAGTTGGTGACCGGGATGGTGGTCGCGTGCGCGATGCTCGAACCGCACACGGCAAGCAAACACGCGACGAGAGGGCGCAGGGCGAGCGCATCGAGGGAATGGACGGTACGGATCGGCATCTCGGCAACTCCGAATCGTTGAAAGCGTTGGGCGGCTACCACTGATAACGGGGTTTCGCGTCGAGTTACGACATCGCGGAGACAACGCTGAACGCGATCGCGTGCAGCGCCCTGCGTCCGAATGGACGCTAGCCTCGTATGTTCCGGCAGCGACTCCGCGCAGACGATGACGGCCAGGCATGCGAAACATTCTGAGATCACTGCTCGCGCTCGCAAGCCTGCCGCTATTGTGCGCATGCCAGGCGGCATTCTTTCGGACGGTCAACAGCAAGCTCGGCGCGACGGCGCCGCTGTCTTACACGTATGCCGCTGATCGAGTCCTGCAGCTCGATGTCCGTCGTCCTGCGCATGCGAACGCTGCCGCGCCCATCGTGCTGTTCTTCTACGGCGGCAGCTGGCGCACCGGCGAGCGTGCGCAATACGCGTTCGTCGGCCAGGCGCTCGCGTCGCGCGGCGTCATCGCGATCGTCGCGGACTACTGCAAGTTTCCGGACTGCCGCTTTCCGGGCTTCGAAGAGGATGCCGCGCGGGCCGCGCGCTGGACGATCGATCACGCCGCGGAGCTCGGCGGCGATCCCCGTCGCGTGTTCCTGATGGGCCATTCGGCCGGCGCGCAGATCGCCGCGTTGCTGGCGACCGACCGCCGTTATCTCGCGGCGCAGGGGCTGCAGCCGGATGCGTTTGCCGGCGTGATCGGTGTCGCCGGGCCGTACGATTTCCTGCCGCTGACCGACCCGAAACTGGTCGAGGTGTTCGGCGCTGAATCGCAATGGCCCGAGTCGCAACCGATCCGTTTCGTCGCCGGCCACGAGCCGCCATTTCTGCTGCTGCAGGGCGACGCCGACCGCATCGTCGAACCGCGCAACAGTGCGTCGATGGCCGACGTACTACGCGCCAACGGCGATGCCGTCACTTTCAAGCGCTACGCCGGCGTCGGCCACTTCCGCATTCTGGCAGCGCTGCGCTTTCGGTCGCTTGCAGCGACGCTCGATGACGTCGTCGCATTCATCGAGGCGACGAAGGAAACGGCCTCGCCGCCGCGGCCATAGCGCAACGTGGTCGCGGGCTGGCGCCCGAGCAGTGCGGGAAATCCACTCTGACCCGGGTTTTACTCTGACCCGAGCTTAGCGGGTTTTGCCGCTTTCTTCGCTCAGATGGACGGATCGACCACATCGATGTCGTAGTCGAAGTATTGAATCATCTTGCAGAAGGCTTCATGCGGATTCATATAGTTGGCGCGTACCGACAGGCGATGGCGGCCCGGCGACGGCGGTTCCAGCATCAACCAGTAGCCGTCGCTCGCCGCCGGCGTATAGGCTTTCGAGTCGTCGATGTAAGTGGCCCGCGCGAATACATCGAAGCATGGCTCGCTGCGCACGCGAAAGCGCTTGACGTACGCCATCGATCGTCACGATCGCGTATTGCAGCCTGTCGTTGTTCGCCGCTGCCCCGGCCGGAACCTCGGCGCAGGACAAATGCCTGTCGCGCGCGAGAACATCATCTTGTTGATGACCGGGAGAACGCGTGCTTTCCCTTCGGAACCTTGCAACGACGCTTGGCGACGTCGCCGCCGCTGGTTCCTGCAGAAACCAGACCGCTCCCTTCTGCCCCTCCTCGCAAATCGACCCGGTCGGATCGTCGAAAACCCGCATGCCGGCCGGCCGCGCAAACGCCCATTGCCACCACGCGGCGGAATAGTCCGCCGCGCTCTTGCCGGCGACGGTCGATCCCGGCGACATGACGTTCATGCGTTCGACGGCCTGAATCGGCAACGACGACAGGGCGCCGAGCGCCAGTGCGATGGAAGAGCGAGGCATCCGGGCACGACCGTTGGAGGAGGTGCCGCAGAGAATGCATCACACCGCCGGCGATATTCCAGGAAGACTCTACCTAAGCCTGCTGCGCGGAACAGCACCGTAGCCTGTCCCGCACAGCAGCAGGCGTTTGCTCAATGCAGCGGCTCGCCAGTCAGGCGCAGGCTCTCGAAGTTGGCGATCAGGCGCGGCTCCAACGGCGAGCCGTCGAGCTGCGTCGTAAAGGCGAGGAACTGGTCCGGTGCGATACCGCCGCGACGCGGGTCCTTCACCACCGGGCAGATCGCGTAGCGCAGCGGGTCGCCGAACGGGCGCAGCGTCTTGCTGATGTAGCCGCGGCTGAAGAGGTTGTCGATGTCGCTGACCGTCTTGATGATCGGCGTGCCGTCGAGGTCGCGGCCGTTGCGCGCGGCAAGATCGTTGAGCGCGCGGCGGCCGTCGGCGGTGTTCAGCGCGCGCGGCGTGAAGCTGACCCAGGTGTGGATCCACAAGCCGAGCTTGTTGTTGCTGAAATAGCCGTTGCGCATGTCGAGCACGCTGGACTGGCGGAACGCGCCGAGTCCCTGCGGATCGGTGCCGGCACGCGGGAACAGGTATTCGGGACTGCTGTCGGCCGTCTGGCGTGTACGCCGTCCGGCCGCATTGTTGAGGAACGCGTTGCCGCGCAAGCCGCCGAGCACCGTGAAATACCACGGACTGCCGCTGTGGTCGTACGCCGGCAGGGTCAGCAACATGCGCACGTTGCGCTGGTAGCCGAAGAACGGCAGGTCCTCGGCGGCCAACGGCAGCACCGCCTCGCGGCGGCCGTCGATCGCGGCAGGATCGACGCCGTTCTGCAGGTAGTAGGCATCGGTGAAGTCGTACAGCCGATCCTGCGTCGCGGCCGTCACCAGCATCGGCGCGACACAGAATGCGAAGGCCGCCATCAGATTGAACGTTTTCATCGGTAGAATCCCCAGGAAAGTCACGCATCCACGCGACGATGCCGCTGGTCGCGCGATGCGGCCTTCATGGCCCCGCCGCCAGCGCACCGGATCGATGCGCTTGCAGCCTCGGGCTTCGATCGCGTACTGGCGATAGGGAGTTCCACCCAGTGGGGCGTGGGGTTCTACCCAGTAGCGCGCAGACAAATCTGACACCGACCTCTTTTCGCGAGAAGATTTGTCCGGTGACCGCTATTCAAGCCAAGTCCTCAGGCACTCCCCATGGGAAAAACTTCGGATCTCATGAAGCGCTTCACCGGCATTTGGACGTGCTGCGATGGCTTCAGTGACGTCGCGATCACGATCAAGCTCAGAGCGGGTAAATTCGTGATCTCGGCGCTCGATGGATACGATGGCGAAAAGCCCGAGGTCTACGACATCACATGGAGTGACACGCGGCTTGAACTCGGCTTCGCCATTCATTGGAGCAACGGCCGTTTCGTCAAGTATCGGTTCATTCCCTCCGTCGCAAAGGACCGGCTCGAGCTGACGTATTCGTATACCGCGCAGGAACTCTGGGAACGTGCGTGACGCAGGGCTGCGCAGACGACGCGGCCCTGAGTGCGATCTCGCGCGATGTTCGATCTCGCCCGGCGCCGCACCGCCGCCGCGCTCAATCGCCCGCGTGATTGTCCTCGACCCCCTCATCCGGCGCCGCATCGCCCGCCTTGACCGCATACGGCCGCGCGTCGTTGACGAGGTGCATCAGGAAGCGCCCGGGCTGCTCCTGCATCACCATGTGCGCGGAGTCCTCGAACCAGATCAGCTTCTTTGCCGGCGCATGCAGCGTGGCGAACCAGCGCGCGGCGACCTCGTGCGAAACGGAGTAGTCGTGGCGGCCGAGGAACAGCAGCACCGGCAGCTTGAAATGCGTGGTCTTGCTGAAGTCGACGTCGGTCAGCGGGCCAAGCAGATAGCGCATCGAGAACAGGCTGCCGGCGTCGATCGCATCGAGGTCGGCGTCGCTGTATTCGGGCGCGATCTTCTCGGCGTCGACGTCATAGGCGAAGCTGGTGCGTCCCCAAGCCAGGCCGCCGTAGTACTCCAGCCATTTGCGCTGCTTGCCGATGGTGTCGAGATCCAGCGGCTTGTGCGGCGCCGGGTACGGCGCGATCGCGGCGAGTTCGCGCAGCGCCTGCGAGTTGTCGTGCGCGCGCGCCTGCTCGACCGCGAAGCGATAGCCGTCCGCCTCGCTCTGCCGGAAATTCGCCACCTGACCGACGCCGATGTAGGCATGAAACCAATCCGGATGCGCCTGCGCGACGCGCACGCCGAGGACCGAGCCCCAGGAATGACCGAGCAGGAAAATCCTCTGCTTGTGATAGGTGCGGCGCAGATACTCCACGACCTCGCTGGCGTCGGCCGTCATGCCATCGATCGTCATGCCCTGGGCGACCTTGGCCGGATCGTTCGCCGCATACGTCTTGCCCGCGCCGCGCTGGTCCCATTGCACGACGGTGAAGTAATCCTCCCACGGGGTCTGGAACGTCCACGCCAACGGCATGTCCGGCGACGCCGGGCCGCCGTGCAGGAACAGCAGGATCGGATTGCGCGCGTCGTGGCCGCGCACGGAAATCCATTGCTGCGTGCCATTGACCGGAATCTTCGTCAGCGTCTCGACGCCGTGTTGGCTGACGATCTTACGCGACGCTGCGACGATGTCGCGTGCGTCCTGCTGCGAGAAGGCGGGTTTCGAAGAAACCCTGTCCGCCGCCGTCGCGCTCTCAACAGCGCTCATCCCAGCGACACACATCAAAGCCGTCCACAGCAGCGTGCAGTCTTTCATCGCAGGTTCTCCCTCGACGTTGCGGCAAGCGTACTTCAGCGCGACGATCGGCGGCATGTGTCGATCGGCGTGGCGGCGGACACTTCTATCGAGGGCGGTCGAGTACGTGGCTTAGCAGGCGTCTAGCTTGCTGCTCGAAGGATCGTCCTGACGCTCGATTCCTGATCAGTGCACCGATCCTCCGGCCTTTTCGTGCATGCAGCCGTGCATGCGCGCGAGAAAGTCGCGGCGGGCGGGACGTCGCTGCTATTCCCCTCGCACCCGAGTTTAGTGGGCGCGTCGACCGGCAGATGCAAGTGGCTACCCTGACAGCGCAGGGATGCTCTTCGCTGAACCGTTTCCGTTGCCGCGCTCGACGGCGGCGCAAATCCGTTCAGCGATCCGCCCCGACACTCCACCTCGCACGAGCGCCTGCTTTCCCTGCAACGTGCAACCCATCCGCGACGGACAATCAGCGGCCAAGGACGGCCTGATGCGAGACCTGCCATGTACAAACTCCTTCCTCACGCGACCGCCCTCATCCACGGGTTGAGCTCACTGAGCGATGGCGATCCGAACGATGACCTGATCGTCACGCGGCTGGTGCGCAACCTCGACGGCCGCTACGAACTGACGGCCGCAGGCGCCGCGCTTCGCGCCGGCCTCAGCGAAATCGTCGACGGCGCTGCCTCGCCAGACGATGCGGAAGCCGAATTGGACAAGCTCTTCAGCGATCTCGAGTCGATCGGCGCCGGATTGGATATCCCAGGGGCCGACTCGCTCCAACTGGAACATATGTCGTTGTGCGTGCGCACCGCGGACCAGGACGTGCTGACCCCCATCGGCACGTGGCTGCGCGGCGTATTTCGCGCCGGGACGGCCGTGGAAGACGTGCGCGTCGTCCCGTTCGAGTTCACCCCGTCGCTCGCGCTCGGTTTTGCCGGCTGACGACTTCGCGGGAACATTCCACCTGGCAAGGTGCCGATCGTTCCACGATCGGCGCGAGGTCCGGTGCGGATTCTCCACCGGGCTGCTGCGCTTGAGTTGATGCGTCCGAGGGCTGCGGCGAAGAGCGTGGCAGATGCGACGCGTGATTCCCCCGCACTCGATGCGGTGCAGCGCGTCAGCGGCGCCGCACGTCTGGACGCTTGCGCCACCTAGCGCGCACGTGTCGCCGCGACCCAGCGTTCGAACGCCGCCATGAAGTCGACCACAAATTTCCTCGTCTTGTCATTGTTGAGCGCGCCGTCCGCACCGAATAGATCGGCGGCGTCGCCGATATAGGCTTCCGGCTGCTGCATCACCGGCATGTCGAGGAACACGAACGTCTGCCGCAGCGCCTGGTTGGCGCCAAATGCGCCGAGCTTGTACGGCGTCACGCTGACAACCGCGGCAGGCTTGCCCGCCCACGCATTATTGCCTTCCGGCCGCGAGGCGACGTCGATCGCGTTCTTGAGGCCGCCCGGTACCGACCGGTTGTATTCCGGCGTGACGAACAGCACCGCATCGCTCTCGCGTACCTCGCGACGGAACCGCGTCCACGGCGCCGGTGCGTCGCGCTCCAAGTCGTCGTTGAAGACCACCAGATCGTCGATGTTCGCGATGCGGCACTGCAGCGACGCGGGCGCCGCGGCAATCAACGCGTTCGCCATCTTCCGCGTGATCGAATCCTTGCGCAGACTGCCCA
>Ga0247776_10000253_pt1 | contig 12225 bp, 11 predicted proteins | sample UWRJL199509C5_FD_179912 | JGI IMG/M metagenome (GOLD analysis project Ga0247776, IMG submission 179912) | Plant litter microbial communities from Arlington Agricultural Research Station in Wisconsin, United States - UWRJ-L199-509C-5 | ecosystem: Environmental > Terrestrial > Plant litter >...
CTCGTGGCTTCCCCGTGGGCTGACCGCAGTCAAGGCAACCCAACTCTGACCACGCGTTGGACGGGCATCGCCTTGGATGCAAGCGGCGCGCACGTCGCGGGGGCGTCGTACGGCGAGGGTGCGTGGGCCTCGTCTTTGGGCGGCACGGGCATGACGTTGCAAGCAGCCAAAAGCAGCTTTACCTCGATCGCCTCTGATACGTCGGGAGCAAACCTCGTCATCACCGCCGCGGGCGGGGCAATTTGGACCTCCGCCGATTATGGCGTCAGTTGGCAGCAAACGGCACCCAGCACGCCCAATTCATACCCGCAATGGGCGGGTGCGTCGTCCAACGCCAGCGGCAACCGAGTCGTGGTCGGCAACCCGAATTACTCGCTCTACATCGGCGTGAAGAGCGGCACGAGCTGGACCTTTACCGCGCAGACGGGCCCCGGCAACGGCAGGTGGTACGCCAGCGCGTCGGATGCGAGTGGCGATCACCTCGTCGCTGGCAACCTGGGCGGCGCCCTGTGGACCACGGCAAACGCGGGCGCGACCTGGAGCATCCAACCAGCGGTGGGGAATCACGACTGGGGCTCCATCGCCTCCAGCTCAGACGGCAGTCGCGTATTCGCCACAGGCGGCAGCGGCCAGTTCTGGTCAGGCGTAAACAACCTCGGTGTTTGGACTTGGCAGAACCTCGCCGAGCAAGGCGACGACCTGGACGGCCTCTCCTTCGGCGTCGTCACCTCGAGCGCGGACGGAGCCACGGTCTACGTCTCAGGCAACGACAACATATGGGTTGGGCACTACACCAGCAACGGTTGGAGCTTTCAAAACCTCACCGAGGGCACGCCGCGCGCGAACCATTGGTGGGTCTCGCTTTCGACCAACGCTGCAGGCACCAAGCTGGCCGCCACCGTCGGGAACGGACTGCTCTGGACCTACAGCGAAAACCCGACGACCCTGTCCGTCGCGGGCGGCGGCACCGCGCGCTTGGTGTACGTTGGCAATGGCACATTCTACGTCGCGGCATCCACGGGCTACCTCGTGCTGCAGTGACTCAGTTCTCGCGAGCGAGCCGGGTATCGACGTAGCGGGCTTCGCTGCTCGTGGCAGAGCGACGAGGGCCGGGGTCATGTTGCTGCCCGATGAGACGCTTCTCTGGAGCCCCTTGCGGTTGGCCGAGCGATGTTACTGTTCGGGGACGGCGCGCGGAATTGAATCTCGATCCGCGCGCTAGTCGCTGACGTCTTCGCCCGACAAAGAATAGCCGGTCGACGGCCGCTCCGAGCTCCGCTCGGTCTCCGGACCATCGGCGCTGGCGGCTGGCACTGCGACCGTCTTCAGGCTGATCGAGCCAATCGCGGCGGCGGCAGAAGGGCTTCCTTGGGCGCGCTCGCGCTTGACCGGAGTGGGTGCGGCGATTTCAGCGAGCTCTTGCCAGGCCGAGTCGCGTTCACGTTCGCAGCGCGTGGCGTATTCACGCGCTTGGTCGCGCTGAGCGATCAATTCTTGTAGCTGGCGTGAGTCGACCTGCTTTTCGTGAGCTGTACGCAAGCGATCCTGGAGCTCGCCGACCTGGCGCTCGTGATCGGTTAGGATTTCGACCAAGAACAGATCTTGTTGTTCGATCAAGAACTCGCGCTCGCGCGACGTTTCGTGCCGGATGATGTCCAAGAGTTGTTCGAGTTGGCTCATGCGAAAACGCAGTGCATGTTCCTCTTCGTTGCTGCGAGTCAGGTGCGTGCGCAGTTCGTCGAGCTCGTGCATGAGCTCGGTGTTGGCGACACGCGCCGCTTGGGCGCTGGCGGACAGGTGCTTCAGTCCACGTGCCAAGAGCCCGAGGTTGGCTTCGGTCCGAACTTGGTTGGCGAGCGCGGCTTCCATGCGTTGCACACCACTGCCCAGCGTGAGATCCAGATCGAAGACCTGCGCGCCGGCTGATTCAGCGCGCTGGCGGGCAGGCGGAATGCCGCTCTCGAGTTGCGTATTCGCCGTCACGCGCAGGGGGCTGGAGTCCGGAACCGGCTCTATGGAGTCGCCGAGCGCGAACAGGTCCGAAAGCGATTCTGCGTTGTCGGGGGCCATTGTGGGTGCTTGTCGGCTAGTGTCGTCCAGGGGGCAAGCACTTCTTGGCCCTCTGGCGCAAGGACTAAGCGTTCCAGCCCGGACGATATGTCAGCCGCATTTCCTCGGTTTGTGTTCGCCCAGAAAAGCTGCCCAAAGCGGCGCGGAGCCCCGCCTCGCCGGAGAAGGCCTGCGGGGCGGCCCGCTCCGCGCTAGAACCCCGGCTATGACTCGCTCACCGCTATCGTGCGGCCTCCCGGCGTTGATCTTGGGGGTTGGTTTGTCGTTTTCGGGCGCCGCGTTCGCACATGCGCCGAGCTCGCCGACTCCGGCAGGGCCGGTCTCGTCGGTTTCGCCGGAGGACGACTACGGTGACGACATCCAAGGCACGGTGCCCGGAGCAAGCGCGATCGAGGGCAAACTGATGGCGCCCTGTTGCTGGATGCAAACGATCGACATCCACGATTCTCCGATTTCGCTCAGCATGCGCCACGAGATCCGCCGTCGGCTGCGCAACGGTGAATCGTCGGAGGCGATCCAAGCTTCGTTCGTCGAGCGCTACGGACCGAAGATCATGGCTGTCCAAGAGAGCAGCCAATTGAAGAACGTGTTCATCGGGCTTTCCGTGGTGATGGGCGGTGCTGGCGTCGCTGCGGCGATGATGATCGGCCGTTGGCGCAAGCACAGTGGGCCCAAACAAGCGTCGAAGAAGGATGGGTCGGCGGCCCCGCGTGATCAATGGGACGAAAAGCTCGACGCCGAACTGAAGGATTTGGACAAAGAGTGAGCGCGCTTGCTAAGCGCGCCGCACGGGTTTCTTCGCGGTGCGCGCGCTAGCCGCTTTGGCGGCGGGTTTCTTCGCCGCGGGCTTGGTATCTACGGGCCGGCCATCCATGGTGCGGAACATGAGCACGGCGGCCTCGGCGGCCTTCTTCGCGCGCTCGGTCTCGCCGCGCATCTCCATCAAGAAACGACTCGGGATTTGGGCGCGCGGCTTGCCCCACTTCATGCGTTCTTTGCAGAACGTCAGCGTGAGCGTGTCTTGGGCGCGCGTCACGCCCACGTAGGCCAAGCGCCGCTCTTCGTCGATGCTCTTGCCGTCGACGATCGAGCGTTGGTGGGGCATCAGCCCTTCTTCCATGCCCACCAAGTAAACGTGGGGGAATTCTAGGCCTTTGGCGCTGTGCAGGGTCATCAGCGTGACCGCGCGTCGCTCGCGCTTGTCGTCGTCTTTCTGATCCTCGCGGCCCGCGAGCGCGGCTTCCTCCAAGAAGCCTTGCAAGGTCGCGCCCTCGGTGCGCTGCTCGTACAGCGCGATCGAGTTCGTAAATTCTGCTATCGAGTTCAAGCGCGCTTCGATGTCTCCTGGTGTCTTGTACACGCGGTCGAGCTCTGCGCGATAGTTGACGGTCTTCAGCATTTCTTGCGCGAAATCGAAGAGTGAACCCGTGCCGAGTTGGGCGCGGAATTGTTCGATCAACGCGCGGAACGCATCCACGCGATCGCCGGCCGTGTGTGGGATATCGCCGTTGGCAGAGGCCTGCGGCAGGATGTCCCACAGCGGTTTGCCCTCTACGACGGCAACTTGCATGAGCGTTTCGATGGTGCCGGCGCCAATGCCGCGGGCAGGGGTGTTGATCACGCGCAGCAGCGACACTTCATCGGCGGGATTGGCGATCACGCGCAGGTAGGCGAGCACGTCGCGCACTTCTTTGCGGTCGTAGAAGGACATGCCGCCGACCAGCACGTACGGGATTTGCGCGCGGCGCAGCTCGAGCTCGAAGGCGCGCGGCTGCTCGTTGGTGCGGAACAGGATCGCGACGTCGCTGGGCCGCCACTTCACGGACTCATCTTCGCCCTGCATGTTCTGACGAATTTCGGCGATTACCGACTCGGCTTCGAGCGTCTCGTTTTCCATGCGCAGCATGCGCGGCGGCAGTCCGCCTTCCCGAAACGGGCGCAGGATCTTCGAGTGGCGCGAGCTGTTGTGGGCGATGAGCGTATTGGCGGCCTCCAAGATCGGGGCTTTGGAGCGGTAGTTGTCCTCCAAACGGACGACCTTGGCGTCCGGCCAATCCTTCTGGAAATTCAGGATGTGCGTGACGTCCGCGCCGCGCCAACCGTAGATCGATTGATCGTCGTCGCCGACGACGCACAGGTTGCGATGGCGATCGGCCAGTGATTTGACGATGCGATACTGCGGCCCATTCGTGTCTTGATACTCGTCGATCAGGAGATGATCGAAGCGCGTGGCTTCCGCGAAGCGCGCTTCGGGATGCTTGTCGAAGAGCTCTTCGGTGGACAGCAACAGATCGTCGAAGTCCATCGAACCGCAGGCGCGCAGTTGCGTTTGGTAACGCGCGTAGGCGGCCGCGGCGAGCTGCTCGCGGTCGCCCTGGGCGGCGGCCTCGGCTCCCGCGGGGCGGATCCCCTGGCTCTTCCAGCCACTGATCAAGTGCAAAAGATCGCCGGGACGGAGTTTGTCCGCGCTGACGCGGATGTCACGCAGCGCGCCGCGGGCCAAGGTCTCCTGGTCGCTGCGGTCGTAGATCGCAAACTCCTTGGGATAGCCGAGGCGATCGGCGTGGCGCCGCAGGATCCGCACGCACAACGCGTGAAAGGTCGAAATCTCGGGAGGTTGTACGCCGCGCTGCCGCTTGCCGAGCAGGTGCTGCGCGCGCTCCTTCATTTCCTTGGCGGCCTTGTTGGTGAAGGTGACGGCCAGGATGCGATCTTGCACGATGCCGCGGCGGATGAGCTCCGCGATGCGGTAGGTGATCACGCGTGTCTTGCCGGTGCCGGCACCCGCGAGGACCAAGAGCGGACCCGAGAGCGTCATCACTGCGCTGTGTTGCGCGGGGTTCAGATCAGGGCGACTCACGATCTCTCCCATATGAGTGAATCGACCGCCGGATCAAGCTTGACGACCGAGAAAAATCCGTGCTTGGGAAGGGAGTGCAGCTTTACACGGAAACGTTCGGCACCGAGGGCAACCCGGGCATCATTTTTTGCCACGGCTTCGGCGGCAGCGCGCGCAATTTTCGCTTGCAAGCGCGGCTACTCGAGGCTCGCTATCGCGTCACGCTGTTCGACTTGCGGGGGCACGCGCGCAGCCCCGCGCCGGAGGGGGCTGAGTCGTATCGGATCGAGGCATTGCTGTCCGATCTCGATGAGCTGGTACGAGCCCAGCCCACGCCGCTGATCTTGGCCGGCCTCAGCTTGGGTGCCAAGCTCTCGCTCGATTACGCGTTGCTTCATCCAGAGCGCGTGCGCGCATTGGTGCTCGCCTCGTACCCTACCTCGGGTGACGTGGAAAAGCGGCGCACTTGGGCGCTCGGGTTTGCAGATGCGATCGAACAGCGAGGCCTAGACGAAGCAGGCGCCGAGTTCGTCTGGGGTGAGCGTTCGCGCTTCGATCCGAAGGGCGCGAAGCTGATTCGACAAGGACTGCTCGAGCACTCGCCGCAAGCGTTGGCCCACCTTCAACGCGAAGTGCTGGCCGCTTCACCGTCACCCGAGCGCCTAGCGCCCCAGCTGCGGGACCTCCACATTCCGACCTGCCTGATCGCTGGCACGGACGATCCAGAGAGCCTCGGTCCGTGCCGAGAATTGGCGAAGCTGTTGCCGCAGGCCGAGCTACACGAGCTGGAGAACGCGGGGCACGTGGTCAACCTGACCCGGCCCACGCTGTTCAATCAGATCTTGCTCGATTTCTTGGCAGGTCTACCGTCTGGCGCGTGAGCTGCGCTCAATGTGTCGTCGCAGCGATGATTTGCGTAATGTAGATCGCGCCGAAGACGATGCTCAGCACGACGCCGATCGCGAAGCCGACGATGCTGATGATCTTGCCCCATTTGAGCTTGTTTTCACCGTCAGCAAGGTTGCCTTGGTCGGCGGCTTGCATGGCCATGAAGCAGAGCACGGCGCCGATGATGCCGAAGCAGCTGCTGCAAAGGATCACGCTCGCGGCCGAAATGATCAGCCAGGTCTGAGCTCGCTTCTTGAGCTCCGCGTTCGGTGAACCTGCAGGCGGTGCACCGTACGGGCCGCCCGGGCCGGGGAACGGAGCTCCGTACGGCGACCCGGGAGGGCCATAGCCACCGGGCGGCGCGCCTTGAGGTGGGTAGCCGGGCGGGCCGTAGCCACCGGGACCGCCCGGTGGACCATAGCCACCGGGGGGACCGCCCGGTGGACCATAGCCACCGGGGCCACCCGGCGGACCGTAGCCACCCGGATTGCCCGGGCCGCCGCCACCCGGCGGACCGTAGCCACCCGGATTGCCCGGGCCGCCGCCACCCGGCGGACCGTAGCCACCCGGATTGCCCGGGCCGCCGCCACCCGGCGGACCGTAGCCACCGGGGCCGCCGGGAGGGTAACCGCCTCCTTGAGCGTGGAGGGGGTCGTGTGCGCTCGTCATCGTAGTTGCTCCCATTTTCGCGATCGCTTGCGTCAGCGCGCGAGAGTAGGACAAAAGCCTTCGTGCCGCTTCAATGGATTCAGTTTTGGCGCTATCTCGTGGTGGCGACGCTGGGCAGCCTGCTTTCTGCGTGCGGCAAACGTGATGCGGCCGACAATCCGGTTCGGGCGCTGGTCTACGTCCGAGGCGATCGCGTCGTGGCAGAGCAATCGGCTGCGCAGTTCTTCGAGGGTCGCGTGCTGGCGGCAGATGGTGATCGGCTGCGCTTGCAAGCCGTCGGCGGAAGCGACTCCCTGAACGTGGTGGCCAGCGACGTGTACCGACTGCCACCGACTCCGCACGAGCTGACGACGAACATGCTGGCCATCTGCGGCCGCGGTGAAGCGTGGTTGCCGTGCCGCTTGACGGAGATTTCGGGCGATGCGCTGAAGGCGCGCTCAGCCAGCGGTGAGCTGTTCGAGCTGACGCGCGCTCATTTGCTCGTCCCTTCGGCGCTCACCGAGCTCAACTTGAAACGCCACTTCGCGCGCAGTGAGGCAGAGCAAGTATTTGCGCACGCGGCCGAGCGCGCGGGTGAACCGCGACCCGAGCCCGGTTGGCGTCCTGCACTGCGCGAACGGTTGTTGGTCAAGATCGGCTCGGAATGGTTTACCGGCTACGTGCGCGAGCTCGACGGCGATACGGCGAGCGTCACACTCAGCTCAGTGCAACGGAGCGCGACGGTGCCGCTGGCCGCGCTGAGCGCCGAGCCACCTTCGAGCTTCGTCAGCGAGCTCCGCCGCGGTGACTTCGTGCTCGTTCGTCCCGAGACGCCCTCGCAGCCCTGGCCGCGGATGCAGGTTCGCGCGGTGAACGACGCAGAGTTGAAGCTCGACAACGGCACTGGCGGCTCGAAATCAGCGACCGTGCGCGACGTCATTCCGTTGCGACCCTGAGTCAGCGCGCGGGCGCGGTCATGTGCGTCGTCGATAAGCCGTCGCCTTGGCCGGCGGCCACGCGTAGCTCGGCCCGCGCGTGGATGGTGCCGCCCGAGCGCGCGTCGAAGGCGCAGATGCGCGCGCTCGTCGCGTGCGTGCCGCGTGACAGCGCGAGCTCTTCACCGGACTGCTCGTCGACCAGCCGGACCTCGGCGCCCGTGCTGCCCAAGCCGAGCGCCAGAGTGAAGTCCACGCAACGACCGAACGGTACCAAGAGGTGTTCGGTCTCGAGGTGCTCGGGCGTCAGATGGTGCAACGTGATCTTGCCGGCCTGCGTGCCGCTGCGGATCAAGCCATGCTCCAGCATGTGCCCGAGCAAGCGGCTCGCGGCCAGCGGGGAGCCTTCCAATAGCGGGGCAGGTTCGGGCTCGACTCGAAGCTCGACGCTGTATTCACCGGGCCGCGCCAGACTTTCGGTGTCGAGCCGGACGGGGCCACCGGCCGAGCACGCGAAGAGCACTGGCGCGGCGCGTGAGCCACTCTCCGCGAGTAGCGCGTCATCCGCGCCCCACAGCCGCGCAGAGATATCGCGAACGGGCGCCGCGGACAGAATGTCGAGGCGCGCACAACCTTTGGGCAGCGCGAACGCGGCGCTATCCAAGCGGCCGGGCTGCAGCGTGCCGGTCTTCAAGATCTTCGCTTTCGGGTAGCCGAGGCCCGAAAGGCGCGTAGCGCTCTTTTGGCGAGCGTCATCCAGACTGCCGCTTTCGTAGCGATCGATACGCAAGGCATCGTCTACCTCCGCGCTGCTGCCCACTTCACTTTGCGAGAGCACGAGCACGGCCACGCCGCGCCCGCCCTGGGGACGCAGTTCGAAGCTGATCGAAGTCGTCATTGGCGAGCACACGACGAGTGAGCGGTCGCGACCCAAACTAGCGGCTCTGCCCAAAATATGGCCGTTTTGGTCGACCGCGGAGAGCTCGATGTGCGAAAGTTCGTCGCTGCCCAGTACCAGCGCGTGCAGGCATCGCTGCTCCTCTACGTTGGCACTCAAGCGCGTGGGAATGCGCGCATCGAGCGGAACCGCGATGCGGCGCACGTCCGTCCATTTGCCGCCTAGGCGCAGGCGGTGCTCCGCGATTCGCTCCGCCAAGCCGGGCCAATTGGCGAGCCGCTCATCGCCTTCGCCCGCGCGCTGGCGAGCATGGTAGGCGCTGGCCGCGCGCTCTGCGTCCGCAGGGGGCATGCGTTCGACGCCGAGCGCAACCAAACCGTGGCCCGCCGCCACGCGGGCCGACACGTAGACGCGCGTCGGATGCGGGGGACAGACCAGAATCGCGGGCGTTTTGTCGGCGCCCTCATCCATGCCCAATTCGGCGCCGTCTTCGCCGTAGACCATCAGATCCAAGTCTTGGATCGTGTCCGTGCCACGGGCGATGAAGACCGCGCACGAAGCCTCGGGCAGATCGACCAGCGCCGCCACGCGATCGCCGGCAACGCCCGCCTCGACGCCCACGATTTCGCTCTCGCGTTCGGGGCGAAACCAGGCCTGCGCGTTGGGTTTGCCCGGAGCTTTGCCAAACGCCGGCGCAGCGGCGGGGGGGCGAGGAACCGAGCTCGAGCGATGCGCGCACGCACCGGCGCCGAAAGCTAGCGCAGCAAGCAGCAGCCAAGCCGGCGCGCGCCACCTCATCGGGCGACGACTCCGAGGGTGCTCCGCCCACTCTGCCAAACCGCGAGCAGCCAAGCCAGGCCTGCGCCTTGACTGTCGACTTCGAGGGTCGCCAGACGCGCGCCCTGCGCGCAAAACGAGACCGCGCTGCCATCGGTATCGGCAGACCCGTGTGGGAGCTCGCCGGGCGCATGGGCGCGCACCGACAATGACATGCGCGCGACTTCACCGCGTAGCGGGACGAGTAGCGCACTATAGCAAGCGTCGGGTTCGAGCTCGAGCGGCAGTTCGGTGCTGCCTTGCACGCCGAGCGAGCTGTAGATCGGCGGGCTCAGCAGTCGCAAATGCGCGTCGCGCGCAAGCCGCGCGAGCCCCGCTTGGGCCTCGGTACCCCACGAGCTCGGCAGGCCCGGCGGCAAATCCCAGCGCGTGAGCGCCAAACTGAGCGAGGCGTGAGGAGCGGCGCCGATGAAGCGCAGCTCGACTCGCGTGGGGGCGCCCAGGCACGCGCTCAGCGCCGCGTCTGCGTCGTCAGCGCGGTCGACGGCGAGCCGCGCTCCGCTCTCGCCGTCCACCAACTCGGCGTCCAGATCCAGGACCGTGCCGTTGGCGGCGGTCGCCTCGGCGAACAACGACAATTGGTGACAACCGCGAGCGAGCATCAGCGATTCGGCGCCCGCGCCTTCTGCGCCGGCTTGGTAGGCCTGCACGGTGAAGCCGTTGGCCGCTTCACGCTGGGCGCGCGTGGCGAGGCTCGTGAGACGCGCGGCCAACGGGGGCGGCGCGGGCCGAGGTCCGGCATCGCCCAGGGCCAGCTCACTGCCCGGATCGCGCTCCGGCAAGACCTCGATCAAACGAGGCAGGGGCGCGCTCGAGTTACTGACCAAAGTCTCGATCACGCCGCGTGGCGAGCGCATTTCCAAGTACGCGCCCGAGAGCAATGGCTTGCCCGTGCCGCAACGCGTGACCTCGCTCGCACCGGCGGCGCTGGCTTCCGGAAAGGCAGTGCTCGGTGTGGCGGGATCCGGTTCGGAGAAGCGCAACACGAAGTGAACACCAACCACTCCGAGCAAGGAAACGGTCGTGCAGCTGCTGTCTTTCGGATTGAGTAGCTCGGCAGGGATGGAGAGGGGCAGGCGGTCGCCGCGCTCCAACAAGCGCGGCCTCGAGTGAACGACTCGTGCATAGGGCGCGCGTGCAGCGCTCAGAGCGCGCACGTCGCCCCCGAGATCCGCCGATGCCACCCTGGGCAAAGCGGCGCTGCCCAGTACGAGTCCGAGCACGCAACGCCGCATCATGGTCGGCGGGGAGCTTACTCCAGCTTCGAAAACGGCGCTTCGACGAAGGCTTTTGTCGAATAATCCCAGATAAACAGACGGTGCGCGCTGACTTCACCCTGATCGACCGCGGTCACCAGGTAGGCGAGGGCGTAGCTCGGGCCGCCCGTGTTGCCCATGGTCATGCTGGCTGCATCTTCGGCGCTGAAGTACGCGCCGCAATCCAAGTGCGAGTGGAAGAACACCTTGACCGGGCGCTCGCTGGCGATGCCCTCGGCGATCGCGCGCTCGAACTTGAGTGAGTTGATCTTGAAGTATTCACGCCCGGTGCGCGGGTGACCCTCGGGATCGACCTTGTGATACTTGTTGGCGAGGTTCTCGAGCTCGACTGCGCTGTCGGCGAGCAGCGCATCGCCGGCCGGGCCGGTCAGGTAGCCGCAGGCTTCTTCATCGCGGCCGTATGCGGCGATGCCCGCGCGCTCCACCTCGCGCAAGACGCTCGCGGGGATTTTCAGGCCGCCTTCGATCCAAGGGGTGTTCGACATCAGTGTCCTTCGTGGCTACCAGACGTAGCGCTTTTCCCATTTCATGGGCGCAAAATAGCGGTCGCCGCGATCGCAGGCGATGGTGACGACGCAGCCGGTTTGGCCTGCCTTGTGGATGCGTTCGGCGAGCTTCACGGCGGCGAAGATGTTCGCGCCGGTAGAGTGACCCACGTACAGCCCCTCTTCGAGCGCCACGCGGTCGGACATGTCCCAACCATCTTCGGTGGAGACAGGCATGGTTTCGTCGGGCACACCCGGGTCGAAGATGGGCGGCACGATGCTGGATGCGATGTGCTTCAGGCCTTCCAAACCGTGCAGCGGCTGATCCGGCTCGACCGCGACGCAATGGATCGGGCGAGAGTGCGTGTGCAGGCGCCGGGTGGTGCCCATCATCGTGCCAGTCGTGCCGAGTCCAGCGCAAAAATGCGTGATGCGGTCGCCGAGCGCATCCAAAATCTCCACGCCCGTGCCGTCGTAGTGGGCCATCCAATTGGACGGATTCGAGTATTGGTCCGGGTAGAAGTACTTGTCCGGATTTTCTTCGACGACTTTGCGCACCAGGCGAATCGCTCCGTCCGAGCCCTCCATCGGGTCGCTGTAGATCAGCTCCGTGCCGAACGCCTGGGTGATGTCTTTGCGCGCCTTGGTCACGTTGCTGGGCATCACCAATTGCACGCGATAGCCGAGCGCGGCGCCCATCAATGAGTAGGCGACCCCGGTGTTGCCGCTGGTCGAGTCGATCAGGATTTTGTCCTGCGTCAGGCGACCGTCTTTGATCGCGTCCAGCATCATGCGCATCGCCGGGCGGTCCTTGACCGAGCCGCCCGGATTCATGAATTCCAGCTTTACGTACACCTCGACGCCGGGCGCGCTGGCCGCTACTTTGTCCAAGCGAATCAACGGCGTGTTGCCCACCGCATCGAGCACGGAGGAAAGGCGTCGCGAACGTGTCAGTCGAATGCTCATCGATGATCCGCAGAAAGGGCGAGAACTTCTCGAATTTGGCGGAGCGCGCGCCAGGCGCCCGCGCCCAGGCGGCGCGCGCTTTCGTGCCGAAACAAGGAAGCGTGCTCGAAAGGAACAGCGGGCAGGTTCGGCTCCAGAGACAGCCGCTCGATGCCCGCGCGATGGAGATAGACGAATTCGACCAAGCCACCTTCGGTGCCGCGCACGCGCAGAGCGGCGCGGGACAGCCGGGCTTGGCCTTCGACTCCGACTTCGGTGAGTCGGATTTGGCGGGTGAGCGGGTGCTCAGCCTCCATTTCAGCCGCCCGCGATGGCCGGTACGATGCTGATCTCGTCGCTCGCCTTGAGCGCCGTGGCGAGGCCGTCGAGGAAGCGAATGTCT
>Ga0247776_10000255_pt1 | contig 12198 bp, 9 predicted proteins | sample UWRJL199509C5_FD_179912 | JGI IMG/M metagenome (GOLD analysis project Ga0247776, IMG submission 179912) | Plant litter microbial communities from Arlington Agricultural Research Station in Wisconsin, United States - UWRJ-L199-509C-5 | ecosystem: Environmental > Terrestrial > Plant litter >...
TTTATGACCTGAAATAGGCGGGCAGCCACCCTTGCAGGACTCGATTGCGCCTTCGACGACTCGATATCCACAATATCCACTCTCGCGGGACACTGCAGGTGGCGGCTTCCGCCAGTCGGGATGACGCCGGCGCGGCGGCGCACTCGAAACCCGGCTCCAAGGGGCGCTCGGGTCCCAAGTTGAGCCAATTTTCAAGCCCGCGACGCCTCCGCGGGCTCAACGGGAACAAGGGCAGCGACCGCAGGCGCGACAGACCCACGACAGACGCGCGTACGAGCAAAGGCCGACTGCCAATTACCGCTGAGGTTACCAGCACGTGACGCGCTGATCCATTCGCGTCTGCGCTCGCAAAAGGATAACCGACCCCGAAGCGCGGCGTGATAACTTTGAAGATTCTGGGACACTGAGGCGGATCCTTTGGGAACACGCTCGTGCGTTGCACGAAGCGTGATGGGGACATTCAACATGACGGCACGAATTCTGGTTGTGGAAGACGACGACGAGACACGCGAAGCAGTCGCCGGAGCACTGCGCGATCTTGGGTATGACACGCGGGTGTGTCACGACGCACGAAGCGCGCGCACGTACTCGGATATCGATATCGTAGTTACGGATATCCGTATGCCAGGCGAGAGCGGCCTGGATCTGTGTGCATCGATCGCGGGCAATCGTCCTGATCTACCCGTGATCTTGATGACCGCGTTTGGCGACACGCGCGCGGTATCGCTCGGTCTGCGCGCAGGGGCTTCGGACTTTCTCGCCAAACCCTTCTCACTTTCGGACTTGGGCGCCGCTGTCGGGCGCGCGTTGGAGCGCCGTCAAAGAGCCACGCGCGTGAATCGTCTCGCCGACACGGCGGCGGGGTCCGAACAACCAGTGCCAGGTGTGATCGGCTCGAGCACGGTCATGCGCACGATCGCCGATCGCGTGCGGCAATTGGCAAATCATCAGGCGCCAGTGCTCGTCACCGGCGAAACTGGCACCGGCAAAGAGATCTTTGCGCGGGCCATCCACGCGCTCAGTGATCGTCGCAATCAGCCGTTCGTGGCGCTCAATTGTGCCGCGCTGCCGGCCGAGATCATCGAAAGTGAGCTCTTTGGTCACGCTTCTGGCGCATTCACCGGCGCGGCGCGCAACCACCCTGGTGTGTTCCGCGACGCGGAAGGCGGCACGCTGTTCCTAGACGAGATCGGCGCCATGCCGCTCGGCCTGCAGGCGCGCTTGCTGCGCGCGATCGAGCAACGCAGCGTTCGCCCAGTCGGTACCGTCGGCGAGGTGGCCACGAACGTTCGGATCGTCGCCGCCAGCAACGCACGCTTGCGTGATTTGGCCGACTCCGGCCAATTCAGGAGTGATTTACTGTTTCGGTTGAGCACGTTCGAGCTCGATCTGCCGTCCTTGCGCGAGCGCGGCAATGACGTGCTCGAGCTGGCCGAATACTTCTTGAACAATTTCCCCAACACGGGCGCGCCGCGAGTGCTGGGCGAGAGCGCGAAGCTCGCGCTCTTGGCTTATTCATGGCCAGGGAACGTGCGCGAACTCGAAAACGGCATGCGCGCGGCAGTGGCGATGTCGTCCAGCAAGACGCTCGAAGCATCGGATCTTCCCCTGCGTGTGAGGGATGCACACAAGGTTCGCGGCAACGACTCGACACGCGTCGACCTCGACGCCTTGGAGCGAACCCACATCGAGCGAGTGCTGCGCGAGACTGGCGGCAATCGCTCCGAGGCCGCCCGTCAGCTGGGTATCGACCGAGTCACGCTGTATCGCAAGATGAAGCGCTACGAAGTGACGGGCTGAGAAGGGGCGTCTTCGCCGCGATCGTGGCTCGCGCTTGCGCGTGAGCCACGATCCTCCTCACTTGCTGTGACTGTCGCCGGGGCTCACGCTCGGCCGGGTTCGTGGCGGGACGTCGATCGACAGCCGATCGAGCTTGCGATGCAGCGTGCGGCGGTCGATGCCCAGCAGCCGAGCCGCGCGGGCCCGGTTACCGTCGACCGAGCGCAACACGGCCTCGATGTGTTGCCGCTCGACTGCTGACCAACGCGGGTCGTCGGCGCGCACGTCACCCGAAGAGCCGCGCCGGGCCTGAATCGCCTCGGGCAGGTCGCTCTCGCTCAAGTGATCGAAGGCCGCGACGGTCACCGCGTACTCGATTGCGTTCTTCAATTCGCGCACGTTGCCGGGCCAGCGGTAGGCCAATAGAGCGCGGGCCGCTGCCGTCGAAATCGAGCGGACAGTCTTGCTCAGGTGTGACGAGGCATCTTGCAGGAATAGCTCGGCTAGTAGCAGCGCGTCGTGTTCGCGGTCTCGCAGGCTCGGTACGGCGATCTCGACGACCGCCAAGCGGTAGTACAAGTCTTCTCGAAACACGCCCCGCTTGACCAAATCCAAGAGCGGCACGGTGGTCGAAGCCAGCAGGCGAAAGTCCGTTGGCAACTCTTGAGTTGCGCCGATCGGCCGCACGCTGCGCTGCTGCAGCACTCGCAGCAGCTTGGCCTGCAAGTCGAGGGACAGCGAGCCGACGTCATCCAGAAATAGCGTGCCCTCGTCCGCTGCCCGAACCAAACCCAAGTGCGCGGTCAGCGCGCCGCTAAACGCGCCTTTGACGTGGCCAAACAGCTCGCTTTCGGCCAATGACGCTGGAATCGTGGAACAGCCCACGACCACGAACGGGCCGAGCTTCCCCGAGCCGTTGCGGTGCAAAAGGTTGGCGACCAGCTCTTTGCCCGTACCGGTCTCGCCGGAGATGAGCACGGTCACGTCGGAGTTTTGGAGCTGCAGAACGCGCTCACGAAGCTCGCGCGCCTTCGGACTATTACCGACCAAGTCCGAGCCGTGACCTGTGCCGCGAGTCGAACCGGATAGGCTGCTGACGATCGCGCGCTCGGAGATCAGACGTCTGGTAATCGACGCCAGTTCCAGCGCGGTCGTCGACGGCTCGACGTAGTCCGCAGCGCCCGCGCGCATCGCCGAAATCGCGGACTCGAGCCCCGCATCACCCATCACGACGACGGGTACCCCGGGGTGCGTCTCTTCGAAGCCGCGCCGCAGCTCGGCCACGTCTTTGCCGAGCTGCTTGGGCTCCATCAGCACGAGATCGACTTCGTGAGCCTGATCTCCTTGCGACGCACTGACGGTGCTTATGCCGAGCCTGTCCAGCTCCGCGCGCATGCGCTCACTGGCATCTGGTAAGAATAGGATGGACGGTCTCAAGATCACTCTGATTCTTCCCCAGGAAAAGTGAGCGCAGTTCCGAGTCTAGAACGTACGCGGACGCATACCCGACTCGCAAGCACTTCCGCACACGACAAGAGTCTTGGTTTGGTCGTCACGTGCTCGGTTCGTACCAGTCCGCAGCCGGAGACCAGGTAAGACGGCGACGGTGAGGCGAACTGCAACAGCACGAATTTCGTCATCAGACGCTGCGAAAGAGCGAATCCGACTCGCTGCCAACATGAATCGGCATTGCTGTTCGTGCCGGCTCCGCACTCGGTTAGACTGAGCTCCGGCGTCACCAGGTACGCCTCGTGGAGAGAAAAACAGGTGTCGCTCGATCTGCTTATTTTGAGTGGCGCACCGACTTGGGAAGACCGAGTCACCGCGATCACGAATGTCGTATTCGGACTGTCGTGTCTGGCATGGCTCGTCAGCCTGACTTACCTCGCACGCAAATTTCGCGACCTACCGGTGCGGGCCGCATACCTGGCCTTCGGCGGCTTGCTCGGCGTGACGGCCACCATCCAATTTGCGCAATCCTTGGAGCTGCTCTCGGCGACGGCCTGGGTAGCGAGCAGCCTGCGAGTATTGAAGGCGGTGTGCGCGGTCTGCACGGTCGCGTTGTTGGGCAGCGTGATCGTACAGATCGACTCCCTGCTCGCCCGCGAACGCGGAGCATTACAACGGGAGAGCGACCTAACCGCGGTGCTCAAAGAGCTCTCGACCGCCTACGCGCGGCTGCAGAATTTGGACGAGCTCAAGACCCAGGTATTCGCCAACGTGAGCCACGAGCTGCGCACCCCGCTCACGTTGATCCTCGGTCCGATTCAAGACTTGCGTGAAGCCCCAGGGCTGAACCCCGAACAACACGCCTCGCTGGTGGTGGTCGAACGCAACGCGCGGCTACTGCTCGGGCACGTCAACGATCTGCTGGAGCTGTCGCGGGCTGACGCGGTCGGCGTCGAACTGAATCGCAAACCCACCGATTTACAAGCGCTCTTGCTTGCGCTCAGCGCGAGCTTTCGGCCACTCGCCGACAATCTCGGCATCGATTACCAGGTCGAGCTGCGGCTGAGCTCGGAGCCACGCCTGGTCGATCCCCAAAAGCTCGAGCGCATTGCCATGAATCTCTTGGCCAATGCTTTCAAGTTCACGCCCAGCGGCGGACACGTCACGCTCGGCGTCCAAGTGAGCCCGGAGTCCGATAGCGCCGAAGGGCTCGAGCAGCTCGAGCTCAGCGTGGACGACAGCGGACCGGGGATTCGCATCGAGGACCGCGAGCGAGTGTTCGAGCGCTTTCGCCAGCTAGATGGCAAACCGAATCGAGCTTTCAGCGGCACGGGGCTGGGGCTTTCGATCGTACACGAGTTCGTCACCGCGTCCGCTGGCTCGGTACGGGTGGAAGACTCGTCGCTCGGCGGCGCGCGTTTCGTCGTACGTCTGCCCACCGAGCTCGCCGAGGACACGCTCGTCGGCGAACGCGACAGCTTCCCAGTTTCGGTCAGTAGCGCAGAGATGCAAGCGCTCCGCCCCCGCCCTGTTGCCAGCGCGGAGTCCGGTCAGCTCGCCGATTTGCCGCTGGTCTTGGTGGTCGAAGACAATCCGGACATGAATCGCTTCGTTTGCTCCAGCCTTTCCAGCGAATTTCGCGTGGCTTCGGCGTTCGACGGCAAGCAGGCGTTGCTGCGCCTCGAGCACCTGATGCCCGACTTGATCGTCACCGATTTCATGATGCCACACATGAGCGGCGACGAGTTCGTGCACGTCCTGCGCACCAAACCGGAGCTGATCGACATCCCGGTGTTGGTTCTGACGGCACGCGACGACATCGAGGTGCGCGTACGCGTGCTTTCTGCGGGTGTGCAAGATTGGTTGACCAAGCCGTTCACGGTGCGAGAGCTGGTGGCGCGGGCGCGAAACCTGGTCAGTGCTCGACGGGCGCGCGCCATTTTGCGCGCTGAGCTCACCACGCGCGAGTTCGATGTTGGTGAACTGGCCGGGCAACTCGCGGAACGCAAGCGACGCCTCGAGTCGCTGCTCGAATCGTTGAGCGACGCGCTAGAACACGCCGAGGTCGCCAGCCGTTTCAAGACGAGCTTGCTGCGTCTCGTCTCGCACGAGCTGCGAACACCGTTGGGCGCCCTTCAGCTTCAGCTCGAGCGGCTTTCCGGCGAGCATCGGGGGCCGTTGAACGAAGCACAGCAGCAGCTCATCGTGCGCATGCGACGCTCGCTCGCGCGCTTGACGGACATGATTCAGTCGTTGCTCGAGTATGCGCGGATCGAGAGCGGGCGGCTCGAGCTGTTCGTGGAGACGTTCGACGTGCGTGAGCTCGCTCAGGGTGTGGTCGATGATTTTGCCCAGCAAGCCGAAGCCAAAGGCCTGATCTTGCGGCTGGAGGCCCCGGAAGGCAGCGCCGAGTTCGAGAGCGACGCGCGTCTGGTACGGCTGGTGCTCGTCAACCTGGTGGCCAACGCGCTGAAATTCACCGATCAGGGGCAAGTGGTCGTGAGCATGGAGCTTGCCCCCGACGCATGCCTCCTACGCGTGCAAGACAGCGGGCCCGGGATCGAGCCGACCTTGCGCGAATCGGTCTTCGAACCCTTCTTTCAAGGCGAGTCCGCCGGACATCGACAATACGCGCAGGGCGCTGGCCTCGGCCTTTCGCTGGTCCGCGAAATGCTGCACGCGCTCGGCGGCAGCGTCGAACTTTCGTCTCAGCTCGGCAAGGGCAGCACATTCCGAATTTCGGTGCCGCGGGCACGCCCCGCGGAAGCACACCCCCCTACTTCGACCCAGACCTGGAACATCGCATAGCCGGCACAGCCCGAGCCTGGGCAAACGTGAATTTTCGGCACTTTCGAGCCGCGCGCAGCAATGCCATCGACGATTCGGCACACACGATGGCATTGATTCGCTACATCGGCCTCGCGCGGCGCTTACGGTCCGCGCTTTTTAGCCGTTTTCCCCGGCGTACATTTTCCGTACACTGTGCCATCCAAAGCGGGGAACGCCGCCCGGCGCGCTAGACCAGACTCGCACTCGTTCAACGTCCCCACCAATGAGCACTTCAGGAGCCCGAGAGTGACCCAACCTCGCTTACTACTAGTCGACGACGAGGAGATTTTCGTGCGCGGGTTGAGCCGCGAATTGTCCAAGCTGGGTTGGCAAGTCCAAACCGCGGACAACACGGAGAACGCCATACGTGCCTTGCGACAGAACGAGTTCGACGCGTTGGTGCTGGACCAGGAGCTGCCTGGCCCGAGCGGAGTAGAGTTGCTCAGTGAGCTCGAGCGCGTGCTCGCGCGCCCTGTGGCAGTTTTGCTGTCGGGTCACCCGAGCGTGGCCACGACCGTGCGCGCGATTCAAGGCGGCGCGAGCGACGTCCTCGAGAAGCCGATCTCCGCGACCGACCTCGACGCGCGCCTGCGCCGTCTACTCGAAGCACGCAACGCATCTGCCAGCGGCGTCAGCGCCGGCACGAACAGCGAACTGCGCAAGGTCCTGGGTGAGACCGCCGGCATGCGCGCTGCGCGCGAGCAGATGCAGACCGCCGCGCGCTACCCCGAGCTGTGCCTGACGATCGTCGGCGAAAGTGGCACCGGCAAAGAGCAGGTCGCAGAGGCCATTCATTCGCTGGCCGCCTCGCGTGGCCGCTACCTACCGGTGAGCCTGGCCGCCTTGCCCGACCACATGATGGAGGTCGAGCTGTTCGGCAATGAAGCCAAAGACGGCCGTGAGGGTCGAGCCGGCCTGTTCGAGCTAGCGGGCACAGGCACGCTATTTTTCAGTGAGCTCTCCGAATTCCCCCCGCTACTGCACGCGAAGGTCATTCAAGTGATCGAGACGCGTTCATTCCGCAGGCTGGGCGGTGAAGTCGACTTACCGCTTCAGGCGCGCGTGATCGCCGCTACTCGCCGACGCACAGCCAGTCCGGAATACGCCGAGCTGTACGAACGCCTGGGCGCCTTCACGATTCTGCTGCCCGCGCTCCGTGATCGCGTGCCGGACATCGAGCTCATCGCAGGCCACGTGCTCGCCGACGCTGCCTCACGCCTGGGCAAGCCGCCGCTCGGTTTGTCCGAGTCCGCGCTGGAGGTCCTGCTCCGCCACCAATGGCCCGGCAACGTGCGCGAGCTCGAGATAGTGCTGAGCGAAGCCGCCTCCGAAGCATCCACGCCATCCCTGAGCGCGGAGGAGATCAACGCCGCGATTCGCGATCACGGCATGCCCTCCGAGTTCGACGTCTCGAACGAGAGCGCGAGCGGAACCTTTCCCACGTCGGGTCCCATCTCCGAGCCGCTTCGCAGCCTCGAGCGACGCATGATCACGGATGCCTGGCGCACCTCAGGGCGCAACTTGAGCGCTGCTGCACGGAGCCTCGGGCTGCCGCGCACTACGCTGCGGGACCGGTTGAAGAAGTACGGGCTGCGCTGACGGGCGCGTAGAGGGGGACGCGCGGCGCCTGCGGCGCGCGGCTTGAGACTCTCGTTTGCGCACGCTCGGACGAGGGCGCTGGGCCGATCGCGCTAAAGCCCGTGGAAAGCACGCGCCCGTTCGGTCGGCTCTTGTAGGTCCGCCATCTTATTGGCTGATCGCGATCTGGCCATCCAAGACTTTTCGCTCGTTTAGTTCCGGGCAATCGGCTGAGCTGTCTGCCGCGCGCCCGGCGCGAGCGTGCGGCGCTGCGCGCGCACCCGAGTTTGTGGGCAGCGTCGCATTGCTCCGCTCATGCGCTACGCGGGAACGGGCAGTCGACTGAGCTGTCTTCCGCGCGCCCGGCGCGAGCGTGCGGCGCTGCGCGCGCACCGTGAGAGAGCGAGATCGGGCGTGCGGCGCTGCGCGCGCCCCGCGGCAGGGTTCTCAGCCGCGGCGGTTCGCGTGGGCTCCGACTCGCGCTAGGTGCATCGCTAGCCGTCGATACAGCTCAGTGCCTAGCTTCGGATCACTGCAGATCTCGCCAAAGTCGTCGGCTCGGACGCGTAACAGACGCGTGGTCTGTTCACACACCGGAGATTCGCCTTGGCCGAGCACCCCGAGTAGGGACTCGGCGTGAAGCAGCGCGCCCGCGCCCACTCGGCGATCGTCGGAGTAGCGCACGACACCGTCGAGCACGATGTACGAGACGAGGTCGCTGGCGATTGCGCGAGGCAACCCCTGCCCCTCACCGACTTCGATTTCTACCGCCGCCGAAAGCGCGGTCAACGCGAACGACAGCGGCAGGTCCACGAGCAGCGGGCTCTGGCGGGCCCGCTCGAGATCTGCCGCATTCAGACCGCGGTCGTGATCTTTGCGCTTTACGAAGCGATCGCCAATTTCGATCACGATCGCGGTCGCATTGTCGCGACCGTGACGCGCTGCGTGTGCGATCAAGTTCTGGGCGGCGTGCAGCGGTGAAACGCCGCTGCGCAGCAGCTCGGACAGTTGGCTCTCACCCTCGATTTGGGCATATACGCCGTCGCTACAGATGAGCAAGCGATCGCCGCGGCTGACGTCGACGAACAGCGTGTCGACCGTGACGAGCTCGTTGAGGCCCAGCCCGTTGGTGATGCCTGACCCTTGTGACGGCGCCACCACGCGTCCGAAGCCGTCGGTCTTGGACACACTTTGCGCGGTGTGGTCTGTCGTCAGCTGCAGCACCGCGCGCTGGCGAGCCAGGAACACGCGCCCGTCGCCCGCGTGAGCGATGAACGCGTGATCGCGTGCGAACCACACCGCGTCGAGCGTCGTGCCCATGCCGCGATGCTCCGGATTTTGCTCTGCGTCCGCGCGAATGAAAGCGTGTGCGCGTTCCACCGCGCGCTTCAACTCGGCGAACACGCGACGCCGAGCGTTGAGATCGGCGCTCGCTACGTACGCTTCCAGCGCACGCTGGGCGCCCCGTCCAGACAAGCCCAACTTCACTTGCTCGACAGCCAGCTTGGCTGCGACCTCACCTGCCAAGTGACCGCCCATGCCGTCGGCCACCGCGAACAGCCCGAGTTCGGGGGCCAGCAGCGCAGCGTCCTCGTATTGGTCGCGCGTCGCTCCGATATCACTCGCCAGCGAGTATTCGGCCCGGAAGTCGAACCGGGGCAGGATCGAGGGCATGCAGACGCTAGGCTAGCAGAGGGTACGGGCTCGCATTTCGTGCTAGACGCGGGCGCGTGCGCATTCTCGGGATCGAAAGTTCGAGTCGACGCGGTTCGGTCGCGCTGCTGGACGGTGAACGCCTGATCGCCAGCGTCGAGCATGAAGAGCCGAACTCTCATGCCGAGCGGCTGTTACCCATGCTCGAGCAGCTGCTCGTGGACGCCGGCTGGCCGAAATCGAGCCTAGACCGCCTCGCCGTAGGCGTTGGGCCGGGCTCTTTTACTGGACTGCGCGCCGGAATCGCCTTGGCCGAGGGGCTCAGCGTGGGGCTCGATCGCCCGCTTTGGGGCGTCGGCTCACTGCTGGCGATGGCCCGCGGCGCGCTTGCCGAACACTCCGGCCCATGCTGCGCACTGCTCGACGCTCGGCGGAGTGAGCTGTTCGCGGCCGTGTATGACAGCGAGCTCCGGGAACTACGCGCGCCGCTGGCTCTCCCGATCGAAGAATTGTCCGAGTTTTTGGCTGCTTCCGGAGTTGCCACCGTGGTCGGTGAGGTGGCCCTGACGCTCGACCACGGCCGTCCGATTGCGACGGGTCGAACCTTGGAGCTCCCGCACGCTCGCTGGGTCGCTGCGCTCGCTGCCGAATTGGACGAAGCCTCGTCGCCCCCGGAGCCACAATACGTGCGCGGGATCGGCGCGACCCTGCCCACGCTCCCTCGCTCACCGATCAATTCCCAATAGCGCGTGACGCTGCGCGCTCGGCTCGGCTATTGTCCGTTCCGATGCCGCTTTCTCCCGACGCCGGCCCCGAGGCGGAACAGCGTCTTTTATCGCGCTACGGCCGACGTTTCGCGGCTGGCAGCGTGCTCTTTCGTGATGGTGACGACGCCAGCGAGGCGTTCCTCTTACAGGAGGGCCGAGTCCGCCTGATCAAGCACGTGGGGGCCATGGAGCGCAGCCTGCGCGTGGTGCGACCGGGGGATTTGTTCGGCGAAGGCGCCTTGGTCAAGGGTGCTCTCCGAACCTCGACCGCGCTCGCCCTCGACGATACCGTGGCCTTGGCCTTCGACCAGGCCACGTTCGACCAGGTGCTGGCGACCAGCCCGGAGGTCGCATCGCGCGTGCTTTCGCAACTGATTCGGCGGCTGCGGGAAGCGGAAGATCAGATCGAAATCCTCATGCTGCGCGACGCGCAGTCCAAAGTCGTGGTGGCGTTGATCAAACTCGGCCAACAGCAACTTGCTCAAGACGGGCGGCCAAGCGGCCAAGTGGCGTTGCTGCTTTCGCCGCTCGAACTATCTGCCCACGCCGGCCTGGACGTGGACACCGTGAAGCGAATCGTTTCACAGCTTCGAGACCGAGGTTACGTGCGGATCCAAGAAGAACGCGTCGAGCTGCCGGATTTAGACAACTTACGCGAGCTATACGGCCTGCTCGGCGTGAAGGATCAACTGCGCGGTCCCAACCGTGAGCGAGGCCAAGGTTGATGCCGCGAGCATTGCTCGGCGCGCTGTTGTCGGTGTTTGTGGGATGTTCCCCGAGCAACGCCACCGGCCCAGCGGCCCGCGATCCGGAACGCATGAGCGAGAGCGAGTACGATATCGCCCGCGATCTGTGGCTGCGCCGCAACCAACCACGCGAAGCGCTTGCCCACGCCCTCAAGGCCATCGATTTGGACGAGGGCAACGAAGAAGCGGCGCATTTGATCGCCCTGCTGTACTTGGACTTTTGCTCGCGCGGTCCAACCGAATGCCGCCTGAGCGAGGCCGAGAAACAGGCCCGACTCGCGCTGAAGAACAAGCCGGATTTTCGCGAAGCCAAGAACACGCTAGCGGTGGTGCTGATCCACGAGAAAAAATACGCCGACGCGATCGCCGTCCTGAAGCCACTGACCGAGGACATTCTGTATCAGACCCCGGAAAATGCCTGGGGAAACCTAGGCTGGGCGTACCTCGAGCAAGGCTCGTTCGATCTGGCGATCGACGCCCTCAAACACAGTGTCGCGGCGCAGCCGTTGTTCTGCGTCGGCAGCTTCCGCCTCGGGCTCGCGTTCGAACACAAGCAGGAGCTCACCAGCGCGCTCGAAGCCTTTACGCGCGCACTGGAAACAGAAGCTCCCGGTTGTAACTCGCTGCAAGAGGCTTTCGCTGCGCGCGGCCGAGTGCGAATGAAGCTCGGCGATTCTGATGCAGCTAGGACGGATCTCGATCGCTGTGTCGCGCTGTCGGGAAAGACCGACCTCGGAAAAGAATGCAGCTCCATGCTGCAAAAGTTCAAGTAATCTCTGGGGCCCCAATGCCCACGGTCGGAACCTTCCTACGCCAGCTTCGTGAAGCGAAGTCCTTGAGTGTAGAGGAGATTTCGCGAGCGACTCGCATGCCGCAATCGAGCGTCGAGCGCATCGAAGCAGATCGCTTCGACGAGTTGCCGGGCGAGGTTTTCGTGCGTGGCTTCTTGAAGGCGTACGCGCGCGCACTGGGTGTCCCGGCCGAAGAAGTGCTGGCGCGCTACACCGCCAGTCGACGTGTCGCATGGGTCACACCGCTGCCCATGGCGAGCACGGCCAAGCCGGCGCGCACTCGGCGTTTCGGCGTGGCGATTGCGTTCGTGCTGCTGCTAATCCTGTTTACGCTCGCACTCAGCATCGTGCTCAAGCCGCGTGGTGACGACATGCCACAAGAGCTGTCGGCACGGCCCGCGCACTTTCACGCCCGGATCAGTTAAGCCGCGTGTTCGCCCGCAGCACGTCGAGTCCAGCTCGCGTCGCGCATGCGCTCCTGCTTCGGCGCGTCGAGTACGGTGAGAGCGACCTCGTCGTCACCTTGCTCACCGACACGATTGGCCGCGTGTCGGCGCTCGCGCGTGGCGCACGCAAGAGCGACAAACGCTTCGGCGGCGTGATCGA
>Ga0247776_10000257_pt1 | contig 12181 bp, 9 predicted proteins | sample UWRJL199509C5_FD_179912 | JGI IMG/M metagenome (GOLD analysis project Ga0247776, IMG submission 179912) | Plant litter microbial communities from Arlington Agricultural Research Station in Wisconsin, United States - UWRJ-L199-509C-5 | ecosystem: Environmental > Terrestrial > Plant litter >...
CTACCGCGCGACCTTGTGTCGCTGCGGCGCGTCGAAGAACAAGCCCTATTGCGACGGCTCGCATCACGAAGTGAACTTCGCGGCTTCCGGCGAGCCGCCCACGGGCGCTGCCGACATGCTTGCGGTGCGCAACGGACCACTCACGGTCGAGCCACAGACGGACGGGCCGCTGCAAGTACGCGGCAATCTGGAGATCACCAGCGGGACCGGACGCGTGGTGGCTCGCCTCCAACAGGCGCGCCTGTGTCGTTGCGGCGGCAGCGCCAACAAGCCCTTCTGCGATGGGACGCACACGCGGATCGGGTTCAAGTCCGGCTGAGCGAAAGCGCGGTTAAATTCTGCTCCCCCGGCCGCGCTCCTGGGTGTACCTTCGGCGCGTGAAACCTAGCCCCATTGTCGAACACGACCACGTTGCTGGCCCGGCGGACGCGCCGCTGACTTTGATCGAATACGGCGACTACGAGTGCCCGTATTGCGTGAAAGCGTTTCCAGTCTTGGAAAGCGTGCGCCAGGCGTTCGAAGGTAAGCTCCGTTTCGTCTTCCGACACGTGCCGAAGTCGGGCCAAGCGTTCGACAAGCAAGCCGCGGAAGCGTCGGAGTTTGCGGCCGCGCAGGGCAAGTTCTGGCCCATGCATGCCCAGTTGTTCGCGCTCGACGGTCGCCATGATTTGGAGCAGCTGGTCGGCGCAGCGGCTGCCATCGGCTTGGATGCCGCCGCCTGCCGCCAGGCGCTGCTCGACCGCAGCTTTGCCGGCCGCGTCCGCGAGCTCAGCGTCGCAGCCTTGCACAGCGGGATCATCGGCACGCCGACCCTGTTCATCAACGGCATCCGCTACGAGAATCGAATCGAAGAGGCGCTCTTGACCAGCGCGCTCGAGCGCGCCCTTTCGGCCGACGGCAGCTGAAGAGGACTGGCGCGCACCCCATGAATGACGCGCCTCCGGCCGTGCCGGTCGACACGTACACGGAATGGTTGGAAGCCGATGGCCTCGGTGGCTTCGCATCCGGCACGACCGCAGGCGTTGCCACACGGCGCTACCATGCGCTGTTGCTCTCGGCCCAAAGTCCACCATCCAGCCGCTTCGTGTTGCTGAACGGCTTTCGCGCCTGGCTCGAGACAGCGCAGGGCCACGTGCAGCTCACGCGCCACCACTTCGGGCCCGACGTGCTCACTGCTGCGGACGCACGGATTGAACGGTTCGAATCAGAGCCTTGGCCCAGCGTGTACTACGTCACGAACGCGGGTTTGCGGCTGATCCAGGAAATATTCGTGCTGCACGGGAGCCCCACGGTGTTGGTCAGCTTTCGCCTGGAAGGCGACGCCCAGGGCGTGAAGTTGTGCGTGCGTCCGTTCCTGTCCGGGCGCGACTTTCATGCGCTGCAGCATGAGAACGCGGCCTTTTGCTTCGAGCCCGAGCAACATGGTTCACGGCTACGCTTCACGCCGTACCGCGGCGTGCCTCCGGTCGACATGCTGACGAACGGCTCGTACACGCACGCACCAGAGTGGTACCACAACTTCCGCTACGAAGAAGAAGCGCAGCGCGGGCTGGATTGCTACGAAGATTTGGCCGCCCCCGGAGTGCTCAGCTTCGATCTGGCGACGGGCCCAGCGATCTGGATTTCGAGCGCAGTCACGCCAGGTGAGCCCCTGCCGGAAGCCGTGACCGCAGAGAGCTTTCTGGCGAGCTCGCGTCGTCGTGAGCGTGCGCGCCGAAGCGCGTTTGCAAATCAGTTGGAAAAGGCCGCTGACAGCTACCTCGTGGCCCGCGGCCGAGGTCGTACCATCATCGCCGGCTACCCCTGGTTCTGCGATTGGGGTCGGGACACCTTCATCGCACTGCGTGGCATGTGCCTCACGACCGGGCGCTTGAGCGAGGCGCGCGACATCCTGGTGGAGTGGTCGCAGGTGGTCTCAGAAGGCATGTTGCCGAATCTGTTCCCCGACGACAACGGCAAGCCCGAGTACAACTCGGTTGACGCTTCGCTCTGGTACGTGATCGCAGCCAATGAGCTGCTCGATGCGACGCAAGGCGCGAGCGTGCTCTCGCTCGCCGACCGGCAAGCCCTACAAAGTGCGATCTTGGCGATCGTCTCGGGCTACGGCCGAGGCACTCGCTTCGGCATCCGCCGCGACACGGACGGGCTACTCGCTTGCGGCGAACCGGGGGTCCAGCTCACCTGGATGGACGCCAAGGTCGGTGGCTATGTGGTCACTCCGCGCTCCGGAAAGCCCGTGGAAATTCAGGCACTTTGGCTCAATGCGTTGGCGGCGGCCGCGGCGCTTTCGCCGGAGCTTGCGGGCTGGCTCGCGGACGCGCGGGCCTCCTTCGAGCTGCGCTTTTGGAACGAGGCCACCGGCTGCCTCAATGACGTGGTGGACGTCGATCACCAGCCCGGTCGGGTGGACGCCACAGTGCGACCGAATCAAATCTTCGCGGCCGGAGGTCTGCCCCTGAACTTGCTCTCGCCAGAACGCGCCAAGCGCGTGATTGACCGCGTGGAAGAGCAGCTCTTGACCCCGATCGGGCTGCGCTCACTGGCCCCGAGCGATCCTGCGTACGCCCCGCACTACGAAGGCAACGTCTGGCACCGCGACACCGCCTATCATCAGGGCACGGTCTGGCCTTGGTTGATGGGTCCGTTCGTGGAGGCCTGGCTCAAGAGCCGGGGCAACACGGATAGCGCCAAGCGAGAAGCCGAGCGACGCTTCGTCGCGCCGTTGCGCGCACACATGAACCGCGCCGGCATCGGACACGTCTCGGAGATCGCCGACGCCGAAGCGCCGCACACGCCGCGCGGTTGTCCGTTCCAAGCCTGGTCGGTGTCCGAGCTCTTGCGGATCTCGGCGCTCACTCGCAGCTAGCGGCCGCTCGCGTCCGCGCGCGAGCAAGGGCAAGAAGGCCTGCAAGGGTCAAGGCGGCTGCAAGAGTGAGAAGCACGCCTGTAGGGGCCAGAACGCCTGCAAAGGCCAGGACGGCTGCAAAGGCTGAGCGTCGAAGCTGGGCTCAGGCGGTCGGCAGACGGAGACGGCAGCGCTCGGCGCTCGCTGTCTCCGTTTGCGTTTGTCGCCTGCCTTCGGGGCTTTTCACGCAGCGCGATGTGTGTCGAGCCAACCCGCGCAACCGGGCCGAGACGCGATCCGAGCGCGCAGCTTGCGCTTTGCGCGATCTTCGAGCTGGCGCGCTCGTTCACGCGAGATCCCCAGGCTGCGTCCGATGTCGGCTAGCGACAGCTCGGCCTCGCGATCGGCAAGAAACCGGTGCTCGACGATGTAGCGCTCGCGCGCATCGAGGATGGTCAGCGCATCGCGCACCGCTAGCAGTGCGTTGCCGCCGAATTCGCTGGCCAGTGCTTGTTGCTCCAGGTCCGGATCCGGACTGGGCAGGGCGTTCACCAGCGACAACGTGCCATCCTGGAACATCTCTGCATCGAGCGAGCAATCCCGTTGATCCACCCGCTGCAAGAGCGCGGTCAGGCGCTGCTCGGAAATCCCGAGGCGCTCGGATAGGATAACGCGCGCCTCAGCGCCATCACCGATCAAGCTGCTCAGCTTGGCGCGTTCGCGACGCAGCTTGAAAAATAGCCGCGAGCGCGGCAAGCCCGAGCCCACGATGCTCCAAGACCGAAGCACGTGCTGCAAGATACAAGCGCGCACCCAGTAGCTGGCATAAGTAATGAACAACGTTCCGCGCGCACCGTCGAACTTCTCCAAGGCACGCACGACGCCGAAATTCCCTTCCGAGATCAGCTCGGCGAGCGGGATCCCGTAGCGTTGGTAGCGTCGCGCGATCGTCACCACGTGGCGCAGCGAGGAGCGAACCAGCGCATCCCGCGCGCTCTCGTCCTGCTCCAAGCGCCAGCGCCGAATCAGCGTCAGCTCTTCTTCGCGCGAAACGGCAGCGTAGCCCTGGACCGTCGACAGGTAGTTGAACGTCGGAGTGTTCGCTGAGGTCATGCTTGGCTCCAGTGCAGAAACCGTGCCGGCAGTTTCCACGCTCCAAAGAGCCCTAGAAGTGGCGGCAGGCGGACAGGAGTATCCAAATTGCGTCGCAAATCAGGTTGCGACGCGGACACGTGTCCGCTTTGCCCGGACGTCCCCCGGACACCGCTTTAAGCCCGCTTTAGGGACGGTCAGTCTTTTCGGGGCGCTCGATACCGACCAGGCGATATCCGCCAGCGTCGCCGAGATCATAGAGGTGCGCGCGCAAGGGGCCGCGCGCGTAGCCGTTCTCGAGGTCGACGATCACGTAGCGGCGGGCGTCGTCCGGGGCCAGATTGGCACTCAAGGCGGCGTGCGGCAGCTCCACGCACACGCGCGGGGTGGTGTCACTCCGTAGCCGCAGGGCTCGCGTGGGCTCGCGTTCGGCACCGCGATAGGCGCGCGCGCGAAACGAGGTTGGCTCGTTCGGGACGACACCGGTCAGCCGCGCAAGATCGACTCCGCAAAGCCCTTGCGCGCTGGCCTGGACCTCCCCGATCGGCGACAAGCGCGACAAATAGCGACGTAGGATCGCCATCCGCCGAGCGATCAGGGTTTCGGCGAGGTAGCGCTCACGGGCAGGCTCGTATTTGCCGATCGCGACGGCAGCGCGCACCAAGCCCTCGTCGAAGCGCGCCAGAATGCGCGCCATCCAAGCGCCGTCGGCCTCGGTCATCCGCATGAACGCGGGGTTCGGATACTCCCCACGCCACAGCTCGGGATCGAAATCACGAGCACTGAAATAGCCGAACAGCTCGCCCAGCTGCGCGCGTTCCCAGGGTCGCTCGATCGCCCCCAAGGTCACGAAATCTTCCATCAAATACGGGACATCGAGCGCATACGCGTGATTCAGACGGCGCGAGATCCGGTCATCGGCCCACTGGCTGCCGAAGCAATCCCCCATGTCGATGATGTAGTGGCGCACATAGCCGGGACCCTTTTTCTTGGCAGGGTCGGCCGGTAAAAACACATCCATGGTGTTCTGCTCGCGCGAGTCGAAATGGGCGAGCCAGGCTGCGACCAAGCGCGCGCCGCGCAGCTCTCGGCGATCCTCGTGCGGAATGATATCGTTCGGATCGTCGTGGCGCCGGCCGTCGTACTTGTAAGGGCCGATCGGCTTACCGGGCAGCCATTCCGAGGCCACCATTCGCACCAGGCCATTGCGATGGGAGGCGTGCGCCAAAAGATCTTTCAGCCGCGCTTCGTCGAAGGGTTTGGTGACTCCCTGGTTGTTGGTGACGGTCAAGCCCGGCTTGAGCTTCAGCAACGAAGGATGAAAATAGACCACCGAGTCACACGGCGCGTAGTAGCCGAGCGCGTAGTAAATGCGCGATGCCACCGAGGTGGCACCGGTTGCGCGGTCCGGCTCTTCCGTCGGGTCGCTCTTCAGCATGAACTTGCCCAGGCCGGGCACATTGATGCGAAAGCCGGGATTTGCGCCGTTGTCCTTGCCCTTGTCAATCAGCCAAGTGCCATCCGCAGCGCCCGGATCGAGCTCATGCTCTGCGCAACTGCCGCGCGTTACGTCAGCGGGGCTGAGCGCGCGCTTTCCAAGGCGATTCTCGAACCAGCTCGAGTCCGGCACCTCGTCGAGCGCGTTCACGTTGACCGCGGGGCCTGCCGGGTCGACCGCGAAGAAGCGCGAGATGGGTCGGAACACCGTTTGATTCGCGCCGTCCCATGCAAACGGCGAGTAGTACTCCTCCGGCTCCTTGACCACCGGCACTTCGTCCGGATCGCGCAGCAGCGGCTCGCGCAGCGGGAAACTGGCCGGGCTCGCGCAGCTGCAGAGGAGGAGCGCGCAGGCGAAGCGTGAAAACTCAAAAGCCACTGCGCGCTCCTACTACGACGCGAATCGAATTGACGTCGGCGCCGCTGTTGAAGGTTTCTGTGCCGAAGCCCATCAAGAGTTGAAACACGCTGTCGCGCGAGCCGCGACTCTCGATGCCGACAGCACCAGAAAAGCGCGATTGTCCCCAACTGATTCCCGATAGGTGCTCGCCATAAACATTGCCGACGGCGGCTTGCAGCGAGCCATCGAGCCAAATCCAGATCGGCCAAGAGTAGCGCAGCGTTGCCGCCGCACCGCTGCGACCATGCAAGCGGCCGGCGCGAAATCCGGGCATTTGTTCGTTGCCACCGATGGTAGTCAGCTCGGTGAACGGGACCGGCTGTCCGCCGAGCGGATCGGCCATCTCGGCCGCCACTGACAAACTAATGATCCGACCGCCGTGATCGCCCAGATCGAGAAAGCCACCTAAACTCGCGCCGTAGCGCACCCAGCCCGCAGCGCGAGATTGGGTGGGGTCGATGCCTTGCTCGCCGCGAAGCACGAATCGACCGCCGCTGTCTCGACTGTCTTCCTCGCGGCGCGTATCGAGCGTGAGCTGAGCGCGATGAAACCCGGCGCGGTAGCCGTCCTGGTAGCCGTCGGGCTGAGCGAAGACGCCCTTTGTGACCTGTTGGTCGAGCGATGGATCGCCACCGAAGTCACCTGGGTAGAAGCTCGCCCCGCGATAACCGAAGGTGGTCTCCATCGAGCTAGAACGCCAAAAGCCGGCGCGCCAGGTTGCGTGCAGATCCAGCATGTTCTCGCCGTAGCGGCTGCGATTCGCTTCGCGAGTATCCGGACCGATGCCGTAGTAGGCATAGTCGGGGCGGCGCGACGCGGAGGCATTCAGCGAGACGGTGGAGCCACGCGCGATCTCGAAACGCTCGGAGACTGCGCCGCTCAGCCAACGGCTGCCCCCGGTCGTCGCGCGGAGCCGCAAGTTGTGTCCCTTGAAGCCCGCGTCGTCCCAGAATGCGTACACGCCGACGCTCGGGTAGAAGCCGAAGTCGACGAAAGCGATCGGAACGAAGCCCGCCTTATGATCGGGGCCGAAGGCGAAGAAGTCATACAAAGCTGCGGGCACCTCGGCCTTTTCGGCCGCAGTGATCAGGTAGCCCAACGGCCGCCGCACGACGTATTCGCTCACCAGGTAGACCGGGGACAAGACCACCCGCGGCACCCAGAGCGCCACTTGGCCGGGCGTGGTGGGTTGTCCTCGGCCCCCGCGGCCGTCGTAGTCAGGCAGCGGTCGCTCGGGTTGCGACTCAGCCGAAGCGGTGAGCGAGCTCGACAACAACGCCAGCGCCAGCAGCAGCCCGCGCGTGAACACAACGAACCTGCCGCCCCGGCCACGTGGCGCGAGCCCTGGACGCTTGACTAACTTTGGCCTCGGAGCCGCTCGAAGCTTGGTGAACGCGGTTCTTGCAAGCATGATTGAAGCGAGAAACCGAGTTACCACGGCATCGGTCGCGACAGACAGCGCAATGACGCTCCGCGCAGGTCCAGCTCCGAGTTTCCGCTTCGTCGGTTCGAACGCCTGAACGCGATTTTGCCCCAAGAAACAGGCTTGATACCTCAGAGACGACGAACCTCAATCCGGCTCGGTGCCCAAGCTCGGCCCCGGCAGGTCAGCGCGGAACGAGCGCCGCAGCTCGCCCAAGAGATCGGCATTCGCCTGTTTCTCAGCCTGATCACGGGGGCCGGCGTGCTCGGAGAGAGCTGCCACGAGTGGCGCGCGCACGGCCTCGGGCAGCAAACTCTCCAAGTATTCGAGCGCGGTCCCGCGCAGCTTGCGATCTTCGCTCAGTACGCCCTGCCGAGCCAGCTCGAGCGATCCGCGATGGAGCGACAAAGCAAGCAGCGCGAACACATGGTCGATGCCCGCGCGATCGAGCGGACCTTGAGCCACCTCGTTCAACACCAACGCGTACACCGCGGCGGGATCGGGGCTCAGCCCGCTCTCCTCATGGATCACCTCCGAGAGGGCCAGCGCGGCACGGTATCGCACTTCGAGGGTCGCGCAGGAAAGCGCGCCGAAGAGCGCCCGAACCGCGCGATCCCCACGCGCGCTCCGCAGCACGTGCGGGATGCGACGTCTGACGACGGGCGACAAGGAGCTCGAGTGCATGGCTTCGACCAGCACGCCGAACACTGCCGGCCCCATCGCGCGCAGCGCCTCGACCGCGGGCTTGGCCAACGATTCCTGACCCAGGTGGGGAATCACGAAGGCCGCCAAGCGCGGGTCGAGTGGAGGTCCGCTCAGCAAATCGCGAATCGGCTTGGGATTTTTGCCCAGCAGAGTACGCACCGAGGACACGATCTGCTCGACTGGTTCGTCCGGCACCGATGCCACGGGTACCGAACCCACGAGCGACTCTCGCTCAGCCTTTGCTTGGCGCAAGTGTGCGATCTGCTCGATCATTCGCTGACGATCGACGTCCAGGGTCGTGCCCAACGTCAATAGACGGCGCGCGTCTTCGGGATCCGGCAAATCGTCATTGGAGGTGCCCTCGCGCAGGCTTGCTTCCAGCTCGGATACGTAACCCCGCTGGGCTCGCAGCGAGAGCATGATTGCCAGCGCCGAGGACAACACCACCAGCGCCGAAGGCGTGCGCTGCAAGAACGCAGGCCCGGCGCTCAGCAGGGCCAAGATCACGAGGCTTGCCAAGGTTTCGCCGCCCTTATCGAACACGACGTCGATCAGGGCTTTGCTGCGTCGTTTGCTGGCGGCGGCAACCGGGGTGAACAGCGGTTCGAACGCGGTGCGATACAGCGACGGGCCGAGCGCCAAGTCGCTGTAGCGCATGACACCAATCGTGAACAGCGTGGGCGCGAACAAGGAAACCCCGCCAAGCACCATGCTAAATAGCGGCGGAACCGACAGCGTGCGCCCCACGCCGATCGCGTCCAGCAGGCGACGCGAGACCAGAACTTGGAGCAGGAAGCTGGCCAGCGCGGCCGCGGTGTAAAATACGGCGAAGAAGCGCACCAGTGATGCCACGTCCCTGAAGCGGGCAGCCGCGGCTTGCTTGAGCGCAAAATCCCCGAACGCGGACACAGCCGCGGTGCACGCGACGAGCAGAGCCAACGTCCGCAAATACCCGGTGAGACGCTCGCGCGCCTTCGGGCCGTCGACGCTTGGCTTGGCCACGACCGGCAAGGTACGACCGAGGCGTTCCATGAACGCTGCCGCAGCCAAGGCGAGCACAGCGAGCAAAAGCAAGCTCGTGCGCGCCGAAAAAGTGTGCGCCGCGCGCTCCATCAGCAAGCCACCCGACAAGCCGCCGAGCGTGCTGAAGCCGCCGATGCCTCCAACGACGGCCTTCAGCGCGTGAGGATCGAAGCGCTCGTTGACGATCGACCAGAACGCGCTGACCAGCAGCGCGCCGCCGATCGAGACATGCAGATAGACGGTGATCGCGATCGCGCGCGGCAGGCTCGGCAGTAGCCACCATTCACCGACCGAACCGCACGCGCTGAGCAGGAACAAGATCGGCGTCAGCCGACCGGGCCCCCAGTGCGCCATACCGCGCGCGACGAGCAGCGCCATGGGGACGGCGAACAACGCCGCGCCGAGCATCGCCTTGGGCAACTCGGCGACCGGGAACGTGGCCAGAAACAAGCCCTCGCGCAGTGAGCGGGCCGCCACGTGGAGGCCCAACGCAAAGGCAGCTGCTGCCATCGCCAAGTGTGTGGCGCGCCTATCGGCGGCGGGTGCTGGCATCGAGGGCAGCGACCGTAGCACGGGGCGTGCCCGCGCACGATCGAGGCAGATTTACTCTTTCTCTACGAAGGCACGCTCGATCGTGTAGTGGCCTTGTTCGTGGCTCTTGCCCTCGTGGAAGCCGCGGGCTTTGAGGATGGCCACGAGCTCGTCCAGCATCCCTTGGTTGCCGCAGATCATCACGCGGTCGAATTCCGGGTCGAGCGCGGGCAGGCCGATGTCGGTCGTCAGCTTGCCACTATCGAGCAGATCGGTGAGCCGCCCGCGGTTCGCGTATGGCTCACGGGTCACGGTCGGGTAATAAATGAGCTGATTCTTGATTTGCTCGCCGAGGTACTCGTGCTGCGGCAAATCGTTTTTGATGTACTCGGAGTAGCCGAGCTCGCTCGTGACCCGCACGCCGTGCGCCAAGATCACGTGCTCGAATTGATCGTAAATCTCCGGATCGCGGATCATGCTCATGAACGGCGCGAGGCCGGTGCCGGTGCTGAGCAAATAGAGGCGTTTACCGGGAAGCAGATGGCTCGTGACGAGCGTCCCGGTCGGCTTCTTGCCAACCAGCACCTGGTCACCTGGCTGCAAATGCTGGAGGCGTGAGGTCAGCGGACCGTCGGGCACCTTGATGCTGTAAAATTCAAGATGCTCTTCGTAGTTCGGGCTGGCGACACTGTAGGCACGAAGGAGTGGTTTGCCTTCAACCTCGAGCCCAATCATCAGGAAGTGGCCATTTTTGAAACGCAGGCCACCGTTGCGGGTGGTCTTGAAGCTGAACAGGCTGTCATTCCAATGGCGAACCTCGAGGACAGTCTCGGGGGTCAGGTTGCTCGCGGCGCTCATGGGTCTGTATTTAACGCGGCCTGGCTAATCGGCAAACCGGAATATTCCGGATATGCTATTCGGTTCTACCGATATGCGATACACCCTGCGCCAGCTCGAGGTTTTCTTGGCCGTGGCCGAGCAAGAGAGCGTGAGCAGAGCCGCCGAAGCGCTGGCGATGTCGCAATCCGCTGTGAGCGGAGCACTCGCCGATCTGGAGCGTCAGTTCGATATCCAACTATTCGAGCGCTTGGGTAAGCGCCTGCAGCTGAGCGAGCTCGGGCGTTCGATCCGAGCGCGCGCCGAGGCGCTCCAACAGCAGGCCAGCGAGTTCGAAAACGAACTGTCGAGCAACGACGCGGTGGGACAACTGCGCGTGGGCGCAACCCTCACCATCGGCAATCACCTGATGGTGCCCGAGATCGCAAGCTTCATGCGCGAGCACCCGAGCGCACGCATCACCTTGGACGTCGCCAACACCGCCGAGATCGCGCGCAAGGTGCTGAACTTCGAAATCGACATTGGCCTGGTCGAAGGCGAGCTGCAAGAACCGGAGCTACGGGTCACACGCTGGCGTCCAGACGAGCTAGTGGTGTTCTGCGCGCCCGGCCACCCGTTTGCCACGCAGCAGGCGCTAAGCGACGCCGATCTGGTGCAAGGCTCGTGGATCGTTCGCGAACCCGGGTCGGGTACCCGCCAGGCGTTCGAGCACGCGATGCATGGCATCCTTCCCGATCTGAAAATCGTGCTCGAGTTGCAGCACACCGAGGCCATCAAGAGCGCGGTCGAAGCCGGCCTGGGCGTCGGTTGCGTCTCGCGCGTCGCGCTCGCGGAAGCCTTCCGTCACGGCACGCTAGTCCCATGCCAAGTGCCCCAGCGCGACTTTCATCGCTGGTTTTACTCGGTGTTGCACGAACGAAAGTACCAGAGCGCAGCAGTGCTCGGATTTCTGGATCAGATCCGGCGCGAGCCGTCTTAGCACCTGTCTCTGAATGGCTGTGGTCCCCGTAAACGTGCCCGTCACGTGCATCTGCCGCTCCGCAAGCCAGGAGATGGGCGTTCAAAATCCCGCATCGCAGCTCGCGTTTCGCATCCTGTTCCGCACCCAGGGTCGCTCCCTGATTCAACCGCCAAAACGCCAAAACGCCAGAAGAGGAGAAAGAGCTGAGAGTTTGGGGGTCGCTCTGAGCGGCGCATCGGGCCGCATAGGAAAACGTTCGGGTGCGGGTTCCGTTGCGCGTTCAGCTGCTCACGCTGCAGAGAGAAGTCTCCGACGCTTCCGCGGAGTGACTCGCCGATCGGCGCGAACCCCAATCCCCTCTCCCTCTTCTGGCGTTTTGGCGTTTTGGCGGTTAATCCCCTCTGACGCTGGGCTCCGAGACGAGACGCCGAAGGCTGTGCCGGTCGCGAACGGAATTGTGACCATCAAAAACTCTGGCAGAGAGTCGGGCACGGGTACGGGCACTGAGGCGCGCGGCGGGGCCGTGTGTTTCCTGCGCCGCATTTCCGCTAGCGCGGGGAAGGCGTCGGCTCTTCGTCGTATTGTGGGAGCGCGTCGGTGATCTCGTGCCACGCGGCCTTGGAGGCGACGTAGCCGTGAAACGCCACTTTGAATGCGGGGGCGTGATCGAGCGTGCCGGCCGCCAAATGCATCAGCGTCGGTCGTCGAGTAGTGAGGTTGCCCAACACCGCGCCGCACGTGCCGCAGAACGAACGCCGCGCGTGCTCGGATGAAGCGAACTCACGCAGCTGCTCGCGACCGCTCAGCCAGCGGAACTGATCGAGCGGCACGAGCAGCCAGGTGGCAACCGTGGCGCCGGTCGCTTTG
>Ga0247776_10000258_pt1 | contig 12153 bp, 10 predicted proteins | sample UWRJL199509C5_FD_179912 | JGI IMG/M metagenome (GOLD analysis project Ga0247776, IMG submission 179912) | Plant litter microbial communities from Arlington Agricultural Research Station in Wisconsin, United States - UWRJ-L199-509C-5 | ecosystem: Environmental > Terrestrial > Plant litter >...
AGGCGCGGGGGCGTTGAGTTCCTTGAAGAAAGCGTTCAATAGCGGGTCGTCGAGATCGCTGTACAGAAGCGCGCGCTCTTGACGGAGCGGCAAATCGTTGATTTTGCCTTCGCCGCTCGGATAGGCCAGCACGTTGCCATCACGCGTGTAGAGCAGCGTGGCTGCGCCACCCATGGCCGTTCGGCTCAAGACCGCCGACAGCGCGGTGACGTCGAAATCGACGGTGATCACCGCGTGCACCTCGGGCGAATTCGTCTCGCGCACCGCTTCGGCGCGAGTGACGCCCGTGTAGTGGGTTTTGAAGAACGGATAGGGCTTGGTCCAGACGCGCTGGTTGCTGCTCACAGCGAGCTTGTAGAATTCGCGAGTGCGCGGATCGTAGCTCGAGCGCTCTTCGAAGTAGGGCGCGATGCGCTCGTGTCCGATCAGCGTGTAGCGCTTCACGACCGTGCCTTGGGGCGTGACGCGGCTGTCCTGAAAACGAATCAGGCCATCCAAGTCGCGGTATGCGCCTTGGAACGTGCCGTCGGGGAAGCTGATGCTGATGTACGCAACCCCGGGGCGCCCCTGCATCAAGTCGCGCAGCGAATGCGCCACGCGGTCGAAGGATTTGATCGGGTCGTGGTCGCGCGCAAGCGAACCCAAGCGCTCCATGACTGGGTTGGACTGCTCCAAGGCGCCGCTGATGCTACGCGCGAGCAGCATCGTCTCTTCGTCCATGCGATCGCTGGCCATGGTCAAATTGCTGTCGCGCAGGGAGCGCTGGCCGATCACGGTCAGGAAGATGCCGATCGAAGCGACCAGCAGCGGGAGCAACGTCAGCACGGCAACGGGGCTGGCGATCGCTGCGCTCACTCGGGCGGTCCGCGACAGCGCGCTACTCTTCCTAGTGGACTCAGGTCCGAGTTCGCGATCCCCAATGCGCGCGGCAGTCATTGCTCCGGAAGGCTAACACCATTTCTCGCACCCACGTAGCGTGCTCGCGGCCTCAGCAGGTATCCGGCCGCGCGCTGCTCCAGCGCGTGGGCGACCCAACCGGCGCTACGCCCGATTGCAAAAATGCAGGCCGCGCTGCCTGCCGGTAGTCCGAGGCAGTGGCACAGCGTCACTAGACCTGCGTCCAGCGTCGGGGCGGGATGTCCGCCGCGCTTCATGGCTTCGAGCAGCGCGAACGCGGTCTTGGCCGGCTCACTGCGGGCGCCCTGTGCTTCGGCCAATTCGAGCAACAGGGCGCCGCGCGGATCGCCGTCGCTGTAAAGCGGGTGTCCAAATCCGGGCAACTGTTCGCCGCGCGCGAGAAAGTCGTGCACCGTGCGCGCAGCGCTGGCTTTGCCGGGCGCGTTGCTGATGGTCGTGATCAAGGCCTCCACGCGGTCACAGGCGCCGCCGTGGGCGCTGCCGCTCAAGGTGTTCATGGCCGCGCCCAAGCAAGCGTACAGATCGGCGCCGGCGGAGGCGGCGACGCGCGCGGCGAAAGTCGAGGCATTGAGCTCGTGTTCCGCGCACAGCACGAGTGCGCGATCCAGGTTGGCGAGCACGGTTGGTTTTTGGGGTACGCGCAGCGCGGCGAGCAGCGTACCAGCAACTCGACTGCCGGCTGGCTGACGCGGGGGCCGGGCGCTCGGGGCCCAGGCCAACCAATGAAAGAGCGCGCGGGCGCGGGCAAACTCAGCCGCGTCGCTAGCCGAGTGACGATCGTCATCTGCCAGCGCGAGCGCGCCGAGCAAGAGGGCCATTTTCGGCAGCGCAGCGCGCCCAGCAAAGAGCGGCCAGAGCTGCGCTGCGTCGCAGCTCGAGACCGCCGCACGGCCTGCCGCGTCCGGCAAGGTTCCTGTCCAGAGCAGCTCAGCCACGCGCTCGAAGCTCACGCCCGCGCGACACAACGCGATTGCCGACTGTCCGCGGTAGTGCGGTCCGTCGGGCCTCACTTCCGAGATGCGGGTCTCGAGCACCGGCTCGCCGAAGCGGAGCGCGGCTGCTGCTACGGGGCCGTGGCCCGAGCGTGCAGCGTGGCGTGTTCGGAGCCGCTCGATGTCGTCGTTCGCATACAGTCGAGCGCGCTGTCCGTCCCCGGGCAGGCTCTTGATCAACCCGCGACTCGCGTAGGCGTACAACGTGGCGAGCTTGACCCCGAGCCGCTCACTAGCTTCACGCGAGCTCAACCAAGCGGTCTCCGAGGCGGCCATTCTGGCAGCATGCCGCGTCGATGTTGATTGTCGAATCAACGTTGATCAAATGCCTGTCGAGGCTCAGTCTGCTGCTTACGAGCGCGCGGCACGAAGCCGCACACAGAAAGGATTTGTCATGAATCTCGCGGGCTTGCCCATTGGCGAACGGTCATTGTCCAAGGCTTCCGGGCTGGAGGGCGTGGTCGTCGCGGACACGAGGCTGAGCCACGTCGATGGCGAGCGCGGGGAGCTGATCATCGCTGGCGCACGCGTGGAGGATTTAGCGTTCTCGGAGCCTGGCCAGTTCGAAGTCGTGGTCGAGCGCTTGCTTTCGTTGGCAGCCGCACGGCCCGAGCCTGGTCTGCGCGAACGCTTGGCGGAGGCTCGCCTGGCCGCCTTCGCTCGCATTCCGCAACTCCACCACGCTCTGACCGTGCCCGAAGCCATGGACGCCTTGCTCGCCGCCACCGCGCAAGGCTGTGCAGGCGGTGAAGCGTTGGACGTGTTGGGCGCGCTCCCAGTGTACGTGGCGGCCAGCGCACGGCTGCGCAGCGGACAGTCGCCGATCGCTCCGGACCCGGCGCGCTTCACGGCGCACGACTTTCTGAGCATGCTCGGCTTGCCAGAAAATTCCGCGCGTGCCCGCGCTCTCGATGCCTACTTGGTGACCGTGTCGGACCACGGTCTGAACGCGTCCACCTTCGCTGCGCGCGTCGTAGCCTCCACCGGTTCGGACGCGATGCCAGGCGTCCTGGCGGGGCTCGCGGCACTCAAGGGGCCACTGCACGGCGGCGCGCCTGGTCCGGTGCTGGATATGTTGGACGCGATCGCGAACACTGAGCCCAGGGCTTGGCTCGAGAGCGAGCTTCTGGCCGGTCGCCGGATCATGGGCATGGGGCATCGCATCTATCGTGTGCGCGACCCGCGCGCCTTCGTCTTCGAACGCGCGCTCGTTCGCCTCGAAGCTGAAGACCAAGAAAAGTCTGCGATTTCTGGAAGGCTCGCCCATGCGCGCCGCGTCGAGCAGGCCGCGGAGGCGCTCTTGAGCGAGCGCCATCCGGATCGCCCGCTACGCGCGAACGTCGAGTTCTATACGGCACTCTTGCTCGAAGCAGTCGGGATCCCGCGCGCGCTCTTTACGGCCACGTTTGCCATCGGCCGCGCAGCGGGCTGGCTCGCGCACATCGAGGAACAACGCCGCACCGGGCGCTTGATTCGGCCCGCCGCGCGCTACGTCGGGCTCGTGCCGGATTGACGACGCGCGAGTCTTCGCGCACACGGTTCTTCGCTTGCGGCGCTCACCGGCAGACGAAGGCGGACGAACCGGTGTTGGTATCGACCAAGAACGAGCCAGCCTCGAGGCGCGGATTGGTGGCCGCGCCGACTCGTTGTCCAGGAGCGTCGCAGCGCTCGCCCGGGTGCCAGTGGGGCGCCCAATCCTTGCTCGGGCAAATATTTTCGACCACGGGTAGCTGCTGAATCGGCTTTCCGGAGCGAGCGTCGAAGACGAACACCGAGCGCGCTTCGCCGGTAAAGCCGTAAGCAGAAACCAGGTAGTCGTCGAGCAAGAGCAGGCCTCCGTTGGATGTCGCAGCGCTCGATCGCCAGACCACGCGGCCTTGGCACAAGTCGAGTGCCAAGATGTGATTGCCGCCCTTCGGAAACTCGCGCGCATAGCCATTGAAGCCGACACTCAGCCAAACCGCGGAGCCGGAGCGAACGAGTGCGTTCAGCGTATTGAATGGCGGCACGTCGGCAGGGCCGAGAAGAGCCGCCTTCCCCGAACCGTCGGCGAGTCGAACCTCGAATGCGCATTGGTTGCCCCGCCAACCGCGGCCGCTCGCCCCCGCCGGAGTCGCGCTGGCTACGCGCAGCTCGACTCCGTCGAGCACGACAGGAGCCGCCTCGGCTGCGCCGGGGCCCGCCGGGGAGTCGCTGCATTCCGCGCTGAACAGCCGTTGAAAGGAGCCTGAACGATCGGGGCGAGGGCAGGGGGCACCTTTGCCGGCCGAAAGGAGCGGCGCGAGCGAGCGCGGTGTCCAATCCGCGGCGCTGCAGCTCGACTGAGCCAACACGGCCGGAGCGGCGTGGCTTGGCGAAACCGCAGTTGGCGAAACCGCAGTTGGCGAAACCGCAGTTGGCGAAACCGCAGTTGACGAAACCGCAGGCGGGGCCAGTACGGCGGGCGCCGATGGCGGCGGAGCGATGGCTGGCTTTTCGCCACAGCCTTGCAGCGCGGCCGCGCCCAGCGCGCCGACAAGCAGCGTCCAGCACGCGACTCGAACGGGTATCAACTGCGCGAGCATGACTACTTCTTCGCTGTGCGAGGGCTACGGAGCCCTGACTGGACCGTTTTCATGCCCGACTATGCGAACGGCGGGGCGATGACGTCAAGGCATGGCCAAGCGGGATGCTCTAGAATGGCGTCGCTGTGTTTGCTTCGACCCCCAACCGTTGGCCCGTCTATCTCGCGCTGGCGGGGGCACTGCATGGTAGCGCCCTGTTATCCAAAGGCTGCGTGCATGCGAGCATGGCCTCCAAACCGCCGCTCCTCGAAAAGCCAGCTGATGCCATCGAGGTCCGGCTGATCCCAGCGCCTCAGGTCGTTGCCGGGAGCGCGCCGGGTGGCGGAGCTACCGAACCGCGCTCGGCTCCACCGGTCAGCGCGCTCGAGCAGCGCATCAAGCCCAGCGCTCAGGTCCGACCCGTCGAGCGCACCTCCGTGCGAGAAGACCATGTCGCGGCAAGCCATCGCCCGGAAGATACGAACGAGCCAGAACCATTCGCAACGGACATGCTGGCGAGTGACCTTGCCGACACTTCGAACGAAGTGCGGCCGCTCGCTGCTCGACGCCAGATCTTGGCAGACCATTCGCAAGGCGAGCCCCAAGCCGGCACTCTCGCAGACACTGGCTCTGGTGCAAATGGCGGCCCTGGAGGACTCGGACACGGCAAGGGTGGCCCTGGCGTGGTCGAACAGCAATTCGCATTCGGCGGACCAGTCGGCGCGTTTCGAGCCGACGTTTGCTTCATCGAACCGACCGTGCGGCTGCTGACGGACATCACCTCGTGTGTGCCCGTCACGACCTTCTTCACGAGTGCGCTCAATGTCGCTCCTCGCCGCTTCGATCAAGGATTTCCGGGGCTTGCTCGGCGTACGGAATGGTTTGCCATCAAGTACACCGGAAAATTCAGGGTGAACGAAGATGACTCCTACACCTTTCGCCTGCTCTCCGACGATGGCGCGCGGCTCGAGATCGACGGACTTCCGGTGTTGGACAACGACGGCCAGCATTCGCCGATCGCCGTCTCGAAAAATGTTCGGCTGTCCGCGGGCGTGCACGAGTTTTTCGTTTTCTATTATCAAGGCCCGCCGGATTTCGTGGCACTGCAACTGTTCGTCAAGCGCTTCGCTGAAGAGGAGAAGTTGTTTGGCCCGGTGATCTAGGTTGCGGTTTCGAGAGCCCACTCTGCGGGCTTGAATGACTCGCATCGCTTTCGTGAGTCTTGACAGTCCGCGACAATTGCATCATCCTGGGCACATCAAATGAAGGCGGTGCTGGGCTACTAATCTCGATTTTCTTTTTCTATTCGTACAATTACTTCGTAGGCGTCGCTGCCAAAACGCAACTCGCGTTTGGATGTGGGATGCTCGGGGAAGATCGAAGCCAGCTCAGCGTAGTACGCTGCGCGACCGTCTATTGCGGGGTGGTAGGAGTGGATCCTACGCCGGGATAGCCTTCCGGAGAGGCTTGTTCGAATCAAGCCCCCGCTACTGCGTGGGTCCAAGGTGGACCTGCGAATACGAGCCCGTCGTCAGACTTGCACTCGTCCGGCGCGCACGACTACGTGCGTTCGCCGTGATTGTCAGGTGGCGCCGGCTCCAACGCTATTCCGATGCTCGGAAATGGCAGAAATCAAGCCTCATCCTGCGATTGCAGGGTACGCGAGGCACACACCTATTGGAGAACAGATATGCAATTTGAAATCAACTTAGCCTCGTATCGTGCGGCGCAGCACGAGCTTTGTGAGCGCATCCGCGCCTTGAAGGGCGCGCTCGGGATACGCTGGGAAAAACCGATGGCTGCCGAGCAACGGGAGCTCTCGCGCTTGAAGGTGCGAGTCACCGAGCTGTGTGCGCTGCGCGCGTTCGCGCGGGGCCGCCTACATCTACGGCAGGCGCCGCTCAATGCCCATGCAGATTGGGAGGCGGTCACGTATCATCGCGGCGTCGCCGAGCGGCTAGCCCCGAGCTACGGGGTCATCGCCACGCTGGAGAAGAGCGCTTGAACGCACCTTTAATCGACATCGGCGTCAACCTGACGAGCAAGCAGTTCCGCGTCGATCTGCCAGAGGTGATCGCCCGCGCGCTCGGCGCAGGGGTAGAGCACATGATCGTCACGGGGCTCACCGCCCCGCTCAGTCAGCAAGCCTTGCAGCTCGCACGCTCGCACCCTGCTCATTTGGCGAGCACTGCGGGAGTGCATCCGCACAACGCGGCTGGCTTCGGCCAGCACACCCGCGATCAGCTGCGCAACCTGGCGCGCCAGCCTGAGGTCGTCGCCGTGGGCGAGTGCGGTCTGGACTACGATCGGGACTTCTCGCCGCGGCCCGAGCAACGGCTCGCCTTCGAGCTGCAACTGGAGCTCGCCATAGAGCTGCAAAAGCCGGTGTTTTTGCACCAACGCAGCGCCCATGACGATTTTTTTCGCATCCTGCGCAACGCTCGGCCGAAGCTTTGCGGCGGGGTCGTGCACTGTTTCACGGGCAGCGCCGCGGAGCTTTCGTGTTACCTCGAGCTCGGCTTGTGCATCGGTATCACCGGCTTCGTCTGTGATGAGCGCCGTGGCACGCACCTGCAACAGCTGATCAAGCAGATCCCGAGCGATCGCCTGATGGTCGAAACTGACGCGCCGTTCCTGCTGCCGCGCGATTTGAAAGGCGTCAGCGGGCGTCGTAACGAGCCCGCGTACTTGCCCCACGTGGCGGCCAGTGTGGCTCGCTACGCCGGCCGCAGCGAGCTCGATGTGCGACGCGAAACCACCGCTACCGCGTTCCGACTCTTCGACCTCGCCGGGCGGTTCGGTTCAGCGCGCGCCGAGAAATGAACGACGCCGGGCGGCCCGCGACGCCGAAGGCTGCGACGCTCTCTGCCCAATTTGCGTGACCATCAACAGCAAGCATTTCCCGCTTGGAGCGCAATCGGCTGAAGTCGGACGCCTCGAGCTCAGGCCAAACGTCGCGAAATCGTAGCGCTAATGCGATTTTGCAAATCAGCGCGCTCGTCGCGCGATTCAGGCCGGCATAGCATCCGGCGATGTCCAACCGCGGCTCGAAGTACCCGGCGACGGCAAATGTGGAAAGCACGAGCACGGTGCGCGAGCGGATCGCGCACGTGCTCCGCGAGGGCAAGCTTACCGCTCGTGAGATTTCGGAGCGCGCGTCCGTACAAGAGCGCGACGTTGCCGAGCACCTGAGGCACTTGGAGTATTCGCTCAGCCATGGCGGCGAACAGCTTCAGATGAGCGTACCGCACTGCATCAAGTGCGGCTTCGAGTTCATCCAGCGGGACCGTCACACTCGCCCGAGCCGCTGCCCTCGCTGCAAGAGCGAGCGCATCTCCCCGCCCAGCTTCATGATCATTCGCTGAGCGGCGTGCACGGGCTAGCGCCTCGAGCGTTTCCTTCCCGGGGCCGAGAACGATAGCAGCACAATATTCGGCCGGCTCACTACACCCCCCAGTAGAACCTCGGCATTTCAAGTCATTCCGGCTTGGCCGAGAGTGTGTCGCGCTTGCTGCTTGCATGAACTAGGCAGGCTTGCTTTCTATGTCAGGATGCTGAAATCGGCGGAGTTGGGTCGCGTGCTGAGCAAGCAGGATTACGAAGCAGCGCTCGGGGAGCTTCGCACCTCGCTGCTCAAGATTCAGGCCGAGGTCGAACAGGCGAACTTCCCGGTCATCGTCTTGCTCAACGGTGCGGATGGTGCAGGCAAGGCCGAGACGCTCAACCTGCTCAATGAGTGGTTAGACGCGCGCTACCTGCGCACCGAGGCGTACGATCAACCGACGGAGGCCGAGCGTGCGCGGCCGGAGTATTGGCGCTTTTGGATGACGTTGCCCAAGTCCGGGCAAATCGGCCTATTTCTGGGCTCCTGGTACACGCGGCCGATCTTGGAGCGCGTGATGGGTGGCGGCAAGCCGCGGGCGTTCGAGCAGGCACTCACGCGGGCCAACGCGTTCGAGCGCACGCTCGCGGACGGCGGCGCGCTATTCATCAAGCTCTGGTTTCATGTCAGCAAGAAAGTTCAGAAGCGGCGCTTGAAAGCCGAAGAGCGCGCGACGAGCACACGCCTCTTGGTCTCCAAGAGCAATTGGCGGCACCATGAACGCTACGATGAATTCGTGTCGGTGACGGAGCGTGTCCTGCGCGATACCAGCACCGGTTACGCGCCTTGGACGGTGATCGAGTCCGCTGACGATCGCTACCGCAACATCACTGCCGGGCTCACCATTCTCGAGCAGATCCAGCGGCATTTAGCCAACCGCCGCGAGTCCGTTGCACCAGGCGCTCGACCTGAGATCGCCGATCCCGTTACGTTGCTCGATCGCCTCGATTTGTCGCTGAAGCTCGAAAAGCCCGCGTACGAAAAACGCATGGCCGAGCTGCAAGGGGAGCTCGGTGAGCTCGCGCGCAAATTGAAGAAGCGTCAGCGGAGTGCGATCTTCGTCTTCGAAGGTTCGGACGCTGCCGGCAAGGGCGGCGCGATTCGGCGTTTGGTTTGGGCGTTGGATGCCCGCCAATACAGGATCATTCCGATCGCCGCGCCCAGCGATGAAGAGCGCGCGCATCACTACCTCTGGCGCTTCTTTCGGCAACTGCCGCGCCGTGGCCGAATCACGATCTACGACCGAAGCTGGTATGGGCGCGTGCTCGTCGAGCGAGTGGAGGGATTCACCAGCGAAGAGAGCTTTCGGCGGGCCTACAAGGAGATCAACGATTTCGAGCACGAACTGACCCGCGATGGCATCGTGCTGGTGAAATTTTGGCTGCAAATTAGCCCTGAGGAGCAGCTCCGCCGCTTCCAAGATCGCGAACGCGAACCCTGGAAGCAGCACAAGATCACTGCCGAAGACTATCGCAACCGCCAGAAGACTCACCTGTACGAGGCCGCGGCTTCGGAGATGATCGAGCGCAACAGCACGGATTATGCGCCGTTCACGCTGGTCGAAGCCGAGGACAAGCACTACGCGCGAATCAAGGTCCTGGAAACGGTGTGCGAGCGACTCGAGCGCGCGCTGTAACCTCAGTCGATCGGTGTGGGATCGGGTTCGCCCGGGAAGCCCGGTGAATCCGGCGTCGGCTCTGGGCCCGGCGCTGGGTGCGGCAGCGGCGGATCCTCGATCGGGGGCCGCGGCACTGGCGTGACTCGCTCAATCTCTTCGGCGAAATGCGGGAACCAGGTAGGCATACGCGCTGGTAGAGCAACAACCGTTCCGCGCTGTGAGCTGCCCATCCATGCCAGTGATCTTGCCTATTTATGCTCAGCCCACCCCGAGCATGCCGAGCGCCTCAGCCGCACCGAGCAGAGCGGGCGAGGCGCTGTGCCTCACTCCAAACCAATGGCCAGGCGCCACTCGGCCGTCGGCGCGATCAGCTTGCGGCTGCGTGTATCCCACTGCCCGAACACGAATTTCCCCTCGCAGCAGATCTGCGCTGAGTCGTCGATCAGCTGTTGAGTCATGCGGCCGATCTTGCCCTCGTAGCTGTCGACGAAGCTACGGATCAGCAGGTGTTGGCGATTGGTGACTTCACGCACGAAGCGCAAGCTGAGCTCCAAGATCACCGGACCGGTCCCGGACGATTTGACGTGATCCATGCCAAAGCCGTTGTCGGTGATCAAGTCCCAGCGGGCTTGCTCGAAGATTTCCAAGTAGCGGGCGTTGTTGACGTGACCAAACGTGTCGAGGTGCTCCTCCCGAATGACGATCGACTGCTCGAAGACGCGGTTGGCCATGGTCCGGATTTTGGAGCAGACGCTGCTTTTCGCCAAGCTGGCTCGGAATAAAGCCGAAAGAAGGCGGTTGAGAGTGCTGTCAAGTCCTCGTAACCCTGCTGAAACGAAAATCCTCCGTACTATGAAGTTCGATGCTTGCAGCCTGTGACACCCCCACCAAGTCGCTGAAAGTCCTGGTCGTCGAGGACAATCCCAAAGTGGCTCGCTTCCTTCGTCGCTTGTTGACGGATGAAGGGCTGGTGGCCGATGCTTGCGCAGACGGCGACGAGGCGGTCCGGCAAGTCAGAAACGGCCTTTACGACCTGGTACTCTTGGATTGGATGCTGCCCGGGCAAGACGGCCTGGCGGTCTGCCGTGAGTTGCGACGAACTGGGTCGAACGTCCCTGTGTTGATGCTCACCGCGCGTGGTGAACTGCGCGAACGGGTGCTCGGTCTAAATTCCGGAGCTGACGACTACTTGGTCAAGCCGTTCGAGGTCGAGGAGCTGGTGGCCCGCATCCATGCCCTGCTCAGGCGCACGCAGGGGGCTCGGCGGGTCAACCTGGGCGGCATGGAAATCGATCTGGAGAAGCGCTGCGTGGTGATCGATGCCGTGACAGTTGCGATCACGGGGCGCGAGCTGGATCTGTTGCTGCACCTCGCCAATCGCGTGAACGAGGTGGTCACGCGTGCGGAGCTGCTCTCGCGGATCTGGCAAATGCCGTTCGACCCCGGATCCAACGTGGTGGACGTGCAGGTGCGCCGTTTGCGCGAGAAACTCGGCACGCGTGCCTGGATGGTCGAGACCGTGCGTGGCGTGGGCTACCGTTTGCGGAGCGAATCTCCGTGAAATTTCGCGAGCGGCTCGTGCTCGCGGCGTCGCTTACGAGTCTGATCGGATTGGGCGCGGGCTTCAGCTTCGTCTACGAGCGGGTGTGCGCGGAGCATCTGCACGAAATCGACTTGCTGCTGGGCGTCGAGAGCCGTGACGAAGCAGACGAAGTTGCTCGCAGCGAAGCCGTGCGCGAGCTCCCGGACGACCCGGAGCTGAAAGCGACGAACATCGGCCCGCTTCGCAAATACGCGGTGCTGTACGACGCCGATGGCAAGGTGTTGGCGCGTTCTGCGCTGGTCGGCGCGCGCGCGCCCGCGCTCCACACGCTCGACCTGCGCTCGGCCAAGCCGTTCGACCGTGCCATCGGTGAGACCCACGTGCGCGCGGTGCTCTTGCCTGTTCCCGGACGTCCTGGGCAGCAGCTGCTGTTCGGTGTGTCGCGCGAGCCAATCGACTCGGACGCGGCTCTCATGGCGCGGGTGATGACCATTACCTTCGCCGGGGTCGTGGTCTGGATCGTGCTGATGACCTGGTGGTTGACCGCGCGCATGACCCGAGAACACGAGGCGATCGCCGCGGTCGCGCGGCGCGTTGCCGCCGGCGATCTCAGCGCGCGGGTCGGGGGCGGCGTTCCGCACGCGGACATGGCGCGGCTGGGTCGAGATGTGGATTCGATGATTGAGCAGCTCTCGGCGCTAGTGGCGTCGCAGCAAAAGTTCGTGTCCTATGCGGCGCACGAACTGCGCTCTCCGCTAACGGCGGCTTACGGCGAGCTGTCCAATGCGCTGCGCAAGGATCGCAGCGCGGCGGACTACAAAGAGGCCATCGAGTGTGCGCTCGACGCCACGCAGCACATGAAGACCTTGGCAGAAGATCTGCTGGTCTTGGCGCGCGGCAGCGCTCCGCCGAGCTCGGGTACGCGCACGAGTGCATCCCTGGCGAGCGTGGCGCGCGCTGCGATCGGGCAGCTGGCACGAACGCTCGAAGCGCGCGGGGTGCGCGTCGAGCTCTCGGGCGACGCCCGAGTGAACACCTGGAACGAGCGAGACTTGCATCGCTTGGTGCTCAACCTGCTCGACAACGCGGTCAAGCATTCCCCGCGCGGCGGCCTGGTGCGAGTGAGCGCTGCCACGCCGGGTCCAGTCGAACTGTCG
>Ga0247776_10000260_pt1 | contig 12151 bp, 8 predicted proteins | sample UWRJL199509C5_FD_179912 | JGI IMG/M metagenome (GOLD analysis project Ga0247776, IMG submission 179912) | Plant litter microbial communities from Arlington Agricultural Research Station in Wisconsin, United States - UWRJ-L199-509C-5 | ecosystem: Environmental > Terrestrial > Plant litter >...
TCGGTGCGTTCGACCGTGGGCAAAGCTCGCTCGCCCAGCAAGTGCGCGACCAACATCGCCAACGACTCGGCTCGAAATACCGTGATGCCCGTCGCCAAACCGGCCTCCGCCGCATTTCCGGCGGGCACGACCGCGAACGATAGCCCGCGCGCTCGCGCGCCATCGAGCTGCGGCAAGATCCCGCGCACGGGCCGCAAACTGCCGTCGAGCGAGAGCTCGCCCACGAGCAGCAGCCCTTCGATTGCGTGCGCCGGGACCACACCGATCGCAGCCAAAATCCCGACCGCGATCGCCAAATCGAGCGCGGCCCCGCCCTTGCGCAGATCCGCAGGCGCTAGATTCACGGTGATTGCGTACTCATCCAAGAGCACGCCGAGGCGCGAAAGCGCACTCGCGACCCGCACGCGGGCCTCGCGCACCACCGCTTCTGCCAGCCCCACCATTTGGAAGAATGATGGCCCGCGGGACGACGAGACCTCCACTTGGATTGGGTGCGCGTCGAGTCCGATCAGCGCGCTGGCGTCGGCGATCGCGAGCCCGAGCTCTGGGCCGCAGATGGTCGTGGTGTGTGCTCCGTGGGGCATGCCGAACAGAGAAGCAGCGGGCGTGCCGTGTTGGAGTAGCGCGGAAATTCCGTCGCGAGGTTGGCGATGGCCGGCGAGACGCTGACGCTTGGCCGACTCACGGTCCTGCGCTGTCGAATGACCCAAATCGAAAGATCTGGCCTATCTCGCCGCTATTTCGCGGGCCAGGCCCGGCGTGCAATGCTGTGACCGATGAATGGGCCGGCTCGTGGCTCGTCCAACAAGGGGGCCGAATTGAACGCTCTAGCTCGGTACGGATCGCTGGCTGTCTCGGCCGGGTGTTGGCTTTTCGTTGCTTGTGGCGGGCGCGCAGACGACGACCATCCCTCTTCCGGGCACGCATCAGCAGGCGCTGCCGGGATGGAGATGTTGCGCGCCGGCGCGGGTTCAGGCGGAGCCGTCGGTGGTGCATTCGTACAGCCCTCGGCAGGGCAGGCAAGCGGCGGAGCGCCGCCAGCTGAAGGTGGGGCTCCGCCAGCTGAAGGCGGAGCGACGGGTTGGGCGGGCGATTCAAGCGCGGGGCAGGGCGGTGCGGCGGACGCCAGCGCGGGGGAGGGCGGCACCGGCGGCGAGCCGGCTCCCATCGAGTTGCTGGTCGGCGACTACGACGTCTACTTCCCAGAGCCGCCCACGCTCGATGATTGCTCGCCTTCTTGGTCCGAGCCGCGCATGAATCTCGCGCTGTTTTTTGCGAGCTCCGGCGAGTTCGAGGCCCAGCTATTTGCCGACTTCTATTGGCAAGCTTCCTCTGCCCAGGAACCAAGCGTCGGGCCAAAGACCATCGAGCTTCCCGCGCTTTCGGATTGGGCACAAAAGCCGCTGGCGCCGGCACTCACCCTCGACCGGGGCGCGCACGGCATTCTAGGCACGGCCTTCGCCGACATTCCTTACATTTGCCAGGGCGGCGTGAAGATCACGGAGCGGGTTCCCGTGCTGGTCGCAGCCGACCGAACACCGCCCAAGCTGCGTGTAGATCCTGTTGGATTCCCGCTGCTGGGCTTCACGCGCTTTGGCGTCACGTTCTCGGAGCCCATGCAATTGCCGAGTGGCGACTACAATGACGTGTTTAGCGAGCCATCGGACGGCGAGCAAGCGCTCCAGCTCTACGATATCGACACGAACGGAGCGCTGCCCACGGCTTGGAGATGGGCACTCGGTGGCCCCGTCGCGCAGGCGCATTTCGTCGACCCTGGGTCGGTCGAAGGTCGCTCGATTGCGGCGCGGCTGAGCGCTCCGCTCGCGGATCGCGCAGGCAACCCGCTGATCGTGCTCGCGCAGACCTTCGATATCCAGCGCTCTGCCGTACTCGACACCGAGCTTGATTTCGACCATGAGCCAACCGCGGGCATGTTCGGCAACGCGAGTTACCACGCGGTCGCCGAACCCGGTGCCGAGTGCGAGCAAGGCGGCTGTGTGGTGCTCGACGGCCCTGTAGTCGCATGCTCCGGCGCTCCCCAGTCGACGTTGGCGGTGCGCTTGTCGTCGGCTTGGGATACCGCAGTGCAGATTCGTTATCGTGTCTGGGCCTCTACCTACTCGGTGGAACCATTCGCGATCGGCTACGCCTCTGGCTGCAGCGGTAGTTTCTACGCCGACCTCGCGGCGCTCCCCCAGCCGGATGGAGCCTTCACCCATGCCAGCGCCTGGAAAACGCTGACCCTGCGCCCCTGCGGAGGACCGGAAGCGGAGGTCGGTTTCACGTTGTCTCTGGCCTGCGCCGCGTACGCACCACCCCCGAATGTGCGGGTCGTGATCGAGCGCATTACAAAGCTCAAATGACTCGTGTAATGCGCTGGTTCGGGTTCGCTGCAACGGTGTTGGTCGCACCCGCTCTGGGCGTCGCTTGTCGCAGCGTTAGCGGGAGTGACCGTCCGCAGACGAACGGCACGCAGAACGCAGCGGGCGCGGGCTCGAAGTGCAACGTGAGCATCGCCGCCTGGGCACTCGAGGGTTGTCGTGCTCCCAATGATCCAGGCTGTGAGATGTGCTGGATCTCCAACCCAGACGGCACGTGCAGTATCCTCAGCGGTCGCGCTCGTGCTGGCGAGCTCTGGGTCTACACGAGTGGCTCGCGGGAGACGGATTGCCCCGCAGCCGGTCCACGTTGCGCGCACTGCATGCGCAACTCCGAAGCGTCGCTGTGCCAGCCCGAGCGCCGCGAATGCAATTGCCAGCTCGATCCGGGAATCGACCCGTGCTTCGCGCCCGGCAGTTGCGCTTGTTACTGTTCGATACGCGATGAGGCTCGCAAAGCCTGTCCGTCTCCGGGCTGAATTGTTCGCGAGCGCCATTGTCGTGAATGGTGGGAATGGTGGTCGTCGTTGGGGAGCCGTCGCTGGCGATGACGGGCGGCAGCGTTTCTGATAACCCCATTGTATCGTGGACCAATCCGTCATTTGCGCGCGCGGCCCAAGCGCGAGGCAACGAGCATGAGCGAAACCGTCGAGAACTGGCTGGGCAACGTCACGTCGCAGGTAGACCGCATCGTGCGTCCGACGACAGTGCCCGAGCTGCAACAGCTGCTCAGCGCAGACAGCGCGCGCTGGCTCGTCATGGGCGGGCGCATGTCCAAGACCGCGCTGCTCGAGGCCCGCCCCGGTCGCGCCTTGGACATCACAGGCCTGGCTCAGATTCTGGAATTTGGCGACGACAGCGTGGTCGTGCAGGCCGGCATCACGGTGTACGAGCTGAGCCGTGCGCTGTATGCGCGCGGGCGCCAGCTGCCGGGCTTCACCATCACCGCCAACCCGTCGATCGGCGGCATGATCACCGCACCCACCAAGGGCAGTAATCACCCCTGGGTACCGCGCGCGAACAGCGTGAGCGGCGCGATTCGCTGGGTAAAAGTAGTGCGCCCGGATGGGCGTCTGGTCGAGCTGCACGTGGGGGAACACGACGCCGAGCTCGCGCTGTTGCGAGATAGCTACGGAGCCGTGGGCGTCGTCGTCGAGGCCAAGCTCCAGACTTTGCCGCTCGTCAGCGCCGAGGTGCAAGACGAAATCATTTCCCTTCGCTCACTGCTCGAGAGTCAAGACGAGCGAATGCGCGCGCTCGAGCACCGCGCGCTGCTGTTTCCGAAGCTCGGCGCGGCGCTGATCCGCATGCACCATGACGTGCGCGAGAGTGCGCCGACCAAGCCGTTCGAAGAGCTGTTGACCGGGCCGCTCACGCCCTACGTGCGCCTGGCAAACCTACTGCCGACGTTCAGCAAACGCGCCATCTTGAGCGGCGCCGTGCGACTGGGCGTCGATCGCAAGCGGGTGCGCAAGTTTCACGTTCAGAACCTCACGCTCTATCCCAAGGATGGGACGGCGTACCTCGATTTCATCACCTGGAGCTTGCCCATCACTCGCTTCGAGACCGTGCTGCCACGGATCATGGAGTACTGTCGCGCACATCCGGCATTTCCGGCGGAGTGCTTGGTCGAGATCTTTCGCGTTTTTCCGGAAATCCGCTTTCTGGATTCGGACGAGCGAGTGGCATTGGATCCGGTGTCGTTCGATCGCACGGAGTCGCCGCGCTGGGAGCTGTTTTACAAGGACTACAACCGCTTCATGCTCGAGCTGGGCGCCAGCCCGTTCTTGAATCAGACACGCTACATCGACGCCGCGGATATGCGGCACGTCTACGGTGCGCGCTATGACGCTTGGCGCGCCGCGATCTTGGCCGTCGACCCGCAGCGCAAGCTCGGCTCGGTGTACTTGGACCGCGTGCTCGGCTTCGGCGAGCCGAGCGAGTCTCGGGCGTGACGCGCGCCGTGGCTTCCGAGAGTGCCGAGCCCCGGTCTTTCAGCGCTGAGTGGCGGCGCTTCGGCGCACTGTGGGCGCCGCAGACGTTGGCGCTCACTGCGCGCGGCCTGACCACGTTCGCGGTGGGCGTCTGGCTGTACGAAAAGACGCACTCGGCCACGCTCTACTCGCTCTTGTCCGTGAGCACGATGCTGCCCGGCGTGCTGGCGGCCCCGCTCGTGGGCTGGGCGGTGGATCGCCTGGGGGCGCGGCGAGCGTTACTGATCGCGGACGCGGCGGCGGTGCTCGTCGGCGTGACTCTGATCCTGATGTTCCATGCCGATTTGGCGTCGCCCGTGTTGCTCTATTTGGTGCTCAGCGTGGGCGCGTTGCTCACGGCCGCCCAGTGGCCGGCCTACACCGCACTGGTCACCGCGGTCGCGCCGCCGCGGCAGCTGTCGCGGGCCGCGGCTTTGATGCAGGTCGGTTTTGCTGGTCAGCAAGTGATAGCTCCGGTGCTTGCGGGGGTCTTACTGGGGAGCATCGGCGTCACGGGCGTGGTCGGGCTAGATGTCGCCATGTCGCTGGTGGCGTTGCTCTCCCTGTACTCGATGTCGATCCCCGAGCAGCAGCCGCCCACCGCTGTGGAAGGCAGTATTGGGCAGGATCTGCGCGCGGCCTTCGCGCTGACCCAGGAGCGCGGTCTGCTGCGCCTGGCGGGCTACATCATCGCGAGCTACTTGCCGGGGGGCTTCGTGCTCGTGCTGGCCACCCCGCTCGTGCTCACGATATCCGGTCCAGAGACGCTCGGCGTGGTGATGTCGGTGATGGGCGTGGGCATGCTCGTCGGCAGTGTGACCGCAAGCGGCTTTTCGACCTCGCGCGGGGGCGTGCGTCGCTTGCTTCGCTACGACGCGCTCCTGGCCATCGCCATGCTCGGCGCCAGCTTTGCGACCTCCGCCCTGCGCGTGTCGCTCATCGGGTTCTTGTTTCTGTTTGGGCTTGCCGGCGTCATGGCCGAAGAGCAAGCGGTGTGGCAGGTGCGCATCCCGATCGCGGCGCAAGGGCGAGTATTCGCGCTGCGCCGCGCGCTCACCTGGGCTTCGTTGCCGCTCAGTTACGCGCTGGCGGGCCCGCTCGCGGACCACGTCTTCAAGCCGGCCATGTCGGCCGGCGGCGCGCTGGCGGGCGTGCTCGGCCCGGTGTTTGGCGTCGGTCCGGGGCGTGGTATCGCTCTGCTGCTCGTATGCGGTGGGCTGTTGAAGGCCTCTATCGTGGTTTGGGGAAGCTTCGATCGCAAGCTGCGAACGCTCGACGTGCCGCCCGCGGATGCCTGAGCGTCGCTCTGAGCGGCGGCCTCGATGCCGATGTCATCGCAGCGTGGCACCGCCCCGGTCAGCCAGGTGATCAGGCGCTCGAGGGTGTGGAAGAAATTCAGCTTGGCGAGCGGGCCGTTCAGCCAACCAGAAGTGATGCAGTAGTGCGTGGCGAACGGCGCCTGATGATGCAGCTGGTGATGCTCGGGCGATAGAATCAGACCCGTGCGCTGAAGCAGGCGCAGAAACTTCGGCAGCTCCTGCTCCTCGAGGTGCGCCCACTTGTGGAACTGATTGGTCATCATGATCCACAGCATGGCCGAGCCGATGCATACATCGAGGAACAGCAAGGGAGCCACCAGGCCGTGGATCTCCAGCGGCAAGAGCAGCGTGCAGGTCGCCGTTGGCAGCGTGATCATGCAGTTGAGCCCGTTGGTCTCGATGTAGTCGTGGTGAGTCATCGCCTTTTGATTGACGTGGTGCTCACGAAACGGGCGCACGAAACCGCCGAGCAAGGGCATGCTCGTCGAACCCCAGGTGTCCGCGATCCAGTGCACGAACCCTGACGAGAAATCGGCCAGTAGATAGCCGGCAAACACCGCGAGGGTGACCAGCCCCGCGTAGCTGTGCAAGTACGGGACAACGCGGCGGACGAGCAGCCCGAGCATGCTCCAGAACACGACGATGCTCAGCACCTCCAGCGCCCGCATTGGGCGCGAATAACCCGCCGCGAGCGCGTGGGCATCCTGTTGGCGAATTGCGGCCAGGGTCAGGTCTTTCATGGCTACTCTGCCTCAGACGGGCCGTTGGATCTTGCGAATCGCGGCGTCTTCCTGGATATCCCAGGCTTCGGAAGTGGTGAGCGTGAACGACAAGAACAGGTTGTCGAACAGCAACGCGCAATGGGACGGATTGAGCAGATCGACCAGCGGCGCCTTGAACGTGGCCACTTCGTCCCGAACCTCGACTGCCGCAGCGTCCAAGTGATAGCAAGGGATTGCGGGCAGGATGTGATGCGTCTGGTGATGGTCGGCGAAGCCGTTGCCCAGGAAACGCGCCAGCCAACCAAGGTTCACGTCGGAGACGTTGAGCGAGTCACCCAGGCCTGCGCGTCGCGGTGCCAACCAATAGATCTGGTTGGGCGTGATGTGGCCGGCGAACACGGAGAAGATGCACGCGTAGCCGATCAGCAGCGCCGCAAAGCTCAACGCGAGCAGCGTGGGCGACGCCAAATACAGCAAGCCGCCCACCGTGAGCGACCCGATGAAGGATGCCCACTGCCGCGGACTCCGCCAGTTGCGACCCGGCAACGAAAAATCACCGCCGAACGTCAGTAGGACTAGCCCCATGAACATCATGCTGCCAATCATGTAAGTCAGGTGGCGCACGCGCAGCGGCAGGTAGGATAGCGAGGCACCCAGATACAGAAACGGAACCACGAAGAACGGCACGTGCTCCGCGGTTCGGTAGTTCGGGTGGCGCGCTTCGTCCGACACTTCGGCGCCGAAGCGCTTGGGATCGGCGACCGACTGACTGAATCGATGATGCCCAATGTGCGACTTTCGGAAACTGTCGAAATCCAGCAAAATCAGCGGCGCCAAGAGCCTGCCGAACAGCGCGTTCCCTTGCTTCGTGGGCAAGAACGAGTCATGCGCGAGGTCGTGCAGAATCGAGACTACGCCGTAGAAAGAAAGACCGCTGATCACGACCAGCGGTATGACCGCCCACCACCAGCCATGTCGCCAAAGCTGAGTGGCGGTGAGCAAGGGCGCGCCGGTACAGAGCAAGCTTTTCAGCGCGGTACGAGCCGCGCCGCTGCGAGTCGGAGCGAGCCTTCCGCGCCGTGCCTCATTCAGCTTGGCCTGCGCGCGTGAAGCCGCTTCGGTTACAGGGTCGTACCAGCGATCACCGACGAGGCTTTCGAAGACCCTGCGTCGGTAGTCCGGTGAGTTTTGAGTCGAATGAGTCGTCGCTGAGGAAGAGGACACGGGGTGTTGCCTGGAGGAACGATTGGTATGGAACGCGAGGATTGCCAAATCCGCGTTTAGCTAAAACTCACAACCATACACGACTCTCCCTCGCTCGTGCGAAATCTCTCGCTCGCGCGCTCGTGAACACTCACTACTTCAGTGTGCGCAGCGCACACTCATCGACTCACTACTTCACCGACTTTTCACTGACCGTGAAAGATCGAAGTGCCGATACGGGACGCCGAAGGCTGGGTCGTGACTCGACGCATCGCGAGACCATCAACCCCAAGGATGATTGGGGCGTGCCCGCGGGCTTACCCGCTTCTAGCGTTTGGGCCTTGAAACCAGTACGTTGCGAGCGGTGAACGGCACGGCGTGACTCAGCGAACCAGATACAGAACAGCGAGCCTCGCCTCATGCGCTCTCGCGCTGGCGTTGGGCTGTTCGCGCGCTCGTCCGTCGAGGACGGAGAGCCGGGTGCCTGCTCGGGTGGCAGCGCCGAGCGCATCCTCGCCAACTTTCAGCGCCGAGGCCGCTGAAAAGGCCGCCCCTCGAGCGCGGGCCGCTTTCCCGTGGCTGAACGCCGCTCTAACGCGTCCGAGTCGCATCGTCCGCCCCGAAACAGCAACCTGCCTGTCTTCGTTGGACGTCGACGACCTCATCCCCGACTGGCAAGCAGCCATGGACAGCAATGCACCGAAGCGAGTCACGATCCTCGCTTTCTCGCGCTACGGCGGGGGCTGTCCCTGCTACGAGCAGTACCGGTTCGCGGGCGGCGACATCCTGCCTTTTTTCGTTCGAGGACTGCCGAGTGCAGACTCGTTGCCCCCCAGAGTTCACGGCGGAGCCTTCACGTTGACCGGTTACTTTACTGGTCGCAACATCGACACCTACGATTGGTACAACGCGCTCGGCATGCCCGATGTGATACCCGAAGAAGGGGCAGACTATGAGTCTCTCAGCTTGGAATTCGTGGTCGAGGGCTATTGCTTCCATCCGCCGTCCCCAGATCCGGGCTGGGATGAGCTCTTCGCCGAATCGAGCGCGGAGATGCGCCGGCTCGGTGTGCCTTTCTGCAAAACCGAGAACCGCTGCTTCGATTGGCCCAAGGCTCTGCCGACCGGTACGTGCTCGCGCGAACTCGTTTCGAGGAAGGCGCACCTGCTCAACAACCGAGGCCTGCTCGAGGAGTGGGACGCCGCTCGCATGCGCTACTTCCTCGGCACCCCGAGTGACCCCCATGCCGCACCGAGCGACTCCATTTCCGTCGAAACTTGGCGCGACCCTGACCCGCAGCTACTCGCCGCGAGGCTCGGCGCCAAAAGTTTCGATTCAGGGGACGAGGCTCCCTACGTCGACCCATTCGTGCTGGACGGCTCGCGCAGCTGGGTCCTCCATTTCCGCAACTCGGAAAGCGCGATCGACGCCCTGCCAGGTGTGCTTTGCGATCCTGACGTGGCGAGCGGCTATCTCCTGAGCAAAAAGAAGTGAGGTCCGGCATCGAGCCGCCCCTTTCTGCTGCTGTCATTCCGCGCGCAAACGGGTTGAACGAACTGCATGCGCACCGCCCCCGGGGACAGCCGAAGCGCGATCAGTGATTGGGGGGCGATCGCGATCCAGCATCGCAGCTCGTAGCGCGCCGGGTTCACCCACTCATGGCGCGATCGACACAGGAGAGCCGTAGCCATGAAAGCCACGACTTCGAGCCGCGCGCTCATCGCGTCACTATTCGGCACTGCCGTCATCTCTTTGTTGGCGTGCTCTGCAGAGCCGGAGGCATCGCCTACGAAGGGCAAACCGAAGGCCGGCGCCCCGACAGAATCGAGCGCACGGACGAGCGAAGCCGAGTTCGCCGATGGCGGCGACCCGAAAAATGCCTACTTGAGCGGAGTTGCAAGCCTGGGCAACTGCACGGCTACCTTGCTCAGGACCAGCCAAGATCCAGCCGCGCCCGCTTACTTGCTGAGCGCCGCGCGCTGCCTCACTCCGGCCATCAACACCGATTACGTCTTCGAGGTGCACGTCGACGCACCATTGCTCATTACCTTGCCGATCGTGTTCGGTTTCTCTGCGCCCCCCGCACCGGCTCAACCCGCGGTGGCGACGGCGACTCGAATTGCCTACGCGACGATGAAGGGCGTCGATCTGGCGCTGATCGAGCTCAATCGCACGGTCGGTCAGCTCCAGGAACTGGGCATCGAGCCGCTATCGCTGGCGCAGGCGGCACCAGGGCCGGCCGCGCCGATCGAGATGGTTGGGCAAGCGTTCGAGCACGAAGCGCCCGAGCAACAGCCGGGAGGGCCGCAGCCATCACCCGTGACGAGGAACCTACGCCGGGCTCGCTGCGTCGAAGGCTCTCGAAGGCCGACCGTGGTCGAGCAGCTCGGCTACTTTTACGATCTGCATAGCAACGCTTGCGCGGCGTTGGGCGCGGGTACGGTGGGCAGCCCGGTGCTCGATCAGAACGGCCGAGTCTACGGCGTGTTCGATATGCGCTTCACGCCGGGCGAACACCGGCAGCCCTGCTACTTGAACTACCCGTGCGAGGTCGGTGGCAGCCCGGAGCGCGAAGTCCCGGATTCGAACTACGTGGCGGACGCGACGATCTTCGCAGGCTGCTTCGATGCAAAGGGTCGTTTCGATCTCGCGGCGGGCGACTGCAAGCTGGATGCGGGGGCCGGCTCGGAGCTCGGCTCAGAACCGCGGATCGCCGCCGCGACGTACGGTGAGCCGCCGCTGCCGAACGCCTGGAATCAGCAATTCCCGACCGCGAGCGATACGCAATACCGTTACAAAGTGGGCGCCGCGCAGAGCGTGGATTGCCGCTCGCCGGAGGGCTACTCGGAGCCGCTCCCGATCGACGGCGGCGCGCTGAAGCAGCTGCCTTTGCCCAGTAAGGAAGGCCTCTATGCTCTGTGCATCGTCACTGGCACGGGTGAAGTCGAGAGCGGCGCTTGGCAATCGATCGCGCATCCCACGATCGTGGTCAGAAAGGTGAGCGATACGCACGCGGTGGATCCAGAAACGAGCAACGTCACTGCGGAGCAAGCATTCTCCTTGGGCCAACAGGTGCTCGAGGCTTATCGAGGCAACGCGACGGCCAACCGCGCTCGCTTCGCGTTCACCTTCGGCTCGGCCATGGACACGAAAATCGAGTTGTTGGCCGATCGCAGCTGGCCGATTGAGCTGGGTTTGGACTTTCGTGGAGGGCTGTCGGCGGACGTCACCACGCTGATGATCTGCCACGAAGTTGGCCACGCGCTCGCCGGCTTTCCGTTCAAGAACGACGGCAGGGAGAAGGCCCAATCGCAGGGGCTGCCCTCCGGTCAGTACGGGAGCGTGATCAGCGCCGAAGAGAACTCGGACTACTTTGCGTCGAAGGAATGCTTACCGCGGCTGTGGGCGGGCCAGCGCGCGGTAAACGCCAAGTTCCGTGCTACGGCAAGCGAGTACGTGAAAACACGCTGCGACCAGGTCTGGCCGGGTGTCGACGAGCAAAACCTGTGTTACCGCAGCGCGGCAGCGGCCGAATCGTTGGGGCGTTGGCTGGGCAAACTGGACGATCCCATGCCGCGCGTGGACAAACCCAGCAAGACGATCGTCGAGCAAACGCTTTGGACCTATCCGCCTGGCGCCCAATGCCGCGTGGATACGATATTTCACGGCGCGCTGTGTCGCACCAAGTTTCGTAGCACCGATGTTCCGGGTTTGATCGAGCCGTTGGCTGAAGTTTGGCGGCAGCGCCCCGAGGTCGAAGCCGCCGCCGCCCCCGATTCTTGCCTAGAGGGCCTCGGCGCCCGCCCGCGCTGCTGGTTCGCTCCGAACACGACCAAAGTCGTCGATTGCATGGGTATCCCCGACGGCGGCTTGTGCACCGAGCACGACGGACAAACTTTCATCAAATTGTGCGACCCACACACCGGTGCGATCGATGAAACTCCCTGCTACTCGGGCGAGCACTGTGGGCTCGACGAAGACGGTGCACGCTGCCTGCAGTAGAGCAGCGGTTCAGCACCCTCGGTTCAGGCTTGCCGGTCCAGCAAGCGGATACCGTCGCCGCGTTGCCATCTCATCGATCGCGCGGCCCGTGCGTACCAGCCCGAAGTGTCTTGTCGCTGTTTCGATTGGGAGTGCAGCACAATGATGCTTCATCCTACCCTGTCGGGACCGATCCCGAGATAGCCTTTCGGCATTCTTTAGCTCGGCATCTCAGCGTTGCTCCTAGGCAGCGCCTTGGACCGGGAGCGGCAGCTGGGCGCGAGCCCAGCGTTCTGCTTCGGCCAGCGTCGCGACCACGATGTATGGTGTGGGTAATGACTGCAACCGATCAGAGGAAAACCGCTGTCATTGACTTGAGTGGCGGCACCTGTGCGACCAAGTGCGCCCTCAACGAGAAGCGCCCGGTCAACGCTGACCACGATCTGGGCGTGGGCTACCACAAACTCTGCGGCAAGTCGGGGGGGATCGTCGTCATTTTGGGCGGCAACGCGTGGCGTTTTGGCGGCAATCATGTCGGCTTGCGCGCGCCAGCAAGCTGCAGTCCAATCGAGGCA
>Ga0247776_10000261_pt1 | contig 12150 bp, 8 predicted proteins | sample UWRJL199509C5_FD_179912 | JGI IMG/M metagenome (GOLD analysis project Ga0247776, IMG submission 179912) | Plant litter microbial communities from Arlington Agricultural Research Station in Wisconsin, United States - UWRJ-L199-509C-5 | ecosystem: Environmental > Terrestrial > Plant litter >...
GGTGCCACAGAGCTCTGCGGCCAAGCGCACGATGTCGTCGAAGGCCTCCTCCGACGGCGTGTGCATGATGCGACACGCTTTCAACAAAGCGAGTCGGCTTTCTTCGTCCGCCGGAATAGGGGCGTCCAACATGACTCGTGCACGCTAGCACGCTTTCGCTGCAGCCCTGGCGGGCCTCTTCTCGGTTCTCGATCCGAGCCCAACCGAAACTGTCCGGAAGCGTGCCGCTGCGAGCGAGAGCTCGCGAGGCGAGGGCGGGTGCGCGCGGCACGTTCGGGCTAGCGTGGCTTTCGGTTGACGAAGCTTCGGACCAGCGTCGGCGCGAGGCCTAAGGCGTAGCCCACGAGGAGGCCGGCGATGCCCGAGTATCCGACACAACTGCAGCCCATGGCGCCGGTGAGCAAGGTCAACGCCGAGGCGCCGGCCCAGTACCCCAAGCTCCGTCGAGCTCGGTGGCCAATGATAGCCACGCCGATCCCTGCAGCGAGTCCGCCTGCGCTACATGCCGGTACGCACCAATTCATGCACATGCCACCGCTGCACTGGTGGATATGATTGGCGCAGAGCGTGAGAGCCAGCGGGAGCACACCGAGCGCGAGCCCAGGCAATACGGCACGCCGTAGATCGCGGCCGTACCAGAGCAGCAGTACACCCGCGGCGAACATGGCGGCGCCGAACGCAGCGACGGAGCCCGGGCGCTTGGTGTTCAACGCCGCAGTCGCGACGACGAGCAGCGCCGGACTGAATCCGAGCACTGCACGTCGGACCCGAGCCCACTCGTATTGGCGACGAGCCTGTCGTTCCAGGGCCTGCAGATCAGTCGAGCCCATAAAGCCTCTTGAATGCGTCGCGCAGGCGCGCGAGCGCGCGTTCACGACGCTTGCGCACGGCTGGGCCGTTGGCGGTGCCGGCTTCTTCCCTGAATGTCGACATCAGGGTGTCCTGATCGAGCGCGGAGAGGCGTCCCATCACCTCGAGGGCACGTTCCACGAGCTGACGCCGAGCGAAGTCGTCGTCGGAGCATTCCAGGCCGAGGTCGGGCGCGGACTCCTCCGAGAGCTCTCGGCGACGCGTGCGTTTGCGCAGCGCCGTGCGGCATTCCCAGCTCGCGATCGCGAGCGCCCACGGCAGCGCAGGTCGCTTGGGATCGTATTCTGCACAGCGGGTCAAGATCTTCTCGAGTGCTTGTTGTGCCGCGTCGGCGGCGTCGGCTTCGTTCTTCAGCAGGCCGCGGCAGAGATCGCGCACCCGCGGCCAGAGGATGTGAAAAGCGGGAGTGAAAGCGGACCGATCGCCATCAGCCAGACGCGCGGTGAGTGCGTCGAGGTCGGGGTTCGGGTCGTGGCTCATTCTGGCGAGCTCGAGCCGTCATGCGGACTCGGGCTCGCGCCAGGTTAACCGGCAATCGTTCAGCGAACGAGAATTCAGTGGCTATTTTTCATGATTTCCTCCGATTGCTTCGCCTCGCGCCAGGCTTCATCGACTCGCTATCGCCGCTGTCAACGGCGGGCTCGGCTCCGTTAACGATGGCAGCTCCCGCCTGCGCCACAGAAAGTACACGGCGGGGTAGACCAGGAGCTCCATCAGGAAGCTCGTGACGAGACCGCCCACCATCGGTGCGGCAATGCGCTTCATCAGGTCAGCGCCGGTTCCCTGGGACCACATGATGGGCAAGAGCCCGAGCAAGGCGGCAGATACCGTCATCGCCTTCGGACGAACGCGCTTCACGGCCCCGTGAACGATGGCCTCGACCAAATCCGCTTGCGTGCGCAGCCGGCCTTCACGCTGAAACTCCGCGTGCGATAGATCCAAAAACAACAGCATGAAGACGCCAGTTTCCGCGTCGAGACCCATCAGCGCGATCATGCCCACCCAGACCGCGATGGACATGTTGTAGTCGAGAAAATACAAGAGCCAGACGGCTCCGACCGCCGAGAAGGGCACGGCCAGCATGACGATGCTCGCCTTCACGGAGGATTTGGTGTTCATGTACAAAAGGCCGAAGATCAGCACCAGCGTGAGCGGCAGGACCAACTTCAAACGCTCACGCACGCGCTGCATGTTCTCGTATTGCCCGCTCCACAGCATCGAATAGCCGGTAGGCACCTTCACGCCCGCTGCCACCGCTTGCTTGGCTTGCTCCACGTAGTGCCCGATGTCGACCTTGCTGGTGTCGAAATCGACGTACACGTAGCCCGCGAGCAAGCCGTTTTCGTCGCGGATCATCGAGGGACCGTGTGTGAGGCCGACGTCCGCGATGGCCTGCATCGGGATCTGTCCGCGCCCGTTCGGAAGCGGCAAGAGCACCCGCTCGAGAGCGGCCAAATCCTCGCGATAAGCGCGGGCGTAGCGGACGTTGATGCCGTAACGTTCTCGCCCTTCGATGGTCATGCTCTGGTTGTCTCCGCCGACTGCGGTCATCACCATCATGTTCGCGTCGTCGATCGAGAGCCCGTAGCGTGCGAGCTTGTCGCGCTTGAGCACGAAGTCCAAGAAATAGCCGCCGGCAACGCGCTCGGCGTAGGCGCTGCGTGTCCCCGGGACCTTCGCCACCGCGGCCTCGGTTTCCTTCGCGACCCGTTCGATGGTCGCTAGATCCGAGCCCAGGATCTTGATGCCGATCGGCGTACGAATGCCGGTCGAAAGCATGTCGAGTCGACCCTTGATCGGCATGGTCCAAGCATTGGAAATGCCAGGCAGCTGCAGGGTACGGTTCATCTCTGCTTCGAGCTCGTCCTGGCTGATGTGGTCGCTCCAGACGTTGCGCAAAACGCTCTTCAGCCAGGGCGGAGCCCAGCTCGAATACCAGCGCGGCTTTTCGCGCCACTGTGCCTCTGGTTTGAGCAGGATGGTCGTTTCCATCATCGTGAAGGGTGCGGGGTCGGTCGACGTGTTCGCTCGCCCCGCCTTGCCGAAGACGCGAGCGACCTCCGGGAAGAGCATCAACAGCTTGTCCTGGACCTGCAGTGCTTTTTGCGCCTCAGCGACCGACATGCCGGGCTCGACCGCGGACGGCATGTACAGGATCGTGCCCTCGCGTAGCGGAGGCATGAACTCCGAGCCGAGCTGGAGGAACACGGGCACCGTGGTCGCCACGATCAAGAACGCGCAGGCGATCGTGAGCTTGGCGTGACGCAGCACGAAACGGCACGGGCGTTCGTAGAGGTAGTGCAGTAGGCGGCTGATCGGATGGCGTTCCTCCGAGTAATACTTGCCGACGAAGGCCTGCGTGAAGAGCCAGGCCAGAAAGCGTGGCCGGAACGTGTACGGTTCGATGCGTGCGAACAGCATGCGCATGGCCGGGTCGAGCGTAATCGCCAGCAACGCCGCGATCGCCATCGCGAGATTCTTCGAATAGGCCAGCGGTCGAAACAACCGCCCCTCTTGGTCCATCAGCGTGAAGATCGGCATGAACGCGACCGCGATCACCAGCAGCGAGAAGAAGACTCCGGGCCCGACCTCCATCAGTGCTTCGAGCCGCACCTGGTGAAAATCTCCCTTTTTCCCGTTCTTGATGAAGTGATGAATCTTGTTGTACGCGTTTTCGACCTCGACGATCGCTCCGTCGACGAGGACGCCCACCGAAATCGCGATGCCGGCGAGCGACATCAGGTTTGCGTTGAGGCCCATGGCCTTCATGGGAATGAAGGCGAGCATGATAGAGACGGGAATGGTGATGATCGGAACGATCGACGACGGGAAGTGCCAGAGAAAGAGCAAGATGATGATCGACACGACCACGATCTCTTCGATCAGTTTGTGCTGGACAGTGCCGATGGCGTGCTCGATGAGCTCGGAGCGATCGTAGGTCGTGACGATATCGACCCCTGCAGGCAGCGACGGCTTCAGCTCGGCGAGGCGGGCCTTCACGCGCTCGATGACGTTGAGCGCGTTTTCACCCTGGCGCATGACGACGATGCCACCCACGGCGTCGCCCTTGCCGTTGTAGTCGGCGATCCCGCGCCGCATCTCGGGACCGAGCGTGACTGTCGCAACCTCTTTGATACGAACGGGGGTGCCGCCGTCGGCACGCAGCACGATCTCCTCGATGTCGTGGATGTTCTTCACGTAGCCTCGGCCGCGCACCATGTATTCGCGGCCGGATAGCTCGACGAGGCGCCCCCCCACGTCATTGTTGCCCTGCCGAACGGCGTCGATCACGCTGTTCAGCGGCAGCTTGTAGGCTGCGAGCGCGTTCGGGTTCACGGTCACCTGGTACTGCCGGACCTGGCCGCCGACGCTGGCAACTTCCGAGACGCCGGGCACGCTCTGCACCGCGTAACGCAAAAACCAATCCTGGTACGAACGCAGCTCGTCCGAGGAGTGCTTGTCGGTCTTGTCGACGAGCGCATATTGGAAGACCCAACCCACGCTGGAGGCGTCGGGCCCGAGCTCGACCTTCACGCCTTGCGGCAACTGAGACGTGATCTTCGACAGGTACTCGAGCACGCGCGAGCGAGCCCAGTACATGTCGGTGCCGTCCTCGAAGATCACGTACACGTAGCTGAAGCCGAAATCAGAGAAACCGCGGATCGCCTTCACTTTCGGCGCGCCCAACAAGGCCGTGGTCAGCGGATAGGTGACCTGGTCCTCGATGATGTCCGGGCTGCGGTCCCAGCGGCCGTAGACGATCACCTGCGTGTCGGATAGATCGGGTAGGGCATCGAGTGGGATGTTCTTCATCGACCACCAGGCGAAGACCAGTGCGACGACCGTCGCAGCGATCACCAGATAGCGGTTTTCCGCAGAAAATCTGATGACCCGGCGGATCATTGCCCGTGCTCGCTCGGGTCGTGCTCGGCCGGCGCCGGCAAACCGATCGCAGGCAGTACGCGCGCACTTTCCACCGGCTTCGGGCTGCTCGCGCCGGCACCGACGGCAGCCAGCGAGGCGCGCAGACGCGATTCAGAGTCGACCAAGAAGTTGGCGCGGGTGACCACTCGCTCGCCGAGCGAAAGGCCGCTGACCACTTCGACTCGTGAGCCGTCGCTGAGCCCCATCTTCAACACGCGGGGCTCGAATTTGCCCTCGCCGACTGCGACGAAAACGACTTTCTCGGTGCCGGAATCGATCACCGCGTCTGCGGGGATCGTGTTCGCGTCGTGTCTCGAGCCGAGCAGCACCACTTCGCCGAACATTTCTGGTCTGAGCTCGCCGCTGGGATTGGGGACCGTGATTCGGACCTTCACCGTGCGCGTTTGCGGATCGAGCAGCGGATCCAAGAACACGACTTTGCCCTTGAATTCGCGGTTCGGAAATGCGGCCAGCGTGAGCGTCGCGGCCATCCCTTCCTTGACCAACCGGAGCTCGCTCTCGTACACGTCGGCAAGCACCCACACCACCGAGAGATCGACGATCTCGTAGGGCATGGCGCCCGCGTCGAGCTTCATGCCCTCCACGACGTCCTTCTTGGTGACGACTCCCGATGCCGGTGAATGCAGCGTGAGCGTCTTCGTTGGCGTCCGAGTCCGCTCGATTTGGTCCATCGCTGCACTGGGAATGTCCCAGAGCTCGAGCTTGCGACGCGCGGCCGCGACGAGCCCGTTGTCCTCGCCTCTCGGCGCGCCTCCGAGCTTTGCCAGATCGTCGCGAGTTTTCAGCGCGAGCAGGTATTCTTCCTGCGTCGAGAGTAGCTCTGGACTATAAATCGAGAACAGCGGGTCGCCTTTGTTGACCTTCTTCCCCACGTAATCCACATAGATGCGCTCGACGAAGGCGGGCACCTTGAGGTTCACGTGCCGCACTCGAGTCTCGTCGATCGCAACGCGGCCAACGGTGCGAATCGCGCCACCGACGCTGCCGTGCTCCACCTCCGAGGTCTTCAGGCCGATGAGCTGTTGGCGCGCTGGATCGATCTCGATCGCTGCAAGGCCTTGGACGGTGGGCTTGTCGGGCGCGAGATCGCGCTCGTAAACTGGCAGATAGTCCATGCCCATCTCGTCCTTGCGCGGCGTGGGCGATGTCTGCTGCGGATCCATCGGCGAGCGGTAAAAGAGCAGCTTCGGCGCGCTCTTCGTCGAGGCCTGGGCGCTCGGTTTGGGCTTTTCCACCTTGACCAACTTCATGCCGCAAATCGGACAATCCCCCGGATGGTCTTGCACGACGGACGGGTGCATCGGGCATTGATAGACCGGCGCGTCTGCGTGCCCGGCGGACGCGGAAGCGTTTGCGCCCAGCTTTCGGACCACTACCGCGGTGGCAATCGACGACGATGCCGCGGCCGCGATGGCCACTGCGACCAACGCGGCCACGCCGAAACCGCGTTTCGTGACGGGAACCGCCGAAGGCGGCGGGGCGGAGGGCTGCGGCGGTTCGCTGTCGGTCATCATCTACATCCCCGATGAGGAACCGGTAGCCGCGGTCGACGGCTCGCTAGCCCTCGAAGTGCTGGCGCTGCCCGCGGACATCGACGAACTGCCGGCACCAGGCATGCTCGAGTTCGAACCACCTGCGCTGCTCAGCGGCGTCGGATCCAAGCTGATCTCCGCCTCCGCGATCAGCAGCCAGTGCGCTTCCGCGATCGACTCGAGGTAGCCCTCTTCGTCGGCTAGGTAGCCTGCGTTCGCTTCGAGCACTGAGGCAAAGGTGACCTTGCCGGCGCGATATTGGACGAGCGTGCTTTCGACCGTTGCTCGCGATTGGACTAGTAGCCCTTGCTCATAAATGTCCAGATTCTCGAGTGCTGCAGCGAAGGCCGTCTGGCGCTCTTTGCTGCGGAAGCGGATCAGTTGCTTCAGCGCCAGCGCTTCATTCTGAGCGGCGCTCGCAAGCTCCTCTGCTTCGTCGACCGCGCGGCTTTGGTTGCTCCCAGCAAAGATCGGAATGGGTCCCCCGAGCGTTACTTGCCACATGGGCGGGAGCGATCCGCGGTACATCAGGGCAGCGCCGACCGTCAGATCCGGGTAGTAACCGCGATGGGCCAGCTCGGAGGCGCGGGTGTAACGAGTCATGCCCAGGCGCGCGGCGGCCAATTCCGGGCTGCGCTCGACGGCTTTTTCTTGCTGGAAGGTCGCCGTCAACGTCTGCGGCGAGGCAAGCTCCTGCAGGTGCAGGCTGGTTTGGATTGGCTCCTCGAGTGGATGATTGCGCAGGCGATTCAGCGCTTGCACGCTGGTACGTTCCTGCGTGGTGAGCCCCAGTCGTCGGCGACGGAGCCGCAGTAACTCGAGCTCGGCCCTCATCATGTCGGACTGAGAGCCTGAGCCCGTCTGATACAGGGTGCGCGTCTGCGCGAGAGCGTTTTGCCAGAGCACTTCGAGTTTCGCGAGCAATTGCAGCCGATCGCGAGCCAGCAGGAGATCGACGTAGGTCTTGCGAACCTCTGCTTCAGTCGAGAGCTCGGCTCGGACAATCCCAGTCTGCGCCTGACTGACACCGGTCTCGGCGATATCCTCCGCTAGCCCGCGCTTGCCGGGCCACGGAAAAGTCTGTGTCGCCATGAACGATATGTAGCTGGTGTCCATCGTTCCGATTTCGATGCTCTTGAAGCCGTCATTTTGCATGCCGACTTGCAGCATCGGATTGGGCATGGCGCCGGCTTGCGGGACGCGTTGCTGATTCGCGCGGACGAGGGCGCGCGCACGCGCGAGCTCGGGCCGCGCGGCGAGGCTCTGTTGGATGAGCAACGCGAGCGTCGCATCGCTGGGCAGTGACGTCGGCGCTTCGGCGCGCGCGCTGCGGATTGCGAGGACGAAGGCAAGCAGGACGAGCGGGCCGAGGGCGGAGCGCATGGATCGGCTCACTCAGCCGTAAGATCGCCGGTGATCATGTCCATCGGGCAGGCGAAGTGGATCTTGCCAGGCTTCTGCGGGGTAAGCGTGATCTCGACGGTCTCGTTCAGCGGCAGTGGCTTGTTCACCGCGTACTCGCTGATCACGATGTCCGTTGCGCAGGTTCGTTGGGTCTTGCGTGTGACCGCAAGAGTTACGGGTTTTCCGACTTTGACCGTTGCCGCGGCGGGCACGAAGCCTTGGTCAGTCACTTCGATGCTCAAGCGGCCTGAAGAGTCCTGAATTGGTTGTCGCTCGGCGGCTGGGGCTGGAGCCTCACTGCGATTGCAGGCTGGCGCGAAAGTCGAAAGGACCAGCGCGGCCAGCACGAGAATAGACGACTGCATGGTGTTCTCCTGGTTCATTCCGTCTAGGCACGGGACCAACCTTTCGTGACACCTAACCAGGAGCATCACGCGGCTGCTCCGCGGGCTCGAGGGTGAATCGCCAAAGTGCGGGCAGGACGTCGAGCGATGAGCTCGGCAACCCGGCGAGAACTGCTCCGGAGCTGCGCTCGGCACCCCCCGGTGCTTTCTACTTCAGAACAAAAAGTGGTCGGGGCGGGCGGATTCGAACCGCCGACCCCTTGACCCCCAGTCAAGTGCGCTAACCAGGCTGCGCTACGCCCCGGACCGCCCTTCGCATCGGGGTTTCCGACCGGAGGGCTCGCGGAACGTAGTCGTTTCGGTGCTGATTGCAACGCAAATAGTCAGGCATCGCGCGCTCCGTGCGCGGCCGGCCGACTCGTACAAACTCCGGCTGGTTTTCAGCACTTGTGGGCTGAAAAGCGTAGCCACCTGCTGACAATGATATTGACTTTCGTTTTCATCAAGGTCATGGAATCGAGCCTACTTTGCGGCCCGCCGCGGCCCAGCTTTTTGGAAAGAATCTGTAAATGTCCGTAAGTGCACGCAATTTGCTGCCGTGTCTGGCGCTCGCGGCCAGCCTGCTCAGCACTGGCTGTAGCTCGGACGACGCCGCCGCGGACTCTCGCGCGGAGGTCGTCGCCAACTACGCCGCCAATTTGTACGAGGGTTACTCTGACTCGGTGGTCGACGCCGAGGCGCTCAAAGTCGACGTCAGCGCGTTCCTAGTCGACCCGACCGACGCCACGCTCGAGACCGCGCGCGATTCCTGGCTCAAGTCTCGGGAGCACTACATGCTGACCGAAGGCGCACGTTTTTACGACGGCCCGATCGACGGCACTGAGGAAAACTACGAGGCCCTGCTCAACTCATGGCCGCTCGACGAGGCGTTCATCGACTACGCGTCGAAAGACGGTGAGGTCAACGAAGACGTTGGCATCGTCAACATGCCCAGCGAAATGCCGGTGATCACCTTCGACGCTCTGGTCATGAAGAACGGTGAGCTGGATGAGCCCGAGAACGTCTCGGTCGGTTACCACGCGGTCGAGTTCCTGCTCTGGGGTCAAGCGCTCAACGACGTCGGCCCCGGCGAGCGCCCGGCAACGGACTATGTCATCGACGGCCCGAGCAAGAACCCGGACCGGCGCCAAATCTACCTGTCGGTCGCCGTCGACGGCATCGTCTCCAACCTGAGCAGCGTGCGCTACGCTTGGGAGCCGACCGCGACCTACCGCGTCGATTTCGAGAAGGAAGCGAATTTGGCCGATTCGCTCACTCATATCTTCACCGGCCTCGCCAAGTTCAGCAAAGGCGAGCTGGGGTCGCAGCGCCTCGGCGCGGCTTACGAGTCGAAACATCGTCACGATCAGCACGATTGCTTCAGCAGCCAGACGCTCGTCGACTACGAGCGAGACGCGCGCGGCATTCAAGCCATGTACCTCGGCAATTACCGCGATCATGATGGGCCGGGTCTGGATGAATTGGTGAAGGCTGCGGATCCGGCGCTCGACGCGGATCTGAAGCAGAAGCTGCAGGCTTCGATCGATGCCATCGTCGCGATCCCGAAGCCGTTCGAAGATGCCATCGCCGGTGACGACGACTCGCCCGGGCGCCAAGCGATTCAAGCGGCGCTCACCGCGTTGAGCGAGCAGGGCGATGCGTTCGGTGCCGCAGCCGCAGCGATCGGCATCACCATTACTGTCGACGATCCCGAAGAATGATCCGAAAAGCTGGCCTGTTTGTGTGCGCGATGGTGGCCGCCTTGGGCTGCAGTGGCGGGGGAGCGCCCCTCGACAAGCCACTGCCGCCCGCGGATCCGAAGTCCGGCGGAGCGGCGACTACGCTCGATGATACGTCGCAAGCCTACGGAAATAGCATCCGCAAGCTGAGCGACGAGCAAGCGGGCCAGTTTAGCCTCGGACATTCGGTGTTCAGTCGAGCCTGGGTGACTGCGCCGGCAACGACCGACAATCTCGACGGTCTGGGCCCGCTGTTCAACGCCCGCGCGTGCGCGACATGCCATTCGAAAGATGGACGCAGTGCGCCCTTCAACTCCACAGGTGCCCTGCTGGGAATGCTGTTTCGCCTGAGCATTCCCGGGGCCGGCCAACACGGTGGCCCGAACCCGGATCCAGTGTACGGCGATCAACTGCGCCCGTTTGGCATCTTGGGCGTCCCAGGTGATGGGACGCCGCACGTGAGCTACGAAGAACAGCCGGGAAGCTACGGCGATGGTCAAGCGTTTTCGCTGCAAATTCCCAGCTATTCAATCGACGGCTGGAACTACGGCGAGCCTGCCGATGGCCTAATGATTTCGCCGCGCACCGGACCCAGCGTGATCGGCCTGGGTCTGTTGGAAGCCGTGACCGAGGACGAGATTTGGGAGAACGTGCACCCGCCCGACGCCGACGGTGTGCACGGCGTTCCGAACTATGTCTGGGACGCAGAGCAGCAGGCAGAGGTGCTCGGGCGCTTTGGTTGGAAGGCCAATCAGCCTTCCACCTTGCAACAGACGGCCGGTGCGTTCGTGGGCGATATCGGCATCACGTCCTCGATGTTCCGGAACGGGACGTGCACCTCGACCATGACCGCGTGCAATGCGGCCACCTCTGGCGCCGATCCGGACTTCGAACTGAGCGACCAATCGTGGCGTTCGGTGGGCTTCTACATGCGTTCGTTGGCGGTGCCCGCGCGTCGAGCGGTCGACGACCAAGTGGCCTTGCAGGGCGAGCTATTGTTCACGAAATTTGGTTGCGCGTCGTGCCACCGCACGACCTTGCACACTGGCCCGGCAGACGCGGACGCCCTGGCCAATCAGACCATCCACCCGTATACGGACCTGCTGCTGCACGACATGGGCCCCGAATTGGCCGATAATCGCCCAGATTATCAGGCCAGCGGTAGCCAATGGCGGACGCCGCCGCTGTGGGGGCTCGGGCTTCTGCAGAAGGTCAACCAACACTCGTTCATGCTGCACGACGCGCGCGCCCGCGGCTTTGCCGAAGCCATCTTGTGGCATGGCGGGGAAGGGGCTACAGCGCGCGAGAACTTTCGCCTGGCGGCAGCGAGTGAACGCGACGCTCTCTTGAAATTCCTCGAGTCCCTATGAGAAGGCCGTATTTTTCGTATCTGAGTGCAGTATTGAGCGCTTGCTGTGCGCTCGCCTGCGGCAACACCGACGCGCCGCCGCGGGACTACGGAGCGCTCCTGATCAAGCTCGGTGAGCAGGTGATCTTGCCCGAGCACCAGGCGTTCGCGGCCGAGGCGGACGCGCTCGCGAGCTCCGTTCAAGCCCTGGTCGAAGGCCCGGACGCGGATACGCTTGCTGCCGCGCAGAACGCCTGGCGCGAGGCCCGCAAGGCCTACCGCGTGCTCGATGCCCTGCATTTTGGCCCTGGCTATACGCTGCACATCAGCGAGCGCATCGACGTGGCGCCGGCCGAGCCGGCGGACATCGAGGCGGTGGTGAGCGGCAAAGGCAGCATCAGCGATGCCACCAGCGCGAACGCGGGCGGACACGAGAAAGGCTTCCTCGGTCTCGAATATTTGCTGTTCGCCGCGACCGCAGCGGGCACAGTGAGTCCCGCTCCCGTGCTGGCCGAAGATGACCTGGCTGAGCGGCGGCGCGCATTCGCGCTGGCCATGGCGCACGAGATCGAAAAGTCTGCTCATCAGCTCGACGACGCGTGGGAGCCTGGCTCGGGCGGCTACGTGCTGAAAATCGAGTCGGCGGGTTCGGGCAGTACGCAGTACGCGAGTCAGCGCGCGGCGGTCGACGACATGGTGGGCGGCGTGGCCTACGCGCTCGAGATGATCGTCGGTGTGCGCTTGGCAGCGCCGCTCGGCCGTAAATCGGACGGCAAGCCCGACCCAACACTAGACCCGACGCCGCGCAGCGACAACGCCGTGGCCGACATGCAAGCCACCCTGAGCGGCATCGTGGCCATGTACGACGGAGACGGCTTTTCGTCTGTCATTCGCGGCAAGAGCGCGAAGCTCGACCAAACGGTGCTCGG
>Ga0247776_10000263_pt1 | contig 12111 bp, 12 predicted proteins | sample UWRJL199509C5_FD_179912 | JGI IMG/M metagenome (GOLD analysis project Ga0247776, IMG submission 179912) | Plant litter microbial communities from Arlington Agricultural Research Station in Wisconsin, United States - UWRJ-L199-509C-5 | ecosystem: Environmental > Terrestrial > Plant litter >...
CAGGGCCTGCTGGCAAAGCTCGCAGGCGTCCCGCTGTGCCCCGAGGCCCTGGCCTCGAGCCCGACGGCAGACTGCCCGGCCGGCTCCCGGGTCGGACAGGTCACCGCCGCAGCCGGAGTCGGCGGAGCCCCCCTGTGGATCCCCCAGCCCGGCAAGGCGCCCACCGCGATCTACCTCGCAGGTCCCTACAAGGGAGCCCCCTACAGCCTGGTGGTCAGGGTCCCCGCCCAGGCCGGGCCCTTCGACCTCGGCACCGTCGTCACCAGGGCGGCGATCAGCGTCGACCCGAACAACTCCACGGCGACGATCACCACCGACCCGCTGCCCCAGATCCTCGAGGGGGTGCCGATCGCCTACCGGACGATCGCCGCGGTGGTCGACCGGCCTGACTTCATCTTGAACGCGACGAACTGCACCGAAAAGCGGATCCAGGCGACGGTGACCGCGGTGGGCGGAGCGGTGGCGACGCCTTCGGATCTCTACCGGCCGCTGAACTGCGCCCGCCTCGCCTACGCCCCGAAGCTGAAGCTGACCCTCAAGGGCGCCACCAGGCGCTCGGGCCACCCCGCCCTCAGCGCGGTCCTCACCCAGAAGCCGGGCCAGGCCAACAACGCCAAGGTCTCCGTCCAGCTCCCCACCAGCCAGTTCATCGACCAGGACCACATCAACAACCCCTGCACCCGGGTCCAGTTCAACGCCGACGCCTGCCCGCCGCTGTCGATCCTCGGCACCGCCAAGGCGACCACCCCGCTGCTCGACCAGCCCCTCGAAGGCCCGGTCATCTTCCGCTCCAACGGCGGTGAGAGAGAACTCCCCGACATCGTCGCCGACTTGAAAGGCGGCGGCCTGCGGGTGATCCAGGTCGGCTTCGTCGACTCGGTCCCGGTCAAGGGCACCGAACTGGCAAGGCTCAGAACCCGCTTCCTCTCGGTCCCCGACGCCCCGGTCTCGAAGATCACGATCAGCCTCTTCGGCGGCAAGAAGCGCGGCCTGCTGGAAAACAGCCGCAACCTCTGCCAGACCAACCGCAAGGCCAAGGTCTCCTTCACCGGGCAGAACGGGGCGACCCAGAACTACTCGCCGGTGATCGCGACCGGCTGCGGGAAGGCTAAGAAGTAACTTCTCCTAAATAGCTCAGCTCTTATTGACTGGTACGCCCCTCGCTGATACACCGACGGGCGGACCGGCGCATCTGCCTGCGCCATGAACAAGGAGAGCAAATGAAGCACAGAAAGATCAGCGGTGCTGTCGCGGTGATCGCCATCGCCATCGGCATCCTCGCCTTGGCCGCCAGCGCTTCGGCGACGACGGTGACAGGGCCGAGCGGCGAAACCACACCGACGATTCACATGGTGAACGAGGGAAGTCACGTGGAGACACACAACGCCATCGTCAACATCCAATGCAACGCGACACTGGAAGGCACCGTGAGCAGTCATGGCAGTGGAGTCACAGTAAAAGTAGCCCTGAGCGCGTTCCAGCTGACCAACTGCACAAACGAATGGGTCGTTGACGTCTCGACGCCCGGATCCCTCGAAATCCACTTCAAAGAAGCGGGCAGCGGTCATGGTGTCGGCACTGTTACATGGACCGGCGCGAGATTTACGTTTACACGGGCCGGTCTCTCCTGTGTCTACGAAACCAACAACACCTCAATCGGCACGCTTTCGGGCGGTACTCCGGCGACACTGGGCATCTCCGCAAGCATCCCCCGCGTCGGCGGCAGCTTTCTCTGCGGCGGCGCGACGTCTGCGTGGACAGGTTCGTTCGTGACCACAAAAACACTGAAGATCGATTCTTAGGCTGAGGAGCGGAGAACCCTGATCAGAAAGCGCGGTCGCCCAAAAAGCGGCCGCGCTCGCGCTCAAGCACGTGCCAAATCGTCGGGCCCACTTTGCAGGTTGCTTCCGCGAAGGTAGCGCGAGCGTATCGACAGGCCCTTGAGCATTTTGCCTTACCGCTCTGAGCCGGCTAAAAGTCCGAGGTGTCTACCGGGGCGCTGGCCTGCGCCCTAGAGCAAGGGAGAACCCATGAAGTACATCACAAGCCTCGGGTTACTTGTCGTAACTGTGGCCGCCATGATGGCGTTCGCCGGCAGCGCTTCGGCGACCGCGGTCACAGGGCCCAGCGGCGAAGAAGAACCAGCATTTCATTTCATAGTCGAGGGGCCTCATGTAGAGATCCATAACAGCATTGTCAACATAAAATGTGAAGTTACAATTCAAGGTGGTATCACAGTTTCCATTCTGCCGCCACGGGTAAGAGCGCACATCAAAAAAGTCGAGTTCATCAATTGCACAGATGAATGGGTTGTAGATGTGTCCTCGAACGGGTCAATGGAAATCTCCGCCACGGGCGGCAGCGGCCACGGCGTGGGCACGGTTAGTTCCACCGGCATGAAAATTACGGCAACACGAGCCGGTCTTTCCTGTGTCTATGAAACCAATAACACCCCGATCGGCACGCTTACTGGCGGTAACCCGGCGACACTAAATTTATCCGGCAGTATCCCCCGGGTTGGCGGCAGTTTTCTTTGCGGTGGTTCGACCGCTGCCCTGACAGGCTCGCTCGTAAGTACAAGCACACTGAAGATCGATCCTTGATCGAAGAAGAGCTAAGGATCGAATGCGGTAGCGAGGCCGCTTAAGCGGCCTCGCTAGACGACCCGCGGTTCCTCAGTCTGAACGAGCTCCGCGCCGTCGAAAATTCGGGTCGCCCTGGAAGCGGTCGGCGTGAAGTCGAGGGTGCTGCGGCGCTTGGGGGCGGCGATTACGGTCCACTCGTCGCACCCCGCGAAGGCTTCGTCGAGGCGCTGGGCCATCGTGCTTCGGGGGCGGTGCTGGTCGAAGATCTGCTCGGGCATTGCTTTCTCCGTCCTGTAGCGGTTGGCAAAGCTTCCCCCGCCCGTCGGACGAAAAATATGCTCTTTGCGATTGTTTGGGAACGCCTGTTCGCTCAGGTGATCAGGAGGAAGCCGCAAACTCGGCGATCTCGTTGGCCACACGCTGAGGCTGGTCGAGAGGGACGAAGGTGGAGGCGTCCGGAATCTGGACCAGGGAGGCGTTGCCGGCTTCGCTCGCGAGGCGTTCCGCGTAGGAGATGGGGAAGTACTTGTCACCCGGCGCCCACAGCAGGCGGATCGGCAACTGCGAGCTACGCAGCTTCTCGGCCGCCGCGAGCGTGTATCGCTTGTTCATGCCCGCCGTCACCTTGCCCGCGTCCCTGAGGATCGCCTTGTCCGTCTTCGCCGGCTCCATCCAGGAGGCGACCAGCTCGTCGGGGATCTTCGTCTTCGCGAAGGGCTTGAAGGCACGGCGGGCGATCGCTTCGATCCGGAACGGCGCCGCGATCAGGAACATCCCGCCCGGCAGCTTCGCGATCGGCGGCATCGCCTTGAAGGGTCCCGGCGGAAAGTTCTCGTGGGTGTCGCAGTTGGTCAGGACCAGGCGGCCGATCCGCTCCGGGTGGCTGGTCACCAGGACCTGGGAGATCGCGCCGCCGGAGTCGTTGCCGACGATCGTCACGTCCTCGAGCTCGAGCTTGGCGAGGAAGTCGGCGATCAGCTTCGCGATCCCGGTGGGGGAGAGGTCGGCGTCGCGGCTCATCGGGGCGCGATGGGCCGCGATCGGCCAATCCGGGGCGATGCAGCGGAAGCGGTCCGAGAGGCTGTCGACGACACCACCCCAGAGGCGGCCGTCGACCAGATAGCCATGGACGAAGACGACCGGTTTCCCTTCACCCGCCTCGCGGTAGCGGATCGGTCCCTGCGGAAGCTGTATTTCCTTGCGCTCGTCCGTCACGATGGTCCCTCTCGGTCGGTGTTGCGGGCCTACTAAGATACAGACTGTATGAATGTTAACCCAGAACGGTTGCCGCGGCGAACCCAGGCCGAGCGCAGCCAGGCCACCCGCGAGGCCCTGATCGGCGCCGCGCGCCGACTCTTCACCGAGCGTGGCTACGAGAACGTCGGCACCGAGGAGATCGTCAAAGCCGCCGGTGTCACCCGCGGCGCCCTCTACCACCAGTTCGGCGACAAGGCGAGCCTGCTGCAGGCGGTCTACGAACGGATCGAGGCCGAATCGACCGAGCGCGTCGCCCGCATCGTCCTCGGCTCCGAGCTGCACAGCCCGCTGGCGGCGATGAAGGCCGGGATCGAGGCCTTCCTCGACGAGTGCGCGCAGCCGGAGCTGCGCCAGATCGCCCTCCACGACGCCCCCGCGGTCCTCGGCTGGGAGCGCTGGCGGGAGATCGGCGCCGCCAACGGGCTCGGGCTGATCGAAGCCAGTCTCGCGGCGGCGGTGGAAGCGGAGGAGATCCGGCCTCTGCCGCTGAAGCCGCTGGCGCACCTGCTGATGGGGGCGCTCGACGAGGCGGCGATGCTGCTGGCCCGCGACGAGCGGCCGCAGAGCCGGGCCGAGGTGACCGAGGTTCTAGTTGCTCTGCTCGAGAGCTTCGCGGTCGAGGGTCGATAGCGGCCCGGCCAGCCGCCGCGACTCCTTCTGCGCGTACATCCGCACGTCGGCCAGCTGCATCGCCGCCGCGGCCGAGTCGGCCTCCTCGGGAACCGAGGCGATCCCCCAGGCGGCGCTCAGCTCGAAGCCGCTCCCCTGCGAGGTCAGCGCTTCGGCGGCCCGGATCGCGATTGCGTCCCGGTTGGGCACCCGACCCTCGACCAGGACCACGAACTCGTCGCCGCCGAGCCGGTAGCCGATCCCCTCCGGCGCCACCGCCCCGCGCAGGCGCCCACCCAGCAGTCCCAGCATCTTGTCGCCCGCCGGGTGGCCGAAGGTGTCGTTGTAGTGCTTGAAGCCGTTGAGGTCGAGGAGGATCAGCGTCAGCGGCCGCTCCCGGTCTCCCGCCAGGCTGCCGGCCTCCAGGTCCATCTGCAGTCGCGCCTGGCTGCCGAGGCCGGTCAGGTGGTCGGTGCGGACCATGTCCAGCAGCCGGGTGTTCTCCCGCAGGCTCAGCGCCAGTCGCCCGAGCACCGCCAGCATCGTCAGCGACCACAGCGCCGTGGTCAGCGCGCTCGAGCTGTGCAGGTACTGGAGGATGCCGAGGACGATCATCGCCAGGGCGACGATCCCGGGGACGATCATTTCCCGCCAGCCGTCGAAACGGGCGTCGGCCTGGATCGGCTTGGCCGGCGGCTGCCAGGCCTCGGACCCGAGCAGCACCGCCGAGATCAGGTAGATCGGTTCGATCCAGTCGCCGGCGGGCATCGCTTCGTAGGTCTGCAAGGTGAAGGCGACGTCGGCGACCGCCATCACCGCGAGGCCGGCGAGCAGCAGCGTCAGGGTCCTGCCCGGCCGCCAGCGGGTGAGGGCGATGACGCCGACGATCAGAGAGATCAGGACTACGTCGCCGAAGGGGTATGCCAGGGTCGTCACCACTTCGGCGCGCGTCCCCGAGGCGTGGTCGGCGACGAACTCCAGCAGCAGGGCCGCGCCGAGCGCGGCGGTGCCGAGCGCGGCGATCGCCCCGTCCATCCACAGTCGCCGGTCGAGCTCGCCGGCGCGGGCCCGCACCAGCAGGTAGAGGCCGAGGATCGCCAGCGGGTAGAAGGCGATGTAGCCGATGTCCGCCGGGGACGGGTAGGGCGCGGAAGCGGCGCCTTCGATGTAGGTCGTCCACCAGATCTCCCCCGCCGCCCAGGCGAGGATCGCGGCCGCGATCGCCAGCCAGGCGCCGCGTTCGGGGCCGCCCCGCAGGGCCCTGATCAGGCAGCCGAGGCCGGCGCAGACGACGACCGCGTCGTAGACGACGCTGTTGATCGCGACGTCGAGACCGGCACCGCCGATCCCCGCCCAGTCGTAGAGGACGACGAGGGCCGCACCGCCGAAGAGGACTGCTCCGATCGCTTTCCGCACAGGGTCCTAATCGGCAGCTTGCGCGGTTCTCTAGACTGAGTGGAGATGAAGGCAGGAATCCACCCCGAATACACGCTTGCCAACGTGCACTGCTCGTGCGGCAACCAGTTCTACACGCGCTCCACGAAAGAGGACTTGCATGTAGAGCTCTGCTCCGAGTGCCACCCCTTTTACACGGGCAAGCAGAAGCTGGTCGACACCGGTGGCCGCGTCGAGCGCTTCCAGCGCCGCGCTGCCAAGCACAGGGCTGGGAAGTAGCGCGTGAGCCCGCCGTCGGGCTCGGCACTCGCTTCCCACGACACCCCCTCCGCGAACAACGGGGGGGATCCCGTGCGCATGCCCGACGGGGCGCTGGTAGCCAAGCGCGACGCCCCCGTGGGCGGTCAGGCCGTGCTCGAGGGCGTGATGATGCGCGGCATCGCCGTCTGGGCGGTCGCGGTCCGCACCCCCGAGGGCCAGATCGAGGTCGAGTCCGAGCCACTGGTCCCCTGGGCGCAGCGGCACCGGATCTGGCGCCTGCCGGTGATCCGCGGCGTCGTCGCCCTCGGCGAGTCGCTGAAGATCGGCTTCAAGGCCCTCGCGATCTCCGCCAACGCGCAGATGGAGGAGGACGAGGAGGGCAACAAGGAGGAGATCGGCGGTTGGCTCTGGGGCCTGACGATCCTCTTCTCGATGCTGATGGCGGTCGGCCTCTTCTTCGTCGTCCCGGTCGGCCTCACCAGCCTGATCAAGGACCAGCTCGGCAGCTCGCTGCTCTTCTGGCTGGTCGAGGGCGTGCTGCGCACCGCGATTTTCATCGGCTACATCCTTGCGATCAGCAAAATGCCCGATCTGCGGCGGGTCTTCGAGTACCACGGGGCCGAGCACAAGACGATCTCCTGTTACGAGGCCGAAGACGAACTTGTCCCCGCCCGGGCCAAGCTCTACTCGCGCCTGCACCCCCGCTGCGGGACCAGCTTCCTGCTGATCGTGATGGTGCTGGCGATCTTCGTCTTCGCCCCGATCGGGCTGCCGGCCTGGTACTGGCTGCTGGCCTCGCGGATCCTCGGCATCCCGCTGATCGCCGGCCTCTCCTACGAGGTGATCAAGTGGGCCGGGAAAAACCGGCGCAAACGCTGGGTGCGGGCGGTCATGTGGCCGGGCCTGATGCTGCAGAACCTGACCACCCGCGAGCCCGACGAAGAGCAGCTAGCGGTGGCGATCGCCTCCCTCAACGCCGTCCTCGCCCGGGAGACCCCCGAGGAGGCGGCTAAGAAGCCGCACATCGAGATCGTCGCCTAGCGGCGCCGCTCTACTCTTCGGTCCCATGATCGAGCAGCTGGTCGACCAGATAGAGACGCGCTTTGCCGAGCTCGAGGCGCAGATGTCCGACCCGGGGGTGATCTCCGACCGGGCTCGCTACGCCGAGGTCGGGCGCGAATACCGCGAACTGCAGCCGGCGAGCGAGCTGGCGGGACAGTGGCGGACGCTGCGCGACGACCTCGAAGGAGCGCGGGAGCTGCTGGCCGAGGGTGAGGACGAGGAAATGCGGCAGGTGGTCGAGGAGGCCCCCGGGCAGCTGGAGGCGCTGGAAGAGGAGATCCGCCTGGCGATGGTCGAGCGCGACCCCAACGACGCCAAGAACGTGATCGTCGAGATCCGCGGCGGCACCGGCGGCGACGAGGCGGCGCTCTTCGCCGGCGACCTCTACAAGATGCTGACCCGCTACGCCGACGAGCTCGGGTACTCGACCGACGTCCTCTCGCAATCCGGCTCGGAGGCGGGCGGCTTCAAGGAGGTCACCTTCGAGGTCAAGGGCGACGGCGCCTACTCGGTCTTCAAGTTCGAGGGCGGGACCCACCGCGTGCAGCGGGTGCCCGAGACCGAGTCCCAGGGTCGGATCCACACCTCGACGGCGACGGTCGCGGTGCTGCCCGAGGCGGAGGAGGTCGAGGTGGAGGTCAACCAGAACGACCTGCAGATCGACGTCTACCGCTCCTCAGGTCCCGGCGGCCAGTCGGTCAACACCACCGACTCGGCGGTGCGGATCACCCACAAACCGACCGGGATCGTCGTCTCCATGCAGGACGAGAAGTCCCAGCTTCAGAACAAGGACCGGGCGATGCGGGTGCTGCGGGCGCGGCTCTACGAGCGCGAGCTGGCCGAGCAGCAGGCGAAGATCGCCTCCGAGCGCAAGGCCCAGGTCGGCAGCGGCGAGCGCTCGGAGAAGATCCGCACCTACAACTTCCCGCAGGGGCGGGTCACCGACCACCGGATCAAGCACACCTCGCACAACCTCGAGGGCGTGCTGGCGGGCCAACTGGGCGAGTTCACCGACGCCTTGGCGGCGGAGGAGAAGCGACAGCGGCTCGAGGCCGCGGCTTCGGCCGCCTGACCCGATGGCGACGATGACCGGGGCGAGCGTGCGCGAAGCGCTGCAGTCGGCGATCGACGCGCTTGCGGCGATGGGAGTCGACGAACCGCGGCTGGATGCCGAACTGCTGCTGGGTGAGGCGATGGGGTGGAGCCGGGCGGCGCTGGTTGCCGAGCCGGGCGCCGAGGTACCGCCGGCCGCGGCGCGGAGCTTCGGTGAGCTGGTGCGGCGGCGCCTGCGGCGCGAGCCGGTCGCCTACATCCTCGGCCGCAAAGGCTTCCGCGACATCGAGCTGGCGGTGGATAGCCGGGTGCTGGTCCCGCGGCCGGAGACCGAGCTGCTGGTCGAACTGACGCTGGAGATGCAACCGGGGCGGGTGCTCGACGTCGGCACCGGCTCCGGCGCGATCGCCCTGGCGGTGGCCGACGAGCTGCCCGGCTGCGAGGTGACGGCGACCGATACCTCGCCTGCGGCGCTTGAGGTCGCCCGATCCAACGCCGAGCGTCTCGGCCTCGCCGACCGCGTCCGCTTCCTCGAAGGCACCCTGCCCGAGGGCGAAAGCTTCGACCTGATCCTCGCCAACCTCCCCTACGTCGCCGAGCGCGACTGGGCGGCGCTCCAGCCCGAGGTCACGCAGTGGGAGCCCCGCGAGGCGCTCCTCGCGGGCCCCGATGGTCTCGACGCCTACCGAGCCCTGATTCCGGAGTGCGGCAGAGCTTTTGCCTCTTATAGATGGAAAAGCTCTGCCGCGGTCGCCGTGGAGGTGGGGGAGGGGCAGGCCGAAGCGGTCGAGGCTCTGATGCGCGAGGCCGATATCGGCGAAATCCAGACTCGACGCGACCTGGCAGGGATCGAGCGCGTCGTCGTCGGTCGCGCGAATGGGAGCGCGCCATGACCGAGGTGATCCGTCTGCAGAGCGGTGAGGCGCAGGTCGCGCGTAAGGCGCTGGAACGGACGATCTCCTCGAGCGGCGGGGTCGTCGTCTTCCCCGCCGACGGGCTCTACGGGCTCGCCTGCGACCCGCTCGACGCGGGGGCGATCGCCAAGATCCACCGGCTGAAGGGGCGGGACGAGGGCAAACCCTCGGCGGTCATGTACTTCTCACCGCTGGCGCTTCGCGAGATCGTCTCCGGTCTCGGCCCGCGGACCAAAGCTGCGGTCAGCGCCCTGATGCCGGGACCGGTGACGCTGGTGATCGCCAACCCGCAGCGACGCTACCCGCTGGCCTGCGGTCAGGACCCCGACCGGCTCGGCATCCGCCTGATCGGCGGCGTCCTGCGGGGGGCGATGTGCCCGGTCTTCCAGACCTCGGCCAACCTCAGCGGCGAGCCCCCGGCCGCCCGCTTCGAGGACGTCCCCCGGTCGATCGTCGACGGCGCCGACCTGGCGATCGACGCCGGCGAGCTGCCCGGCCTGCCCTCGACCGTGGTCGACCTCGCCGGGATCGAGGAGGACGGCCACTGGCGGATCCTCCGCGACGGCGCCCTCTCGCCCGGGGACCTGGCCAGCCGCCTCGCCTCGGTCGGCCTCGGCTAGCTCAGCAGCCGGGCACGCCCTTGTAGGGCAGGTGGACCAGGCGCTGGGACATGTTGTCGTTCTCGTTCGACTCGAAGAGGTGGTTCTGCGGGTCGACGATCATCCGGTAGGCGAAGCAGCCGCGCAGGCCGGCGACGTCGATCCACTGCTGGTGGTAGGCGGCGGGGTAGATGTCCGACCAGCCGACGGAGGTGCCGAGCTTGACCCGGTCGCGGAAGGGGTTCTGGTTGCAGCCCGGGTAGACCCGGCCGTCAGGCGACTTGCCGCTGGGCTGGGTCCGGTAGAGGTCGCGCAGGCAGTAGTTGAGCTTGGGGCTGGTGCGGACGACGTCGCCGACGGTCCCGTCCGGCGCGACCCGGCGCAGCTCGAAGGCGGCCAGCTGGTGGACCTTCCAGTAGGAGCCGCCGAAGTAGGTGCCGACGTAGGTGAAGCGCAGCTTCGCTTCGCTGGGGACGGTGATGTGGCCGCCGCCCTTCTTGTAGATCCGCTGGTTGGTCTTCATGCTGCGCGGGCCGTCGCGGCGGCCGCGCAGCTCCATCGGCCCGGTGCCGCGGCTCTGCACGTCGCTGGTCGCCCGCAGCAGCACGTGGCCGTCGACCTTCTGCGCGTAGATTTCGCTCGGCGGCGCGATCCGCAGGTCGGGGCAGAGGAGGGTGCGCGCTTCCGGCCCTTCGCAGGGGTTCTCGACCGCCGCGGGGGCGGCGGCGGGCAGCGCCAAGACCAGTAGAAGGGCCAGCGGAGCGAGCAGGACTCTGGCTCTCACCGGCCTCAGAATATCCATGCCCGTTGCTATGGTCGCCCGACCATCTCCGAGCTTCCAGAGAACTTCCAAAACGCGCCGCTGAGCGAGGTCGATCCCGAGATCGCCGGGGTCCTCGACGCCGAGCTGCGGCGCCAGCAGCGCACCCTGGAGATGATCGCCTCGGAGAACTTCGTCCCGCAGGCGGTGCTGGAAGCGGTCGGCTCGGTGCTGACCAACAAGTACGCCGAGGGATACCCCGGCCGCCGCTATTACGGCGGCTGCGAGGAGGTCGACGTCGCCGAGGAACTGGCGATCGAGCGGGCCAAGGGCCTGTTCGGTGCCGACCACGCCAACGTCCAGGCCCACGCCGGCGCCCAGGCCAACAACGCCGTCTACATGGCGTTGCTGAAACCGGGCGACACCTTCCTCGGCCTCGCCCTCGACCACGGCGGCCACCTCAGCCACGGGATGAAGATCAACGTCAGCGGCACTCTCTACAACCCGGTGCCCTACCACGTCGGCCGCGAGGACTTCCTCGTCGACATGGACGAGGTCGAGCGCCTTGCGCAGGAGCACAAGCCGGCGCTGATCGTCACCGGCTGGTCGGCCTACCCGCGCCGGCTCGACTTCGCCGCCTTCCGCGAGATCGCCGACTCGGTCGGCGCCAAGCTGATGGTCGACATGGCCCACTTCGCCGGCCTCGTCGCCGCGGGCGAGCACCCGAACCCGGTCGAGCACGCCGACGTCGTCACGACGACGATCCACAAGACCCTCTGCGGCCCGCGCAGCGGCATGATCCTCTGCCGCGAGGAGCACGCGAAAGCGATCGACAAGGCGATCTTCCCCGGCCAACAGGGCGGGCCGCTGATGCACACCGTCGCCGCCAAGGCGGTCGCCTTCAAGATCGCCGCGAGCGAGGAGTTCAAGCAGCGCCAGCGTCAGACGATCGCCAACGCGCAGGCCTTTGCCGCCGGGCTCGAAGCGGGCGGCGTGCCGGTGCTCACCGGCGGCACCGACGTCCACCTCGTCCTCGTCGACCTCACCCCGACCGGCCTCGACGGCCAGACCGGGGAGGACCGGTTGGACGCGGTCGGGATCACGGTCAACCGCAACGCGATCCCCTTCGACCCACGGCCGCCGATGAACCCCTCGGGCCTGCGGATCGGCACCCCGGCGCTGACCACGCGCGGCATGGGGGAGGAGGAGATGCGGGAGATCGCCGACGTGATCGTCACCGCCCTCGGCCCCGACTTCGAGTCCTCGAAGGAGGACCTCCGCGCCCGCACCGGCGCCCTGATGGACCGCTTCCCGCTCTACGCCGAGCTCGCGGCAGCGGTCTAACCCCTTGAAGGTCTGGGTGGACATGAGCGCGCCGGCGCACGTGCTGGTCCTGCGCCCGATCATCGAGCGCCTGCGCAAGGAAGGCCACGAGGTCGAGATCACCTCGCGCGACTACGCCCAGACCCAGCAGCTGTTGCAGCTGCACGGGATGGAGCACACGCCGATCGGCCGCCACGGCGGCGCCTCGCGGGTGCGCAAGGCGGTCAGCCTCGCCTCGCGCAGCAGCGGCATGCTGCGCTACGGCCGCGGCCGCGGCTTCGACCTCGCCCTCG
>Ga0247776_10000264_pt1 | contig 12109 bp, 7 predicted proteins | sample UWRJL199509C5_FD_179912 | JGI IMG/M metagenome (GOLD analysis project Ga0247776, IMG submission 179912) | Plant litter microbial communities from Arlington Agricultural Research Station in Wisconsin, United States - UWRJ-L199-509C-5 | ecosystem: Environmental > Terrestrial > Plant litter >...
GATAAAGTCGACCCTTTCCACCGGTCCCGTCCTGCCCTGTCCCACGACTCACAGTATACTATGACGATTTCAATGTTTTGAATAGGGTAACAATGATATTTTATAAGTATAAATAGCACGGGTAAACTGCCCAAACAGAGAAGATTCTCAGTATATAAACCAGGGCCTCTGCCTTGCGAGGTCTGGGTAGATGCCCTGTTGAGTGAAAAGCAGGGCGTGTTAGGTGGATTGCATGGGTCTCTGTGCAAGGCACATAGGTTTCCGACGGAGCAGAAGTCGTTGCCCGGTACGCAAAAAGGGGCTTTATGACAAAAGACGAGTTCCCTTCAGCTCGGGCCTCTGTGTTCTCAACCGGAAAAGACCAACTTGGGAATTTCTTCCGAAGAGTTATGTTGCCATACGTCTTTTGAAAAAGGCGTGGCCCTTCTCTACTTCACCGGAATGGAGCGGCCGTCCGTGCCTCCCGACCCTTGACTCATTGGGCCGTGGTCTGCTCTGGCAACGGCGTAACGACGGCCGGCAACAGCGAAAAGCACCTTGCAACGTCGGCGCAAGCCACCTCGCAAATGCGCAATAACACATTGCGACGGCGCGACAGTGCTCCGCGGCGCGCAACCGCACCCCACCGAGGCGTAAGACCCCCTCACTACGGCGCAACACCCCTCATCCCGGCGTAAGAGCACCACACCGGCGCATGAGCACCTTCCAACGGCGTAAAGCACCCATAAATTGCGCAATGACACCCTGCTGCGGCGCAAAGGTGCACCCCAACGGCGCATCAACGCCCCACGCCAATGGTTTGCTTAAATCTCAATGCCATATGCTTCGGCCGTCTTCAGAAAAGCTTTCTCCTGGTCCAAGACTCGGCATGGAACCCGTTATCCTAAAACAGGGCACAGCCGTCGCCTCAATGTCGACCCAAGAGGTATAGTCTCTCAATGAGAATAAATCACCCAATGTTACTAATATCCAAGCTCAAAGGTTTCTTTGATCAGAGCCTGGTCGAGGCGCGTCCTGCATACACGGTGGGACGAAACTGGATGCTCAAGTCTCGGCCCTATTTTCCCTCCTCGCATATTTCACATGCCTGATAACTCATGCTCTGTTGTGATCTTTGCAGATGTCGTATTCTCCCTGTATCTCTGTCCCTTTTTTAAAACAAGTTCGGGGTGTCCATGATGATGATACCTTTTGAGCCTTGAGATCTTGCGCATCCAAGTCCGGCGATCAGATCCCGAAACAGAGAGACTACCTAGAGAGTCTTGCACTTCACGCTCGTATCTTGTTCCACCTGCGGAGCAACAACGGGATGAAAGCCCGAGTGACTCAGCGCTGGCTGGCGAACCGCACCGGTGGCGATGGGTGCAACCGATTTTGCCTGGCCGTCACGTTTTCCGATTACTGCTTTGATCAATGCCAGGGTTTTGACTCTGGAATTGTTTACTCTGGCCTTTCGCTCCTCAACCACCCTCTCGATACCAGCGTCGTAAAACCGTTTGTATGTTTCGGATGGAACAGGGGTTGAGAACAAGGACGTCTCGAAGGTGGGCTTCCAATGCTCAGGAATCTGCCGTCCTACCCAGAAGGTCAGTACTAGCCGCAAAGATTAAACCAAAATCAGAGAAGTAAGCAGAGAAGTAGGGTAGTTACCACATAACGTATAGAGTTCCTTGAATACTAGATATCTCAGGGTCATGTTGGTAATTTCTTCGGGCGCCATACCCTGATCAAACAACCACCGGCAAACATCGTCGATGGTCTTTTCGATCTGCTGCGAAGCAGCTGTCTTGGTCAAACTCTGTCCACCATGGAGGGCGGGCTGCATTAAGGGCGTCATAAACTTCGATTTGACGCCATAATCAGAAGGTAATATTGTCCCTATGTCCTATTACATGTGTGGAAGAGTAAGTGGGTGCTGGCCTCGATAGTCGCTTGGCGATGTGTTTTTTGTGTTTGTGAAAGGGTGCTACGCGATTTCTAAAGAGTTGGAAGGACAGCTCCAAAGTGTTGCTGCACGGCATTGCATTAAATATTGGAGAGTTGAACAAAAAGCAACGGGGGCACGGATAAAATGAAGCAACCAACATGACACAACCTTCTAGCCCGCAAGAAGTTTTTGGCTTCTTCTTGTGCTAGCGGGAGAAGGTTTTGGTGACCTTGCTCACTTCGGATGGCAATGGTATTCGTAAGATAGGTTGCAAAAGTGGCAGAAAATTGTGCCGTTGCTAATATTACTCTTGAGGCCTACCAAGGATGGCTTCCTCTGATTTCCCGAATTTGAGGGGATAGCAAAGCCCTATGAGAAGGAAGAAGGGTGTCATAATCGATGGCTCTGTTATCCTGGCCAGCAAAGGTGCATGAATGTACCGTGACAAATCGCGATCGGTCAAAAAGCCTCAGAGTTGGACGACACTGAAGAGTGAGCCAGGAACTGGCCCGAATTGACTGCTATATTCTATGCTGGCTGACTCATATCAACATGAGGGAGCTCGCCTGAGTGAAAGACGGCTTGTCGGGGAACATGACATCTTGTCCCTTGACAAAGACAAATGAAATCAGGGAGGGACCTAAACCAGCGTCACGCACAAGGAGCAACGGAACTGAAAACTACAAGGCAAACTTGGACCGCAATGCAGGTGGCAAAAAATGTCTTGCTGAAAGAGATTATTGTGGCAAACCTAAAAAGTGCCGAGAAGATGAGCCATCCACTCAACACCGCTTTGCCGAGCCACGAAGGGCAGACCCAGCCTGCCATTACCCACCATCCCTCTCAAGCATCTACACATCCACTGGCACCTCCGGTCCATACACAAACTGAAACGGAAAGCCCTCTCTGCGCATCAACAAGATGCACGGCGCATCACCCTCCCCGCCAACACCTCCACCGCAATCGCAGCGACCTCCGAGAACCCGAGAGTCCGTGTAATTATCATACCGAACCAGCTTCCGGGCACAATACCAGACATCCGGCGTGATACCCCATCCGCGAGTGTATTGCTTAAACGGCGCATGCATCTCCCCACGGATGAAGATCCTGCCGATAGACCGGGCCACCATCCGAGCTGACGGGGGCGGGCTTCCAACGAGTGTGACCTTCGATCCAAGCATCTTGGTCGCGGCGCCGAGAAAGTCTTGCTGTTCGAAACGGTCGTGTCTGTCGAGCTTGGCTTGGAGTTGAGCACATTCCTGGCGGGAGGCCGCGAGCTCGGCCTCGACAGTGCGTTGGATGGTGTGGACGGGCTCACGTAGCTTGACCAGCTCCAGCTTGAGTTCATCGAAGCGTTGGCTGGTTGTCAGCTTCAGATTCGAGATGTTGCTGCAGAGATCGTTGGTGGTATTGTCTGTCTTGTTGTCGCCAAGGTCCCTCGGTGTGTGCAAGATTTATTCCAAGGCGTTGAATGTCAGGCCGTGAACCTGCATCATGACTGAGGAATCAATGCCTCCAAGCACAAGAGCGATAATATCCTTTGCCGTTTGCGTCTTTTTCATGAAGACTGCTACTGTCGGGGTTGACCTGCGTCGTCACGATGTCCATGATGTGGCCGAAATTCTCCTCGATGGCCTTCTCGACACTGGCGAAGCCTTCTGTGATTGTGTTCCGAATATCGTCGACACTCGCTTCTATGGCGTTGGTGGCGTTTTTGAAGTGTCTTCCGATAATCTTGTTCCTGTCGGAGACAGTCTTGCCTCCGACGGGGTGGGTCGGAGAAACGGGCTTGATGTGGGGACGCTTGCCAAGTTGTGCCTCGCGGCGGTCGAGCTCGGCGGATCTGGGATCGTCGTCGGCAGCCTTGCGGGCAAGGTTGCCGGCCGCGCGCTTTAGGAGTTCAGCGGCGAGCTTGATCTCGGAGGCGGAAGCGTGCTCCAGTCCCTGGACGAGCTTTTCGGCAAGGTCGATCATGGCGAGGTGGCCAAGGCCGTAGCTGTCGTCTTTGGCACTGTCGTTCTTGAGGCTATTGGCATCCGGGCGGTCGCCGGATCTCGGCGCACTGGACATTTCGGCGAATATTAGAAGGGGCAGCTAAGCAGGTGAAGAGGCGAGGCTTGCAGCCGAATTTGTGTTTGTCAAATGTAGCAGTTTGAAGGCGACAAGAATTCAAGGCGGGGAGCAACCGAAAAGAAGCAAATCGCTGGCACAATTGGTCCCGCAGGTGTGGGGTCGTTCCACCAATTGCAGCCCTTCGGTTACGTCGCCCGTCGGCGCTGCACCAATGAGAATTGGGTATTCAATGACAGCCCTGTAGCTCTCCGCTTTCAATCAAGACGATGCGCGAAACACACCCCACCAGGATGTCATCTTTCGTCCTCTGGAACACTCCTCCTAATGAGATGCCAGGATACCTAGTATACCAAGTCGCTTTCCCGGCCCGCATTTGAGGCAGGATGTTGGGGACATTCGGGCGTTGGCGCTGGTGGCAGACGTGGGGACACTTGAGCCGCAGACCTGCCCAAATAGGAAAGCGCCACCAAGGCTAGGAACGTACCCCGCCTTTGACGACGAACCAAGAATCGATGGCTGCTGAGGCAACCAAGACAATTGACAAGTAAATTTGAGTGCTGTGCTTTAAGAACCGTGGCTTTTTCAGTGGCAATCAATTTTGGGCCCATTATTTCCCAGTCCGCGGATCTTGTTTGCTGCCGGTGATTGATGCACAGTCTGACTCTTAATGCGATTGCTCCCCCATCTGGGTTTGCTGCCAGTGGCTGCCAAGAATCCGGCAATCTGCCTGGGCGTCATTTTGACTCCTTTTTTGTCTTTGACGGCAAACGTTCCCACCGGGAAAACATCACGGATGATAAGAAGACCGATTCCCCGGTCCTCTAAATACGAAGGCTTAGGCCAAAAGAAAGTTCCTCTTAAGTCAGGTGGGGGGCTTTGGAACACCCTAGAATTGGAACAAGCTTTGTCATCATAGACTCGCCTCTCGCCACCCAACTCACCTATTTCAATCGCCCACAACTCAACCAATTCTGCTTCAATCCTTTCATTCTTTTTCCCATTCCATTGATAATCGAACGATGAAGCGATATACTGTGTTAGATTTGCAGAATGCGCTGGTGGAGTATGCAGAAACTGGCTTACTCCGGAGCTCTGCTGAAAACCATGGTATACCCCCTACTACTCTCTTTAATCGGGTTCGCGGTTCCGAGCCAGCCTCCACGGCCCAAATTATTAACTAAAAGCTCTCTCCGGCTATGGAAGAACGTTTGACCGAATGGATTCTATTCCAGGGGTCGCTCGGCTACCCTCTAACACACGCCTAAATTCGGAAATTGGTTAGAAGAATACTTAGAGATAACGAGACCCTTGGAAAAGGCTGGACTGGCCGGTTTTTGGCTAGGAATCCATTAATTTCTATTATCAGACCTTGGAGAATCCACGTAAACTGTGCTGATTGAGCCTGTAAGGCCGTTATTCGGCCCTGGTTTGATTATTTAAAGCCTCTAGGGGTAAAGGCCATTCCGGCTAAGAACAGGTATAATATAGATGAAACTGGTATTGTTTCTGGTATTGGAGATAACGGCTTAATTATTGGCTTTAAGGAAAGAAAGAAATTCCAGAAAAAGAAGAAAGGAGACTGAATTTAGACCTTAATTATTAAACATATCTCCGCTGACGGCTGGTATTTGAACCTGGTTGTTATTTTTAAGGGTAGAAGCCTTTAATAACAGTAGTATCCACGTAATTTACAGCCATTTAACGGCTAGAAGTGGAAAACCACCGAAAACGGCTAGTCTAACGATAACACTGCCGTCACTTAGCTTCATAATATCTTTCTTCCAGAGACTTAGCCAGCCACCCCTTTAGAAAAGCGCCTTCTTATTTTAGATGGCCACGGCAGTTATACCACCGAAGAATTTATGTAGCTAGCCTTTTCGAATAACGTACAGTTATTATTTCTGCCAGCTTACACCTCTTACGTTCTCCAGCCCCTGGATTTATCCGTTTTTAGCCCCCTAAAGGCCTAATATAGAGCCAGACATAATAAGATTGTTTCTGGCTTTAATAAAGGCACCGTTACTGAAAAGAGGGTTTTTTTAGAATGTTACTAGTAAGTTAGGGTTTATGGAATGACTGAATCTAATATTAAAGCCAGTTAGAAAGCTATAAGCCTTTAGCCGGTCAGCCTTAGGAGGCCGCTAAGTAACGGCCTCGTTATTAAGAATTTTAATGGCGATGTTGATTAGGTAACCTCCACAGCTTCTACAGACCTTTAAGGGGTCTATAATCCCATTTTGGATAAGGACTCAGAGGGCCAGCCTGTGTGGTTTACCCTTAAAAAGCCGAAGGATTTCCAGGTTTAGGGGCAGGTTTTTCTAGCCGGCCAAAAACGGACCGCTAGCGACCGGCTTTTTATACGCAAGGCTGCAAAAGCCTTCGATAACGTGGTTTTCCAACTGGCAAATACGGTGCATCGATTAGAGGCTGTAGAAAAAAGCCTGGAACGCACAAGAGGCCGAAAGAGGAGGAAGGTCCAAGTCGACCCCAACACGCAGTTTGCTGGAATTGAGGAGGTTCGTGCCTCGCAGAGAGATGCTGGCAGAGAAAGTCTTAGTGATTCTGAAAGGGAGTAATTAGGCAATTCTGATGCTGAAGACTATATTATTGTAGCTATCTAATTGACGAAGTTGTGGGCAGTTAAAATATGTGGTGTTGTACAGGCCCCGACTCAGGGCCTGTTCCAAATCTAGGGTGTTCCAAAAGCCCTCCACCTGACTTAGCCAGTATGAAAGGTGTGTAGTCACCGCAAGGATCGCCTATAGCTGTCGTTAATACAGGCCATCTCCCATTCCGAAAACACCTACATTGATACTAAAAAGGCCTTCCTGCATTCTAGAAAGGTCTTCCCGCCCCGGAACAAGACTGTGTGGGGATTCCAAGAACGCATTTTTGCACTGAGATAAGAGACCCTTTCTTTTGGTCTGAGCCTTCCTGCTCTTCCCTCACAATCTCTTTGCGACGCACTGAAGTATTTTGCAGCTGATTCCCGTCTGTATTGGCTGACCCTACCTCTTGTCCACCGCCCTTTCACCTCGACACTTAGAACCTGCTTGCAGATACAAAAGATGCCCCCGATCTCAAAGGGCGGATGTTTTGGCATCCCCAGGACCAATGCGACGAGTGGCGCAAGACGTTGAAGAAGATCCCCGTTGGCGACCCTGCTGGTATTTCACTCGTGCACATTGAATGCAGCTCAGCCATTTGGATGACGAGGTTCTTCCTGCCCAGTCTCCTCCCAAGGGTTCAGGCCTGGCGCGTTCGGTATGAGGAGAAAGCATCGAGGATGGATGCTGGTAAACTGAAGAATGGGATCTTGCAGGAGGCGAAGCGCATCAAGCTCGTCTACGTCCTCTCAGACGAAACGAGCGTGAAGGTGATGGGCCGGTATCCCGAACTGCAGCGAAGCGAGGGTTTTCTTGAGATCACTACCTACCAAAAGTTTGCAGCCAGGATTCGGGGCGACCAGAACTACGTCCGACGCGCCGTGGCTGTCTTCGATTCAGACCGTTTTCATCTCAATCCGGGGCTAACCTTTGCCCTGACAACCCTTTTCAGAAACTTCCACGACCTTGGCACTAATCCATTCCCGGGTGTGGTCACTGTCGCATGCCTGTCACGATTCCCACAGACGGTATGGCTGACAGAGCAAGTGAATCACAGATTGAGCGCCAATATTGTTGAGAATATCATTATGCTGCCGAAAAAGCACGTAACGGCGGGGAGAGAGTTCGAAACAACAGTACCAGTTATAGGGGAGACCTTCACTATCCGGTCCATTGCCAGTGTGTTTGAGGGGAGACACAAAGTCTGCTCAGCAGAAGGCGGTCCTAACCTCGATATTTGTGTTCTACCCGAGAGATATAGCCGCGCGGTGCTACATACGATGGCTCGCCCAGCTGCCGATTTCTGTCTTGTTGTCACGCCCACCAACGTGCTGGAGCAGATCAAGAAGGTTCGGGTTGCTAAAGGTACACGTACCGTCCTGTTTGTCGACCCGGCGGTTCGATTCCTGCCGCCTGCTGAGGGCGAGGGCGCAGATTTACCCCAGAGTGCATATGACAGGATGGTCTTTACGGGGTTCCCCCGGGAATTCGTATTCGATGAAGTTACCGGCCATCACGCCGCCCAGAAGCGTGGCTGGTACAGTGTTGATATCGATGCTGTTTCTAGCCTGGGGCGCGCCACTGTTGGAGGAAAAGAGGACGTCAGCATCTTGCGATTCAATTCACCAAACCCGTTTTCAGACACCCTGGATGGCAACATTCCTCCAACATCAACCGTAACTCGACAATACGCTGAGTTTATGATGGTGGCGAAAGATAGCGATACATGGAATCATCTCCGTTGGCTGAGAGATGATGATGCTGCCGTTGAAAAGGCGGTTTTGCGTCTCATATGTATGAAGTACTCGCTGAATGATGGGGCAATGCGGCGTTTGTTCAAAACGAATAGCCCTGGGTCTGGTTCTGTTTGCATCGAGGTCCCGACGCAGGGGTCAGGGCATGCGGCAGCGGCGGCTTTAAGAGACGGTGTTGTTTCTACGGTCGAGGAGGCCCAATTCCACGCCACCTTGTCCCAGACTGCCAGTGGCGGAGCAAAACTTGTGGCGGCCTGTATGGTTGCTTGTCTTCAGAGTGGCATTTTCAATATCTTGGCTACAAAACCAAACGCTGCGTTTATAACTTACGAGCAATATCAATCCCTGTTTAGTGGCCTACCATCCTCAATTGTTGATCGGGGTCATCTTTGGGCTCTCCTTGGCTTGGCAGTCTTGAAAGTGGGCAAGGGACAAGCATTGAATCATCTTTCTCCAGCTAGACTCCGCTTTGTTGACGCTGCTCATTCTGTGATTCAGAAGAGGGTAAACCAAATATTCAAAACTGATTTCTCTCAAACCCTATGCATCCCGACAGTTGATGATGTCCCTATCATTGAGGTTGGTATTGCTGAGGCTTGGTTCCGAAACCTCCTCGTTGTCAAGCCTGAACCGCAGGGGCTTGGAGGCGAAAGAACGTTTGAGAACTTGTTTTCAGGCAAGACGGTCAAGCGTGTGCAACCGCCACCGGGACAGGAATGGGCATGGGGATTTGGCATCCAGTCGAACAAGAAGTTCAAGTATGCTGTGCATTTCGGGCTCACTTTGATGGATGACCAGTATACCGTGGACAACATTGTGTGGGTTAGTACTGAAACGGTACAATCTGTGTTAGTGAAGATATTTCCAGCAGAAAGAGGGGGAAAGCGGACATTTGAGGAGGCGGTGAAGCTGTACAAAGTGTCGTACAAGGACTTGGTGAAGGCTTCAACTGCTGAAAGGACTACAGGCAAAAAACCCCAAGGGGAAGTCTAAGGGTAAGTAGTTCATTTGAGGCTTAGGACAGGGTTGTGCACCGGTATGCATCATGCGGAGGGATCCCATCGTAGGATTCTGTTCGTTGTGATGTTAAGTGGAAGATGTAGCCTTCACTGGGCAGAACAAAAGAAATTTGCATCCGTCCGTCATCCGCGGTGCAGGTGACCTGCAGCGCCGTGATCTGAATTTCCAGAGCCCCGGGGCAATTGCTTTCTGAACCATTACCCCACCCCCTTCCCTTGTTGATGGTCACCCGCAGCGCCCCTCGCGGGTCCAACACGGGTCCCCGAGAAAGACTCTTCAGCAACAGACCCCGGCGACGATGTCATTGGAAATGCTCCTTCCACCTTGAAAACTTTCTAACCCTCAAGGCTACCCCGTTTTCTGACCCTTGACATTACCCCAGATCTCCTGCGTCCCTTGGCAACAATCCCTCCTCAGCAACCACACCTCCAAGAGGCGCAAACCTGATCAGAAGCCTCCCTCGCTCGTTTCCCCGGGCGTGCTCCCACGCTCCGACTTGCTTAGGCCTTCTGAAGCTGGAAAATTTGCCTCGTCTTTGCGCTGCCGGTTTGGCCGTCTTGCCCGCCGCCTCTTCAAGTTTCTTCCGTGGCATTCGTAAGTTTCCTGTCTCAGACCTCCAGACCGGCTTTTGCCTCGAGCCTGGCGTCTTCGTCCAGATTGGCGTTTCCATTCAAACTGGTGTCTTCTGCCAGGCCGGCGCCTCGGCACCAAGCAGTTCCGTTCGAATCTAACAGCAAGTCAGAACACGCGCAGAGCCATCCGAAATGGCCGCAATCGCCGAAGCCAACGGCATCCCCGAGGATCGCTGTGCCGAGTGGGACGCGGCATTGGAAAGCCTCCCGATGGAGAGCAATGGCGCAATTTTCGCGCACATCCAGTGCGACACGGCAATCTGGATGTCTAGATTTGTCACCGCCCGCCTCGCTGCCAAGGTTCGCGACATGGGAGCTTCGAAGATGAAGCTCCTTTACGTGCTCCCCGACGAGCCCAGCGCTGAGATCTTCAAGCGCTTCCTCGATTCAGAGCCGTACAAGAGCGAGGTCGAGGTCACGTCGTACAAGGGCCTTGTGGCGAGCTTGGCCGACGACCCGTGCTACGCCCAGTATGCCGTCATCGCGTTCGACACCAATAAGAGCCAGTTTTCCTCGGCACTGAAAATTGCTTTCGCTAGCGTGCTTCGTTCCTGGGTTGACCTGAAGTCGCAGAAGGCAGGGTACAGCGGTCTGTTCGTTGCGCTGTCTCCCCGGAACGTGAAGATTTGGGCACCTGCAGAGCTGAGGAAGTCGTTTGGCGACGTGCCTATTGTTGATATCACCCTTCGAGCTTCAAAGTGCAACCTCGCCATCCAGAAGCACAACTTCGACGCGAAGATCGGAGAGATGAGCGCGTTCCGCCGAGTGCTCGATCTCGAACCGCAGGGTCATGATTCCCGCTCGGCCGATGAAGGAACTGCGCCGACACAGATCATGGTTTGTGTTCTGGACGAGAAGAGCAGCCATTCTATCGTTGCCCGCACTCTTCTCGAAGGTCCGCCAGAGTCCCTGCAGTACGCCATCATCACGCCACGAAACATTCTCATCGAGCTGAAGACCCTCGATTGCACCAAGCCGATGCTTTTGTTCGTGGACCCGACAGTCCGATTCCTCCCCTTGTGGGAGGTTTCGACATCCACGGCTGTTTTCTATCGCTATGCTGCGCTGGCGGACTTCAAGGACTATCGCCTCGAGCAGCATGGTGCCGCCGTCGTGGAGCCCAAGGATTGGGCGCTGTACGAGCTGCAGAGCATGACTGCCTTGGGAGAGAACTCGCTAGGCCAAGGTGTCATCAACGTCATCTACTTCAACGGCGTCAGAAATACTCCGGTCACGGTCCACCGGGTCGAGACTGTCCTGACAGTCAGCGAAACACTCCTCTTATTCACCAAACTTGCTGAAGAGAAGCGCTTGGCTCTGCAGCACCTTCGTGGCTCCAACCGAGGTTGGATGCTCAAATTCCTGTCCTTTGCGAGAGTCAGACTCGGTCATTTGGGCCTGCCTCTTAATAACGGCTCCGGTCTTCCCTTGTGGACCGCGGGTAAAGAGTCGGCGTATAGCCACTGGGGCGAGAGTGGCAACGCTGGCTGCGAGGAAGGAGGTTTCGCCATCACCGCTCTGCGAAACGGCGTCGTCCGGTCCGCCCCCGAGGCCCGAATGGTCGCGGCGATCAAGGCCTCCAATTCGACGGCGGTCAAAGCAGCGCTCGCCACAGTCATTGCCATTTCCCGGATCGGCCTTTCCAAATTCGTCGACACCAGCGGCACCAACGCCTCCGGCACACTCGAGACATGGGACTCAGAGTTCCGCAAGTCACGCCTCTGGTTTCTGGCGGTCTCGCGCGGCGGCATGAGCTATAACTTCAATGCGCACAACATGGCGCTCTTGGACGCGCACACCTTCGGCTTTATCGACCAGGAACGCCGTCGCATTCTCCAAGATCTGCAGATCGAGCCTTCCTCCGACATTGCGTCTGTCGGCGCAACCGAGGCAGATTACCTCGCTCTGGAGACCGTCATCGTCGAGAGCTGGATCCACAACCTTCTTTCCTTTTCCAGTTCTTCACATGACTGGGTCTTCCACGAGTGCTTCACGGGCGAGACCGTCGGCTGGGCTGACCCTGCGACTCGCTGGCCGAAACACACGACAGTGCCCACAAATTGGAAACGGTGGCAACGGACGCAACTACATCTTGTT
>Ga0247776_10000266_pt1 | contig 12091 bp, 19 predicted proteins | sample UWRJL199509C5_FD_179912 | JGI IMG/M metagenome (GOLD analysis project Ga0247776, IMG submission 179912) | Plant litter microbial communities from Arlington Agricultural Research Station in Wisconsin, United States - UWRJ-L199-509C-5 | ecosystem: Environmental > Terrestrial > Plant litter >...
CGGCGGCCTAAGGAAGGCGACGCACCGGCTGTGGGTCAAATCGTGCGCACAGTGGTCCCGAACTTTTGCGACCACTGGAAAGTGTTCGACGCTACACGCGCCGACCAGGTCAAGCACTCGTCCGTTTCTGGCACCATAAGACCCTTAGCTCAAGCCGACTACCATCCGAAGCCCGATCGTCTGCCCATCTTCAAGCTTCGCCTCGGTGAATGCGAAGAACTGTTGGCGGTCCACTCGAAGCTTCGCCCTTGTGTCGTGCTCATGAACTCACTCGGCATTGCTCCTGGGCACCTTCCCGACGATTGGCAGCGCGCCAAGGGGCTCAACGCTTTTCGCCATGCCGCGTACTTGGTGGCGCCGCTTTTTTCGACCGCGCAGAAGGACGAACGCAAGGCATTTGGTCCTGCGATGGCGGCTCGCGTCGAGTGCCTTGTCTACCCGCAGTTTGTTTACCTTCCGCGCTCCGGCGGCGTCATCCAGGCTGACAGCGTCGCCCGCCTTGACCGCGCGTTTTGGACCACGCTGGCCCCGCCTACGGCCCCCGAACCACTGTTTTTGAGCGAGCAGCGGATGGGCGTCCTTCAATGTCAGCTTCTTTCTCTTCAGGGCCTGCCCACGCCTCCCGACTACCTAGAGATGGCTGAGCTTCTTCAACTCGAACTGAAGGACGAGCACCGCGTGCCCGCATAGCCCCGCAGGCTTTCTCACCGGCTTCTGGCACGCAACCTGTCTGCGTCGACCATCACGTGCGAGGATGTCGCCAGCGCGTGCCATCGCACCTATGGAGGTCAACTATGTTTGCCTTGCCAACCTCAGCCTTCGTTTGGGCGGCAATATCCTTCGTGGCCTATTTCCTGGTGCTGCTCCTAATCCTGGTGGTTGAGAGCGCCTGCGCGAAAGAAAACAGGTACATCGCATTGCGTCCAGGGCTTTCATTCTCGGTCGTGTTCGCGCTTTCTGCACTGGGTTGGGGGCTCGTGTGGCTGTTGGCCACGCGCAGCGCGAGCGCCACCCCCATCACGGTCTTTTGGCTCAGCTGCGTCGTTGGCTCAGCGATCGCCGCCGGGGCGACCATGCTTTTTCAGAGCATAACTTCGTAACTCAGCCGGGAACCACAACGAGGTGCCCGGTGGCGAACATGGCAGTGAGCATTGCTACGAAGGCCATGCATACGTAGCTAAAGGCGAGCAATACTCGTTCGGCCGACTTTCCGGCTGAACTTTGTCCCCAATCATCCAGCTTTTGGAACACGCTGCGCAGGTGTCGCTTCACGGGTCATCTCCTGAGGTCCACCGTTACGTAGCAGAAACCCCAGGAGCCGCAAGGTCTGCCCCAGTGCCCGACAAACGACGGATGTTGAGGAATCCGACGAAAACCCGATTTTTCGAGTCGTTTTTGTTCTTTAGGCGCTGGCGCCCCTGAAAAACAGGCCTCCCGCACGCGCGCCCACGAAACCCTCAAAAAGCGCCCTCTTTTGCGGTGCAAACGCCAGGAAACCTCGCAACAGCGCCGATCCCGAGCCCTGTCTTGACGCACCGCGAAAAACCGCATCCGGTCTTGGGCCCGAAAAGTTCGCCTCGGGCCGCCGCGCGCCATCCGCCGCGGCGCTCTCGACCGAGGACCAGCCATGCCGCCGCCCGCTTGACGCCACCCAGGGCCCGGAAACGAAGAAGGGCCAGGAGCGCAAGCTACTGACCCTTCGATGCGGCGCGGTATGGTCCCTTGCTGCCCCCGCATCCTGCTTCTATACCCCGTGGCACCAGCCCGCGAGGCGTCAGCTCTCCTGCAGGAGCATGATGGTCGCCACCGGTTCGCCTGCATCTCCTGGGCCGATGTGGACCACGAGCCCGACGCGCTCGGCTCGGCGTCGGCCGCGCGGGATCCGCATCACCGAAAACGGCGCGCGGTTCCCAGCTCTTGCGCGATGAAGACGTGCCGCATGCGCCGCCATCCACGCGACGTCCCACAGCCGCCCACGCTCACTCTGACCGAGCGCACCTCGTGCCGCGTCGTTTTCGTTCCAGGCCACGCAATCGGCCCACACCGTCGATGTCAGGGCCACGGGGATCCGAAACCCCGCCTCCTGCGCGACCGATGTCGCATCGACCAGAACACCGTCTTCAATGGCCTGCTTGCGGGAGTAGGAATGGATGAGATCTCGTTCGTCGAACATGCGCGCTCCGTTGGATTGGTTCGGTCCCGGACGTGGGTCCCGAACACGTCCGATGGACAACCCCGGTGCCGCAGCGAGGCGCGGTCCAGGGTGAGCGCAGCGAAAGCGAGCCGGCGTTGGCGCGGGCTGGAGGAGGAACGACGACGACACGGGCCGGCGAGTGCCCTTGACCGGGGGAAGCCGAGGGAAGGCGTTTCAGCGTTTTCTGTCGTGCCCTTCCCTATTGCTCTTTGACTAGGTCGCGGGCGCCGCAAATGGGGCACCGCAGGGCGACGCCGCCAATCACGTCGGAGAATGACAGCGACCGTTCGGCCTGGCACGAGGTGCAGACGGCGATGACCGCCACAACGTGGCGATGGTCGTCGCGCACGAAGTCGACGCTCTCAAAAGGGGCATTGGGCATGCGGGCGGTGTGGGTCGTGGTGGTCCGAATGGCAAGCACGAACCAGACCAATGAGGCGCGAGCGCCCGTCATCGTGGGTGCCTCGCGGGTCGCCCGGAGCCGGCGGGAGGGGCGCCGGCTCCGGGCCCCTCCTTTACGCGGCCTTGGACGTTTCGATTTGACGCGCCGCGTGGGCGAGGCCGAGCGGGCCATCGCCGGAAACCTCGATGCGGCGCGGCTTCATCGCCTCGGGGATCTCACGCTGGAGTTCAACGGTCAAGAGCCCATTGGCGAGCGATGCGTGCGCGACCTTCACGTGGTCGGCGAGCTCGAACCGGCGCTCGAACTCTCGCTCTGCGATGCCCTTGTGGAGGTAGGTTCCCTCCACCGGCGCCGACTCCTTCTTGGCGCCCGAGACCACGAGCAGGTTCGGCCGGTCCGTCAGCGTCAGCTCATCCCGGTCGAAGCCGGCGACGGCCATCACGATGCGGTAGCTGTCCTCGCCCTGCTTGATGATGTCGTACGGCGGCCAGTTGTCGAACGGTTGGACCCGGCTGGCGTTGTCCAGGGCGGCGAACACGTGGTCGAAGCCGATGCCGGTGCGGAAAAGCGGGGAAAAGTCGAGTGTGGTCCTCATAGCCATATCCTCAGAAAAGAAAGCAACATGGGCATGAAGAAGCGTCAACGAGACGCCCTCACGGCGGGCCCGGATGGCGCCCGCAAATCGCCATCTAGGAGCGGCCAAACGCATTTCAAGGGGTGGTTTTCCACCGCGATTCAGTCTGGCTCTTCGACGCCTTTCCCACCCGTTCCGGAGTCAAGAAAATCAGCAACCCCAGCGCGGCGCAGCTGTCTTTTCGGGCGTACCGTTCACTCCCAAAAGGATGCTTGTCGTGGATCCCCATGCCCGTTGTGAGTCGTCCCGTTGGTGCCTCATGGCCACGGTCCAGATCGCCGAGGATGCGCCGGACTTGGCAGCCATCCTGGCCGACCTCGATTTCGGTTTCGGACTGGAGCCCGCCGCCGCGTCGCCGCCGGGCTTCCGTTGGCTCAACCTGTCCGTGGATGCGCGTCGCGGTCCACAGCGCTGTGGGCTGACCGCGCACCGCCTGCTCTCGGCGCTGACCCGACTCGCGGGCGACGTCCCTGGGTTCCACGTGATTGCGGGTGAGCGCTGGCTCAACTACCTAATGGGCTCAAAACCGTTGCCATCGGAAGCGGCAAGTGGGCAAGCCGACCTGTCGCGGCATTGAGCCCCGCGCCGGATGCGGCTCGCAATCATTCAGTGGACATCCGTGCCGCTGTCGTGGAGATCGTCAGCGCCCATACATTGCTGCGGTCTGGCCGACTAAGTTCGATGGTCGGTCCTCCAAAAATCTTCAACTCTAGACTTCAGCTTCACAGCCATCCGAAGTTAGTCGCAGCCTCCCGCAGCAGCGCCACGCTGCGACGTCGGTTCTACGTGATCGGAACGGCTACTTAGTCGCCCATGCCGGGGGATCTGGGATAGCTAGAAAAGTGAGCGAATCATAGCCATGCGACCAATCGAAGGTCCCTGCCGTCACTGGGCGACCCTCTGCGACCGCTGGGTAGTAGCCCCGAGTAGCCCGGATGAGTGCAAGGGCAGCCGTTGGAGGCGGCAGCGCCTATACGTCGGCGCGCTGGTACCTGGTGCATCCTGTCGCTGTCTTCGATCAGCCGGTATCAATCGGTGCGTTGCCCTGAGGTTCTGCCTCGGTGTGCGGCTCGGTCTTCGCGTTTTGATTGATGGAGCGGAACGGCGGCAACAACGGGCACTCTTGCGTCTGAATGAGGTCCCAACTTGCCGAACGCAGGAGCACCCCCGAGGGAAGTTCTGTGAAAATCGGAAAGTTGAGGAAGCTCATCAGCATGGTGTTGGTGTGATCGTCCCCGGTCGAGTCGAGGAGGTAAAAGCCGACAACGGAGCGCGCGTCTTCCTCTGCATGTTTGGCGTACTCGTCGCGAAAATGGATCTCCATTGCCCAAACCCGCCGCGGCAAATCGCCCAGACGCAGTTCCTCGGCCACTTCCGCAGCCACGCCGCTCGTCACCGCCCAGTCGCGCAAGCGCCGCTTCTCGACCAACAAAAGGCGCACCACAAAACGCTGCGTGAAATCGGCGACCTCGTTGGCGGTCTGATCCTGGGTGATGTCCTGAATCTGCGACAGCCACAAGTTAGTGGCAATCGCCATCGCCTCTTCGCCAGTGAGGAACACATCCGCTGGCAGTAGTGGGATCGCCGAATAGGCATGTTCCAGGGCGTAGGAATTCTTCACGCGCACATTGGGCAGTGGCAAATACGGCCCGCTGTTGTCGTTGTGGACGATCAACTCGTTCACCCAGCCTGCTGCATGGGGTACCTGCACGCCAACTTTGTTATCCAAGCTGATGTTTTGGAGGTCCATTGCGGCCGGCTGACCGGTAAATCGGTAACCGACCGCAACGACTGCATGCCCCGCTCCACGCGGAGGCGGAAACAACAGAAGGAGGACCGGAATCTCCGAGTCCAGATATACCGCAATCTGGCGCTTTGCCTCGCGCGTTTCCTCGGCCGTCAATTGAATTGCGCTTGCGATCTTGGCGAAGCGCACTTGATGCGGCGAGTAACCCGCTCCACGCACGGCGTCCAGCATTTGCGTCCAGGTCAACCCCGCACGATTGGGAAGAATGCGTGCAGCGACGGAAAAGCGTGTGGCCGCGCCGCTGATCTGCGCCGGATCAAAAGCTCTATCCCCTTCACGCTTGCGCATGGTACGCAGCGCCATCCAGATCGAGGCCTGTGCACACGCGCCTACCGCGTTGTCCTGCTGGAGGAATGGCGTTCCGGAGATGTCGAACCTTACTCCGCCCAAGTGAACGGGGAAGTGGTCCATGCAACGGATGCGTGCATCGGAATTCGCCGTAGTCAGAAAGCTCGCGCCAACCGGCGATCGTGCGACTGGACGCAGTGTGATGAACCCAAGGTAGTCCGCTTTCTCGATGCGCCCCAAAAAATCCAGCGGTGCATCGCCCGTTTGCGCTTGGGTGCGAAAGAAATGAACGCGGAGGCAGTAGCGCCCGCAGTTGGCGAACTGCCTACTGTAGTAAGCATTAAATTCCGACAAAAAATCCGGGTCGAGTACGCGTTCTTGAACGATTGAGGACCGTGCGCCCAGTTGCGCGGCATGATCGCAGCAAGCCAGGAGAGGGGTGGCATTCTCACTCATGCTCCCTGCGTGCTCGCGCAACGCCCGAGAAACGGCAGCGACGACATCCGCAGCGTCCGCAAATCCAACGACACGCAACCGCGGCTTCTTAGGCAGCGATTCCGGTTCTTTTTCCTCGGGCGGAGTTTCGGCCAACGCGGGTCAGCGCAAGACGATGGGCTTGCTTTCTTCCAGGGCGCACTGCTGCTGGACCCGGATCTCGTCGATCGTCGGGGTCACGCGATCCATCAAGTTGCGATTGGCTTCCCGCCGCTCTTCCAGAGTGGTCACCGTCTGCTTCTGATTGCCCTTGGCCGCGGCAATCATCAGCTTGCCGAAGGTTAGGCCACTCATGGTGTTTGCGTCATGGGATCAGGCGCATTCGAGTGTGGGAGGGTCTCGATAGCCGCGTGACTTCTCCGTCTCACGCGATGAGACGCAACCACATTGACCGAATTCATCCCCGCTGTCAAAGGGAAAGGAAGCTGATAGCAAACAGACGATCCCTGGACCAGCGGTCTCTCGGGTCAGTCCAAATCGCCGTCCGGGAGCAGGCCTTCGGCGCCCAGGCGCCGAAGGGCGTCGAGAGCTTCGGCCTCGGTAGTCGCACCTGTATCTGCCACCATCTGAAGGTTGTGCGGCAACGCACGACGCGACGCCAAGCGCTCGAAAATCGCCCGGGCCCTTTTGCCGTCGAGCGGCACGATCGTCCCCGACTGGGTCTTGCGAACGCGCGCGATCGCCTTTTGGTGCAGCGCAGAAACGGCGGTCGCTGCCGACTCCAACGATGCGCCGGATGCCTCAGCTTCTTGGCGCACGGCGTCGTCCGACATGGCCCATACATCTGCAGCCAGCGCGTCGCGCAAAGCCGAGTGAGAAATTCGGTTATGGGTTCGCTTGGTCATGGAAATGATCTCTTTAAATGGGTTCGATAGCCGCGCGAGAGGCGGCGGCAGATCGTTTCATACTGGGCAGCGCTCACGTTAAGCGCCCCGCGCGTCACCTCTGCTGGCTCCTCCTTTGAGCGTCCGTCGATGACCCGCAGCACCTCGGGGTCGTCGGCGAACAGGCGCGTCAGACGAGCCCACAAAACAGCTTCGTCCTGGGCTTCTTCCAACACGCTTTCGGGATCGTCCGTATCGGCATTGGGCACTTCAGCCAAGGCGCGCGCTCGGTCGGTCTCCTTACCCTTCAGCCCGTGGGCCAGAGCATCAATCTTGCGCGCCTTTCGCCGCGAGAACGCCAAGCTGCGCAGGACACCCGTGAAGAAGACGGGCAGGTCCAAGTCCGCCCGCCAAGCCCTCCGGCCCACCGCGGCGACAAAAGCTTCTTGAAGCAAATCTTCGGCGGAGCAGCCCGTGCCCTCAGCGTAAAGGCCCGCGACTTCCAAAAGTTTCCAGCATTCCTCCCGAGTGAGGGCGTCCAGACGATGCCGCACCTCTTCCTCGGTCCGGTACAGCTCCACGGGGTTGGCGCTCACGGTGACCTCACGCTCCTGCTCGCTCATTCTCCTAGGCTCCGCGGAACGGGCCACTCCGACACCCATCGGATCGCCGCCGGGAAAGTTGTCGTGATGTCGGGAGCGGGCATGGGGCGGAGCCTACCTTATTGACCGCACTGGAGCGGCGAGGAGACCTGAGATGACGCACGAACACCCCCCGAAGTTGATCGCGGTGACCATCGACACCCACCGCAAGGAGATCGCGCCTGGCGAATACACCGGTGCCAGTCTCAAGGCCGCCCTGGGTGTGCCTGCGGAATACGACCTAGACCAGGTGCTCAACGGCGAGTTCATCGACATCACGAACTCCCCGTGCATCGTTTTGGAAAAGGGCGGTGAGCACTTCGTGTCGCACGTGCGCCGCGGCGGTTCGTCCTGATGATCACCCCCGAGCATCTGGTCCCGTTGGGTGCTGTCTGCGCTCGCGCGCAGGTGATGAACGAGGCCGGGATCGAAATGGTTGCGCTTGAAGGTTTGAAGTTGCGCTCGGACAGCGCGGTGCATGTCGTGGACGCTCTCTTGTGTCCGAGCATGCACTCCGGCTACCAGACGCGTCTGTTCCTGTCGCAACCGTTTCCCCAAAAGTGCAACAACTGGTCGATTCACCAGTTCCTCGGTCGCGCATGGCACAGCTGGTCCTGGCAGGGGGTGCCGGCCGATCTGCCGCTGCTGGAGATGCTGATGTGCCACTTGGATCCCCTGCGATGAACACGATGCTGCGCCTGACCGACCGGATGCTGGAGAGCATCCACGCTGACCTCGATCGCCCCCACGCGTTCGCCGGAGAGCGCGTCGGCTTCCTGACCTGCGGTGTTGCGGCCCTTTCCGAGGGAGGGTTGTGCCTGTACGGCGCCGATTACCACCCCGTAGCGGACGCTGATTATGAGAACGACCGACGTGCAGCAGCGATGCTAGGGTCCGGCGCATTCCGAAAAATCCTCCAGCGCATCTACAACGAGCCGGCCAGCGTCCTTCACGTCCACCGACACGACCATCACGGCCGCCCAGGCCCGAGCGTGACGGACGAGCGCGAGAGCCGTCGATTCATGCCGAGCTTTTGGAATGTCTGTCCGAGACACCCTCACGGCACTGTGATCCTGAGTTTCGACACGCTGTGGGGAGCACTTTGGATCAGCCCTGATGCTCCGGTTGTCGAGCTGGGTCGCTACGCAGTGATCGGAGACCGTACACAACCTTACGGAGGTTTCTCCCATGAACGCGCAGAATGATCGCCAGTCGTTCCTTGGTAAAGGCAGCGCCGTCCGTCTGGCCGATACCACGATCGCCGTGGTTGGCAACTGCGGGGGTGGGTCACACGTTGCCCAACAGCTGGCACACATCGGCGTAGGTGCGTTGGTTTTAATCGATCCGGATCACGTCGAGGCCGTCAATCTGAACCGTATGATCGGGAGCACCCCAGCTGACGCTGCGAATAAAGAATGGAAAACAGCCGTCATCGGGAGACTGGTCAGGAGCATTCAACCTGCTATTTCGGTCAAGGCGTTCAACAACCGCTGGCAAGAAGTGGCCGTCGAATTGCGCGATTGCTCTGCAGTCGTCGGGTGTGTCGACGGTTTCGCCGCTCGGGGCGAGCTGGAGGCTTATTGCCGCCGTTTCTTGTTGCCGTACATCGACGTGGGTATGGACGTAGCCGAGCACGGCATCCACTTTTCAATCTCGGGCCAGGTCATCAGTTCATTGCCGGGGCGCCCCTGCATGCGGTGCCTCGGTTTTCTTACTGATGGCTTGTTGGCGAAAGAAGCACAAGCCTATGGAGCGGCTGGCGGTCGCCCGCAGGTTGTATGGCCGAACGGTGTGCTCGCCTCGATTGCGGTGGGCCATGTCGTGCGGCTCGTGACTCCTTGGAACGACGAGCCGCTGTGCCCGTATCTGGAATACGACGGCAACCGACAATGCGTGGTGCCCAGCAACCGGCTGGCACACGTTGACGCGAGCGGCTGCCGCCACTTTCCAGCGAACGCGGTCGGCGATCCATTCTGGAAGTCGACCCCAGTCGCGTAGCCAGTGAGGTTCCCGCCAATGTTCAACTCCGCGGATAAAGTGCTGCTCGGCATGAGGTGGAAAGATCCGAAGCGCCGAGCTCTCTTAGGTTACCCGGTGAGCGACCGCACGGGCTCTTGAGGCACCCGGTCGCTAGAAAGGGTCTGCTCGACCACAAATATGCCCGCTCACGGAGGAGCGCGCCCAGCGGGTTACCGAGCCGTCGCGACTCACGCTAGGCGGCCCGCACCTCGTTAAGTCCGATGTCTTCATCAACTGCGAGATGCCCAGTATCAGCGAGCGCCTAATCTCGCCTTTGAAATCCGCGGCCTTCAGCTGTGCTCGCAGGTCGTCCGTCCGTGTTCGCTCGCCTTCAAGAACCGGCCCCATCATTATTTCCTCAAAAGCGACGTGGGTTCGATCGGTTTCGGTCGGAGATTCGGGACCGCACCGCAACGAATCCTGCGGGCGTATGACACCCTGTCCTAATCCGCCCATTCCGCACGCACGAACTTCTCGATCCGTTCCGCCCGCTTCTTGACCTCCGTCTCGCTCCATCCATCGCGACGGATAATCTTCGCCACCTCGCGCGTCCCCCGAATGCCCTCGTCCGTGTATCGCTCCGCTTTCTTCGCAGGAGGAAGATCCTGCAATGAGGAGTTCACGCCGGGCGGCAACATCGTCAAGTTGCCCAGATGGTGGACATAGCGGAAGCCACTCGATTGAGGTTGGATGTGTTCGACCGAACGGGAAGGTTCCGCGTCCCAAATCCGCTTCCACACTTGCTTGTTGATGTCTCCTCCGGCTACAGCAGCCAAGTGTTCTTCGTACCGGTACAACAGATAGCGAAGCGACTCTGCCCATCCGGGATAGCAGTCCGACCAACTGATGGTCTTCAAAATCTTGTCGATCGAGTAGTCCTTTCCGAGTTCGCGCAGACCTTTTTCGATCTCATCCGCGCCCAGTTTGTTCGCAAACACACTGTGGCCCAGACGCACGTAATCACCGACTTTTGAACGCGAATCAAGCTCCGCCAATCCGTAGACACGGAACGTGACGTTCTCCCAAAGGTTGAGCAAACGCTCCTTCGTATCGTTGGGAAAATCCCGCAACATGATCGCGACGCGCAGGAAGCGGGCGTGATTTATGGATACGACCGCCTTCAGGCGCGGATCGGCATCGACTTCATGGACGACGTCCACGACGCGCTTCAACCAAGCGACCACGTTCATTATCGATCTCAGCTGAGAGCCTGCACTCTCGGCCAGAACGGCCGCCGCATCCTTCTGGGTGAGAACACGGTTCGGTCGTTGCTGAAGCGACAGCGTCGCGGCGAAGCACAATGCCTGGTCGCCGATGTTCAGGAGTAGCCCAAGCTTTTGGTAGATGGCCTGCCAGGCCGTGTGCATCTCGTGGATGACTTCCTTCTTGCCCGTGCTGTCGGCGAGAGCGAACAAGCTGGCCATCAGCTGGCTCTTCAGCTTGTCGATCCATTTGACGTCGAGTCCCCGGCTGTTGAGGACTTCGAAGACGCGGTACACCGTCCCTTCGTCGTCAAGTTCGTGGTAGATGAACGACAACCTGTTACGGAGCAAAGCTACGAGTTCCACTAAGTCCTTCGATGCTGCCCACTCGCTGACGAATACTGCGCACTCGCGCGCCGCGTCTAGGAGGTTTTGCTCGGCCTGAGTGGTCCCTTTCCGATCCGGCACATCGCCCGAACGGAGGAACTCGATCATCACAGTCGTCGTGTCGTGGTTCGTCTGCAAGAGCACCGGGCACAGCGCGTCTTCCTTGACCAGCAATTCGGCAATGTCACGCTTGACCTTGACGTGCTTGGGGTCAGAGTCTTCGAGGGCGACTTCGATGGCTTTCAAAAGCATTATGAGCGTCGTCAAGCGTTGTTGGCCATCGACGACGTCGACCACGGTGAACTCGTCCGGACCGATCCTCCGGCTCCCCGTTTTCAAGGTAACCAGTGTCGCCATGAAATGGTCTTGGTCTGATCGTTCGACTTCTAGGAGGTCGTTGAACAAATCGATGCGTTGCGGCTTTCCCCACGCGTAGGGACGCTGGTACTCAGGAATGCGAAACAGGCGCCCAACGAACAATTTGCTCAACGTGAAGTGCTGCGGATTGAGTTGCATGACATCCCTTTCGACGGTTGAGGGGAGAAACTCGTCTTACGTCTTTGGTTGGCAAGCGGAAGTGAAAATGATGTGGGTTGAGCGTACGGACGCTTCGAGATATTTCGGCAATCAGTACGGGCAGCCGAAGTGCCACGTTCTTCATCGCGTGGTGCCGCCCGAGCAACGCGTCCGACATGCCCCACGCTTCGGCCGCCGCGGACTTCACGGAGCTAACCTCCGGTCCGCTACTCGTTCGCAGCTTCTAGCGCGAGGTCGTCCATTTCGATTGGCCGCCCGCCACCCTGGGACACCGTGGCGCGGTAGTAGATGCCTCCTTATTTTCATGTGGACGTTGAATCGCCCCGGTTTCTGTGGAGGCTCCAACTCTTGAGAGAATGGAGCCATGAAGAAGTCGAAGAAGTTTTCACCGGAGGTACGCGAGCGCGCGGTGCGATTGGTGCAGGAGCACCGAGGGGAGTATCCGTCGCTGTGGGCCGCCGTGGAGTCGATCGCACCCAAGATCGGTTGTGTTCCGCAGACGCTGCTGGATTGGATCAAACGTGTTGAGGTCGATACCGGCGTGCGCGCAGGCGTGACGACAGCGGAAGCGCATCGCGTCAAGGAACTGGAGCGCTAGATCAAGGAACTGCGCCGAGCGAACGAGATTCTGAAGGTGGCCAGCGCGTTTTTCGCCCAGGC
>Ga0247776_10000270_pt1 | contig 11987 bp, 13 predicted proteins | sample UWRJL199509C5_FD_179912 | JGI IMG/M metagenome (GOLD analysis project Ga0247776, IMG submission 179912) | Plant litter microbial communities from Arlington Agricultural Research Station in Wisconsin, United States - UWRJ-L199-509C-5 | ecosystem: Environmental > Terrestrial > Plant litter >...
GTGTCGCCTTATGCGTCCGTATGGACGCATAAAGCGACACTCAGGCAGGCGGCAGGAGATTGACGCTGGCGGCGAGGCCGACGGCGACGAGGGTGACCGCGTAGCCGGTGTAGCCGCTGAAGGCGAAGAGGACCGCGGCGACGGCGCAGATGACGACGGTGATGATCCAGGAGGCTCGGGCGAGGGGCACGGTCGGTATTTTCACGCAAGTGATGGACGCTGCCTCAGCCGCTGCCCCCGACCGAGAGTCCGCGGCGGCAGCTTTGGAGTTCTTGGAGGAGATGTCGCCCGACCTGCGGGGCGCCGCGATCCTCGGCCCCGAGGGCGAGGTGCTGGCCGCGACCGGGGAGGAGGCAGAGCGCTGGGGCGAGGACGCCGCGGTGCTGTTCGCCGCCGCCGACGGCGCCGAGGAGGCGCCGGTCGAGCAGGTCCACATCGCCACCGAGCAGGGCGAGGTCTTCGCGATCCGCAACGCCGGCCTGGCGGCGGTCTCGGTCACCGACCGCTTCGCCCTCGCCTCGCTGATGCTCTTCGACATGCGCTCGATGCTGCGGGAGCTGGCCGATGCCTCCTAAGCCGCACCGCATCTTCCTCGACCGCGTCTCCGTCTACGCCGACGAAGCCGCTGCCTTCATGCGCCGCCGCCGCATCTCCCGCCGGCCCTTCGCCCGCCTCTATTACCCGCACGGCCGCAGCGCCGACCACGCCGAGGACTCGCGCAGCGGCGCCGAGCTGTTCGTCGCCGCCGGCCGTCTGATCGAGGTCGCCGGCAAGAAGGGCAAGGGATGAGCGAGCTGATCGACCAGGCGGTCGCCGAGCGGGCGCTGGCCCGCGCGCTCGCCAACGGCGGCCACTTCGCCGAGGTCTTCGCCGAACGGCGGCGCGGTCAGACGCTGGCGATCGACGAGTCCCGCATCGAGTCGGTCCAGTCCGGCGCCGAGGAGGGAGCCGGCGTCCGCGTCGTCGACGGCAACACCACCTACTTCGCCCACGTCGACGGCCTCGAGCCGGCCGAGATCGAACGCGCCGCCGACGAGGCCGCCGCCGCCCTGCGGGCCGAGCGCCGCGAGCCCCGTCCGCTGCAGGCCCGAGAGGTGACGCCCCTGCCGATCGAGCACCGACCCGAAGATGTGCCGGCCCAGCGCAAGGCCGAGATGCTGCGCGAGCTGGACGAGCGGGCGCGGGCCAAGGGGCCGGAGATCGCCCAGTTCACGGCCTCCTACGCCGAGGCCCGCCGCCAGGTCACCGTCGCCAACTCCGACGGCCTCTTCAGCGGCGACGACCGCACCCGCACCCGGATCGGCGCCCAGGCGGTCGCCCGTCGCGACGCCACGGTCGAGACCGGGGCCGAGACCCTCGGCGCCCACCGCGGCTTCGAGCTGCTCGAAGACGACCCGGGCCAGATCGCCGAGCAGGCGGCGGCTAAGGCGCTGACCCTGCTCGACGCCGTCCCCGCCCCGTCCGGCTCGATGCCGGTCGTCGTCGGCGGCGGCTTCGGCGGTGTCCTCTTCCACGAGATGACCGGCCACGGGCTCGAGGCCGACCACATCCAGAAGGGCGCCAGCGTCTACGTCGGCAAGCTCGGCGAGCAGGTCGCCGAGCCGCTGCTGAACGCCTACGACGACGGCCGCCTGCCGGGCGAGTGGGGGAGCGACGCGATCGACGACGAGGGCCGGCCGACCCAGATGACCCAGGTGATCGAGGACGGCCGCCTCACCTCCTACCTCTACGACCACCTGACCGCCGAGCGCGACGGGGTCGCCTCGACCGGCAACGGCCGCCGCGAGAGCTTCCGTCACCTGCCGATTCCGCGGATGACCAACACCTACATCGCCCCCGGCGAGGCCACCCCGGAGGGAATGATCGCCGAGGTCGAGCGGGGTTTTTACGCCGTCTCCTTCGGCGGCGGCCAGGTCGACCCGGCGACCGGCGACTTCGTCTTCGGCGTCTCCGAGGGCTACCTGATCGAGGGCGGGAAGGTGACCAGCCCCTGCCGCGGCGCCACCCTGATCGGCAACTGCCTCGAGGCGCTGGCGGCGATCGACGCGGTCGGCGACGACTTCTTCATGAAGACCGGGATCTGCGGCAAGGGCGGCCAGAAAGTCCCGGTCGGGACCGGCCAGGGCCACGTCCGGGTGCGGGCGATGACGGTCGGGGGGACCGAGAGATGACAGCGGGAGCGTTTGATGGCAGCGGGAGCGTTTTATGTCTGATCTGAGCACGGTCGCCCGCCGCGCCGTCGAAGCTGCCACCGGCGCCGGCGCGAGCGACGCCGAGGCCTACGTCTCGCGCGAGTCGGGGCGCGAGGTGCGGGTCCACGGCGGCGAGGTCGAGAGCCTCACCGCCGCCACCCAGAGCGGGGTGGGGGTTCGGGCCTGGGCCGGCCACCGGGTCGGCTACGCCTACGGCACCGACCTCTCCGACGCCGGCGTGGCCACCATCGCCGCCCAGGCGGCGGAAGCCGCCGCGGTCGCCGACGAGGACGAGTTCGCCGCCCCGCCCGCGCCGGCCGAGATCGAGGCTTTACCCGGCCTCGGCGATCCCTCCACCGCCGAGTGGGACACCGGCCGGGTGGCAGAGCTGGCGCTCAGCGTCGAGCGCACCGCGCTGGAGTCCGACCCGCGCCTGGTCGGGGTCGAGGCCGCCGTCTACGCCGACGCCGACGAGCAGGTCGCGATCGCCTCCTCAGCCGGGGTCGCAGGCGAGTACGAGTCCTCCACCTGTTACGCCTACCTGCAGGCGCTGGCCGAAGGCGACGGGGCGCGTGAGACCGGCCTCGGCTTCGGCCTCGCCCGCGGCCCGCGCGGGCTCGACCCCGAGGCGATCGGCGCCGAAGGAGCGCAGCGGGCGCTCGCGATGATCGGCGCCGGCAAGCCCGCCTCCCGCTCCTGCCCGGTGGTTCTCGACGAGACCGTCGCCGCCAGCTTCGCCGGCCTGATCGGCGGCGGCCTCAGCGCCAAAGCGGTGCAGCGCGGGCGCTCGCCCTTCGCCGGCCGGCTCGGCGAGGAGGTGGCGAGCGCCGCCTTCGCGCTCCACGACGACGGCCGCGACCCGGAGGGCCCGGCCTCGGCGCCGTTCGACGGCGAGGGGGTGCCGCGGCGACGCACGGCGCTGATCGAGGGCGGCCGCCTGCGCTCCTACCTCTACGACACCTACACCGCCAACCGCGAGGGCGGCGCCTCGACCGGCTCGGCCGCCCGCCAGGGCTACCGCTCGCTGCCCTCGGTCTCGGCCTCGAACCTGATGGTCGCCCCCGGCGAGCACTCGCTGGAGCAGCTGCTGGCGCAGGCGGGGGACGGGATCTACGTCACCGACGTCGCCGGCCTCCACTCCGGCGTCAACCCCGTGACCGGCGTTTTCTCGGTCGGCGCCTCGGGCCGCGCGATCCGCGACGGGCAGCTCGCCGAGCCGGTGCGCGAGTTCACGATCGCCGGCGAGCTGGGGGCGATGTTGGGGGCCGTCAGCGCCGCCGGCGCGGTCCCTCGCTGGGTTCCTTTCGGGGGCTCGGTCAGTACGCCGCCGCTGCTGGTCGCCGAGATGGCGATCAGCGGTTCGTGACATTTGGCTCCAGGCCGCGAGTTCTTACGCCGAGGCCGCTGTTAGATTGCGGCCGTCTTCAAACCCCCGAGGAGGAATCTCGACGTGACCAAGGCTGAGTTTCTGGACCAACTTTCAGGCGACGATCGTCTCGGCAGCAAAAAAGCCGCCAGCGACGCCGTTGACGCCGTTCTCGATGCGATCACCGGTGCTCTGAGCAAGGGCGAGGAGGTTGCGTTCACCGGCTTCGGCAAATTCCACGTCGCCGAGCGCGGCCCTCGCCAGGGCGTCAACCCGCGCACGGGCGAAAGGATCACCATCCCGGGCGGCAAAGTCCCCCGCTTCTCGGCCGGCTCGGCCCTGAAGACCAAAGTCAAGGGCGGCTGATTCGCTGAGTCCGTTTGCTGATCGGCTCGCGGCGCTCGTAGAGGAGCGCCGCAGCCAGATCTGCCTCGGCCTCGACCCCGACCCCGCCAAGCTGGCCGGGTCGGGGGCGGGGGCGGGCGATCCGCAAGCGCCGGCCGCCGAGCTGGCGGCCACCGCGGTCGCCGACCACTGCCGCGCCCTGATCGACCGGGCCGGACCCTCCTGCGTCGCGGTCAAGCCGCAACTGGCCTGCTTCGAGCGCCTCGGCGCCCCCGGCTGGAGCGCCCTGGAAGAGGTCTGCGCCGCCGCCCGCGAGGCCGGACTCCTGGTCGTCGCCGACGGCAAGCGCGGCGACGTCCCCGTCACCGCCGCCGCCTACGCCCAGGCGCTGGTCGGCGAGACGCCGACCCCCTGGGGCCCCGTCCGCGGCCTCGACGCCGACGCCTTCACCGCCAACCCGCTGCTCGGCCGCGACGCGCTCGAGCCGCTGGTCGCCGCCGCGGCCGAGGCCGGGGCGGGGGTCTTCGCCCTGGTCCGCACCAGCAACCCCGGCGCCGCCGACCTGCAAGACCTGCCGGCGCCCGAGGCGCCGCTGCACGAGCGCCTCGCCGGCTTCGTCGCCGAGCTCGCCGACCGGCTGCCGGGCGCGGGCGAGCTGAGCGGGATGGGCGCCGTCGTCGGCGCCACCGAGCCGCGCCACTTCGGCCGTATGCGCGAGCTGATGCCGCGGGCCGTCTTCCTCATCCCCGGGGTCGGCGCCCAGGGCGGCAAGCCGGAGCTGCTGGGGGCCGCCTTCTCGGCCGGCCGCGCCGCCGGGCTGGTCGCCGCCTCGCGCGGGATCGCCGCCGACCCCGACCCCGCCGCCGCGGCCGAGCGCCTGCGGCAGGCGGTTTGGGAGATATCGACCGCCTGAGAAGCACGAACGCGATTACGATCAGCCCGCCCCAACCGATTCGCCCCTCCCCGTCCAATGGAAAAACGCACCAGCGCCGCCACCCGCCTCGTCGCCGCCCTCGCCATCCTGGTCGCGGTGCTGGTCGTGGTCGTGGTCGTCAGCGCGGCGATGAGCGGCGACGACTCCGGTCCGACCCGTCAGAAGGGCACGCCCCAGGCGCAGAAGGAAAAGAAGCCCCGGACGAAAGCCAAGACCTACACGGTGGAATCGGGCGACACCCTGACCGCGATCGCCCACAAGACCGGGGTTCCCGTCGCCGAGATCCTGGCGCTCAACCCCGAGGTCGATCCCCAGATCCTGATCGCCGGGCAGACGCTGCAGCTCAGGTGAGCGGCCACCGCCGGGGTGTCCTGCCGCCGCTCGCGGCGCTGCTGGCCGCGCTGGCGCTCTGGCTCGTCCCCGCCGCCGCGACGGCCGCACCCGGCCCGCGGGGGGTCGAAGCGAAAGCGTGGATCGTGGTCGACGCCCGCGGCGGCGACGTGCTCGCCTCCCACGCGGCGCAGCGCCCGCTGCCGATCGCCAGCACGACCAAGCTGATGACCGCCTATGTGGCGATGAAGGAGCTGCCGCTGGACAAGATCGTCCGCGCCGCGCCCTACGACCCGATCTACGGCGAGTCGCTGATGGGGCTGAAGACGGGGGAGAGGGTCAGCGTCCGCGACCTCCTCTACGGCCTGATCCTGGTCAGCGGCAACGACGCCGCCCACACCCTGGCGGTCAGGGCGGCGGGCTCGCAGGCGCGCTTCGTGGGGCAGATGAACCGCTACGCGGCCGCACTCGGCCTCACCGACACCCACTACGCCAACCCGGTCGGGCTCGACCAGCGGGGCAACTTCTCCTCCGCCGCCGACCTGGCGACGCTGGCCCGGCGGCTGCTCCAGAACCCGACCTTCGCCAAGATCGCCGACTCGCGCACGGCGCTGCTGCGCAGCCTGCGGCCGCCGCGGCGGATCGACACCCTCAACTACCTGCTCGAACTCGCGCCCTGGGCGACCGGGGTGAAGACCGGCCACACCTTCGACGCCGGCTACGTCCTGGTCGGCTCCGGCGAGAAAAAGGGGGTGGGGCTGGTCTCGGTCGCGATCGGCGCCCCGACCGACGAAACCCGCTTCACCGACAACCTGACGCTGCTCGAATACGGCTTCTCGCAGTACCGGCGGCGGCTGCCGGTCAAGCGCGGGCAGACCCTCGCCGAACCCGAGATCCGCTGGTCCGGCGGCCGGCTGCCGCTGCGGGCCGCGCGCTCGCTCCAGGTCGGGGTCCGCAAGGGGGAGAAGGTCGAACTGCGGGTGCAGGCGCCGCAGGAGGTCGAGGGCCCGATCGAGCGCGGCGCCAGGCTCGGCACCGCCACGGTGCTGGTCGAGGGGCGCCGGGCCGGAGCGGTGCCGCTGCGCGCCGGCCGCGCGATCCCCGAGGCCGGCTTCTTCGACCGCGCCCGCGCCACCGTCGCGGACAATCTGATCCCTATCGCGATCGTGATGTTCGTGATACTCATGGCAGCGGTGCTGCTGCTGTTGCGCCGGCGCACCCGCGGAAACGACTTCAGGAGTTGAACGGGGTGAAGGGGAAGTGATCCTCACGGTGACTTTGAACGCGGCGATAGACCGCACCGTCGCGGTGCCGAATTTCCGCCTCGGCCGCCGCCACCGGGCGGTCGAGAGCCGCACCGTCGCCGGCGGCAAGGGGATCAACGTCGCCCGCGCCCTCAGCCTGCTGGGCCGGCCGGTGATCGCCGGCGGCTTCGTCGGCGGCCCGACCGGGACGCGGGTGCTGGAAGGGCTGCAGGAAGAATCGGTGCTGACCGACTTCACCCGGATCGCCTCGGAGACCCGCATCAACCTCGCCGTCATCGACCCCACCTCGGGGGAACAGAGCGAGATCAACGAGCGCGGCCCGGCGGTCAGCCCGGAGGAGGTGCAGCGGCTCTTCGAGCGGATCGGCTACCTCGCCAACGGGGCGAAGATCTGCGTCCTCGCCGGCTCGGTCCCGCCCGGGGCGGGGGACGACCTCTACGCGCGGCTGGTCGACGACCTCTCCCGCCGCGGCGTCCCGGTCGTGCTCGACGCCGAGGGCGAGGCGATGATGGCCGGCCTCCGCGCCGGCGCCTCGATGGTGACCCCGAACGAGGCCGAGGCCGAGGAGCTGGTCGGGCAGGAGTTCGCCGACAAAGGCGACCTCGCCCAAGGGCTGCTTGAGCTGGTGCGGCTGGGGGCCGGCGGGGCGGCGATCACCCGTCCCGACGGCTGCGTCGCCGTGGTCGGCGAGGGCAGCTCGCGGCGGCTCCTGGAGGTCCACACCGAGCCGCTGGAGGCGGTCTCGACGGTGGGCTCCGGCGACGCCTTCGTCGCCGGCTACGTCGCCGCCCGCTACGAAGGCCGCGAGGCCGAGGACTGCCTCGCCTACGGGGTCGCCTGCGGGGCGGAGTCGACTCAGCACTTCGGCGCCGGCACCGTCGACCGCAATCAGGTCGAGAGACTGCTGGGCGAGGTCTCCGTGCACGATTTGGAGGTCCCCGCCGAAGTGTAGGCTGGCATATTCAACGCCACGCCCTGGAGGACTAACTTGGAAATCGAAATCGGCCGCGGAAAGAAGGGTCGCCGCGCCTACGGATTCGACGACATCGCGATCGTTCCTTCCCGCCGGACGCGGGATCCCGACGACATCGACATCAGCTGGACTCTCGGTCCCTATCGCTTCGAGCTGCCGCTCGTCGCCTCGGCGATGGACGGGGTGGTGAGCCCCGACACGGCCGTGCGTGTCAACGAGCTGGGCGGCCTCGGGGTGCTCAACCTGGAGGGGATCTGGTCTCGCTTCGAGAACGCCGAGGAGAAGCTGGAGGCGATCGCCGCCGCGCCCAAGCACGAGGCGACGCGGTTGATGCAGGAGATCTACACCGAGCCGGTCAAGGCCGAGCTGATCGCCAAGCGGATCGAGGAAATCAAGGCACGCGGGGCGGTCGTCTGCGGCTCGCTGACGCCGCAGAAAGTGCGCGAGTACTACGAGGTCGCGGTCGAGGCAGGCCTCGACATCCTCGTCATCCAGGGCACGGTGATCTCCGCCGAACACGTCTCGACCACGGTCGAGCCGCTCAACCTGAAGGAGTTCATCTCCGAGGTGCCGGTCCCGACCGTGGTCGGTGGCTGCGCCTCCTACTCGACCGGGCTGCACCTGATGCGGACCGGGGCGGTGGGCGTCCTCGTCGGGGTCGGCCCCGGCGCCGCCTGCACTACCCGCGGCGTGCTCGGGATCGGCGTCCCGCAGGCGACCGCGATCGCCGACGTGGCGGCCGCCCGCGCCCAGCACATGCTGGAGACGGGCGAGTACGTGAACGTCATCGCCGACGGCGGCATGCGGACCGGGGGCGACGTCTCCAAGGCGATCGCCACCGGTGCCGACTCGGTGATGATCGGCTCGCCGCTTGCACGGGCCAAAGAGGCCCCGGGTCGCGGCTTCCACTGGGGGATGGCGACCTTCCATCCCTCGCTGCCGCGCGGCACCCGCGTCACCACCAAGCAGGACGGGACGCTGGAGGAGATCCTCCTCGGCCCGGCCAAGGAGAACGACGGCACCTTCAACCTGATGGGGGCGCTGAAAACCTCGATGGCCACCTGCGGCTACGAGGACATCCGCTCCTTCCAGCGGGCCGAGGTGATGGTCGCCCCGGCGCTGATGAGCGAGGGCAAGAAGCTGCAGAACGAGCAGCACGTGGGGATGGGCTCCAACGGACGGGCAGCAGTGTCCACCGGGGTTGCCGTATCGGATGACTGAGCCGGTCCTTACCGGTTTCGAAGATAAGCCGGCAACCATCCCTGCCGATCAGATACCCCCCGGTGAAGTGGCGCTGGAGGAGGTGCTGGTCCTCGACTTCGGGGGCCAGTACTCCCAGCTCATCGCCCGGCGGATCCGCGAATGCGGGGTGTTCGCCGAGCTGCTGCCGGCGAGCACTTCGGTGGAGAAGATCCGCGAGCGGGCGCCCAAGGCGCTGATCCTCTCCGGCGGGCCGGCCTCGGTCTACGAGCCGGAAGCACCGAAGTTCCCGACCCAGCTGCTCGACCTCGAGATTCCGATGCTGGGCATCTGTTACGGGATGCAGGCGATGGTCCTAGCCCTCGGCGGCCGGGTCGAGTCGGCCGAGACGGGCGAGTTCGGCCGCACCGACCTCGTCCTCCGCGACGGCGGCGGTCGCCTGCTCGGCGGGCTGCCGGAGGAGCAGAGCTGCTGGATGAGCCACCGCGACGCGGTCTTCGAGGCGCCCGAGGGGTTCACCGCCCTGGCCTCGAGCCCGAGCTCTCCGGTGGCTGCATTGGAGCTGCCCGACCGCGGCCTCTACGGGATCCAGTTCCACCCCGAGGTCGTCCACACGCCCTACGGGACCGAGATCCTCACCCGCTTCCTCCGCGACGTCGCCGGCTGTGTTGAGCAGTGGTCGCCGCAGTCGGTGATCGCCGAACAGGTCGAGAAGATCCAGGCCCAGGTCGGGGACGGCAAGGTCATCTGCGGCCTCTCCGGCGGGGTCGACTCCTCGGTCGCCGCCCTCCTCGTCCACAAGGCGGTCGGCGACAAGCTCACCTGCGTCTTCGTCGACCACGGCCTGATGCGGATGAACGAGGCCGAGCAGGTGGTCGAGGCCTTCGGCCAGTTCGGCATCCCGCTGGTCCACGTCGACGCCGAAGAGCGCTTCCTCGCCAAGCTGGCCGGCAAAGACGACCCCGAGGAGAAGCGCAAGATCATCGGCACCGAGTTCATCCGCGTCTTCGAGGAGGAGGCGGCGAAGCTCGAGGACGTCAGCTACCTGGTCCAGGGCACCCTCTACTCGGACGTGATCGAGTCCGGCGGCTCCGACCACGCGGCGACGATCAAGTCCCACCACAACGTCGGCGGCCTCCCCGACGACCTCGAGTTCGAGCTGGTCGAGCCGCTGCGGATGCTGTTCAAGGACGAGGTCCGCGCGGTCGGGGCGGAGCTGGGCCTGCCGGAGCGGATGGTCTGGCGCCAGCCGTTCCCCGGGCCGGGCCTGGGGATCCGCATCGTCGGCGGCGAGGTCAACAAAGAGCGCCTCGACATCCTCCGCGCCGCCGACGCGATCCTCCAGGAGGAGATCCGAGCGGCCGAGCTCTACCGCCAGCTCTGGCAGTCCTTCTGCGTCCTGCCCGTCGTCCGCTCGGTCGGCGTCCAGGGCGACGGCCGCACCTACGCCTACCCGATCGTGATCCGCGCCGTCACCTCCGACGACGCGATGACCGCCGACTGGGCCCGCCTCCCCTACGACCTCCTGGAGCGGGTCTCGAACCGAATCATCAACGAGATCCGCGATGTGAACCGGGTGGCGCTCGACATTTCCTCGAAGCCTCCGGCGACTATCGAGTGGGAGTAGCGAGCCTCTGCCGGTAGGAGGGACGGGTACCCCTCTCCCGGAGACCGTCGCGCAGCTGAGCGGGCTGCGGGGTTCAGACCTTGGTCCCTGAGCCTCCGCGAGAGGGGTACCCGTCCCTCCAGCGACAGCTCCACTGAGACGGCCGAGCTACCTACGCCGCCTCCAATGACCCCGCGGTCTCGAATGCTGCCATCCCGACCACGGTCGAGACCGTGTCCTCTTCGCAGTTTTTCTCGCTGAGCCGATCCTGGCTGCGGACGTGGGCGGCGAGCATCAGTTTGGTTGCCTCTTCGAGGATCGCGACGACCTCCTCGAAGCCCTCCTCGTCGAGGTGCAGCGGCATCCAGCGGAAGACGGTGTCGTCGCGGCCGTCGAGGGTGCCTGCTTCGAGGGCGGCGATCGCCTTGTCGAGGAAGGTCTGCAGGGTCGCCGCCGAGACGCCGCCGCGCACCGCGCGCGGGACTTTGCGCCAGTGGGGCCCGCCGACGAAGGCGCCGGGGTTGGCCTTGTAAAAGTGCTCGGTCGCGCCGCGCCGCTGGGCGGTGTCGACGAGCTCGAGCGCCCCGTAGCGATCGAGCGCACGCGTGTGGTACGCGACGTCGCTGAGGCCGGCGTCGAGCTGGTTGGCGAGGCCGTTCGGGCTCGCCACGTGATCGGTCAGGAGCTCGAGGATCTGTATGCGCAGGGGATGGGCGAGCGATCGGACCAGTCGTTGGTCGATGGCGTCGGGGAACGGCTCCTTCATGGTGGGGCTCCTTGATTTGGGGATACGCAGCTGTTCGTCGCTCAATCAGTTACGTATAAACCATTCAGTTGGCTCATTCCAGAACACGCCGTTTTTAAAAAAGTGGCGTTTTCCGGATCGTGGGCGGGCTCAGACGCCGGCCAGGCGCGTGATCGCGAAGATAACCGCGAACCCGAGGGCGGTGAGGGCGACCCGGGCCCAGGAAGCATGCGAGTGGGCCGCCGGCAGCAGGTCGCTGGCCCCGATGTAGAGGAAGATCCCGCAGTAGACGCAGAGCACGTAGCCCAGTGCCTGGTCGGAGATCGCCACCTGGGAGCCGACGATCGCCCCCACCAGCGGCGCCAGGGCGTCGATCGTCAGCCATCTGACCGCGGCACGGCGGTTGCCGGAGCGCCGCAGTACGTAGCTGACGGTGTTGAGGCCGTCGGCGAAGTCATGGCTGATCACGGCGAGGAAGACGAGGAACCCGGTCGCCGAGTCGACCCCGAAGGCGAACCCGATCCCGAGGCCGTCGATGAAGCTGTGGGCGGAGAGGCCGGCGGCGCCGAGCACGCCGACGCGCTCGCCGGAGAGGGTCTCGACCGCCTCCTCGCGGTCGTGGAGGACGAGCAGCCGCTCGGCGAGGAAGAAGGCGAGGAAGCCGGCCGCCACCAGCGCGGTCGCCTGGTCGACGTCGCCGACCCCGTCGATCCCCTCCGGCAGCACGTCGAAGAGGGCGATGGCGACGACGATGCCGCCGGTCAGCGCCAGCAGCGTCTCCAGCCGGTCGGAGAAGCGCAGCCCGATCTGGCCGCCGATCAGGGTGGCGAGCACGGTCAGCCCGGCGAGCGGGATCGCGATCGACATCTCAGCCCTTCCCCTGGCAGTCGGGGCAGACCCCGCGCAGGAGCACGTCGTGGGAGACGATCTCGAACTCCGCCTCCTCGCCGACGGCGTGGATCGCCCGCTCGAGGCGGCCGTCCTCGAAGGGGATGAGGCGGCCACAGCGGACGCAGACGATGTGGTGGTGA